>LXNI01000446.1_pt1 | contig 47532 bp, 34 predicted proteins | sample 809091 | NCBI WGS metagenome assembly LXNI01 (sample SAMN04870527, study PRJNA318959) | sponge metagenome | biome: 01000161; feature: marine sponge reef; material: water | host: Sarcotragus foetidus | place: Greece: Milos, Mediterranean Sea | collected 2013-05-29 | depth 5-7 m
CTTCTTCATCCAGCGCGTCACGCCGTTCTTGACATATTCAGAATCAATTTCCAGCGTGACTGAACATGGCTCGCGCAGGGCCTGCAGTCCTTTCACTACCGCGGTCATCTCCATGCGATTGTTAGTCGTTCTGGCCTCCGAGCCGCTCAGCACTTTAGAGTGCTTGCCGTAGCGTAGGATCGCCGCCCAGCCGCCGGGGCCAGGGTTGCCGATGCACGAGCCGTCAGTGACCAGCTTGATGCTCTTCATCGGTTCTTCCCCAATCATACCGTCGCACCGCTGGCCGGACTTGCGGCCCCATCCTCGGCTACGCTGAAGGGTTGTTGCGGACTCGTAGGGCGTTCTTGGCTGCCTGCACGGCCCTGCCCAGCTTGCGAGCTGCCGGCGGGATCGGCGCGGAAGAATACGCGCGGCGTCGGCAGGCTCTGGCAGACAGGGTAGGTCGCGGCGTGATCGCCCTGCTCGGTTCCAGCGAATCCGAGGGCCGGTCTGGCTTCACTGGATTTCGCCAGGAGAGCAACTTCTTCTACCTCACCGGGCACGGGGAGCCGGGGGCGGCCTTGCTGATCGCTCCCGGCGACGGCGACAGGCCGTATCGCGAAATCTTGTTCCTGCCTGGTCCGGCGAGTTCGGCCAGCAAGTGGTCGGGGCCAAGGTTGCAGCCGGAGAATGCCGGTCATCTGGGATTCGAGGAGGTCTTGGCCGAATCGAAGTTTCGCCGGACTGCTCGCGCCTTGCTGCGGGAGCGGGGCAAGTTGGCGGGCCTGGCCCACGAATGGTCGGCGGATGACGTCCACAGGCACTCGCGGCACGAGCGTCTTGTGGGCGCGGCGGGATCCCGGCCGACGCGTGACATCCACGGGCCGCTGGCCGCGCTGCGCAGCGTCAAGTCGCCCGCCGAGGTTGCCTTGATTCAAGCCGCTGTCGAGGCCACCGAGATGGCGTTCCGCGATGCGTGGGCCAAAGTTGCTGATGGCGCGACCGAACGGGAGGTTGCGGCCGGGTTGATCGGCGGGGCTTTCCACGCCGGCTGCGAGCGCTTGGCGTTCGCTCCGATTGTGGCTGCGGGGCCCAATGCGACGATCTTGCACTACCAGCGCAATTCGGGCCGGCTAGCCGAGGGACAGATGCTGCTCATTGATGCCGGTGGCGAACGGGCTCGATATGCCGCCGATATCGCCCGGAGCATTCCGGTCAGCCGACAGTTCAGCGAACAGCAGCGATCGCTGTACGAAGCAGTGCTCGCGGCCTTGGAGCAAGCGATTGCGGCCGTGAAGCCCGGTGCTGTGCTGAGCGGGCCCGCCCGGAACAGCATCGAGTCGCTCGCCCAGCGCGCCTTGCGCGAGAGGGCGCCACGTGGCGTGGACCCCTACCTGCCGCACGCTATTGGGCACCAAGTAGGACTGGACGTGCATGATCCAGCGCCGCCGGATCGGACCTTGAAGCCGGGAATGGTGCTTGCCATCGAACCCGGCTTGTACCTGCCCGAGGAAGGCATCGGCATTCGTATCGAGGACATCGTGGAGGTCACCTACGATGGCTGTCGGCTGATGAGTGCGGGCCTGCCACGCTCCGCGGATGCTATCGAGGCTGCACTGGCTGGCCAGCGGGCGGCCTGAGCTGTCTGGAGGGGGTGCGTGTGCGCGGAGGGCAGGCCTCCTCTGAACGCTATCCGTTGCGGCGGCATCGAGTCATCGGATTGGCAGCGCTCGCCTAAATCTTAGTGCCTACGAGCCATTCGCCATCTCGTTGGTTGAGTCGTGCTAGCCTAGCCGCATAGGAATGAGATTGAAGCTGTTAGTTTTGTCCACGGTGCTTGCCCTGCTTCTCATTGGTCCTGTAGTGGCGCCGGCAGCAGATTCGCTCGTCGAGACACTTGTTGCTGTGCAGCAAGAGTTGGGCAAGGAAGGCCTTGAAAGCGCAATCAAGGTACTGCAAGACGCTGTTTGCGGGTCACGAGAAATCATCGCAGCCAACGCAGTTGCAGATGAAATACAACTTGCTTGGGGACTAGGCCAAGCTTGGGCTGCACTTAGAGAACATTCTTTGGTTAGTGCCAATAGAGTGGCACGGATAATGGCCGGTTGTGCTGCTGAATCTCGGGCAGATGTTGTGCAGGGAGCCCCGGCATCGTCCAGCACAACCGCTCGGAGGGACGGCCCTCAGCAACCACGATAGAGGCCCACAGAGTGTCGCTGGGCGCGGGCGTACCGGAGGCCTCAGTCCGGGGGGCATCCAGGCGGCAACGGTAGCCACTTAGGCGATCTCGCTACGTATGTGCGCTGACTAGCCTATCCTGCGCGGGGCTGTGCTGGGACGCTCAGTTGCGCACAGGATGGTCCCGCAGTGCGTCCTCGTCGGGCTCGGTACCCCAGCCGGGCCTGTCCGGCAGCACCAAGTGTCCGTCCTCGATTGGTGGAACATGGGTGAAGAGGTCGGCGTCCCAACTCAGGCGGTCGATGTCAATCTCCATGATGCGCAGGTTTGGCACTGCAGCCACGAAGTGGGCATTCATCATGGTCGCTAGATGCCCGTAGAAGTTGTGCGGTGCGACGTTGACCTCGAAGGCCTCGGCGCAGGCCGCCACCTTCAGGCTCTGCCAGACACCGTTCCAAACCGCATCGATAATCGCAACGTCGACGGCTTCCTGCTGGAAGAATGGCAGGAAGTTGCGTAGTCCCATCAGCGTTTCGCACGAGCTGATGGGACAGGGGCTCTGCTCGCGGATGTGCCGCAGGGCGCGTGGGTTGCGCGTATCGATTTCCGCCCAGAAAAGGTCGAAGTCGCGTAGCTCGCGCAGGACCTTGAGATAGCCCTCGGTAGCGCAGTTGAAGTTCAGGTCGAGCAGGATGTCCATGTCCGGCCCGGCGCCGGCCCGCATAGCTTCCAGATGGGAGCGCAGTTGCCGGAGCGTCGAGCGCTCCATATTGCGGCCTGGTTCGTAAGGCGTGCCGAAACCCGGCCGCCAGCCGCGTGCAGCCCCGTCGTCTCCAAACTCGAAGATGTTGGTCTTCAGTGCGGTGAATCCCCGTTGCTTGGCTTCCGAGCCGATCCCCTCAACGCCATCGAGGTCGCGGATCGCTGGCGGGTAGAATTCCGGATGATTGATGCGCCAAGTGGCGCAATGCGACCAGTACAGCCGGATGCGGTCGCGCACCTTGCCCCCGAAGAGCGCGTAGCAGGGCACGCCCAAGGACTTGGCCTTGGCATCCAGCAGCGCGTTCTCGATCGCAGCAAAGGCTTGGCCGGTCGCCCCATCCACAGCCGGCCGCAATTGGCAGAACAGCTCGCTATAGATGCGCTCGTGGTTGCCGAGATCCTTGCCCACCAGGGACGGTGCCAAGCGCTCGATCGTCGCCGTGATTCCGGGAGAGCCAAAGTCCTCGTCGTACTCGCTCCAGCCGATCACGCCCTCGCTGGTCGTGACCTTGGCGAAGTGGTAGTTGCGCCAGCCGGCATCGCAGTGGCGGGTTTCCAAGCGGTGGATTTCCATGCGGCGACCATCGTAGCAACCGCCGCCGGCCCAATCCGCCTAGGCCGTGGCGTCGGGCGGCACTTGGGAAAACACCTGGTCCAGTGCGGCGATGGCTTCGTCCACATGCTCCCGCTCAATTACGAACGGCGGCAGGAAGCGCAAGATGTTGCCAGCGGTGCAGTTCATCAGCAGGCCGAGTTCCTGGGCCCGTGGCACGAAGCCTCCGCCCGGGATGCTGAGCTCGAGCCCGACCATCAGGCCCCTGCCGCGCAGGCCGCCTACGAAGTCATAGCCGGCGGCCAGACTTGCGAGCTGCGCTCGGAAGTATGCCGAGACGTCTCGGACGTGCGGCAGCATTTCCGGCAGCATCCCCAAGAACTCCCGGGCCACGCGGCAGGCCAGGGCTCCGCCGCCGAAGGTGGAGCCGTGCATGCCCGGCGCTAGCACCGCTGCGGCCGCTTCGCTGCAGACAACGGCGCCGATCGGCAACCCGGCAGCCAACGGTTTGGCCAGGGTGATCACGTCCGGCAGGAAGTCGGCGCCCCAGTGATGGAAGGCGAAGGTATCGCCCGTGCGGCCCATGCCGCACTGGACCTCATCGCAGATCAGCAGCGCGTCGTGGTCCGTGGCCAGCTTGCGGGCCAGCCCGGCGAATTCGGCCGAAATCTCGATGATGCCGCCCTCTCCCAAGATGGGTTCGAAGACGATGCCTGCGGTCTTTTCCCCCACCGCCGCTTCCAGCGCGCCGAGATCGTTGGGGGCGATGAAGCGAACTCCCGGTATCACCGGTTCGAAGGGCTCGCGATACTTGGGCTGGCCGGTTACGGAGATCGCGCCCAGCGTGCGCCCTCCGAAGGAGTTGTGCAACGCCACGATCTCGGTCTTGCCGCCGCTGCGGGACCGGCCGTAGCCCTTGGCGATCTTCAGGGCCGCTTCGACGGCTTCCGAACCGCTGTTGCAGAAGAAGGTGCGCTCTAGCCCGCTCAATTCCGAGAGCAGTTGAGCCACCTCGCCTTGCAACGGATGGTAGTAGAGGTTGGAGCAATGCACCAAGGTGCCGATCTGGTCGGTGATCGCCGCGACAACTCGCGGGTGGGAGTGACCCAAGGCCATCACGCCGATGCCCGAGAGAAAGTCGAGATACCTGCGTCCGTCCTCGCCGTACAGGTAGACGCCCTCGGCGCGGTTGACGACCAACTGGTAGCGCCCGTAGTTGCGCACTACCTTCTGGTGGTCGCGTGCGACGATCTGCTCGGCGGCGGATGCTTGGGAGGCAACAGGCATTTCAATCTCAGCCTACCACCCGCCGCTTGCAAGGCGTCGCTGCGCGGATTGGCTACGCTGGGAGCTAATGTCCGCCCCCCAGCCGCTCATCCTGATTACCAACGATGACGGGATCGATGCGCCGGGAATCCGCGCCCTGGAAGGCGCTCTGGCTCCGCTCGGACGTATCCGCACCGTCGCCCCGCTGATGGAGCAGAGCGCCGCCAGTCGGCGCATCACGCTGCGCCGCCCGCTGCGCTACGAACAACAAGGAGAGGGCCGCTTCGGAGTGGAAGGCACCCCGACCGACAGCGTGATGATGGCGATAACCTTGTTGCTAGAGGAACTGCCGGCCTTGGTCGTGGCAGGCATCAACGCCGGCCCGAACTTGGGCGAGAACATCTACTATTCCGGGACCGTTGCTGCCGCAGCCGAGGGTTCAAAATACGGTATCCCGGCGATCGCCGTCTCCGTCAACCAACGGTCCGCCATCGACTTCGGCCCGTCGGCTCGTGTCGCTGCGGCCCTGTCCAAGCGAGTACTCTCGATGGGTCTGCCGGAAGGCGTCGTCTTGAACGTGAACGTGCCTGCCGGCGAGGCTGAGGGAGTGGCCGTGACTCACCAGTGCCGCAAGATCTCGCGCAACCTCATGATCGAGACCCGCGACCCGTACGGCCGGAAGTACTACTGGATGCACGAAGAGGTGCCCGTCGAAGCTGCCACGGATGGCAGCGACTATGCCGCCGTGCATCAAGGCCTGCTGTCGATCACGCCGCTACACTTCGACCACACGGCGTACGCGCACATCGAAGCGCTGCGTCGCGATTTGCACGAACTAGATCTGCGGCCTCACTGAAGCAGTCGCTGCGGGCGATTCAGGCCAGCAGGGGCTTGACCACCCTGCCGTGCACGTCGGTGAGCCGGAATCTGCGCCCTTGGAACTTGAACGTCAGCTTGGTGTGGTCGACGCCCAGCAGGTGCAGCATCGTGGCGTGCAGGTCGTGCACGTCAACGGGGTTTTCGGCGATGTTGTAGCTGAACTCGTCGGTAGCCCCGTAGCTCTGGCCAGGCTGCGTGCCGCCGCCTGCCATCCACATCGAGAAGCAGCGCGGATGGTGGTCGCGGCCGTATTCGGACTCGGTGAGCGTGCCTTGGCAGTACACGGTGCGCCCGAATTCGCCGCCCCAGACGACGAGCGTGTCGTCGAGCAGGCCGCGCTGTCTGAGATCTTGCACCAAGGCTGCCGAAGCCTGGTCGGTGGTCTTGGTCTGGCGCTGAATGCCGCTCTTGAGCGAACCGTGCTGGTCCCAGCCCCGATGGTAGAGCTGGATGAAGCGCACGCCGCGCTCTGCCAGTCGGCGCGCCAGCAGGCAGTTGTAGGCATACGTGCCCGGGCGGCGGGCGTCTTCGCCGTAGAGGTCGAACACGGGCTCAGGCTCGCTGGACAGGTCGGTGAGTTCCGGCACCGAGCGCTGCATCTTGAACGCCATCTCGTACTGCGCGATGCGCGTGACGATTTCGGGATCGCCGTAATCCTCGAACTGCTTGCGGTTGAGCTTGGCCAGCGCGTCGAGGAAGGTGCGCCGCTGGTCGCGCGAAATGCCGGCCGGATCGGACAGATACAGGACCGGGTCGCCGACCGAGCGGAACTTGACCCCTTGGTAGCGCGTCGGCAAGAAGCCCGAGCCCCACAGCCGGTCGTACAGCGGCTGGCCCCCGGTGCCCTGCGTGATCATCACGACGAAACTGGGCAGGTCGCTGGACTCGCTGCCGAGACCGTAGCTCAGCCAAGCGCCCATGCTGGGACGGCCCGCGATCTGCGCCCCGGTCTGCAGGAACGTCACGGCGGGATCGTGGTTGATGGCATCGGTGTGCATCGAGCGCACGATGCAAATGTCGTCGGCAATCTTTGCCGTGTGCGGCAGCAGGTCGCTGATCCAGGCACCCGATTCGCCATGCTGCTGGAAGCCGAACGCGGATTCGACCAGCGGAAAGCTGCTCTGGCCGGATGTCATCGTGGTCAGCCGCTGGCCCTTGCGGATCGACTCCGGCAGGTCCTGTCCGCGCAGCTTGGCCAGCGCCGGCTTGGGGTCGAACGTCTCGATTTGGGAGGGGCCGCCAGACTGGAAAAGCCAGATCACGCGCTTGGCCTTGGGCGCGAAGTGCGGCAAGCCGTCCAAGCCGCCCGCGGCCGGCTTGGCTGCATCGGACGCGTTCAGGTCGCGGCCCAGCAGGTGGGCCAGGGCGATGGCCCCCACGCCGCTGGCGCCCCTGCCGAAGAAGTGTCGCCGGGTCTCGGTTTCGGGGATGTGCGTTTCCGGTGTCATTGCTTTGTCACCGCTTCGTCCAAGTTCAGCACCAGGCTGGCGACCCCGGCGTAGGCAGCCAGTTCCCGGGGATCGGCGTGCGGGTCCCACGGCGAGTCGCCGACGCCGAGAAACGCTTCGGCCGCATTTCGGTCCCTTTGGAATGTATCCGCGTACGAGCGGTACAGACCTTCAACGATATCCCGCTCGTCCTTGCTCGGCAACCTACCGAGCACCCATTGGAAGATCTCGTCGATTCGTGCAGAAAAGCTGCTCGCCCCGCCACGCAGCGCCGCTTCCGCCAGGTGTCGCGCCGCTTCCACAAAGGTGGTGTCGTTCATCAGGTTGAGCGCTTGCAGCGGCGTGTTCGTGCGCTTGACGTGAACCGTGCAGACCTCCCGGTCCGAAGCGTCGAAGTTCATCATCGATGGCGGTGCGACCGTGCGCTTCCAGTAGGTATATAGGCTGCGTCTGTAGAGTTCGCGGCCTTCGCCCGGCCGGTAGGCGTTGTCGGAGACTTCCTCCCACAGCCCGGCCGGCTGGTAAGGCCGCACCGATGGCCCGCCGATCTCCTCCTGCAGCAGCCCCGCGGCAGCCAGCGCTTGGTCGCGGATGGTCGCGGCAGCCAAGCGGAACCGCGGGCCGCGGGCGAGCAGTCGATTGTCGGGGTCGCGCTCCAGCAGGTCCGCGCTCACATGCGAGGATTGCCGGTAAGTCGCGCTAAGCATGATTGTCTTGAGCAGGTCCTTGACATCCCAGCCCGAATCCATGAATTCGACCGCCAGCCAATCGAGCAGCGCTTGGTTCGACGGCGCCTCGCCCTGAGAACCGAAATCGTCCACCGTCTTGACCAGGCCCACGCCGAACAGCATCTGCCAGAAGCGGTTGACGATGACTCGCGCCGTCAGCGGATTGGAGCGGCTGACGACCCATCGGGCCAGTTCGAGCCGATTGGCGATTGCGGGATCGCTCGCTCCCGCCAAGGCCTCGGGAATGCCCGCCTCGACAGGCTCGCCATGCAGGTCATAGCGGCCGCGCTCGAGCAGGTAAGCCTGGCGCCGGGGGCCCTCCTTCATCACCATGACCGTGGGGACCGTGTCTAGGAAGGTGTCGTGACGCCGTTGCGCTTCGTCGAGGGCAAGCCGTGCTGTGCGGATGCTGGAGGAGGCACCCATGTCGAGAAAGGCGCTACGCAGCTTGTCACGCTCGGGCTGGGTCCGGTCGTTGGGCTGTATCGCTGCTAGCAAACCCAGCGGATCGGTAGAAGCCAACGACCTAGCCTCAGCCGGAGTCAGCGCTCTGCCGTACACGCGTACTTCGTCAATCCGGCCGGAAAAGCGGTTGTCAAGGCCCCCGCCCCCGCCTACCTTGAGGCTCTGGTTGCTGCGCGAAGGCCAGTCGAGGTTGTTGAACAAGATGTCGAATTCCTGTTCGCGCCCGTCAATATACATGCGCACGCCCTTGGCCTTGCGCTTGCCGTCGTAGGTCAGCAGCACGTGCTGCCAGCGACCGGGTTCAATGGAGCGCTGGCTGGCCAGGCGCATGCTGAGGTCGCTCCAGCGTTGAGACATGTGCCACCAGAGCTTGCCGTCGCGCACGAACAGGCCCCAGCCGCTGCCGATCGGGTTCTCGCCCATCGAGGCGACGATCGAACCATCCTCTGCCGTCTCGGGATGGATCCAAGCCGAGACGCTGAGAGGATCCATGTAGTTGAAGACACCCACCTTGCCCAAGTCCGCATAACGACTGCCGTCAAACACCGCCGCGGTGCCGGACTTGCCATCGGCGAACTCGGTCTCAACCCGTTCCGGGGCGTCGTTTCCGTCGATCGAGCCCCCGGTATAGCTGGCCGTCCCGAGCCGGCCGTCGAACGAGGTGTGCGCCCGCAGGCCCCGGAGCGGGGACCAGTTCACGTCGGGAGACTGGGTTAGCCGCGCTTCCCAGGCGGACTCCTCGAGGGCAATCTGCGGCGCAAGCGCTTCCCAGCGCTCTCTTGCCTCGTCCAATTCTTGCGCCAGGGCTGCCAGCCGCTCTTCCTGCTCCGGTGTCGGGGCGTGCAGCAGCGGGTCTTCATTGCCGAAGTTCCAGACCATGCCCTTTTCTTGGACGTTGTTGAAGTAGGCGAAAAACTGGTAGTACTCCTTTTGGGACAGCGGGTCGAACTTGTGGTCGTGGCAGCGGGCGCAACCCAGCGTCAGGCCTAGCCAGACCGTCGCTGTGGTCTCGGCCCGGTCGGCCACGTATTCCACGCGGAACTCCTCGTTGACCGAGCCGCCCTCGGCGGTCGTGCGGTGGTTGCGGTTGAACCCGGAGGCGACGATCTGCGCTCGCGTTGCGCCCGGGAGCATGTCCCCCGCTAGTTGCTCGAGCGTGAACTGGTCGAACGGCAGGTTGCGGTTGAAGGCGTCAATGACCCAGTCGCGCCAGCGCCACATCGAGCGCGTGCCATCGGTCTGGTAGCCGTTCGTATCGGCGTAGCGCGCAGCGTCCAGCCACATGCCCGCCAGATGCTCCCCGTAGCTGGCCGATGCGAGCAGGCGGTCCAGCAGCTTTGCATAGGCATCGGCTGCCTGGTCCTCCACGAACTCTTGCACCAGGTCCGGAGTTGGAGGCAGACCGGTGAGGTCTAGGGCCGCCCGGCGCGCGAGCGTGCGCCGAGGCGCCGGCTCAGCCGCGGTGAGGCCCTCTCTGGCCAATCTTTCGGCGACTAGGGCGTCGATGGGATTCAGCCCACGGCCGGCCCGCTGCGGCGGGTCCGGACGTTTCGGAGGGCTGAACGCCCAGTGGCTCTCCCACTGCGCCCCTTGTTCGATCCAGCGCTTCAGAGTCTCGATCTCGCCCTCGTCGAGCGGATCGTGGCCCATGTACGCGGGGGGCATCCGCTTGGCCGGATCTGAACTGGTCACCCGCTGGATCAAGCCGCTCTGGGCAGGCTCGCCCCGCACGATGGGCGCCGCACCGCTGCCCGCTGCGCCGAAGGCGCTCGTTTCGCGGTCCAAGCGCAGGCCTGCCTGGCGCTGGCCTTGGTCCGGACCGTGGCAACTGTAGCAGCGATCCGAGAGAATCGGACGCACGTGGTCGTTGTAATCGACGCGATCCGAGGGCAGTGTCGCGGCGACGCCCGCAGCCGCAACCGCGCAAGCAGATATCAGGCAAGTTACTGCTCGGCCCACGAAGCAATTGTACCAGCGCTGGCCGGAAATCCAGGCTCCTGGCCGACATCCGAGGTGCGATCATCAGCCTGGGCCAGCTCCCCGCTTTGCTCCCGGAATTTCCTTGGAAACGACTTCCCATCGGCATGCTTACCCATCGTTTGGGCCTGTTTGCTCCCGGCCCTTCCGGAACAGCAACCCCATCCTGCACAAGCTCAAACCGCGGGTTCTGGTGAGTGGACGCTCATTCTGGCCGAGAAATGAAGGTCCGTTCCGATCAAGGGCGAACAGTTCCGAAGCAGAGTGAAGACCTCGGAGCGAAGAGACGCGGGCGGCCTCAGTATCCAGTCCCCCACAGCCCCCGGTCGTCGCGCAGCGTCTTCGACACCGCGCCGGGCTGGGCCATCGCGTGGTTGATGGCGATGGCGTTGCGCTTGGTCAGGCGAACGCCGGCATCACTTCTTTGACAAACAGCTCCATAGACCGCTTCTGCTTCTGCATGTCGAGGCCCAGGCTCGCGTAGTACGTGAAGTGGTCGACGCCGAGGTCTGCGTAGGCCTGGAGCTTTGCGATGACCTCGTCCGGGGTTCCGAACATGAGGTTGCGATGGAGCATGCGCGGGTCGTACTCGCCCCGGTTCTCAAGATCCGAGAGCTTGACGGCCTGGGGAAACCCGTCGGCGACATAACCGAGGTTTTTGAACAGGTTCTCGAACTGGCCGAGTTGGCGCATCGCGGCCTTCACCGGCACCTCCCAATCCTGCTTGCGCCCGTACACCGCCGTGTGGCGCATCGTTGCGAAGATCGGCCGCGGCTTGCCGGGATTGTCGGCTAGGGCTCGCTCCAAGTGCCCCTTGTAGAGTTCGACTTCCGAGATTGGACGGGTCAGGGGCCAGGAGAGGATGTTGCACTGGTGCTTCACCGCAAAGTCGTACGTGTCCGGCGACCGCGCCGCGATCCAGATCGGAGGATGGGGCTTCTGCAGCGGCTTCGGCACCGACGTCGCAGCCGGAAAGGACCAGTACTCTCCCCGGTGCTCGTAGTCGCCCTGCCACAGAGCCTTTACTGCTGGCAGCATTTCCTGCACGTACCGGTATCCGTCCGTGCGCTTCAGGCCGGGGTGCATGCGGTCGAACTCGCGCTGGTAGGCTCCAGAGCCGATGCCAAACTCAAGCCGCCCGCCGCTGTACAGGTCCAGCAGCGCCGCCTCGCCTGCGGCCTTGATGGGGTGCCAGTACGCCGCTACTACCACTGCCGAGCCGAGCCGAATCCGGGACGTGTGGGCCGCCCACCAAGTCAGGATCTGGAACGGATTGGGTGCGATGGTCATTTCCAACGCATGGTGCTCGGCCGCCCACGCAATCGCGAACCCGCCCTCGTCGGCCATCTGCACCATCTCGAGCGTATGGCGCTCGACATCCTTCATGTCGAGATCCGGTGTCATGCGCTCCATGTTGATGGCTAGCTGAAACTTCATGATGCTGCGCCTTCGTCCCGCTTTATAGCGGTTCAATCCGCGGTAGGATCACGGAGCGGAAACCCAACCTTGTCGTCCTGAGCGTCGCTAGCTCGACATCGCTCGCGCGCGACGCCGCGGCAAGCGCAACTTGCTCGGTCGCGTCGGCTGCGGTCGGAACTTCCCGACAACCTACCGCTCCTGATCCTACCGTGCCCGCGCGCTTAGGCCGAATGTCGGCTGGCACGCAGGCCCTTCCAAGTGCTGTAGCACATCCCTACCAATACTAGGGCGAACGGAAAGCCGGTCATCAGAGCGGCGGTCTGCAGCGCCACAAGTCCGCCCCCGACGAGCAGGGTGATGGCGACGATGCCTTCGAATACGCACCAGAACACGCGCTGAATGACCGGTGCATCGAGTTTGCCTCCAGAAGTGATGGTGTCTATGACGAGCGAACCGGAATCGGACGAAGTGACGAAGAAGACGATCACAAGGACTATCCCGATACAGGACGTGAGGTCAGAGAGTGGCAGCGCCTCGAGCATCCTGAACAGGGCCAGTTCCGGTTGCCGGGCCTGCACTGCGATGAGCACTGCGTCGTCGCCGCCATCGAGGTAGTGCGACAGGGCGGTCCCCCCGAAGACATTCATCCACAGCGCGGAGATCAGCACTGGTACGACCAACATGCAGCCGACGAGTCCGCGCACCGTGCGGCCACGCGAAACCCGGGCAATGAACATGCCAACGAAGGGTGACCACGAGAGCCACCACGCCCAGAAGAACGTGGTCCATCCGTGCATGAAATCGAAGTCGTCACGGCCGACCCAGTTGCTAAGCGGTCCGATCGCAGCCAAATAGTGGCCGATGCTGGCGACAAAGCCGGCGAAGAGGTCGAGTGTCGGCCCCACCGTCAGCACGAACACCAGCAGCATCAGGGCTAAGAGCAGATTGGCTTGGCTCAGGCGCTTGACACCCTTGTCCATCCCGGAGACTACCGACGCCACCGCAATGGACGTGATGGTGGCGATTGTCAGCACCTTGGTCATGTCGGTATCCGGTACGCCGAACAGGTGGTTCAGCCCTGCCGCCGTCTGTTCGGCGCCTAGGCCGAGCGACGTGGCCAGCCCAAACAGCGCGGCGAACACCGCGAGGACGTCGATCAGGTGACCGAAGCGGCCCCAAACCGCCTCGCCGAGAACGGGGTAGAACGCTGACCGCAAGGCTAGCGGCAGCCCGAGATTGTAGGTCCCGAACGCGAGTGCGAGCGCCACGACCGCGAACATCGCCCACGGGTGCACGCCCCAGTGAAAGATGGCGGAGGCCATGGCCATCCTGTGAGCCGCGACGGTGTCTGCGGCATTGACCCCAAGCGGCGGATTCTGGAAATGGTCGATCGGCTCCGCAACCCCAAAGAACATCAGGCCAATGCCAATCCCGGCCGCGAATAGCATGGCGAACCACGACCAAGCAGAGTAGTCGGGCTTGGCGTGCGGACCGCCCAAGCGGACGCGACCCAGCGGCGATACCACCAGTAGCAGGCAGAACAGGACGAAAACGTTGCCTGCGCCCATGAACACCCAATCGAAGGTCGAAGTGAGCCAGGCATACAGCCCGTCAAAAGCGGCGGCGGAGACGTCCCGGAATGCCAGCACGCCGGCGACGAAGCCGATGACGGTAACGCTGGCGACGACAAACACCGGGTTGTGAATGTCGAGCCCAAGGATCTGTACGTTGTCGCTGCCTATCTCGTAGTCGCTCTGCGGGATGATCGTGGCCATGCGCGATCCGAATGGTACCGGGTTTCCCCGCTACCTAATGCGTTGACTCCCAACGCCGGGAGGGGCGAGGCCCGCCGCCAACAGTATCGCTGCCCGAAGCCGGTCCCAGACTCTTTGGCCGATTCGCCCCAAGGGCATCTACCGCTCCTGAGCACGGCCCCCGCACGACCGAGGACCATTCAAGGCGAAGCAAAATGCTCCGCTGGCTCTTCAAGACACCTCTGCAGGGAAGCACACTTGATCATTGGAGCACATGCCTCAACCTGAGTCTGCGACCGAGCAGGCGATCATTCACTGGCCAGGCATTTGCGCAAGCTCTCTCCCCGGACTAGGAGCGGCCCTCGTGCCGTCGCGACCCGGCCAGGCCGAGTTTGAGAGTGTTCTTGGAGTGGCAGCAACCGCCGCTGTTGCCGAGCAGGATTTCCAGCCGGCCGTTGACAGCCTCGACCTGATCGGTCGCGGGAGAGGACCTGCGCACCGCCCTGGGATACTTCAACAGCGCCAGATCGTGCCGGAGCGCCCCGCGCAGGTTGGTGCACCACGCGGGAAAGTCGCCGGCATAGCCCTGGCAGGGACCCTCAAACTGGGCCTGCCCAACCGGCTCGCACCAAGGGGCCTTGGTAGCGCGCCGGTGCCCGCTCGCATTGCGGCTTGCTGCCATGGCGTTACTGGAGCGCCGGAATGCCTAGGCACTTTGGGAGCTGGATTTGATTCTTTTTCATGGTGAACGCTTTTATATTCAGTAACTTACCATGGATAATAAGCCATTCGGAGCCAAGCGACCGGAGGGGCGAATCGATCACTCTTTCGGGCTTTGACTAAGGATGAAGCAGATGGGCAACCAGCATAGTTCTTGGTCGAATATGCGAAAATTGTAAAGATCTGGGCCGACGAGACTTACAATGGGAGCGCTGGCAGCGGTCTGTCCTCATAAGGGCGCTGCGGCAAGCTGGTTTCGGGCGGCGATGAGCAGAGGCAACGAAGAGTAGTACGGGCGAACAGGGAAGCGACGTCACGGATCTACCCGTCCTCGCGAGATCTGTTCGTGACCGGTTAAGACACAGGAGTATCGAAGTGCGCAGGTCGAATCGAGAGTCTAACTTGCGGTGGGGCGTGGAAAAGCGGCTGGAATTCATCGAATTCCGGCTCTATTTCGAAGGAAGGATGAACCGGAGCGACCTGATGAAGGTCTTTGGCGTTTCTGTCAACCAAGCCTCAACCGATCTGAACCGGTACCTCAAGCTGGCGCCGGACAACATGACCTACGACAAGAGCGCCAGGAGCTACCTGCGCAGCGACGAGTTCAAGCCGCTGTTTCTCAAGCTTGATGCCTCGACCTACTTGAACCAGCTTCGCGCGCTGGCCGATGGCATCGTGACCAAGCAAGAGTCGTGGGCGATGGAGTACCCGATATTCGACTCGGCCCCGGCCCCTACGCGTGTCGTCGATCCGACCATTCTGCGAATCATCTTGGAGGCCTTGCGGGAAGAGTTGGCGATCGAAATCAAGTACCAATCCCTGAGTGCGCCGACGCCGGAATGGCGTTGGATCGCGCCGCACGCGATTGGTTTCGACGGCTTCCGCTGGCACATCCGTGCATTCTGCGACAGGGACCGTTTGTACAAGGACTTCCTGCTGGCGCGCGTCATTGAGACGCGAGCCACGCGGCGGCCCGACAACGATCCCGACACGGACCGCGACTGGCACGAGCATGTCGCTCTGGATATCGGACCCCACCCCGGGCTGTCGGAGTCCCAGAAGGAGGTGATCGCTCTCGACTACGGCATGCAGGACGGGCGAGTCACGCTGCGCGTCCGCCGCGCCTTCCTGTATTACACGATGAAGCGCTTGGGCCTCGACCGGGATCCGGTCACGCGCGAGCCGGCCAACCAACACATCGTCCTCCTCAACCGGGACGCGATCGAGGCCGACCGCCTGTCCTTCGATGGCCGCGAGCGCGCCTGAGCGCCGCTACACCGGAAAACGGGCCGCCTGTGTCGGCATTCTTGCCATGCGCAGCCCCGGCCGATACCAACAGGGCGTATAATTGACGTGTCTGATTGCGCACCGTTGGCTCTGCCATGGCGCCGGAGCAAGTATGTCCATGACGAACCCCTCGCCGCTGCCGCACTCACCGGAAATCGAGGAGCGCCCGCAGCCAGTCGTAGCCCCGGGCCCTCCCCGGGAGCCCCGCAAGCCCAGTGCCGGACTCACCTTCGGCCTGTGCTTGATCGCAGCGCTGGGGACCGCTGCCGCGATGTGGTTGCTCGCCAACGGAGGTGTCGATAGTCCGTCGACTTCAGGTGCAGGCTCCCAAGTTCGCCTCGGGGTGGCCTCCGGCGGGGAGCTGTTGAAGTCTTTGCGTGTGGGCGGAACGGTTGAAACGCTGAACTTTGCCGCGATCCGGGCGCCCAAGATGCGCGGCCCGCGCGATTCCGGGAGGGCGGACCTGACGTTGATGAGCCTTGCGGAAGCGGGCAGCATCGTGAACGCGGGGGCTGTTGTGGCGGAGTTCGAGCTGAGGTGGCTAGAAGATCACATCGAAGATCGCGCATCTGTTGTCATCACGGCGAAATCGCAGCTCAGGAAACGCGAGGCCGAGGTGCTGATCCTCAAAGAGACCGAGCGTCAAGCGCGCGTGACCGCACAGGCTGAGTATGAGAAGGCACGGTTGGATCTGAGGACTGCGGAGGTCCGTTCGCAGATCGAGGCCGAGGTGCTGAAGAACCTCTCCGAAGAAGCCCACGCAACATGGGGCCAGCTTGAGGAAGAAGGCCGGATCAAGGAAGTTGTCCACGCCGCCGACATCCGCAGTCAAGCACTGCAGGTCCGCGAAGAGGAGTTGCACACAGAGCGCCACGAGCGCGACCTGGAGCGGCTGCAGGTCAAGGCACCGATACCGGGCATGATCGTGCGCGAGTCGATGTTCAACAAGAGTGGGCAGTTCGCCCAAACCAAGGAAGGCGACCAGGTCTATCCCGGGGCGCTCTTCATGCGCATCGTCGATGTCTCGGAGATGGTGGTCAGCGCGACCGTCAACCAGGTCGACGCGCAGTCCATCCGCATCGGCGACGAGGCGGTGGTCGAACTCGACGCGTACCCGGGCGAGCAGTTTAGCGGACGTGTCGTGAGTGTGGGCGCAGTGGCGAGTTCGGTGTCGAGCGGCTCGAGGTATAGCCGGGGCAGTACCGGTGAGTTCGTCAAGCACATTCCCATGCGCATCTTGATCGAGGATCAAGATCCACGGATCCTGCCGGACCTCTCGGCGAGCGTCGACGTGCGGGCGTCCAAGCGCCAGAAGGGCGTGCTGGTGCCGCGGGAGGCTCTCAGGGGCTCGGACGGGCAAGAATCGAGTTTCGTCTATGTTCACAGCGGCGGTGAGTTTCTCCGCCGCGATGTCCGCGTGGCGGATGTCAACGACACCCAGGCCCTCATCGGAGCCGGCTTGCAGGCTGGCGAGGAAATCTTGCTCAGTGGCCTGCCCGCTGGCACCGAGGGCTACCAATAGGGTGGTGCCCCGCGCACGGCCGGCGTCGGCGCGGAGCCGGGCGTGCTAAGCTGACAAAAATAGCCGATGGCCGGTCGTCTAATGGTAGGACACGTGCCTTTGGAGCCCGTTGTGGAGGTTCGAGTCCTCCCCGGCCAGCCACCTTTCGGAGCAGTCTTGTCGCGCCAATGCTGAGAGTCGGCTTGACGGGCGGCTTGGCCAGTGGCAAGAGTTTCGCCGCCAGCGAGTTCGAACGTCTCGGCTGTGCCGTCTTGCACGCCGACCTACTCGGGCATGCGATCTTGGCGGAGGACCCCGAGGTCCACGACGAGGTGACCGCAGCCTTTGGCGAGGGCGTATTGCGAGCGGACGGCGCAATCGACCGCAAGGCCCTTGCCGGGGTGGTGTTCGCAAGCAAGGACAAGCTGGAGCGTCTCAATGCCATCGTCCATCCGCGCGTTTTTGAGCGTGTGGAAGACTTTTTCCGGCAGACCGCTCGGCGCGACCCGTCCGCGGTTGCCCTGGTGGAAGCGGCGATCATGGTCGAGACTGGCAGCTACCGCCGCTATGATCGCGTGGTCTTGGCGGCCTGCCCGCGAGAGGCTCAGATCGATCGCTTCATGCAGCGCGAGGGCGGCACGCGCGACGAGGCCGAAGCGAGGCTTGGTCGGCAGATTCCGTTGAAGGACAAGCGCAAGTTCGCTGACTTCGTGATCGACACGAGCGGGAGCGAAGACGAAACGCTGGAGCAAGTTCGCGGGGTCTACCGCCAGCTGCGCAGCGAAGCCGAGAAAAGGGGGGCGCACAGTGATGCCGAGGCCAACTAGGGGCGTCGTACGCGCGATCTTCTGCGGCACGTTGGTGGTGTCCGCTCTGTTGCTCTGGCCCACCTGGCTGGAACGATTCAGTGACGTGGCCCCGGTGATTTTCGAAGAGCCGTTCTGGACAGAAGCGGATTCGACGCTGACGGGCGACGAGCTTTCGAACATCGAGATCTACAATCGCGCCAGTCCGGCGACGGTACATATCACGAGCACGGTATTGCAACGGAATTGGTTCTTGGAAGTCTATCCCAGTGAATCGACAGGGTCCGGCTTCTTGATTGATGCGGATGGACGCATCCTGACCAATTTCCACGTCATCCAAGGCAGCGCCGAACTTGAGGTCAATCCGCTGGCTGAGGACGACGATGGCAACAGCTACAAGGCCACCGTGCTGGCCACCGATCCGGCCAACGATCTGGCGCTGATCCAGATCCGCCCGGAAGCTCCGATGCCGTTTCTCGCGCTCGGCGATTCCGATGGGGTCAAGGTAGGCCAGAAGGTGCTGGCGATCGGCAATCCGTTCGGCCTGGAAGGCACCCTTACCACCGGTGTCATCAGTTCGACCGGGCGTTCGATCCAAGACCGCAGCGGGGTGCTGAAGGATCTCTTCCAGACAGATGCGGCCATCAATCCTGGCAACAGCGGCGGGCCATTGCTGGACTCCAGCGGCAACGTGATCGGGGTGAATACGGCCATTTACGGCCCCAGTGGCAACATCGGGATCGGGTTTGCGATGCCGATCAACCGCGCCAAGGCTCTGTTGCGCTTTGTCAAGGGCGGCGCGCAGCCGCCGCAGGACATGGGGGTCGAGGGTCTCTTCCTGACGCGGCGCTGGTCGAGGGCGTTGCGCCTGCCGACGACCGGCTATCTCGTCACGGATGTCGCCAAGGGGTCCGCGGCTGCTGCGGCCGGCGTGCGCGGGGCCAGCCGGGAGATCATCGTGGGCAACTACCGCGTGCCGTGGGGCGGTGATGTGATCATCGAAATCGACGGCGCGGCGGTCACGAATAGGAGCACGATGCAGCAAGCGCTCTCGCTCAAGCTTGCCGGAGACACGGTGTCCTTGCGGGTCTTGCGCGACAGCGAGGAGCTTGAACTGACAGTGACCTTACGCGGCCGCAACATTGGCGTGCGCCTGTAAGGCCATCGGTACCGGACGTGCCGCCGGGCATTGCGGGGGGCCGGGCTATGCGGGCGTCGGCACCGCTTCCCAGGCCTCGCCCTGATGTCCAAAGTCGAAGCTGTCCGGGTGCAGAATCTCCGCGAGAATTTCCACCGACTCGGCCAGCCGGGGCCCGGGCCGGTTGAAGAACTGGTTGCCGTCGGCGACGACGACCCGTTCCTCGCGAACCGCTTTGAGCGAGGGCCAGCGCGGGTCCGCTTGCAGGATCGGCACGTCGACCAGCGTGCGCTTGATGTCAAAGCCGCACGGGCTCAGTAGGATCGCATCAGGATCCGCTTGCAGCAGATCTTCCATGCTGAGCCACGGCGAATGCTGGCCTGCTTTGCCGAATAGGCACCTTCCCCCGGCGATTTCAATCAGTTCCGGCATCCAGTTCCCCGCGGCCATCAACGGGTCAACCCATTCGATTGCGGCCAATGTCGGCTTCGTCCGCAGACTGCGGCCAGCCTTGCCGACTGCGTCTATGCGGCCCTTGGTTTCCGCCACTAGGCGGGCGCCTTTGGAAGCATCCCCCAATGCGTCGGCCACCCGTTGGAAGTCCGCCCAGATATCGGTCAAGGCGTTGGGCTGCAAGGACACGATCTCTGCATTGCAGTCGGCTTCGCGGGCAACCGCCATCTCCACTTCGCGCAGGCTGACTGCGCAGACATCGCATTGGCTCTGCGTGATGATGTGCGTTGGCTGCGCCGTTCGCAGCGCGTCGGGAACCACGCTGTACACGCCCAGCGCGTCGAGGGCCCGAGCCTCCGTTGCCAAGGCCTTGACCTGGCTGTCGATCCCCCGGCTGGAGGCGTTCACGTCAAAGCGGGGTTGCGTGGCTTGGGGCAAGCGCCGCACGGCGGGCGGGTAGTCGCACTCGTGTGAGCGCCCCACCAGCTGGTCGCCGAATCCGAGTGCGCAAACGATCTCAGTCGCGCTCGCGATCAAGGACAGGACGCGCAGCTCGTGCGGGTGTGCCATCTCTCAATTATAGGAGCCAGCTAGAGCTTTGCCGCTCGCAGTCCGTAACGGGGTAAGATGCAGGAAATGACGCGCTCCGAATTCTTACGCATGCTCTTGGCCAGCGCAGCAGTCCCCTCTGCCGCCCAACGTGTCGTTGCCGCTCCCGGCGAGACTCAAAAGCTCGTCCTGATCGCAGGCAGCCCCAGCCATCCGCCGGGCATGCACGAATTTCGAGCGGGCAGCTTGTTGCTCGAGAAGCGGCTAGCGCAAGTGCCGGGCCTGACCGTGGAGCGGCATGACAACGGCTGGGTGCACGATGAAGCGACCTTCGATGACGCCGCTGCGATCGTGATCTATTCTGACGGCGGCCGCAAGCATCCGCTGGCCGACAAGGCACGGCAGGCGGTCATCGGGCGGCAGATCGCGCGTGGCGCGGGGCTGGGCTGCATGCACTATGGAGTCGAGGTGCTGCCTGACGACGCGGGCAAGGAGTTCACGGACTGGTTGGGGGGCTACTACGAGCACGAGTGGTCATGCAACCCGATCTGGACGCCATCATTCGAGCGCTTTCCGGACCACCCGGTCGCGAACGGGGTCAAACCGTTCGCCATCGACGACGAGTGGTACTTCAACATGCGCTTCCGCGAGGGTTTTGACGCCTCCGGGCCGAAACAGATCGACGGCTCCGTGTTTACTCCGATCTTGGTCGCCAAGCCCAGCGACGAGACCCGCGACGGGCCCTACGTGCATCCCAAGGGGCCGTACCCCCACATCCAGGCGGCCAAGGGGCGCGACGAGGCCATGTTGTGGACGCTAGAGCGTCCCGACGGCGGCCGTGGGTTCGGTTTCACCGGCGGGCATTTCCACCGCAACTGGCAAAACGACGAATACCGCAAGGTGGTGATGAACGCGGTCTGCTGGCTGGCCGGTCTCAAAGTTGCGCGGTTGGGGTTCGGCTCGTCGACCGTCACCGATGACGAGATTGGCCGAAACCTAGATCCGAAACCCCCGAAGAAGGGATGACTGCGGAACTCGCTCGACTCAAGCTGGACGTGCGCGGCTTGAGAGATAGGTGACGATTCGTGCTCGACAACCCTTCCGGCACGCAGTTGTAACCTATGTCTCCGGTATGTTCTGCTACCTATGTGTCCGGGCCGGACCCATTGGGCCGTGGTCGGGGCGGAGGGATTCGAACCCCCGACTTCCTGCTCCCAAAGCAGGCGCGCTACCAGACTGCGCCACGCCCCGGCGCCTGTTTCTCATTGTAGGGCCGCTGGTCGGCTAGTTGAAGTCCAGCGCAACGCCGCGGGCTTCCAACAGCTCGCCCGTCGCCTGCAGCAGGGTCACGATCGCCCGGCGATAGCCGATCGATTCCTGCAGCAGGTCCGCTTGGCTCTGCACCAGGTCGTCCTGCGCGTCCAGCACGATGAAGGCCGTGCTCACGCCGAGGTCGTACTTGCGCTGCTCGGCGTCCAAGCGCTTCTGGGAGAAGTCCAGCGCCACTGCGGCCTGCTGGATGGCGGCCTTGCTCAGCTCCACTCCGGTGATCGCGTTCAACACGTCCAGCCGGACCTCTTGCTCCAACGCGCGCAGCTCGTACATGTTGCGCTTCTTCTGCAGCACCGAGTTGGCCAAGGCCACCGCCGCACGCCGGTTGCGCAGCGGCAGGTTGAGCTGCAACCCCACGCTGTAGGTGGGGAAGTTGAACTGAAACAGCTGGTTCATCGCCCCAGGGAACCCGCCGGTTGCGATTAGCTGGCTGGCGCCGGCGCCTAGGATGGAGTTTTCGTATAGGTTCCCGCCCAGCCCGGTCGCGCTGTATTGCGCCGTGAGCGCTAGGTCGGGGCGCTGCGCATTGGTATCGCGTTTGATGTTGTAGTCGTCGATCGCCAAGGTCGTCCTGCGCAGCCGGATCTCCGGGCGCATCAGCAGCGCCTTGCGGATGGTCTCCTCCGGCTCGAATGTCGGCATGTAGATGGGCGGGTCGGCGGACTCGGTCAGCACCAGCGGCAAATTGCGGATCTCAGGGTCCAAGTCCGCCCCGATCTGGCGGCGCACGCGATCCTCGGCTTGCTGCAGTTGGTAGCGGGCACGCGTTACGCTGACCTGGGCGTTGGCGTAGTTCTGCTCGGGCTGGTAGATGTCCAACGGGGAAATCGCGCCCAGCTCCAGTTCGCGCTGAGAGCGCTCTAGGAACTTGCGCCGCAGCTCGAGATTGTTCTCCTGGACACCGAGCGACTCTCGATTGGACACCACCTGCCAATAGGTGTTCTCCGCTTGGGCGATCAGGGCGAGGACGCGCGTCTTGGCCGTCGACTGCGAGTTGTCGTAGCGGGCCCGGGCGATCAGGATCGGGATGCGCTGGATCCCGCGGCCTCGGTCGCGCAGCAAGGGTTGCTCGATACGGAATTGCAGCGTGTCTTGAATCGAAGGGTTGAACGTTCGGAACGAGCTGCTGCTGGCAGTCTTGAGACCGGTGAAGCCGATCTGGTAGTTCGTGCCCGTGTCCAGCGTCTGGCGGTAGGTAAAGCCGCCATTCTGGCGCAGCGAACTGATGACGTCGCCGCCCTGCAACTGGTCCTGCGATGGGTTAGTGGAGCGGTTCGCATTGAAGTCCAGTGCCAATGTCGGGTCGAAGGGGCTGAAAGCGGCCTGGATCGAGTTCTCCGATTCGAGCACCGTCAGGATCTGGATTTGCACGTCCGGGTGGTTGGACATCACCAGTTCCAAGTAGGAGTGCAGCGTCAGCTCGAGCTTGTCGTCCACGACGAAGTCTTCTAGCTGCGAGACGCTGCCGACTTCCACCGCGTACGGGGCGGCCTGCCACTGCTCGCGGAAGTAGGCTCCGTCCGGGAACGTCGCGAACTGAGCCGCAGCCGGACCGATGGTCAGGGCGAATGCCGGGATGGCGAGGGCTTTGCGAAGAGCACTACTCATAACGGATGGCCTCAATGGGATCGAGTTTGGCCGCCTGCATGGCGGGATAGATGCCGAACAGCAGTCCGATGAATACCGAGACGCCGAACGAGACGACGATCGAGATGACCGTCACGACGGTTGCCCATCCGGCAATGGCGGCGATGATCTTGGAGCCGCCGAAACCGGCCGCGATGCCGATCAGGCCGCCGAGGATGGATATCATCACCGCCTCGATGAGAAACTGCCGCACGATGTCGCGCTGGCGCGCTCCGATCGCGCGCCGGATGCCGATCTCGCGAGTGCGCTCGAGCACGGTCGCCAGCATGATGTTCATGATGCCGATGCCGCCCACCAGCAGCGAGATGCCCGCGATGCAGATCATCACGATCTGGAACACCAGCTGCTGCTGCTCGCGCTGCGCCAGCAGATCCGCTGGCACCAGCACCGAGAAGTCGCTGGCGCCGTTGTGCGTGGTGTTGAGGATGGCCCGCACGATCTGGGAAGTCTCGATGGGGTCCGCTTCGGACTCCACGCGGATGTAGATGCCGTCGATCTCGTCCTTGAGGTAGCTGTTGTTGTCCTCGAAGCGGCGCATCACCGAGTTCAGCGGAGCGAGGATGACATTGCTGCGGTCGTCGGCTTCCAGCCCCTCCACCTCGGATTCGGCGGTCGCCTGCGGCGCGGTGACTCCGATCACGTGCAGCCACACCTCGTTGACCTTGACGTATTTGCCGACAGCGTTGCCGTAGCCGAGGATGCTGATCTTGGCCCGCTCTCCGAGCACGCACACCGGAGCCGAGCGAGCGTGCTCTTCGGGCGTGAAAAAGCGGCCCTCGATCAGCGACATGCTGTAGATGTCGGTGTAGTTGGGCTGAACTCCGATCAGCGTTGGAAGGTCGCCGTCCATGCTGGGCAGCAGGCTGGTGGGCTCGAACGTCTTGCGCTCCGACAGGCTGGCGATGTTGGGCGTGTTCGCCATGATGGCCCGCGCATCCCGGAATGTCAGCCCCGGCGAGACCTGGCGCACCTCGATCAGCGTGTCGCGATCCGGCGCCTCGCTGGCCTCGACCACGATGTTGTTCACGCCCAGCAGATCGATGTAACGGATCATTTCCTGCCGGGCGCCCTCGGTGATCGACAGCATGGCGACCACGGCACCGACGCCGAAGATCATGCCGAGCATCGTCAGCAGCGTGCGCAGCTTGTGGGCTAACAGGCTCCCGATCCCCATTTGGAGTTCGGGCATGACGTTGGGGAGTTGCATTCATTAGCCTCCCGGGAACGACGGCCCGGATGAGGATTCGGGCGTCTTGGACTGCGACGCCGGCACGGAGTCGGGCCGGTAGAGCGAGATCTGCTCGCCCTCGGCCAGCCCGTCAATGACGGCCACTTGGGATTCGGACCTGCGCCCGAGTTGGACCCGCCTGGGCCTGAGCCGCCCGGATTCCAACACGTAGACAACGTTTTGTGCGCCCTCTTCAAACACCGCTTGGTAGGGGATGTAGAGCGTGTCCGGGATGTGTTCGACCGTTACCTCTGCATCGGCCAGCAAGCCGGGTCGGAGCAACACCTCTACGTCGGAGCCCTGCTGGGGCGGCTCGGGAAGCTGGGCCGCTGCGCGCTGGGCTTCGCTGAATTCAGACACTTCGGAAGCCGCTGTCCCGGTTTGGGGTTGGCGCCCGCCTGGTCCACCGCCGGCTGCACCGCCAGCGGCACCACCGCCGAATCCGCCGCCGCCCGGGCCGGCAAATCCGCCGCCGCCCGGACCGCCGAATCCGCCGGGCGCGCCGCCAAACGCGCTCTGGCCGCCACCTCCGCCTTGGCGTCCGCCGCCCCCGGCGGCTTGCATGATTTGGCGGAACTGCTGGCGCTCTTCATTGCTGAGTTCCTGCGGGCTACGGCCCTTGAGCAGGGCCTCTGCCTTCTCGCGGGTCGCTTCTGGCAGGCGGCTGAGGATGCGCGAGGGGTCGAATCCTTGCCCGCCGCCCTGGCCCCGCTGCTGCCCTTGCCCGCCGGGCCCCTGGGGCTGACCGCCCTGCTGTCTTTGTCCGCCGGCCCCCTGTCCTTGGCCGCGCTGCTGCCGCTGCCCGCCGGCTTGGGCCTGTTCGTCTTGCTGCTCGCCGCCAGGCCGCTGGCGCCTTTGTCCGCCGGCTCCCTGGCCGCCCGTCGCTCCGCCGCTGTCGGCTTGGCGCGTCCGCCCTTGTGCCTGGCCGCCGCGCTCGACTGCCTGGCTATCGCGGTTGCGCCCCGCACGCTGCCCTTGGCCGCCGTCTGCGGGGGCCGCGCCACCCTCGCCGCCGCGTCCCCGCGGGGCTTGCGAAGCACCGCTTCCACGCTGCGAGCCGTACCCCACGGCGGCGTTCTGCCGGGCTGTCGCCATGATGCGCTCAATGCGCTCGGGTTCGGCGCCGATGTTCTCGAGCAACTTCCGCATGTCGATGCCGATGACGCATTCGAACTTCTTGGTCGCCTCGCCGGAGAAGATGTTCGCCGAAGCGGTGTTGCCCAGGCGCTTGATCGTGCCCGTCACGGTCTTGTCGGGGATCGCGTCGAGGCGGATGACGACCTCTTGCCCCTCGCGCAGGTTGGCCCGCTCGGATTCCTCGACCCGGGTTAGCAATTCCATTTCGGACAGGTCCAGCAATTGCGCCACCGACATGCCCGCCGGGATCTGGTCCCCTTCGCGGATCTCGGGCAGCGATTGCCCGAAGCCGCCGCGCCCGCCGGAACGGTTCTGCAAGATGGCCACCAGCCCCGTGAGCGGTGCAAGCACGCGCGATTGCGCGATTCTGCGCTTGTCGCGATCCACGTCCAGTTGCGCCTTGTTCAACTGCTCCCGCAGCACTGCCAGCTCAGCCTCGCGCTGCGTGAGCCGGTTCTTGATGTCTGCCTCGAGCTTTTGCTTGCGTCGCTGGGCTTCTTCCAAGGTGAGCTCGTTCTTGCGCGCGTCGATATCCGCCAGCAGTTCGTTGCGCTGGACTTCCAGTTCCGCCCGCCGCACTTGGAAGTTGGCTTGGACGATCTCGACCTCGTCTTGGCTCTTGCGAATCTCCAGTTCGGCCTCGGCCTTCTTGAGGTTCTCCTGAATCTGCTCCACTGTCAGCAGGCTGTCTTCCAAAGCCGCCACGCGCTCGGAGTCGTCCAGCTCGAAGATCAAGTTGCCGCGCCCGGCGAGCGCGCCCGTCGGAGCGAGCTGCGTGATCTGGGACTGGGTTCCGATATTCGGCGCCGTCAGCGTCAGCGATCTTACGGCGCGCAACTCGCCGCGCAGGTAGGTCTTGACGACCAAGTCCCCCCGCTGCACTTCGGTGAGCGCGAACCGCTGCTCGTCTTCGGGAATGCTCTGCCATGCGAAGTAGCCGCCGGCCACGAGTGCCCCGGCCGCCAGAACGGCTGCAATTCGCAACAGTAGCTTGGTCATGGTGAAGTCTCCGTTACTGTCATAGGGTCCGCCCGCCGCTGGTCTCGGGGTTCTCCAAGGCGATGACATCGCCCTCTTGGAGCCCGTCGCTGACGACGATTTCGGCACCGTTCGTGGCGGCCACCTCGATCGGAACCCGACGGTAGCCAGCCCCATCTTGGACAAACACAGTCGGCTTGCCGTCGATCTGGGCGGACGCCTTGCTGGGGATCACGAGCACGTCCTCGATCCGCTGCACGATGATCTCCACCGTGGTGCTCATGCCGGGCCTCAAGCGTTGGTCGATCTCGTCGAGTTCTGCAAAGGCGGGGAAGTTCTTCTCCGGCGGCAGGCGGTTGAAGACCAGCGTGGCGATCGGGCTCAACCAGCTCACCGAGCCGCTCAAAACGACGTCGGGCACCGCATCGACACGGATCCGGGTCTCGTGGCCCTCGTCAACCCGCCCGCGGTCAACCTCGTCCACCCGGAATTCCACGCGCAGCGACTCGAGATTGGGGATTTCGGCAATAGCCGCGCCGGTCCAGACTGTGTCGCCTTCTTGGAACGGCGGCCGGGCGGTTCCGAACGATCCTTGCGCGCGGTTGTTGGGCAGGATGTGGACGATGCCGTCGGCCGGCGCCCGCAGTACCATGCTGCGCAGGTAAGTGCGGGAGAGGTTGAGATCCCTTTGCGCCTTGCCTTTGCGCTCCATCAAGCGTTCGATGTCCGCCGCTTGGGACATGTCGCTGGCTTCGGCGGTCGTCTCAGTCTTCGTGAGCTCGCCTTCGGCGATCGTCACGTCGATCTTGGCTTTCTCCGCCTCGATCTCGGCCAGGATCTCTTGCTTGCTGGCCTCCAGCCCGGCGCGCTCGACGTTGTAGGTCGCCTGCATGATGAACATTTCGTTGCGCTCATCGGTGATGGCGTGTTCGGCCTCGGCTTGCTCGATCTCGCTGTCGACTTGGCGGACTTGGGTTTGGCGCTCGATCAGGGCGTCTTCCTGGGACGACTCGTCGAACCGGACGACGATGTCGCCAGCGTTAATCGGATTGCCGTTCTCGGCAAGCTCGACGATTTGCAGGTCAGGCGTCTGTGGCGCGGTGATCTGCACCGATTCGGCGCTCTTGAGCTCTCCGCGGCTGCGCACGGTGCGCAGGAAGTCGCGGCGCTCGACTTGCGCGGTCGGCAACTCCACGGGCGCAGGTCCGTACAACTGCAGGCCCAGGGCCGTCAGGGCCGCTGATGCTGCCACAATCAAGCCGGCGCGCAGCCAGGGGCGGTTTGAAATCGAGATCGGCATAGGCAACAAGCGGCGGCGGTGCGGCATTCGCTCCGGTCAACGTAATGACGGAAATTCGGCCAACTAGGTTATGCCCCCAGCTCGGGCCGTTCAGCGTCACTCGGAAGCGCGGAACAGCAAGGGCACGAAGTCGGCCAAGTAATCGCGCCAGATCGGCCAACTGTGCCCTCCGGCGGTGACTTCGTATGCGTGCTCGACGCCGGCCGCTTCCAACGCAGCCTGGAACACGCGGTTGCGGTCCAGCAAGAAATCGTCCCGTCCGATTGCGATCCACAGCAGTTTGAGGCTCGTGTTGGCGCGATCCGAATCGGCCAGCAGGCCCCGGGCGGCACCGCTCTCCGGGTCGGGAGCGGCAGCGGAGAAGGCCCCGACCCATGCGAAGCGGTCTAGGCTCGTGGAGGCGCAATACAGTGACTGCCCGCCTCCCATTGACAGGCCCGCGATGGCGGTGTTTGCCGCTCCGCGCTTGGCGCGATAGAGCGACTCGACCAGCGGCATCGCAGCTTGGATCAAGTCGTCGCGGAACCGCTCGGTGTTGTCGGATCCGATGCCCCGGCGGCGACTGGCCCACGGCACGGGGTGACCGTTCGGCATGACCACCAGCATCGGCTCTGCTGTGCCTGCGGCGATCAGGTTGTCGAGGATAAGGTTGGCTTTGCCGACCTCCGTCCACGCCGTTTCGTCATCGCCCGAGCCGTGCAGCAAGTACAGCACTGGGTACTGCCTGTCCGCCTCGCTGGAGTAGCCGGGCGGCGTGTACACCAGCAGCCTGCGGTTAGCTCCGCCGGGTTCGGAAGCATAGTAGTGCGCATGCAGCACGCCATGCGGCACGTCGCGCAGGTCGTATGGCGCCGGCGTGGTTGCCGGAACCTCGACCAGGCTGGCATTGCCCCCTTGCCAGCGCTTGACGGCGGTGTTGTGCGGATCCAGCACCCGCACTCCGTCGAGAAGCAGGGTGTAGCTGTAGATCGCCGGGGGCACCGGGCCGATCGTCAGAGACCAGATCCCGGCTTCGTCCCGTTGGAAATCAAGCCGGTCGCCGGCCCATGGCGCCTGCAATCGCAGCGTCCGGGCGTCCGGCGCGGCAACCTCGAACCGGATGCGCCCGTCCGGCAGCAGCGTGGGGGATTCGACTTGTGCCCGGCGCGGTTGGGCCCACAGGGCGCCGAAGAAGGCCGCGGCCAGCAGGGCCGCCACGACCAGTGCTTTGATGGCGGGGAAGGGTCGATCAGTCATGGCTTGCCTCCAGTGCTCGGCGCAGGTTGTCGCCGTAGCGGTGCAGCAGCGACTCGGCCTGTGTCCGGGTGAGCCGCCGCTTGAGCATCAGAATCGCGAGCCGGACATTGAGCCCGGCCGCTTCCAGCGCGGCGCGCGCGGTGTCCAAATCGCAGCCGCAGACCTCGCGTACGATGCGCTCGGCCCGGTCCGCCAGCTTGGCGTTCTTGACCTGCACGTTTACCATCAGGTTGCCGAGCACGCAGCCGGTACGGACCATCAGCCCTGTAGAGATCATGTTCAGCACCAGCTTTTGCGCGGTGCCGCTCTTCATGCGCGTCGATCCCGTCACCACCTCCGGTCCTACTTCCGGAGTGATGGGGTAGTCTACCGCTCGTTCCAGCGGGGAGCCCGGATTGCAACTCAGCCCCACGGTGGCGGCCCCTTTCGCGGCGGCGTGTTCGACCGCACCCAGCACGTATGGTGTGCGCCCGCTGGCAGCGATTCCGACCAAGGCGTCTTGACCGCAGAGCCCCCGCTGGAGCAAATCCTCGCGAGCGGTTGCGGGGCTGTCCTCGGCTCCTTCGACGGAGCGCAGCAGCGCTCCTGCGCCTCCAGCGATCACTCCCATGACTCGATTAGGCGGCGTGCCGAAGGTCGGGGGGCATTCTGCTGCGTCGAGGACTCCCAGCCGCCCGCTCGTGCCGGCCCCGCAGTAGAACAAGCGCCCGCCACGGTCCCAGCGGTCCACGATAGCGTCCAGCGCCCTAGCGATTTGGGGGATCTGGTCCTTCACCGCGGCTGCCACGCGCGCGTCCTCGGCATTGATCACCGCCAGCACTTGCTCGGTCGAGGCTAGGTCGAGGCCGGCCGAGCGCGGGTTCCGCTCTTCGGTCAGAGGCAGGCTTTCGGTCATTTGATGGGGCTATCCTGGCGACTCCCGAACGGCACCGCCGGAACTGCTAAGCTGGCTATCTCTTCCCACGAAAAGGGTAGCCGATTCTCTAATGGAATACCGCAACTTGGGCAACACCGACCTCGAGGTCTCAGTACTCGGCTACGGTGCCTCGCCACTGGGCAACGAGTTCGAGGAGATTGACGTGCGCGAGGGCGAGCGCGCCGTGCACATGGCGATTGACCTGGGGATCAACTTCTTTGACACCTCGCCCTACTACGGTCGCACGCTCTCGGAAGAGCGGCTGGGCCAGGCGCTCGGCGTTCGCCGCAAGAATGTCGTGCTCGCGACCAAGTGCGGCCGCTACGACTTTGACACGTTCGACTTTTCCGCTGAACGCGTGCGCTCGAGCATTGACGAGTCGCTCCGGCGCTTGCGCACCGACTACGTGGACATTTACCAGATGCACGACATCGAATTCGTGGACCGAGAGCAGGTGATCAACGAGGCCTTGCCGGTGGCTCGCGAGCTGCAGCGCGCGGGCAAGTGCCGCTATGTCGGGATCACCGCCCTGCCGCTGGGGATCTTGCGCGACGTGGCGGAGCGGGCAGAGGTCGACAGCATTCTCTCCTATGCCCGCTACAACCTGATGGTGGACGACTTGGACAGCGAGCTGAGGCCGGTTTGCGCCGAGCGCGGCGTCGGGCTGATCAATGCCTCGCCGTTGCACCTGCGCATCTTGACCGAGCGCGGGGCGCCGCCTTGGCACCTCGCATCGGCCGCGGTGCAGGAAGCCGGACAACGGGTGGCGCAGCATTGCCGCACCCGGGGCGTCGATGTCTCGGAGGCGGCGCTGAAGTTCTGCTACGACTACCCGCATACGGCCAGCGTGCTGGTTGGCATGTCGAAGAGCCGACACGTCGAAAGCAACCTGAAGGCGTTCGATTTCGAAGAGCCCGACGGACTGCTGGACGAGATCCGCAAGATTGTCGACCCGGTGCGCAATCAGATCTGGCCCACCGGACTTGCCGAGAACCAAGACCCTCACTGAGGGCGACCGTGGCGTGATCATCGACTCACACCATCATTTCTGGCGCTACGATCCCGTCGAATACGACTGGATCTCCGAACCGATGCGCGCTCTGCGGCGCGATTTCCTGCCCGCCGACCTGCGCCGCGAGATCGAGGCCGCCGGAGTCAACGGCGTGATTTCGGTACAGGCCCGGCAGACGCTGGGAGAGACTCGCGCGCTGCTCGCGCACGCACGTGCCCACGGCTTCATTCGCGGCGTCGTCGGCTGGGTCCCGTTGGTCGACCCGGCCGTACGCGGCGCCCTGGCGGAATTTTCCCAAGACCCTCATTTGCGGGCGTGCCGTCACGTATTGCAGGACGAGCCGGATGACGAGTACATGCTGCGTCAGGACTTCAACGAAGGCATGCGCGCCGTCACCGAGGCGGGCCTGGCGTACGACATTCTGATCTTCGAGCGCCACTTGTCCCAGACCCTGGAATTTGTCGACCGGCACCCCAATCAAGTCTTCGTCCTCGACCATATCGGCAAGCCTAGGATCCGGGATGCCTCGTTTGGCGCCTGGCATGCCGCGATCCGCGAGCTTGCCCGGCGTCCCAACCTGTACTGCAAGATCTCCGGCATGGTTACCGAGGCGGACTGGCAGCGCTGGAGCGAGGCCGACCTTGCACCTTACATGGACGCCGTCTTGGATGCGTTCGGCCCGGGGCGGCTGATGTATGGTTCGGATTGGCCGGTCTGCTTGGTGGGAGTGCGCTATGCGCGCTGGTTCGAACTGGTCGCGGGATTCGCTGCCCGGCTCAGCGCGGACGAGCGCGACCGGGTGCTCGGCGGAACAGCCATTGAAGCCTACCGGCTGTAGGCGCGCGGCTCGCTACAATGGGCGCATAGCGCGGGCGACCAGTGGCGTTCAAGCTCTATAACAGCCTCAGCCGCGAGGCGGAGGCATTCGAGCCCGCCGATGGCGACAGCGTACGGATCTATTCCTGCGGCCCGACAGTTTATAACTTCGTCCACATCGGCAATTTGCGCACCTTCGCCTTCCAGGACATCCTGCGGCGGCACCTCCGGCAATGCGGCTGGAAGCTGCGCCACGTGATGAACATCACCGATGTCGAGGACAAGATCATCGCCGCCGCGTCGGCAGCCGGCGTGTCGATCGGAGAGTACACGAAGCCGTACATCGACGCGTTCTTCGAGGATTGCCGGTTGCTGCGCTTGGAGCGGCCCGAAATCGTGCCGGCCGCGACGGATCACATCGCGGAGATGATCGAGTTGGTCCAGCGCATCGAGCAAGCCGGCCATGCCTACGAGTCCGGTGGATCGACCTATTTCCGCATTTCGAGCTTGGACGGTTACGGCAAATTGTCGCGGCTCGATGCCAGCGGCATCTTGTCCGGCGCGCGCGTCGACTCTGACGAGTACGACAAGGATGACGCTCGCGACTTCGTGCTGTGGAAGGCTAGCCGCGATGGCGAGCCCAGCTGGGACAGCCCGTTTGGCCCGGGCCGCCCCGGCTGGCACCTGGAGTGTTCGGCCATGGCGATGGCATACCTCGGCGAGACCTTTGACATGCACACCGGAGGCGTGGACTTGCAGTTCCCGCACCACGAGAACGAGATCGCGCAGTCGGAGAGCGCCACCGGCCAGCCGTTCGCACGCTTTTGGGTGCATGCCGAGCATTTGCTGGTGGACGGCAAGAAGATGGCCAAGTCGCTCGGCAATTTCCACACCCTGCGCGATCTCATCGAGCGTGGCTTTTCTGCGGACTCGATCCGCTACCTGCTGGTCGCGACGCCTCATCGCAAGCAGCTCAACTTCACCTTTGACGGCCTCCACGGGGCGGCGGCCGCGATCGAGCGGCTGCGCAACTTCGAACGGCGACTGGAAACCGCTCCAGCCGGGGCTAACGATCCCCAGGCAAGCGCCGCAAGCGCAGAGGCGTCCGCGCAGTTTCGCCAAGCCTTGGACGACGACCTCAACACGGCGGGTGCGCTGGGAGCGGTCTTCGAGTACGTCCGGGCCGCGAACTCGGCTATGGACAACGGCCGCTTCGGTCCTGCCAACGTGACTGAGGCTCGGGATCTCTTGGACCGCTTCGACAAGATCTTCGACGTGCTGCGGCCACCCGCCGCGCAGCGCGTGCCCGCCGAAGAGATCGAAGGCCTCATCCGCGAACGGACGGCGGCCCGCAAGGCCCGGGACTTCGCCCGCGCCGACACAATACGTGACGAGCTTGCCGCTCGCGGGGTGGCTCTGCGGGACTCCCCGGCCGGCACACAGTGGCATTACGCCGATTGACCCGCGGTCGGAGCGGCAGTGCCGGTTGACAGCGCTCCCGTCGGATTGGCATTCTGGCCCCAATGATGCACCGAAGGGCCTTCCTCGCCTCTGCCGCCGCTGCTGCCGGGTCGGCCTGTCTCGGCCCGCGCCTGCCCCGGCCCAACATCTTGGTGCTGATGCCCGACCAGTGGCGGGCGATGGATCTGGGCGCGATGGGCAACCCCGACGTGCGGACTCCGAACATGGACGCCCTCGCGGCGAACGGCGCCCTGCTGCGCAATGTCACGGCGAATTGCCCGGTCTGCTGCCCGGCAAGGGGCACGCTGCTGACTGGACGATTCGGCCACGAGCACGGCGTGGATGTCAACGACGCGCCGCTGCCCGACGAGGAAGTCACCATCGCGGAGATCGCCCGCGACAGCGGCTACCGGACGGCCTTCGCCGGCAAGTGGCACTTGGAGGGCGGCAAGCGGCTGCCGGGCTACGTCAGGCCCGAACGGCGCCAAGGGTTCGATTTCTGGGCGGCCAACATTTGCACCCACAATTACTGGAACATGCAGTATTTCCGGGACTTCCCGGAACCGATCCAGATCGAGGGCTACTCGGCTGTCGCCTTTACGGACGAGATCATCGATTTCATCGGCCAGGACACTGAAATGCCGTTCTTGGCCTACGTCCAATGGGGGCCGCCGCATAACCCGTACGTGGCGCCTCCGGCGTACATGAACATGTACGACCCGAACCTGCTCAAGATGCGCGAGAACTGGAACGGATCCGTCGAACAGCGCGCCGGTCGCACGCTAGGTTCGCGGCAGGACATTGCCGGCTACTACGCTGCGATCACGTTCCTGGATGACGAGGTCGGGCGCATCGTCGACGCACTGAAGGCTGCGGGCCAGTTCGAGAACACGATTATCTTGATCACGTCGGACCACGGCGACATGCTGGGATCCCAGGGCACCCTCTTGAAGCGCAAGCCGTGGGCCGAATCGCTACAGGTGCCGGGCATCGTGCACTATCCGGCGGCCGTTCCGGCTGGCCAGCAGTTGACGCTGCCCGCATCCCATGTCGATGTGGTGCCGACACTGCTCGGCTTGGCCGGCCTGCCCGTCGGCGAGGCTGTTTCGGGCACGGACCTGTCCCGCCACCTGCTGGCGCCGGAACATGGCGGGAGTCCCGACGCTGCCGCTCCTGAGTCGGTCTACACCCAGAGCTACACTCCGACGGAGCGCAGCGAATTTCCGGCTTGGCGCGGAGTGCGGACCGAGCGCTACACCTATGCCCGGAATCAGGACCAAGCCTGGCTGCTTTACGACAACGAAGCCGACCCGTTCCAAATGGAGAACCTGGCGGGAAAGGCCGAGCATGCCGCCGTGCAGGCGGAGCTTGAAGCCCTCACGATGGATTGGTTCGCTCGCACCGGCGATGACTGGCGCGAACGCGCCGATCTGCCCTACCGCTAGGGTGCAGAGTCTTGCGGGAGATCGGCCGGCGATTCTAGTTCGGCCGCAGCGTAGGCTGGTCGTCGCCGAACTCATCCATGATTCTGCGCCGTCCTGAATAGCCTTCCTGCGAGGAATGCCACCACTCGATGCGGCTCTCGCCCAGCTTCCAGCATAGGTAGACCTCGACGCCGTTCAGCAGGGCGGGGAAGTCGAGCAGTCCCAAGTCAAGGTCTTTCACCAAGCACCCGCTGCTCTGGATGTCCGAGACTCGATCGTCGATGACCTGCATCAACGAGATGCGTTCAAGCTTCTGGCGCGCGACCTGATCTGGATTGATTTCGGCCCCACCGACCATGCAGATGTGCGCTGACAGGTTCTGCAGGGCTTGATCGATCTCTCCGATGCGCTCTTTCGCGTTGATCGCGGCTTGCAGGCCCTCCTGGACTGTGGGAATCAGGTTCTCGGCTTCTTGGAGTGTGAAATAGCGCGACATATCGGGTTGTCCCTGCAGCAGGGCACCCGCCCGAACACTCGTATGGTGACGCGGCGAATGCCTGCGACAGTTCTAATTGTACCAATCCTGCGTCGAATGTTCTAAGATGCGCGCGAGTCGGCGAGTCGGTCAGTCGCTACCCGGGATCGTAAGCCGGCGGCGGTTCTAGGCGGTTGTGCCGGATCCTCAGCGAGCCGCGTTTGGACGCTTCTCCTGGCACCGTCGTGGATTCTGTCGAATCGTGCGCCGCCGCATCCTTATCGCTCCTTGCGGAATGAGCCACTGGTTCGTGGTGCGCAAGTCCAGAATCCGCCCGACCGTCTGTCCAGCGGCACGAGGCAGGCGACGGATCTCCGTAAGGCGCTGGTAGATTCACCTCAACCATCCAGCAACGAAACGATTGCCGCTGCAAACGCCCGGAGGTCTCCCAAGTTCTCCTTCAGCGCGGCATGTACCTGTCGGTAGTCGATCTTCCAATAGACGTGAACCAGCAGGTTCCGGAACTTTGCCATATTCTTCAGTCGCTCAGTGAGGCCGGGTGCGAGGATGCCAGCCTCTCCAAGGAGTTCGAAGCATCCAGCGTAGTCTGCCGGCGCTGTGCGCAATCGCCGTGACGACACGTGATAGCAGAGCGCAAGGCAAGCCTCGATCGCGACAAGCAGGCGCTAGGAGGCGATGTCCCGCGCGTCCGGATCAGCTAAGAATTCGCCAAGCGGGAGTGCGGCCAGCAACTCTAGGCGCTGGACGGATTCCTCGATTTCCGCGCCCCGAGTGCGGACGACGTCAGGGTTGAGAGTTACGTGCCGTAAGCCTCAATGGTGGCCTGACGTAGCAATGGTGCCATGTCTAGGTACTCCCGCACCGTCCGTTCCATGAGGTCGGCCAAGCCTTCGTCGTTCCGGCTGAGCAGCAGGCTCCCCTCCCGGAAGACATGGAACAGGAACGTTACGGGGGCGTCGTTGAGAACTCGCACGTCGATCGGAAAGCCGGTTTCCCGATCCAATCGCACCGCTAGGTCTAGGCCGCGCCGGAGGCGCACATCGGTCGTCGCGTTTAGGTGGACGCCAACATCGATGTCGTGGAATTTGTCGGCTGAGAGGAACGAGCCATAAAGCCAAGCGAACTCCAGGCCCGGCTCGTTCTCGAGCACCTTGACAAGCGTGCGCCTTAGGCGCTCGCGTTCCTCTGGCTCGGCCCGGAACTGGTGCCGCACGACCTTATCCTAACCAAAGCGCCTAGTGCCCTCTCGAACAATTCGCAGGTGCACGACGCGGCCGCAACAAGCTCGCAACGAGGGTGCGAGCCGGATTCAACTGGCGGGGGCCTGCTGCTGGCGGAGCGCACCTCGAGCGGCCAGCCAGAGATCGCGCCGCCGCAACTCCCATTGCGGCCACTTGAGTTCCGCTGGTTTGAATATGCGAAGCCCAGCGGGCACTTCTCGCGCTCTAGGTCGAGGGCATGTTTTGGACTGACCGTGCTTGAGCGCTCGATGCTGCCTAGACCGATTTTCCGGTTGGAAAAATCTGCCGTTGCTATGCTGATGCCCGATGCATGTCGGCCCTAGAGTGCAGGTACGTCGCACAGCCCCCGGGTCCGCCAGCGCAAATCTCCCGCTTCGCCGCACCTTCTTGCGAGACTCGGCCTGCGGGCTTGGATCGATAGCGCTATCGCTGCTGCTAGCCGAAGATGGTCGTGCCGCTGCGGCTGCCGATCCGCTTCGCGAGCGGGAACCGCACTTTCAGCCCTCCGCAAGGAACGTAATCTTGCTTTTCCAAGCTGGCGGACCCAGCCAGCTAGACCTGCTAGACCCCAAGCCATCGATGCGTCGTTGGGACGGGCAATCCCTGCCGGACTCGCTCGCGGCAGAACTCGAGCTGGCCTTCATTAAGCCCGACGCCAAGATTTGGGCCAGTCCGCGCCGCTTCGACCAACACGGCCAGAGCGGATTGGCCTTCTCGGAACTGTTGCCGCACACGGCGCGATGCGCTGACGACCTATGCGTTGTCAGGTCGATGACGACCGACCAGATCAACCACCACACCGGCCAGCTCATGATGGCCTGCGGCACGCCGTTCGTCGGCCACCCCTCGATGGGAGCCTGGGTCACCTACGGCCTAGGCAGCGAGTCGCGCGACCTGCCGGGATTCGTGGTGCTCAATTCAGGGAGCGGGGCAGACGCCGGAAGCGGAATCTGGTCTAGCGGCTTCCTGCCCTCCAGCTACCAGGGCGTTCCGTTTCGCAGCACGGGCGATCCAGTGCTGCACTTGTCCAATCCGCCGGGTTACAGCCGCGCTTCCCAGCGCGCCCGTCTCGACGCGTTGCGCGACCTCAATGCGCTGCACCGGGCCGACAGCGGCGATCCCGAAGTCGAGGCGCGCATCGCATCCTACGAACTGGCGTTCCGGATGCAGATGGCCGCTCCCGAACTGCTCGATTTTTCGGGCGAGTCCGACGCGACGCTAGACGCCTACGGAGTCAACCAGAAGGAAACCGCTCAGTTCGGGCGCAACTGCTTGCTGGCCAGGCGCATGGTCGAGCGCGGCGTGCGATTCGTGCAAATCGTTCACGCGAGCTGGGACCATCACGCCGAACTTGCGAACGGCATTGAGAAGGAGAGCCTCGCCACCGACAAGCCTTCGGCCGCACTCGTGTCCGACTTGAAGCAACGCGGCTTGCTCGACTCCACTCTGGTGGTGTGGGGCGGGGAGTTCGGACGGACACCCATGGTCGAAGACCGCACGCCGAGCCGCGAAGCGAGCCGGGGGCGGGACCACCACAGGCTAGCCTTCAGCATGTGGTTGGCAGGCGGCGGAATTCGTCCGGGTTGCGCCGTAGGACAAACCGATGACTTGGGCTTGGAGGTCGCCGCGGATCCGATCGCCGTGAACGACCTGCAGGCTACGATCCTGCATTGCCTGGGCTTGGATCACACGAAGCTCACGTTCCGGCACCAAGGGCGCGATTTCCGCTTGACCGATGTTCGCGGAAACGTGGTCCGCAGCTTGCTCGCCTAGAGCGCCGCCAAGGGGGCGGTTCCTTGATTGTCAGGCGCTTGCCCGGCTGCCACGCAGGCTCAATTCTGGGGAAGGCCAGCGTGAATGCGCGTATCCGCTGGACGGGAGCCGTGCGGCACAGACTCTCTGCCATCTGCCGCGTGCATCCCGCCCTGCGGCGTGCAGGCCACTATGATGACCTCAAGCATGGTTCGTTGGCAGTGGATCGCCGCCTCGCACGCCTTGCTCACGACGGCTCTCGTCTTGGGTGCGGAGTCGCCACTCCAGCCGCCCTTGGGCTTGGATGCATTCATGCCCGTACCGGCCGACAACTCTCTAACGCAGGAGAAGGTGGCCCTGGGGCGCAGACTGTTCCTCGATCCGATTCTGTCCGTCGACCGTTCGATCTCTTGCTCAAGCTGCCACGACGCCGAGAGGTCCTTCACCGACGACCGGCCCACGGCGGTTGGCGTCTTCGACCGGGTCGGCTCCCGTAGGGTTCCGAAGTTGCTCAATCGCGGCTACGGGCGCAGCTTCTTCTGGGATGGCCGCATTCCCACTCTCGAAGAGCAGGTGCTGCAGCCGGTGATCAACTCCCTTGAAATGGATCTCACGCTGGCCGAAGCGATCGAGCGGCTCAACGCTGATCCAGGCTATGCCTCGGAGTTCCGAGAAGTGTTCGGAAGGCAGCCGGACCAAACCAACTTGGCGCACGCCTTGGCGTCGTATGTCCGCACAATCGTCTCCGGCGATTCCCGCTACGACCGCTATGTTGCCGGCGATGCCGGGGCTCTCGATGAGGCCGAGCGATTGGGCCTGTCGGTGTTTCGAAACAAGGGGAACTGCGTAACCTGCCACTTGGGGCCGAACCTGACGGACGAGCGATTCCACAATACCGGCGTCGCATTCAAGGGCGGCCGCTTCGACGACGATGGCCGCTTCATAGCGACGGGCCGCGAGACAGACCGGGGCGCCTTCAAGACGCCGACGCTGCGGAATGTCGCCGAGACAGCGCCCTACATGCACGACGGGAGCCTTCAGACGCTCCGGGACGTGATCGACGACTACGACGAGGGTGGCACTCAGAATCCGCATCTCGATCGCGAGATGAGGAAACTAGGCCTCACGGAAGCCGAGAAGGCTGCGTTGGAGGCGTTCCTGAAGACGCTGACGGGAACTGTACGGGAAGGACTCCGGCCCTGATGGCAGTATTTCTCGCGGCCAGCGGATGTGCCGGGAATGGACTGCTATTTGTCTTCGGCGGTGAGCTTGGCGCGCAGGGCGCTGAACTCCCGCAAGTGATCGCGCTCGGCCTCGACATCGCCTAGCTTGCGGCTGGCCCGAGCCAGCTGGTAGTGAATCCTCATCCGCCGCTGCTCGTCGCTCGAGCCCTCCAGCGCCTGCGCCAAGACCGTCCGCGCCTGCGCGAATCTTTCGAGATCAAGCAGCGCTTTGCCGAGAGCCGCATCCACTCCGGCCATGGCCGGTTCGGTTGCGGCGGCTGACTCGAGATAGGGCAACGCCTCGCTGGCAAGGCCGAGAGCGAGCAGCGCCTCGCCGCAGCGCAGTAACAAGGTACCGCTTGCGGCTCGTACTCCGAGCGCTCTCCGATAGGCGTCCAAGGCTGCGCGATGCTGACCGCGGTTCCGCTCCAGATCACCCAGCGCGAGCCACGCATCTGGAAGCGCTTCGTTGATCTCGAGCGCCTTGCGATACGCCTCGAGCGCTTCCTCGGGGCGACCGTTGAAATCGTGGTCCTCCGCGATCGCCAGGTATGCGTAGGCGGACTCGCGGGCGCGGCCCAGCAATTGCGCTTGCGCCTGTGTGGCCAGCTGGGAATACGCCTTGCCCACCAGATAGAGCAGCTCCGGATCGGCAGATGCGGCCTCTTGGGCCTCCAACAGGTGCGACAGCGCCGTGCTCGGGTCGCCGCCCTGCAGGAGCGCCCTCGCCAGCCAGACGCTCAGCTGCCACTTCTGAGGGGTCTCGCGCCGTGCGGCGATCAGGTGGGGAATGGCCTCGTCTGCCCTGCCCAGCACGAGCAAGTCGTATCCCAGCAGTTCCCTAGCCCCCGGCAGTTCCGGCTTGAGCGACAACGCCCTCTCCAACGACACCGCCGCGGCGGAGAAGTCCTTGCTCTCGTGCAGCACCAAGCCGAGGTACAAGTGCGCTTCCGCAAGTTCCGGGGCCGCGCGGACCGCAGCGCGTAGTTCGCGCAGGGCTTCTTCGAGCAAGCCTGCTTCCCGAGCCGCCACTCCCCGCCGCACATATGCGGCTACGGGCTCGGACACCTGAGCGCCCAGCGCCGTCGCCAGCAGCGCAATCGCAACCAGCCTCGCTATCACTGCGCGGGCTCCCTGAGCGCAATCAATCGGTTCGGTTCGACGTCTTTCAGAACTTGCTCCGCGCCGCTCGGCCATTCGACCGTGAGTCGGTCCACCCTCGCGTCTGCCCCGAGGCCGAAATGAAGGCGCGGGTCGCTGGCTGACAGATACCCGCCCGCAGTCGTTGCATGGCGCACCTGCTCGCCAGTGGATGCCGACTGGATTCGAACGCGTGCTCCCTGGCCGTCACGCGCACTGGCGAGACCGGCCAGCCGGACCTGCAGCCAACCGTTCTCGCCATTCGAAGCGTTCGAATACAGCAGCGCGGGCTGCTCATTGAGCAGGGTCAGAACGATGTCGATGTCGCCATCGTTGTCTAAGTCGCCGAAGGCTGTGCCACGGCCGGCCATGTCGGTTTGGAAGGCTGGACCCGCGGATGCGGATGCGTCGGCGAAGCGGCCTGCCTCGTTGAGCGCGACGAGGGGTGGCTGCATGTACGCGATTCCCGGCTCCATCAGCTCGACATTGTCCAGCACGTGGCCTTGCGCGGCGAACAAGTCTTTCCATCCGTCGTGGTCGAAGTCGACGAACTTGACGCTCCAGCCCGATAGTCGAGCCGTGATCTCGGCAAGCCCGGTCTGGCGGGTCATGTACCCGAACGAGCCATTGCCCTCGTTGCGGAACAGCGGATAGAGTTCCTTCGCCAGCGCCGTTGCCACCACGTCCGGCAGCCCGTCGTTGTCGTAGTCTTCGAAATCGACCCCCATCCCCGCGAAGGAGCCGCCATCCTCGTTGTAGGCCAGGCCGGCGGGAAGGGCCTCCTCCGAAAAGCCTTCCGAGCCGCGGTTGAGGAAAAGCTGCTGCGCGGTCGAGTCGTTCGCAACGATCACGTCCGGGAGCCCGTCCCCGTCCGCATCGTTAAAGGCGACGCCGAGCGCCTTGCCGCGCGAGGGGGCCACGCCCCAGTCAACGGAGACATCCGAGAAGGTTCCGTCGCCTTCGTTGCGGAGCAAGACGTTCGAAACGGCTGGGTATGCCCTAGGCGAACAGTAGACCGGGATCTTCTCCCCGCAGGTGCGGCTCGTCTCCAAGCTCCAATCCAGGTAGCGGGTGACGAAAAGGTCGAGGTCGCCATCTAGGTCGGCATCGAAGAACCCGGCGCTGGCCGACCACCCGGGCACGTTCGCCCCGGCCGCCTCGGTGCGATCCTCAAATGCCCTGCCGCCACGGTTGCGGTATAGGATCGTCCCCCCGTAGCCTGTCACGAACAAGTCGACGAATCCGTCGTTGTCGTAATCTCCGGTCGCTGCTCCCATGCCGTAGATGTTGGTAGCCTCAGCGCTTACGCCAGTCTGCTCGGTCACGTCCTCGAACGCTTCGCCAGCAAGGCTGCGATAGAGCCGGTCGTGGAGTTCGGGACCTGTCCTGTCCACGATCACACCGTCGCCCTGCACAACCAAGGCACCGCCGTTTACGAAAAAGATGTCCAAGAACCCGTCGTTGTCGTAGTCCAGCAGCGCGACTCCGCCACCCATCGTCTCGATCAGGTGTTTTTCGGGCGTGGGATTGGCGTGATGCCGGAATTCAATCCCCGCCGCTGCGCTGCGATCCTCGAAGCGCAATTCCGCAGCCAAGAGCCCCGACAGTCCCAAGCCGAGCGCCCCGAAATGCAAGAAAAGGCAGGTGCGAAGCGTCACGGCGAGCACTTTACCAAAGCAGGTCTAGGATAATATGCGACCGCGATACACTGGAAACGCCGGTGAAGAGGGAGCTGCGGTTACTGGCGGTTTGCGCTGGCTTCGCCATCGGCACTCCCTGGCAAGGTATATGCGCAGAGGAGGGCCGCGCACCGTTCGAACCGCTCTACCGGCAGGCCTACGAATTACGGCTGCGCCAGTTGGGGCCTGACCATCCCGACACGGTCGAAAGCTTGGTGCGCTTGGGAGCGCTGCTGCGGGTTCACGGTCGCGCCGAGGACGCCGAGCAGCTGCTCCGCAAGGCGCTGGGCGCGCTGAACCGATCTGGATCGCCAGCCGAACAGGCCTTGCTCGAATTGGCCGAGACGCTGGCTGTCCTCGGCCAGAACGCGGAGGCGGAGGGCTTGTACACCCGTGCGCTAGGGCGCGGCGAGCCTGCCGAGGCCGATCCGCAGACCATGCTGAGGATCGCCGCGCTCCGCGAAGCTCGAGGAAATGTCCCCGGCGCCAAGCGGGCGTATTTCGACGCGCTAGAGCTGTTCGACAACGCAGGCCCGCTGACCGAAGACCAGCGCAAGGCCCGTGCCTCGGCGCTAAACGACCTAGGGCTCCTGCTGGAATCGGAAGGAGACCTCGACGATGCCGAGACGGCGTACCGGCAGTCCGCGGACTCTTACGCTGAAGCCTTCGGCAGCGACTACCCCGGCACCGCTACCGCCCGCGCCAACCTCGCAGGCATGCTCGCAATGCGCGGAGAGGCCGTTGCGGCAGCCGCCCTACTCGAGCGGGCCCTCGCAGTGTTTCGCGCGGCCTACGGGCCGCGCCACGATAACACTGCGAGGCTGCGCAGTCGGCTCGGCGAAATCTACGAGGCGCAAGGCCGTTTTGAAGAAGCCGAGGCGGAGTACCTTGCCGCTCTTGCTGCCTGGCCCGAGCGGTCGGCCTCGCGAGGACTGGCGCTGGCGGACCTGGGCCGCCTCGCGGGAGTGCGGGGCGATCTTGCAGCGGCCGAGACGGCGCTCGGCGATGCAGTGGGACTCCTCCAGCCTGCGATGCCCGCTTTGGCTATCGATCTGGCCGAAGCTCTCGATTCGTATGGATCGGTGCTGCGCGAGTTGGGCAGGCTCGACGAGGCGCAGGGGGTCTTGCGCAAGGCCTTGGCGATCCGTGAGCGGGAACTCGGGCCGTCGCACTCCGACGTCGCGCTGACCTTGGTGGGCTTGGCTGGCGTGCTCCACCTGCAGGGCGACCTCGGATCGGCCGAGCCTCTGTATCGGCGAGCGATCGGCATCCAGGAAACAACCTTAGGCCCCGTCCATCCAGAGGTGGGCGAGACCCTCTACAACTTGGCCCATCTCGAACAGGCGCTCGGCGACATACCCGCTGCTGAGAATAGCTTCAGGCGGTCAGCCGAGATCCTGTCCGGCGCTTATGGCCCTGACGACCCCTTCGTAGCCGAGATTCGCGCGGCCATCCGGGCCCTGCGCTGACGCGAGTGCCACGTCGGAACGGCGGGCCGTAGCGGGGGGTGCAGCCGCTGCGCCCGGCTCGGACTCCAGCGGCCTCCGGCTCAGGCATTCCGCTCCCCAATGTGGGACGCCGATCAGCGAGGCATGGTGTACCATTGGCATGTGGGGATTTGCTCCAGACAAGGGGCGATGTTTCAGGGGGTTCTCATGAAATCGCGATTTTCGCTGTGGATAGCTGCGGCACTTTTCTTAGCAGTCGGGGCGCAACTCGCCTCGGCTCAGGATCTGCGAGGCAAGATCGGCGGCACGGTAGCGGACGCTTCGGGCGCCGTGATCCCGGGTGCCAATGTCACTCTCGCAAACGACAACACCAACGTCACGTCGACGGCACAGACCAGTGTGGCGGGGCAGTACTTGTTCGACTTCCTCCTGCCCGGTATGTATACCGTTACCGTCGAGTCCGAGGGCTTCCGCACGTTCCGGCAGGAGAACATCCTCGTGCAGACCAGGGCCGACATCACGGTTGACGCCGCGATGGAGCTTGGCGCGGTCACCGAGACCGTGACGGTGGAGGAGGCGCCCGTTGCGGTGCAGTTCACCACCACGACCATGGAGACCACGCTCGACACCAGGCTCTCGCAGGAACTGCCGTTGCTCAACCGCAACCCGTACATGCTGGCGGCACTCGATCCCGCCGTGAACTATCGCGGAGGGGCGGAGAACGCCCCGTACCACCACTGGGCCATGAGCCAGCTGGACGTGGGTGGCAACACGGCAAACCGCAACAACGTGCTGATGGACGGCGTTCCGCAGCTAGTCGGCGCGAAGGGCGTGTACACGCCGCCGATGGACGCGGTCTCTGAAGTGAATGTTCAGCAGAACGCCACAGACGCCGAGTACGGCCACAGCGCCGGCGGCATCGTCTCGGTGCAGATGAAGAGCGGCACCAACGACTGGCACGGAACTGCCTACTATTTCGGGCGCAACCCGGTGCTGAACGCGCGTCCCAACGCGCTGACATCGCAGAAGAGCGTCGTGCGCCGCAGCGTTTGGGGCGTGAGTTCTGGCAATCCCATCGTCAAGAACAAGGTCTTCAACTACTTCGCCTACGAGGCCCAGGACGTGCGTTCGCCCGCAACGGTCAACCTGACCTTGCCGCGCTCGGGCGAACGCAACGGCGACTTCTCCAACAGCCTCAATCGTAACGGGGCCTTGCGCGCCATCTTTGATCCGCTGACGACCGACCCGAACGGCGACAATCGCACGCAGTTCGCAAACAACGCCATACCTGCGAGCCGCTTCGACGCGACCTCGCGCCGCGTCCTGGACAAGACCTGGGATCCCAACAACCCCGGTGACAATGCCTCGGGCGCGAACAACTTCCGCCATGTCTTCCCGATCACTTTCGATTACTGGAACCTGACGAACCGCACCGACTACAACGTCAGCGACAACGTCAAGGTCTTCGGACGCATCAGCCGTTTCCACACCACCCAGAGCGAGCCCGACTACTCCGGCTCGGTGGCCCAGCGCCGCCAGGGCAGCGCCCGCAACAGCGTGCAGGCGTCTGGCGACCTCGTGTGGACCGTGTCGCCGACGACCGTCTTCAACCTGCGCGGCTCGTGGTCCAAGATCACCGACTCGTTCTACACGCCCCAGGCCCAAATTGGCGAGGAGGGGCTGGCAGAACTGTGGCCGAACAACCCTTGGTACGCGTCACACGTGCGGGACATTCCGGCCGTGCATTTCCCTGAAATCAGGGTCGACGCAGATTCCGCCACCTCGTTCGGGCGCTCGGGGTTCTGGTTCCAGGAACCCTCGACTTGGAATCTCGAGGCCAAGGTTTCCAAGCAAATGGGCCGCCACTACGTCAAGGTCGGCACGCAGTACCGCAAGCAGTTGGTGCTGGCCGCGCGCCCGCGCGGCATGCGATTCCGCTTCGACGCGAATCCCACGGCAGATACCGCCAACAGCCCCAACACCGGCGAGTTGGGTCATGCCTGGGCCTCGATGCTGCTCGGCGTCATGCAGGACAGTAACTGGAGCAGGGCGCGGACCGTAGCGGTCAACCGCCCCCGCATCGACGTGTTCGGCTTCTTCGTCCATGACGACTTCAAGCTCAATTCGCGGGTCACTCTGAATCTCGGCCTGCGTTACGAATACGAGACCCCGATGAGAGACCCCGAGAATCGGCTCTCCCGCTATCTCGACTTCGGCCAGGCGCTGCCCGAGGTGGCGTCGGCAATGGCGCCGATTCCTGGCGAGATCTTGGCGATGCGCAGCACGCCGCTCGATATCAGGGGCGCTTGGGTGTTCACCGATGGCAACAACCGCAACGCATGGAACGCCCAGACGAATCTCTTTCTGCCGCGAGCCGGCCTTGCCATCCGCCTGAACACTCGCACGGCCTTGCGGATAGGCTACTCGCGCTACGCCACGCCGCCCATCCAAGAGAAGGGCGGAGGAGCGTCCGACCAAGGCCTCGACATCCTCGGTAGCACCCCGTATCCGGGCTACGAGATCGAGGGCAGTCCGCTGTCGTCGATCAACGGCACGCCCCGGGCCTACTTCGCGAACCCGTTCCCGAGCGGCGGCGAGAATCCCAATCCGCTTCCGGAGCCGTTCGGGCAGCGCTTCGGCCGCTTCGCGACATTGGGTTCGAACGAAGCGAGATTCTTCCACCAAGACTGGTCGGCGGGAATTAACGACCGCTTCAACATCTCACTACAGCGAGAGATGGCTAATCGCATTGTTGTTGACGCCACTTACTTCGCGAACTTTGGAAGCAACCAGCCATACACCCGGCGCCACAATCTGCTAGACCCGCGCATCGGCTTCCAGTTCGGAACTGCGATCAACGACAGGGTGGCGAACCCATTCTTCGGCCTGCCCCAGGAGATCATGCCCGGACCGCTGGCAACCCAGCGCAACATACGGGTCAGGGATCTGCTCACTCCATATCCGCACTTCCTCAGCAACGGCATCAACGAGTATGTCTTCCCGGGTCGCCGGGAGCGCTACAACTCGTTCCAACTTCAGTTGCAGCGGCCTTTCGCGGACGGCTTCAACTTCATCATGGGGTACAACTACCAACGGTCGCGCTTCGAGGACTTCTACGACGCAGTCGACGAGGTCGATCGGAGCTTCTCCTTCCAAGACGACACGCGGGGGCGTCACAAGTTCACGTTGGCTGGCATTTACGAACTGCCGATCGGGCGCAACAAGCCGCTGGGAACAAACGTCAGAGGCGCGCTGGACAAGATCGTCAGCGGCTGGCAGGTCAGCGGGCTGTACACCTATGTCGGCGGCGAATTGCTCCGCTTCGGCGGTCTCCAGGTGAGCGGTGATCCCGCCATTTCCAATCCGACACGGGAGAGGATGTTCAACACAGACGCCTTCTCGAACCTGCCGCGATTCACCCGGCGGTCGAACCCGTGGAGCCACAGCGGGGTCCACGGGCCGCGCTTCTCGAACTTGGACATGGTATTCGCCAAGCGAACTCAGATCTCGGAGAGGTTGATCTTTGAATTCCGGATGGAATCCTACAACTTGACGAACAGCTTCATGGGCGCAAATCCGAGCACGGACGTTAACAACGGCAACTTCGGACGGGTTGCGAGCAAGGTTCGCACCCACTTCGGCCGGGAGTGGCAGTACAGCGGTCGCTTTATCTGGTAGCTCCCGTTGACCATAACCATTCTAAGGGCTCACGGGCCGTAAAGCTCCTGCTCGGCTAGGCGTACTGGCCCCCTCCGATCTGCTCCCTCAACTCCCCGCAGCGGGTCGGCACCTACTCCCGAGCTCGCAGCCGAGCGCACAGCTTGCGGCCCCGTGCAGACGTCGCAGTGTTCGGTTGCAGCGTCCCCCTCCACGACCGGCACCCCAAGTACCGCCCCGCTGTGGCCGCTACCGCGCTTCCCGGTCTCGCGGATCCGACTGATGAGTCTTCTCACCCAGTCTTAGTTCTTCTCGAGGATAGAAACGTATGGTATAGTGGTCCAGTTAATGCGGTGCGGCGATTGGTATCGGCCTTGGACTTCCGCACTAGGTTCAAGCAGGATAAGAAAATGGAGAAATGACACAATGAACAAGAACGGAAGACCGTGGATCGTGGTCGCAATTGCGGTGCTGATCAGCGTCGTTACGCTTGCGCTAGGCGCAGGACTGCAGTGCGGAGATTGGGCTGACACTAGTTGCCTGCTGG
>LXNI01000447.1_pt1 | contig 47476 bp, 27 predicted proteins | sample 809091 | NCBI WGS metagenome assembly LXNI01 (sample SAMN04870527, study PRJNA318959) | sponge metagenome | biome: 01000161; feature: marine sponge reef; material: water | host: Sarcotragus foetidus | place: Greece: Milos, Mediterranean Sea | collected 2013-05-29 | depth 5-7 m
CGGGATTGAGTTTTGATGTCTCCTCGCGGACCATTAGCGGCACACCGACGGCAGTTGCACCCGCCGCAAGCTATCTGTTTTCGGTTGCTGACCACTCCGGGAACTCCGACAGCCTCACGTTCATGGTTCAAGTCGTTCCGGCCGTTTCATTCGGTGACATGATTGCCGACCTGTCCTTTGCTCGCGCACAGCCCATTGATCCACTCGTTCTTCCCGAAGCCACAGGAGGTGCCGCTCCGGTAGTGTATGCCTTGACTCCCTCACTTCTGACAGGACTGGCTTTTGACGCCACTACCCGCACCTTGACCGGAACGCCGACCGTGGTCACAGATGCTCCAAAGCCGTACACGTACAGCGCCACCGGTGCAAACGGCTCCAGCGACAGTTTGCTGTTTACCATGGAGGTTTTCTCTCCGGTGGCCGCCGAACACGAATCGTTGCCAGCGTCCTTCGCCGTGCATGGCAACTATCCCAATCCGTTCCAGGAGTCCACGCGGCTTGTGTTTGACCTTCCCTGGCCTGCCAGCGTGACGGTCGAGGTGATGGACATAACGGGCCGGCGCGTGTTTACCGTGCCGGCAGCCGGGAAAGCTGCAGGATGGAAGCACACGATCCCGGTGAGCGGCCGTGCGATGCCCTCTGGCTTGTACTTGTACCGCCTGACTGCTACTTCACCGGAGGGAAGCTCCGTTCACACAGGCAGCTTCGTACGCATACGGTGACGACATAACGGAAACCCGTAAGTCCGGCCTCAGCTGGTCAGCAACGACGCAGAACGCGGGACGCAAACAGTCTCGAAAATTTCCTTCAATCGCACCGCTCCACAGATCCGTTAGACGGCTTGACAGCTCTCGAATGAGAAGTAAATGCAAGTCGTATCTCCGATACCTCGTGAATGCGACATACTGCCTCGTTTGGAAAAAGAAATCAAGACGTACCTGCTCTACCCTGAAAAATCGCCTTGACTTTCAGGTCGCGGTGGTCCCCATTATTAGCGTGAGTCGATTGTGCCGTGCCTATTGGTTGAAGTCCCTGTATCTTTCGTGAGATACTAAACAGGGTAGTTTGTTGGTGTAGTCAGTGAAGTGGGAGGCTAGCCAGTCATGGCTTCGAATTGTTGAGGTTGAGTTGGGTTCGTTCTATATGGTTACGACCGCAACTACATGGAAAGTAGTTTTGCATCACATCACTGCTGGTCAACTCCTTGGAAATAACCAACTGTCCCCTACGTCTCGAACGCCTCGTTTCAAAAACAGGCTCTTCCCCTTTTTTAGTGAAAAGATGAAGGGCCAGTACTTCTATAATTTGATTGAGCTAAAATTAGTCATTCCACATAAATGGCGGTAGAACCATTGGTAAAGGGGATTCAGCGAATCGAAAAACTCAGGTCAAGTCGTATGGATCTGGGTGCCATGGGATTGCTAGGTACGTATTCGTAGCGAGCGTCCAGTGTATTCTCCATGATAAGTCGTACTGTGATCGGATCAAAGTGTATGCGTACGTGGGCATCCATCAGGAAGATCGGGTCCATTTGAGCGTCTTCGGCTACAAACTGGGTACCGTGATATCGTGCTCCAATCTGCAGGGCTAGGAATCTCCACTGCAAGTCCGAGTAGGTTTTGATCTGATGGCGGGGTACGAGCCTAAGAGATTCTGTGTCACGGGAGTCCGTAAAAGTCCACAGAGCACCCCCATCCACTTGGAAGTTATCATTGAATTTTTGCTGCAGTCGCAGTGACATTTCCATGCCACGGTTCGTCACCTCGAGTACATTGGCGGGGGACCAAACACCAGTGGCGCCAGGTCTCCACACAATCTGGTCTTTCATGTGCAGAACGAAAGCTGTGAATTCTGCCTGTACGGTTCGTAAAGTCCAGGCAATTCCGGCATCATAAGACCAGCCTTTTTCAGGGCGGAGATCCAGATTACCTCCTGGCTGCCAGAACCGATCATTGAATGTGGGCATCCGGAATGCTCGCCCTGCGGAGCTTTTCAGGCGCAGTGTTGATGAAGAATTAAGCGTCATGTTCATTCCCAGTCTTGGGGCAAGCGCCCAAATAATTTGTCCTCTTGGATAGCTGTCCAGCCGTATGGAGGGATACACGGTGAGTGATTTCCAAGTGCGTGCTCCGCTGAGGTAGAGTGCAAATCTGTATTCGTGTGAATTGGATTCCAGACTGGGATGGCGCACGTGTGTATAGCCACCGGTCAGGCCAGTATTCAGAAGCCAACCAGACACATTAGTAAGATTAAGCGCCAGTTCAGATCCAGTGTCAAAATGACGCCCCGTGTCATCGATATCCCAGCGCGGATTGGTATATCGGAGCTCTCCGCTTTCAACCTGTGCTTTGACTTGGAGTGATCCCCACTCCTGCTTCTGTGTGGCCTGTGTCCAGAGGCGTGCATGCTTATCCCATTGACGTGCACTGTCAATCGCTGTTGCGTGGATCGTTGGAATACCTCGTTCAGCGTTATTGTACAGACCGCTCACCTGGATCTCTGTCGATGGGTGTTCCCACATCAGCGATCCTAGAATTGATTGCCGGTTTTGATCTGCGCCCTCCCTGGAGGCATAGCGTTGCGGAGACAATGCATTATTCCAGTAAGAGAAGTCTCCCGTGGATCGAAGGATATCTGCAGCGAACATACCCGAAACTGAGCCCCGTTTCCCGGTGGCCTGTACAGAAGCCTTGCGGCGTCCCCAAGAGCCTGTACCTGCGCGAAGCGTGAGGGCACGTGCATCCGATGAAGTCAACAAATTGATTACACCGCCGGCTGCATTAGCACCGTAGAGTGCACTACCTGCACCTGAGGTTACCTCGATAGAATTAATCAATGACAACGGTAGCAGTGACAAGTCCAACTGTCCAGCCTGCGGGCTCGCTATGGGGGTACCATCTAGAAGCACGAGAACCTGCGAGGCTGTACTGCCCCGTTGGGAGAGTGTGGATAAACCATCACCGTAACTGCGGACATATAAGGTGGTACGCAAACCCAAGAGTGCAGCAACTGTGGGTGCCACGGATACTTCAAGTTCATGCCGATTCAGAAGTTGTGTGCGTACGGGTGCAGCGGTAATTTCTATAGGCATTCGCGCAGCCGTAACCGTGATAGGTGGGAGAGCAACCGTAGAGTCAGTTACCTGAGCCGCAGCTGCGGCAAGTGGGAGTACTGCAACAAAGAGAAGTGCGTAGTGCTTGATCATGACTGGATTTCGTTTTGTGAGATCCAAGTCGCCGCACAGCACTATCAAGCTAGAAGGCAGAAACTACAGACCTCTATTCCCGGAGGTTAATTGTAATTGCCTCGGCAGTTCTCCTGACTTGCCGTACGAACGTCAGACGACGTTCCCGAAGAGCGGCAGACACGGCCTTCCCATCCATTAGGACAGTGACCGTGTGCACCGGTTGATGCTCTTATGCAGAATCATAGGACTCTGATACGGCCTACAGTTGCGGGTACAGTTCCGGATTCTTCGCATTCTGAGAATGAACCGGATTCCCTTTTAACTGGATATGATCCAGACCTGAGGCGCACCAATATACGATAGATGCGGGAATATTTGATGGAGTGATTAGTTGCCGGGTGTAATTTCCCGCCTCCAGTCCGCTCGTAGTGACAGCGCAGCACTTATTGGCTAAATCCCCAATTCTGCCTTAACCAAGCGTGTACCTTCAACCAGGGCATGCAGCTTCGCGCGTGCAGCCCAGCGCGCGGTTTCGCTTAAACCGCAGTCAGGCGCGAGCACCAATTGATCTGGAGGTACATGTTCCAGCACCTGGCGAATACGATTGGCCACGATCTCCGGCGTCTCTATGAAGTAATTCTTCACATCAATTACACCAGCTGCAACGGTTCGTGCAGTCTCGGCTATCTGCTTCGTGAGTTCCAGTTCAGCCATTTCCCGGTTAGCGAATTCTAGGTGAAGCTCTTGTGCGGAAACGTCAAGGATATGTGGAAAGAGAGGTGCATATGTTCGATGTGCCACCGGTCGCCCTATGTAGTTACCAAAGCATAAATGGAGGCCTATTTCCGCTTCCACACCGTCAACGCAGCTGTTAAAAAGCTCGACGAATGCACGGGGAGAATGTTTGTGGACGGCATAAGAAGGCTCATCCAGTTGGATGAAGGTTGCCCCGGCTCGAACTACGGCTTTCAGCTCAGCATTTATGATTTCGGCGAAGCGTTCAGACACGGCCATACGATCCGGATAGATACCGCCAGTTTGGATACGGCCTGCAAGTGTATAAGGGCCGGGGCAGGTTACCTTGAGCGGTCGTGCAGTGCGTGTGCGGGCATAAAGATATTCAGGTACCAGCCCGAGCCCATCAGGTGCAGCAAATGGCTCCAGGGCTTCATAACGTTCACGTTGATCGTGACCACCTGAGCCTAGCCGTCGAAGTGGTTCAAGGGCAGAAAGCCCGCTTAAACATCCGTAAAACCCGGCGGTAAAGAATCCAAACCGGCGCATTTCGCCATCGCTCAGAACATCAAGCCCGGCCTCCTCCTGATCACTAATTGCTATGTCCACTGCATCGTTTAGTGTTTCTTCAATGTCTTTGGGGCCATATTCTCCACGCTCTATAGCGTTAACTGCGGTGATGAACCAGGGGGGCAAGGCATAACTGCCGATCACACTCGTCTTAAGCATTTACTTGTAGAAGGGGAACCTTGTGATAGTTAGACGTTCACAGACCAAGTTAGGGAGCTTCGGCAATATTATTGATGTCGTACGTTTGTCTCGAATTGATTAAATTAGAGGGTTATCAGTACTGCCCTTAGTCGGTACTGTCCGTAAAATTTTCAACCAAATTTAAGTTTCACATGCGTAAATCTACTTCATTCTGTCTACTGGTTGCACTTGTTGCTGCCGTTCCAGCGTTTGCTCAACAGGTAGACTTCCAGTGGGAGCCTAGCCAATCGGAGGGATTTCCCGGTCTCACCAACCTAATCCACCAGATCCCCGCCATTCCTGCCTATGCGCCAGGGGTTCATTCTGGCGCTCGATCCATAGCTGGACCTGTAGATTTAGATGGTGATGGGCAAATGGAGGTGGTGTTGTCCGATTACTCAGGCGGCGGACGCGTACATGTCATCGAAAATGTTGGAGCAGATACGTGGGAATTGATCTACTCCGCAATGTCCTTGGAGCCAACCGCGGGAACATCCAATAATGCTCGCGGCATTGGAGTGGGAGACTTGGACGGCGACGGTTTCGGAGAGGTGTATGTTTTTTCGGGGCATGGTCTGAGTGAGGCTACTCTGGCGATAGTCAGTCTCCTCTTTCCAGGCTTCGCCCCTTCACTTTTTGCAATTGAGGCTACAGGTGACAACATGTTCGCAACGCTCCCTGAGTTCTGGGACTTTGATGGTGTTACCCCTGATCGGTTTCGTACAGAGCAAATGACCATTGCTGATGTAGATGGGGATGGAGCTAACGAGCTGCTGTTTGGCAATAATGGCGCTGACAACACGTACGATAACTGGTATGTGGTTTCAGCATCTGATTTAGGTTCAGGATTTGCCACATGGACGCAGGAGGCACGTTGGAGCAGTAGGGGCTCGGAGGATTTCGATCCGGTTAATCGTGGCGGGGGCAGTGCTTACGGTATAGTTCCTGCGGATTTGGATGGGGACGGAACCATGGAAATCGTCCTAGGCTCATGGAACAACCTGAACTTTTCAAATGTGGATGTGACGGGTCCAGATACCTATATAGATCCAACGGGTGATCGTCCATACGCCAGAGCGAGTTCCAGCGATGAGGTGTCTTTATTTGGATGTACAGTTTTGGACATGGATATGAACGGTGACGATGAGGTTTATTGCCCGGTCTGGGGTTCCGGTAGCCTTATGCTCATGAATTATGAGGCCGGAGAGGATCCTGCGCAAATTTACTATACTCCAGATGTGAACGCCAGTGAGTACAGCATGAACAATCTGGTGTATCCGTTGCTTGAAGGGGTAAGTGCACTTGGAATGACGCATGGCGACATTGATATGGATGGAGTTCCAGAGCTGATTGCGACAGGAGCATCCTATACTTTTCAGCAGTATCAGGCTGGCAATCCTCCTCGTTGGGTGAGAATCGTGGATTATAATGGGGGGGATGTGGAAGATCCGGATAACTACGAAGTACGCTCAGTTGATTTTCCAATGCCTACGGAAATGGTCTTTGACACGGTCAATCGGGACAGTGCAGGGACCATGACCACTTACATGGAGAATGGTGCCCAGGGCCCCGAATTTGCGGGAAAAATGGTCTATCTGGGGGATGTAGATGGCGACGGCCATAACGAAGTCGCAATGTCTTTCCAAGGCGTGGATGACAGTGTCTATGTGTACAATGAGGTGTTCAATCCAGACGATTCCACCTACACCAGAACGGTTGCCGAAGTTAAACCACATCCTTACCGGGCGTTCATGCGCGTGCTCTCAGGAGACGGAATATCAACACGCATATCGCATGATAGGATTATCGTTCCTTCGGACTTCGAACTACATGGCAACTATCCGAACCCGTTCAATCCATCAACAACATTCTCATTTACGCTTCCGTTGGATAAGCGTGTCAGTGTGAGAGTCTATGACATGACTGGGCGCCTAGTTAGAACCTTGGTCAATGATGAGTTTTACGCTCAGGGCACGCATTCGGTAGTCTGGAACGGGCTCAGTGATAACGGCAGAGCCGTTGCAAGTGGACAGTATATCTACACCTTGGAGTGGGGACAATTCCGACATGCGCGCCGCATGGTGCTTGTGAAATAGTGAAAGAATCCCCTTGGGATCGGAGGAGGTGTTTCGCCTCTTCCGATCCTATCTGGGATAGAAGCTGAGGGGTTTCACTGATAGGCGTATACGTCCGTCCATTCGTGTACTAGAAGATTTTTCAGCCACAATGCACAGACTTCTAGGGCTGGTACTTTTTGCTGTTCTATGGTCCGTACCCGCGCTGGGACAGGGCAAGATCGCTGGTCATATTGAAGATGCAGATGACGGCGAAGAACTCATAGGTGTCGCTGTTCTTATTGATGATGGTAACAGGCGTGGTGCGACGACAGATATAGAGGGCAATTACGTACTTCTCAACCTACGTCCCGGGTTGTACACACTTGAGTTTTCGTATATCGGATACCAGACCCAACGAATTACTGATATTCAGGTTACCAGTGGACAAACCACACGTATTGACGTTAAGCTCAGTCAGAGCGTGATTGAAGGAGAAGAACTGATTGTTCAGGCGGAGCGGCCGCTAGTGCAAAAGGATCTGACAGCGTCAAAGAAAACAGTTCTTGCCGCAGAGATCGAGGCATTGCCCGTAGAAAGTTTCTTTGGTGTCTTAGCCACGACCGCCGGCGTCACGACCGGGGCCAGTGGAGAGTTGCATGTTCGCGGTGGACGCAGTAACGAAATCTCCTATCTGGTTGATGGACTCGCCGTTAGCAACCCTTTCAATACCAATGGAATAAACACACGTGTAGCAATTGACGCGATTGAGGAGCTGACGGTTATTTCCGGGGCTTTCAATGCGGAGTATGGCAAAGCAATGTCGGCGGTCGTTAATCTGGTTACCAAGGAAGGGGGGGAGCGGTATGAGGGATCTGTGACTGCTTATGGAGGAGATTATCTCACACGCAATGATCAGCTGTTTCTCTTGCCAGAAGGGGTAAATCTTAATACGTTAACATTTGAGGGATCCCTGAGTGGACCTATTCCAGTGGGACCTCGAATGAGGTTTCTGGTGTCGGGCAGGTATGATAATAACGATGGGCACTTGTACGGTATCCGCCAGCATCTGCCGAGTGACTCTGCTAATTTCAACAGCAATCCCTGGTATTACGAAATCCACGGCAAGCCATGGTGGGATTATGCGGACAGCACCGTAACGCTCCCGGACGGGACTGTCATTGAGGGCGGTGGGCTGGCACTTCCCAATGATCGCGTAGCCATGAACCCGAGTGAGCGCTTTAATGTGCTCTCAAAGCTGACGACACGGCTGACACGCAATACGCAGTTGGAATACTCGTACCTCATCGACAACAGTGAGGCTAAGGGATTCAGTTTTGGTTATCGGTATAACCCGGATGGGGTAGCTTCTAATCAACGGCGTAATCAGAATCACAGTCTGCATTTTACGCATACGCTAAGCACACGCGCCTTCTATACGGTAAAGCTTTCCTGGGCTAAGGCTTCGTACAAGTACTTTCTGTACGAAGACCCGCTTGATCCACGCTATGTCAAAGATATTGGGTCGATTGGTGCAGGGAACGTGATCGGGTTTCCCGGTAACAATTACCTTTTCGGCGGGAATCAGAAGTCCCATATTTACGAAGATTCCCAGTCGCTGCGGGGCAAGGCGGATTTTACACGCCAGTTTGGTATTACACACGAAGTGAAGGCAGGACTGGAGGTGCAGCAGCATAGTCTGAGTCGCCAAAATTTTGTTGTGCTTTATGACGGCAATCAATATTTGGAGCCAACGGTCGAGCCAGTCGATAATCCGTCCCACGATCGTTACGATGACCAAACAGTGCTGGAGTTAAGTGCTTATGTCCAGGACAAACTAGAATTTGACAACTTCATCATAAACGCCGGGCTCCGGTTCGAACGCTTCGAGCCGAACGGCACATACATCCCGGATTTATTCGATCCACAGGGAGAGCTTGCAGAGGCATCAGTCAAGAATTTGCTCTTGCCTCGACTGGGGGTTTCGTTCCCGATTACAGAGCGTGGTATAATCCATTTTTCGTACGGGCATTTTGCTCAGATGCCTTCTTTGCGCAATCTGTATGTAAACCCGGAGTTCGAGTTTCCCAAAGGCAGCGCGCCTACGTTTGGTAATACAAACCTGCGCCCAGAGCGCACGGTTCAATATGAGTTTGGCGTTCAGCAGCAGATAGGTGACCTATTGGCCGTGCATCTGACAGGGTATTTCAAGAACATACGTGATTATATGGCGCTGCAACTGGTGCGTCATTCTACGATTGCCGGTGAAGATCTGTACAATATTTATCTGAACAAGGCGTACGCCAACGTTACGGGGCTTACGGTCTCATTCACCAAGCGTCGGGCGCGCAACGGTTTTCTATCTGCCACGCTGGATTACACATTCCAGATTGCTGAGGGTAGCGATGATGATGCGAACAGGTTTTTCTTTAATAGACTCTCCGGCCGAGAGAACGAACTCGAGGTTGTTCCGCTCACGTTTGATCAGCGCCATGTGATTTCTTCGACGGTCACATTGTCGCGTTCCAGAAGTCTGGGTCTGTCTTTCAATGGACAGTTCTCAACGGGGTATCCATACTCGCCCTTTATCCTAGATCAGAATGTGGACCTGCCTACACGCAGCGGACGAAAGCCATCCAAATTGAGTCTGGATGTACACTTGTTCAAGGAATTTCGCGTGATGGATAACGTGCCGATCCGTGCTTTTGTCAAGGTCTTCAACCTATTAGATCGCTTAAACGAGAACTTTGTCTTTAACGATACGGGTCGTGCCACGTACTCACTGTCGGGTCAGCGAAATCTCCACGCTACCTGGGAACCACGTTATGATCTTCCAGGCATCCATACGCTTGAAGAATATGACACACGGCCGCACTGGTACAGTTCTCCACGTCAGGTGAGGGTCGGCTTAACGGTGTCCTTCTGATGAACTTTCGCCTCAATAGTTTTCTGATCCTGGGTTTATCGCTGTTCATCGGACAGGCGAATGCCCAGCAAAGCGGCACCGAGCGGTTGCGTGGGTGGGATCAGTTCGAAGTGAACACTTGGTTGACGAACTTGGCAAAGATGCCGCTTCGACAAGGAGCAAACCAGGATTGCGAGGAAGGTCTCACCAATCGTAGAGATGCTATACTGAATGGTAATCGGATAACGACCCAGATTTTCAACTTCGGGTCAATTTCCGCGCCTGGAAATACGATCACAGATATTGTCTGGAACGGCCTCGGTTACGGATATGAATTTGGTCCCTTCGTAGCAGCGGAGGTTGTCGATACGTATCGCCAAGATGGGCGTGCCCGTGATCCTCAGAGCGTTCCGTTACGGGATGAAAATGGTAATCCAGTCCGTGACGCAAACGGTAACCAGGTCTATGTCATGCGGATTGTCTCCGATGGCTTGGTTTCCAATGGCGGCGAAATTTCACCGGATGGTTCCACCTACTGGGGTTGGCAGCCGATAGCATGTGCGGAGCCGGTTGGAGGCTTTGCAGGAATTCAGGTAGTTAATCCGGCGTCGAACAAGATTCCCACGAACGACGATACTGATGACAATCTGGATGGGAAGCCTGATTCTTGGCCTGATGACTGGTACAACGAAACCCTGGAACAATATCTGTGGCCTGGTGCGTTGCGGCAGGGCGCTTCCAATGCGGACAAGGAGACGCTCTATTTCATGAATGACTACAATAACAGTGAATTCAGTTATTGGCCATTTCCCAGCGACAGCACGAAGCGAGGACTGGGTTTGGAAGTAGAGGTTCGGCTATACCAGTGGGCCAATCCGCTTGCGGAGGACGTAATCTTCTTGATCTATAAGATTACCAATAAGAGCGAAAAGGATCTCGATAAGGTGATTTTCGGGATGTGGGGAGACCCACATGTGGGAGGACCAGGTGACTGGCCGGATGACTGGGCATTCTATGATGAAAACCTCAACATGGTTTTTGCATGGGATGATGATGGCCGCAGTGATATAGCAGGTCGTGTTCCTGGGTATTTTGGCTACAAATTTCTGGAGAGCCCGGGGGTAGATGATGATGGTATTGACAATGACGGGGATGGTTTGGTTGACGAGTCCTGGACAGATGGTATCGATAATGATGGGGACTGGGATCCAGATCTGGATGACGTTGGTGTAGATGGGATTCCGGGCACTGGGGATTTTGGTGAGGGCGATGGTATTCCCACCACGGGGGATCAGTTTGATATAACCAAGCCTGGAGAGCCCAATTTTGAGTTTACAGATATTGATGAGAGTGATCAGTTTGGATTAACCTCCTTTGCGTCTCCTCCCTTTGCAGGGAATCGCGTCGATAATGATGAACGTGTATGGAGTTTTATTCAGCCGGGACGGTTTGATGTTGTGCCCTCTACGCCTGGCGATTATGTGTTTCTGTACGGATCCGGGGATTTCCGGCTGAAAGCTGGAGCTACTAAACGATTCTCCATAGCATTGATTGTCGGGCAGAACCGTCAGGATTTGAGGCTTAATGCAAACATAGCTCAGCAGATCTACGATGTCGGATATGTTTTTGCCAAGCCTCCGCAGAAGCCTACATTACGGGCGGCGCCTGGTGATAAACGCGTCACGCTATACTGGGACGATGTTGCTGAGCAGTCTGTTGATCCGCTAACACGCGAGCAAGACTTCGAGGGTTATGTGATCTATCGTTCGACGGATCACGAATTCTCCGACCAGCAAACCATAACCGATATTAACGGGAGCAAGTTTCTGTTTACGCCCCTCAAGACACCACTGGGAGTAGATGCCCGTTTTGATTTGGACAATGGGCTGAAGGGGCCGAGTTCGATACCGTTCCCGGCTCGTGGAGTATCGTATGATCTGGGCGATGACACTGGTCTGTTCCATACGTTCGTTGACTCAAATAATGTCGTTAATGGGCAGACGTACTACTATACAGTTGCTGCCTATGACCGTGGATATGCGGGGGAAACCGGTGACACTTTTGAGAATGGTATTCCCCCCAGTGAGACGAGCAAGACCATCACATATGATCCGACGACGGACCAGTATATATTTGATCTGAATACGATTGCCGTTGTACCTGGTCCAAGAGTGGCTGGGTATGTTCCTCCGTCTGCATTGGATCCATCAGGTCTTGTGCATACGAATGGGCATGCAACAGGGGCAATAGTCATGAATGTGGTTGATGAGCTAGCGGTACGTGATAACCAAACGTATCGCATTGAATTCAACGAGATTGATGAAGGCATTGCTTATTCGGTTATCAACGAAGGGCCCGTCACGGTGAGTGTGCTTGCCTCTCCGGGTAAGAGTCAGCGCACAACATATCAGAATATTATTGAAAGTTCCCTCGAATTGCGAACAGCGGGCGGTCGCTTGTTGGTGCAGGGCACAGATTACAGTGTTAATGGTCCTTCTGGGGCCATTAATGTGTTCCAGAGTGCAGGTATTGGTTCGGGAGAAGAGTTGTTCGCTTCATTCCAGTACGCTCCGCTCTTCGAAAGTAGATTGCTCCAAGGTGAAGAGGCTAACATTGTATTTGATGGATTGCACGTTTTTGTGCAGGATGATCTGCTGGAGCCGGATGTAGAGGCTTCCGGTTGGACAGACGGTGGTACGGAGATTCCCTATCAGCTCCTTCCTCCCAGCACTGGTCCGAGGCGTATACTGCAGCCGTCGGACTACGAAATCAGATTCTCAGACTCACCGATCGGGAACGGATTCAATAACAATCTACCGATTCCGTTTGAGGTTGTAAATGTCACACAAGCCAATTTGCCGATTGACGTATTTGTGCCGGACGTTAACCGGAACGGAGTCTGGGATGTGACTGAGCGAATCGTATTTCTGGAACAGATTGATGGACTCCTGACTGCAACCTGGGAGGTGCGGATGGATGATGTGGGATCTGTGCCGGGTGGGGGGGATATTCTTTATCTGGCTACACGTAAACCTTTTGCCGTCGGAGACACCTATTCTTTCCGCACCGTCGCAGCAGCAACTGAGGCGACGTTGACAGCTCAGGAATTACGCGATATTTATGTAGTACCTAATCCTTATGTGGCCACTTCGGTTTTTGAACCGCGTAATCCTATATCCCGCACCGAGCGTGGAGAACGCAGACTCTATTTTGCGAATGTACCGCAGCAATGCACTATTCGAATCTATACGCTGGCGGGCGAACTGGTCGAAACGCTCTATCATGAGAGTACGCTCGATGACGGTAAGGTGTTTTGGGATATGCGAACCAAGGATAACATGAATCTGGCGTATGGGCTTTACATCTTCCATGTAGACAGTCCAGAAGGATCCTACATTGGCAAGTTCGCAGTTATCAAATAGCCTATGTACAAGTGTTTTTCCATAGCGGTTGTGCTTTTGGGGGCTTCTATTGGTGTCTCAGCGGTGGCACAGGAGAACCCTGCCACCCCTGACGGTGGAACGATCACACGTGTTGGGACGACTGCAGCGCAGTTCCTGAAGCTAGGGGTTGGAGCTCGTGCAGTTTCGCTTGGTGGAGCCTACGTGGCTGAGGCCAGCGACATGAGTGCAGTTTACTGGAATCCTGCAGGGTTTGCTCGACTTCGCGGCAGTCATGTGCAGCTTAGCAATACACGCTACCTGGCGGACATCAACTACAATTTTGCAGCATTTGGCACCTCGATTGATCGCGTCGGCTCTATGGGGCTTGCATTGCTTATGGTGGATAGTGGAGATATGCCCGTTCGAACAGAAATGCAGCCGGAGGGCACCGGCGAGCAGTTCAATGTGCTCAGCTTTGCGCTGCAGGTCACTTATGCGCGTAACCTGAGTGATCAATTTTCGATCGGGGGTTCACTAAAATTTATTCAGGAGCGTGTATGGCACAGCAAGGCCTCCTCAGTCGCGTTTGATGTAGGTACACTTTTCACAACCCCGTTCAGGGGTCTGCGTCTCGGTGCAAGTATGTCCAATCTGGGCCCCAAATTGCGTATGGATGGACGTGATATACTTTTCAGTGAAGATCCTAGCCCAAACACGGAGGGTACAGCCGAGATTATTAATGCGCAGTATCGCATGGATGGGTTTTCAATGCCGCTGATCTTCAGGGTTGGTTTGGCCTGGGATGCGTTGGACACCGGAACACATCGAGTACTGGTCGTAACTGATGCTGCGCATCCTAACGATAATGCAGAGTACGTAAATGCAGGTGTAGAGTATACTTTCAGGGACCTTATTGCATTCAGGGCGGGATACCGTAACCTGTTCGAGCCGGATACAGAGCAGGGGCTTACAGCAGGTGGCAGTTTAATCCTTCGCATCAACAGGGATTTGGCTGCAAAATTCGACTACGCGTATGCTGATTTTGGTCGACTAACACAGACGCACTGGTTTACCTTCAACCTTTCTTTCTAGTGCCTAATGAGGCCATTCCTGGTCAGCATTGCTGTGCTGTTTGCATTAGTGGCGTCTGCACGGGCTCAGCTTTTGCATGATATGATTCATGCAGAAATTGAGCTAAATCCACCTGAGGTTGCTGTAGCAGGGAAGGTTGCCACGACAAGGGTTGTAGGTCAGGAGCTCTCAGCCCCGTTCACCGGGATTGCCTTGCAGGGTTTTACAGCCAGTGACTCGTTATCTGGTGCTGTCCGGTTTTTTGAGAACAATACCTGGGGACCGTGGCATCCGCTCTATATTGTTCGAAGTGGTACGGATGAAGCATTTCTTGCTGCGTATCGAGGAGATAAGATTCGTACGGCATCGAGCATCGAGCTTCAGTTCCAGATAGATTCGGCCCATGAGTTACAGATTTTGATAGCAGGCACGTTTGATCAGCGGCTTGATGGACAGGATACCCCAAGTCAGCAATCACAGAAAACGGGTCAATCAAATGATTTTTTGATTACAGCTCCGCATTTGCGGCGTAGGGCCGAATGGGGAGCCCAGCCTTTTCGGGGCACACCGATTCCCCTGAACAGGCCCAGTTACAATTATATGACGTTGCATCACACTGCGGGTTTTTCGGCTAGGACACTGGTCGAAGGCTTGGATCAGGTTCGCCGGATTCAGGATTTCCATCAGAATGGTCGTGGATGGAGCGATATTGGCTATCAGTTTCTCATGGATCAGGAGGGGCGCTTGTATCAGGGCCGTCCATTCCTGAATGAGGCGGTCCCTTTTGACCAAGGTCCTCCGCTAGCCCATGGCGCCCACGCGGGAGGTGCAAATACAGGCAACATTGGGATATCATTGATGGGGTGTTACCATCCACCGGAAGGGTCAAACTGTCTGGACCAAATGACAGAGCCGGCAGTGGATTCACTGATCGCAACCTTTGGATTCCTGTCTGAGCGTTATGGGGTGTCCCCAAAAAATATGCGCGGGCACCGCGATTTTGGTAATACTGCTTGTCCTGGTGACAATAACTACCGGATGCTGCCGGGTTTTATTCTGCGGGTAGAGGGTTTGCTCGTAACCGGTAACAGCCTTCTAGGACGGGCGGCAATGGATGCTCGAGTGGATAATGAGGGTATAGTAACCGTCAAATGGGTTTTTACTGCGGATTTTGGTATTGCTGAGTTTATTGTGCGACGGCGTGTTGGAGACGACAGCACAGTAAGAATTACCAGTGGGGCAGGTGCGGTCGACGGTAGGGTTATCGACACGCCCGGTGTAGGTCGTCATGTCTATGAACTCTGGGCACGAAGTGAGAGCGGGATCGAACAGAGGTTGGCGCTCGCAGGCATTGATGTGGAAGCAGCTGTCGGGGATTTTCTGACACAATCATTCCCGAATCCAACATCAGGCCAAGCAACGATCAGGTACTTCCTTGCGCGTGAATCCGGTATCACTTTCATTGAGGTATTCGACGTTACCGGCAAACGGATGCTCACAGGTGAAAAACAGTACAGAGAAGCGGGTGAATGGTATGTAACGCACCTTAACACATCAGACTTGCCGAGCGGGGTTTACTTCTACAGGATCCTGGTGGATGGATTTGGGGGCACTGTATTCGAGGCGACGCAGCCCCTGATCGTCATTCGATAGCCCCGTATACTCGGCGTACTCGCGCACGATAGTCGTCAAAGCACTCATCGAATCGCGCAGCCGACGCTTCGCTTCCGATGTGGTAACTGCTCGTTAATACAATTGGTGGGTTGCCTTGTTTGGTGAGTTTTTCAGCAACCAGGCATTTCAGACTATTTACGAGAAGGGCTACACCGACCGTTGATCCAGGACCAATCAAATCAGGATGTCCTTCCACGCGAACCATCGCATCTCCTGCAGGCACGCAATTGTCGAGAACAACATCAGCCAGGTCTATCAGTCGTTTGCCACTGCTATGTCGTGCATTGGAAGCATTGCAGTGCGCTCTAGAGACTACTGCAATCACCGGCAAATTTCTTGCTTTGGCTTCCAAGGCGATTTCTACAACAACCTCATTCACCCCGCTGTTGGAGAAGACCATGAAACTGTCGGGGGGCTCAAGTACAAAATTGCGAAGAATGGTTTTGCCCAGTCCCTCAACACGTTCAAGGAAGATTGCCTGTCGCTGACCATTTGCTCCTACAACCTGGTTATGGTAAGTGAGTGACAGTTCTACAATCGGATGAAATCCGGGGAAGCTTCCGTAGCGGGGGAAGACTTCTTCAACACCCATTCGGGAATGGCCGGATCCAAAGAGGTGTACAAGTCCCCCCTCCGTAATGCTTTGAGCACAGATATCAGCTGCTTCTTGCAGTGCATCCATTTGACTCGCGCGAATTTGTTCGAGCACACGAGAGGCTTTATTCAGATAAGTTTGAGCAGAATTCATATAGAGCGTAATTTTTATCCAGGCTACAACCAAAAAGCTTTATTATGGGAATTATATGCAATAGTACCCATACTTATGTATCCATTTCACGGGTCATAGGGGTCGGAAACCCGAACGCCCCTCGCCGTGCAGTTGCCCCAATCCCGGAGGCCAGTATGTTTGCGGCCGCATTCAGGTCCGCATGATCCGCATGGCCACAGGCCATACACGTGAATTTGCTTTGCTCCTTTCGATTACTCGCTTCGGTATGCCCACAGGCGTAACCTCGCTGACTGGTATAGGCTGGGTTGACCTTGATCACCTCACGGCATTTATAGCCCAGCATCTGATCCAGTTGCCCCCAACCCGTTCTTCGTATCTCGCGATTGAGACCGGACTTCTGCTTCACATTCGTGCCGGGGGATTCAATCGTCCCCGTAGCCGAACGTGTCATTGACTGGACTTTCAAGTCTTCCAGCACAACCGCAGAACTATGCCGGGCAATCCTCCGGCTTATCTGATGGTTTGTGTTCCTCAGGATGTTGGCGCGCTTGCGCTGCATACGTGCGATTCTGTACTTCCGCTTATTACGCCGGCCAGAGCCTTTCTTGTGTCGAGCCAGTCTGCGTTGATGACGTCTTAGCTTGGCATCCAAACGGTTCATGTTTGGATGAGAAAAGAGCGCTCTCTCCCCAGCAGTTGACACCGTAGCCACCTGTCTGCAGTTACGGTCAATGCCTGCAGCAACACCATTATCCGCTATCTCAGGTACATCAACCTTGTAGGAGATCACAGCATACCACTTACCCGCTCGTTTCTGGATGACCGCTTTGACGGGTTCACCATCAGGATACGGATTGCCCCCCTTGCGGCGAATCTCCATGTATCCCACTTTCGGGATATACAACTTGTTATCTCGAATCCTTACATCCTCCGGGATCGTGAACGAAGGGATGCTGCCATGCTTGAAATGAAACCTCGGCCTACCCTTACCCTCCTTGAAGAAGGCCTTCCATGCGTCTGCCTGATATTTCAAAGTGTAGCGAACCACCCTATAAGAATATTCAGGCAACCAATCAACGCTACGACGTAACTTCGTAAACCGTTTTCCAAGCGAGAAAAAGCTAACTGATGGGGGTTGCTCTCCGGCCTCCTTTGCTTTCTCATACGCTTCGTTCTGTTGTGCCAGCATTGCGTTCCACACAAACCTACACGCCCCCGCTAATCCAGCAAGCTTCTTCGCTTTGCCCCGGCTACCAGGCAACAACCTGTATGTTATGTTGCGGTATGCACCAACCGTTTCAGCCATGGGTACTATATGTATATAATTCCCGTTATTGTCCAAACTAGACTAACAAACTTAATCGGATGCCGCAGAAACACAACATAACGATGCTTGGGACTGGTCTAATCGGGCTGTTCTATACTATGACACTGCATGGACAAAGAGGCCGTGATCGTGTCAGTTGCGTATATTCGCGAGATGCTGATCGTGCTCAGACATTTGCGAGAAAGTGGGGGATTAAACATGCAGTAACAGACATGGAGGAGGCCGTTAAACACACATCTAGTGATGTTGTTATCATTGGGTTGCCCAATCATTTGCATGAGGAGGCGGTGCAACTTTGTGTAGAGGCAAACAAAGCTGTGCTTTGTACTAAACCATTGGCACGTACTGCTGCGGAGGCAAAGCGCATTCTGAATATCGTCGAATCAAGTGGCATATTTGCGGGATACCTAGAAGACCTTGTGTACACCCCCAAGACGCTCAAGGCATTGGAATCTGTGCGTCGAGGTGCTTTGGGAGAAATACTTTGGACGCGCTCACGCGAGGCACACAGCGGTCCGCATAGCAGTTGGTTTTGGGACGTGGAGCAGGCAGGGGGGGGCGCAATTGTGGATTTGGGTTGCCACTGTATTGAGATCATTCGCAATTTTGTGGGCAAGGACATTCGGCCAGTAGAAGTGAGCTGCTGGGCTGATACGCTAGTACACCCCATAGAGGCGGAAGACAACAGTATTGCGTTGATTCGCTTTGAGAATGGTGCTGTGGGCCAGTTCGAAGTTAGCTGGACGTTCCGGGGAGGTATGGACTTGCGTGATGAGGTGGCGGGTACCGAGGGCACTATTTGGTTAAACCATTTTCTGAGGACAGGCTTTGAGATGTTTTCGAGTGGTGCAGGAGGCTATGTTGCGGAAAAAGCTGAACAGGAATCAGGATGGCTGTTTCCAGTAGGTGATGAGGTACATGAGTTGGGGTACACGGACATGTTCACGGACATGTTCAATGCGATGGATGAAGGTCGTGAACCGATGGAAACGATCTATGATGGGTATGTGGTCAATGCAGTGATTGATGCGTGCTACCGTTCTGCCAAATCCCGAAAATGGGAACCGGTAGAGTTGGAAGACTGGCGTGGGCGCACGGGTGTAGCACGAATACGGGGCCTAAAGGAGATGGTCGATGGCCTTGAGCTGGTCAAGCGTGAACGCCTACCGAATGGCGAAGTCAAGCTCATTCTAAAAGACCCCGGTACGGGAGAAGTTACTCAACGAGTGGTCGAAGATGATTAAGCCTCTGCGGAAAGGTGAGGAGTTGCTTGCGGATATCCAGAACAGTACAGTCCCCTCTGGGCAATGGCGTATGTGGTGGCTTGGCCAAAGTGGATTTTTGATTAAGTGGGAGGGGCGGTACTGTCTGTTGGATCCGTACCTGTCAGATTCGCTGACAAAAAAATATGCCAGTACAGATAAGCCACATATACGTATGACAGAGCTCGTGTTAGCCCCGGAAATGCTTGACTGTGTAGATGTTGTCAGTTCAAGCCACAATCACACGGATCATCTGGATGCTGAAACACTCAAGCCGCTGCGGCACGTCAATCCAGACTTGGCCATGGTTATTCCAGAGGCGAACAGGTCATTTGTTGCTGAACGATTGCAATGTGATCCTGCATGGCCCATTGGCCTTAGTGATGGGGCTCAGTGTGAAGTGCAAGGTTTTCGGTTTGTGGGTATTCCGGCCGCCCATGAAACCCTTGCAGTGGATGAATTTGGGCAGCATCAGTTTATGGGATACATCATCACGTTTGGAGGCTGGACGCTCTATCACAGTGGGGACACACTGCTTTATGAAGGAATGGTTGATCGGCTTAAACCGTGGAATGTAGACGTTGCATTACTGCCCATCAACGGTCGTGATCCGGTACGCCGCGTTGCCGGTAACTTAAATGGTAGACAGGCGGCACAGTTGGCGAAAGATATCGGAGTCAGACTTGTGGTACCATGTCACTATGACATGTTCACGTTCAATACAGCCTCACCGGCATCTTTTGTCGCCGCGTGCAATGAGCTGAACCAGCCACACTACGTTATGAAGAATGGCGAGGGGCTTGACAGTGCGTTGCTCATGGCATAGGTGTGCATGTTTCGCGCGAAATCTTCTCGTCTGTGGTTCATTAATTCCCGATGCTCCTGTCGTTGAACCTTGTCCACGACAGCCCCAGATACTTGGCCATATGAGAGCGGTCAAAAGTGTCTTCTTCTTTGTCTCGGGTACGCACCCTGGTGTGGTGTGTTGATACAGGCCGGTCACATGTTCACATTTTCAATTCCATCCAACTACGCTGGTGCAAGTGCATCGTACCAGCTTTTTCGACACTCTCTTGTCCGATCTTTGTCCACACACAGTATGATGCCGTCTCCGAGTCAGAAACAATCGTGACACAATCATGCCATTTGCAAAACGAGGACTCATCCACACCGATATGGGGTGATGTGCTGTTCTGCTTTCCGTGCACGCCCCCGCTTCACCGGGCGTTGCATAACCCCGTCCATCGCAATCCAGCGTTCCCCATCTGATCATCCGCGCCGATATGCTCATCTCCTTCGGCAAACCAATCGCTACGCCTCAAATGACGTCATGCAGCGGACATGCGGAGTTGCCCACGTATCCTGTACTGTCTGGATCCTATGCGCTGAACGTTCCACCTAGGGAAGATCCATCACCGCCGTCGTGCAGTAGTCACCTAGTAATCATGACCTCAAAACAAAGTGAAAACAATTGCGAATCCATTCCATCTCAGTCACGTTAATTCTGAGTCGACTGTCTAACCTGCTATGTTCAAGGGAGAATCAATCGAATGTGGTTATGACTGGACACACAAGTGTTAGTATTTCCGCCTTGGGCGGGGATCAGTCACCGCTGTATTGCTATATTCCATGTTGGACTCTACACAGATGACACCGAATCTTTTGATCCAAGACGGAACGCTTTTGCATCCCCTGACCGGGGATGCCCATCAGGCGGATATGCGTATTCGCAATGGTGTGATCACAGAAATCGGACGTGATCTGGCTAATTCCGGGGAGGAGGTGCTAGATGCAGAAGGGCGCATGGTATCACCGGGATGGATAGACATGCATGTCCACTTGCGTGAACCCGGCGAAGAACACAAGGAAACCATCGAAACAGGTTGCCATGCAGCTGCCTTTGGCGGCTTTACTGCGGTTGCCTGTATGCCCAATACCACGCCCCCCATAGACACGAGAGAATCGGTTCATTCGCTTATAAAGCGAGCAGAAGAATTACCTGTGGACGTGCATCCTGTTGCCTGTGTGTCACGCGGACGTGCGGGCAAAGAACTCTCAGAAATGGCTGAGCTCGCAGCTGCGGGAGCGGTCGCTTTCAGTGATGATGGATCACCGGTGCAGAATGGAAGCTTAATGCGCCGAGCACTTGAGTATGCCCGGACTCTGGGCAAACCCATCATTAATCACATGGAGGCTATGGAGCTTGGCCCTAAGGGTCACATTAATGAGGGACTGGTTTCCACCAGGCTTGGCTTGACTCCTATACCGACATTTTCGGAGGAGTCAATGCTTGCACGTGATCTCATGTTGGCTGAACTGACAGGAGGGCACTTACATGTTGCTCATGTATCAACGGCACGCTCGACTGACATGATCCGGGAGGCCAAGTCTCGCGGTATAAGGGTTACAGCGGAAGCATGTACGCACCATTTTTCATTGACTGACGATATTATCGAGCAGTCCGGTTTTGATTCGCACACGAAGATGCACCCGCCTTTGCGCGCAGCTGCAGATGTAGAGGCTATTCGTACGGGTTTGTGTGATGGAACACTGGATGCCATATGCACAGATCACGCTCCGCACGCGCCCTTTGAAAAGGAGGTTGACTTTGTGGCAGCTCCGTTTGGCATTATCGGCCTAGAGACCGCCTGGGGGCTAACAGGTCGATACCTGATTGCCCCGCAGCACCTGAGCGTTGCACGTGCCGTGTATAGTCTCTGCGTTGCTCCTCGCGTGATCCTAGGGATTGATGTGCCTGTGCTTGAGCCGGGAGCCACTGCGAACCTGACTATCTTTGATGCGACGACAAACTGGACATTCGAGGCTAGGCACATCCACTCCAAGAGCCGAAATACACCGTTTGTAGGCACGGCCATGATTGGGCGTGCATGGGCAATCTATAATAAAGGCCAACTCGTGGAGCACGAACCGTGAAAAAATCTTCAGTCCCTGCCGACCTGCATGTAGTTCTAATCTATGGCGGACAGTCAGCCGAGCATGAAGTTTCTCTTGTATCGGCGAGAAATGTTCTCAACGCGCTTGATCTGACTCGTTATAAGGTCACCCTGGTGCGCATTGATCACGACGGCACATGGTGTAGAATAGCAACGGACAATGACATAAACCTGCAGTACGTAGACTTGCAAGCGCGCGGCGAGCCGGTTGTACTAGGACCTGGCAAGAAACTCATCCCGATTAAAACGCCGGACAAGGCAGTTACCCTGGATGTGGTGTTTCCCGTGTTGCATGGTACCAATGGAGAAGATGGTGCGATCCAGGGATTACTCCAGATGTATGACATTCCTTGTGTCGGTGCAGGTGTTTTGGGATCAGCAATATGTATGGATAAGGACGTCTCAAAACGCCTTTTGCGGGAGGGCGGTATTGCGGTGCCTGATTATAGGGTGTTATACCGTGATGACGTGGATTTTCCCAGCTATGCCTCCATAGCGGAGGTACTTGGCGAAATATTCTTCGTGAAACCGGCCAATACCGGATCATCGGTGGGTATTTCCCGTGTGACGTCAGCTGCTTCGTGCGAAGCAGCTATAAAAGAAGCTTTCAAGTTTGACGACAAGGTGCTAGTGGAAGAGGCCATTAATGGGCGTGAGATCGAATGTGCTGTATTGGGGCACGCCCCCATTAATGTTTCTATTTGCGGGGAAATAACCACAACCCACTCATTCTATTCGTATGAGGCCAAGTATGAGGATGAAGAGGCAACAAGCTTAATCATTCCAGCTCCAATGCCGGATGACGTCTTAGAGTCTATTCAGGACATGGCTGGCAGGGTGTGCAGGGTTCTCGAGTGCAGTGGTATGGCTCGTGTAGATTTTTTTCTTGAAGAATCAGGACGACTGTTGGTCAACGAGGTCAATACTATTCCTGGCTTCACCGCGGTAAGCATGTATCCGTTGCTCTGGGAGCATTTGGGGAGGTCACGTTCGGAGGTGGTAGATATCCTGATTCGTGACACATTTCATGCTCATTTAAAGCGTCGGGAATTGATACGCAGGCGTTAATGCCTTTTTCAACGGATACACGGACATTGCGTCCTGGGGATACATATGTGGCGATTCGGGGTGAACGCCATGATGGGCATGATTTTGTACGGGAGGCTTTCAAGAGAGGGGCATCGGGTGTAGTGACCGGACGGAAAATAGCAGGGGTTAGTACAGATAGGGTGATAGTCGTTCCTGATACGGTCATTTACCTTGCGGAATTGGCACGTGAAAAGATTGAGCAAGCATGTACGCGAGTGATAGCCATCACCGGTTCGGTAGGCAAAACCACTACGCGCAGTGCAGTTGCACAGGTCCTGAAGAGTGCGGGGCCGGTGGTTGCTTCAGTTGGAAATCTGAACACCCTTCTGGGTTTATCGCTAACCTTGGTGAATAGTGATCTCAAGCCAAATGCGTTCTTGGTGCTCGAAATGGGCGCCACCAAGAAAGGTGATCTATCTGAGATCACGACCTACTTTAAGCCGGATATTTCCATTGTGACGAATGTACGGGGAGTCCATTTGGAAACCTTTGGCTCGCTTGATGGAGTTCAGGAGGCAAAGAGTGAACTTGTACAGGCGCTTGGGCCTGCCGGTATTGCCTGTTTGAACGCAGATGATCCTCGCACTCGCGCCATGGTCACTTATTGCAGGGGGGAGCATCTGCTCTTTGGAATTGCCCCGGATGCCCAGATAACGCCTCTAGATATAACCGCGAACATTCCGCTATTAGGTGGACATGTAATCTATGTGGCGTTGGCGGCCTTTGCTGCCGGGAGAGCAGTGGGTATGGAGCCCGAGGTGATCAATGAGGCTTTATGCAGGCTAAAACCCGAAAAAGGGCGGCTCAATCGACTCCCCGGAAGGAGACAATCCATTCTCATTGACGATACATACAATGCTAGCCCGGATGCAGTGAAGTCTGCATTGGATGTACTGGATAAGCATCCGGCCGAACGGCGGATCGTGTTCCTTGGAGATATGCTGGAGTTGGGTTCTGTCGAACATGCGGCGCATGTATCCGCCTTGCAGGAGGCTGCCATAATAGCTGACCTTATATATGGATGTGGGCCTAGAATGCAGGAGGCTGTGAACGAGTTGCCTCCGGAACTGGCCCGATATGTGCAGGTTTTTCCGAGCTCTAAGGAGCTAGCATCAAAGCTTGCTCATGGAAGGGTATATCGCCCAAAACGAGGAGACGTTATCTTGGTGAAGGGTTCGCAGGGAGCGCGTATGGAGCGCGTGAGCCGTGTATTGCTCGCAGAGCATATCTCTCCCAAATCCGTACTGCCTCGTCAAACAGAAGCGTGGCTGTCTATCTGATCGAACAAGCACGGCTGAACTCCGTTCAAGCTAGCCGCCGTGGGATGCGTCCGTATTTGGGGTTCATTCAGCGCCGAACTAGCCGTTTCTAGTGTTCTGATGGATGCAGGGGTTCGGTGGTTACTGCACTATGCAAACCGAATGCCGCCTAGGATGATAGCGGAAACGGAGTTTTCCTGATCTTTCTGATCGTCTTGATCTTGATGCCCTCAGCTTTGGCATGTTAAAGGATATTCTAGGTGTACTGCTTGATCATCAGCGTTTTGTGATCACTACACACCAGCGCCCTGACGGGGATGCAATCGGCTCACAGATAGCACTTGGAAGTTTCCTGAAGAAGTTGGGCAAGCAGGTCGTTATGTTCAATTCCGACCCAGTTCCGTCCAGTTTGGACTGGATGCCCGGTTCAGGGGCAATACAAACGGGCGAAACTCAGATCAACCGAAATGCGGTTGCTGACGCGGATATAGTTGTGGTTGTAGACACGAACAGTCGTGACCGACTGGGGCGGGCTGTTCGGAGAGCCCTTTACCGCTACAGGGGGCCTGTATTGTTGATTGATCACCATACAGGCCCGGAATCCTGGTTTACATGGATGTTGCGTGACGAAGATGCGGCAGCAACTGGTGCACTCATTTATGATCTGATTTGCACGTACGATGCAGATATGATTGATGTGCAGATTGCGACTGCTCTTTACACGGCAATCATGACAGATACGGGATCCTTTCGGTTCGCTGCGGTGACGCCCGCAATTCATCGGATGGCAGCCGATCTACTTGAACGCGGAAGCTATTCTCCTTCGGAGGTATACGCTGGCGTTTACGAGAACCACACTCCTTCTTGGCCCCCCTTTCTGGCAATGGTGCTTCGGGGTTTGACCTTGTTGCATGATGGCGTATTGGCCTATATCACCGTCACCCCACATATGCTTAAAACGGCGGGCATAGACTACAGTGAGGTGGACGGGCTGTCCGAGTTTGCGATGTCTGTCGCGGGAGTAAAAGTTGTCCTGATCTTCACAGAAACGAAGAAGGGGACTAAGGTGAGTTTTCGATCCAAAGGTGACCTGCGTGTAGATGTCTGGGCGCAGTCATACGGGGGTGGGGGGCATCAGAATGCATCCGGAGCATTCCTCAAGGACCAACTAATCAGAACAGCCGTGATGAATGTCTTGGAATCGGCACCACACTTTCTGGGGATTAAAAAAGTCGAAGACATGGTTTTAGCCGAAGAAGACCAAGCCTATTTAAAAGTATTGTCCAGCCTGAATCAATGAAAGTTTCCGTTACCACACTCAGTCTCCAGGATTTGGATGTTGATCTGCTCATTCTTCCGATTGGGCACATGATGGCGAAGGCACGTGCCCTCCAGATCGGTGGGCCGATAGGAACTGCGCTTTCGAGCGCACTCATAGATTTTGAAGGCAAACCGGGAGAGACACTTTTGTGTTATCCTACCGAAGGACGTGCTCGTAGGGTTGCGATGATTGGTCTGGGAGATCCCTACGAGATTGACCGTGAAGAACTGCGTAAAGCTGCCGCCGATGGAACTCGTCTGGCAATGAAGACTAAGGCCTCCACCGTTGCATTGTGTCTGCCTGATTCAAGTATTGATGCAGAAGCTGCGGGGCAGTCATTAGTGGAAGGCTACATGCTGGCCGCTTATGAATATGACCGCTATAAGACTGATTCTGGAGAACCAAAAGTTGGCACGGAACGATTGGTACTGCATGCGTCAAGTGATGAAAAAGCTGCCCGACGCGGTGCAGAGCGGGGACGGGTTGAGGCAGAGTCAACCATGACCGCCCGAGATTTAGTCAACCTGTCGCCACACGAAAAGACTCCCACACTTCTTGGTAAGATCGTCGAACGATCCGGTCGTAAGTATGGCTATGAAGTGTCAGTCTGGGATAAGTCAGATATTGAAAAGGAGAAGATGGGTGGGCTCCTGGGAGTCAATCGTGGCAGTGTCGAGCCGCCTACCCTGATTGAAATGACTTGGAATCCCAGTAAAGCAAGTAACTCCCGGCCGGTTGTTCTTGTGGGTAAGGGGATCGTTTTTGATACAGGAGGCTTGTCACTCAAGCCGACAAAAAACTCCATGGATCACATGAAGGCCGATATGGCAGGTGGAGCTGCTGTGATCGGTGCTATGGAGGCAATAGCCCGATTGGATGTTCCGCTGTATGTGATCGGTTTAGTCCCGGCAACAGATAATCGCCCGGGCCAGGATGCTTACGTACCCGGGGATGTGCTGCGAATGCACTCGGGAATGACCGTTGAGGTATTAAATACAGATGCGGAGGGGCGTCTGATTCTCGCAGATGTTTTGTCATACGCAAAATTGTACCGGCCGGAAATCGTGATTGATCTGGCTACACTTACCGGTGCACAGGTTGTGGCGCTTGGAAGCCAGGTCGCAGCAGTCATGACACGGCAGGATGAAGACGCGAATGAGCGTTTGGACGCTATGATGACAGCAGGTAACCGTAGTGGGGATCTGCTCCATCCAATGCCCATGCATGCCCATTACGCTGATGCACTCAAAAGCGAGGTTGCCGATATAAAAAATATTGGCAACCGCGAAGCGGGATCCATTACGGCAGCAAAATTTCTCGAGCATTTTGTAGACTATCCCTGGGTTCATGTTGATATAGCAGGACCAGCTTTCCTCAAGAAATCACTTCCCTATAGACCGATTGGAGGAACCGGCTTTGGTGTACGGCTTTTGACGGAATTTATTCGCGATTACGCCTATCCTAAGAAGCGTTAGCCCCGTGGAAACGGAATCCAAAAAACGCATACGCGTGGCCATCACTCTCGGGGATCCCAACGGAATTGGCCCGGAGGTGGTACTCAAGTGCTTGGACGATCCCTTAGTCCAGAGCAGGACAGAGCCGATAGTTGTTGGATCACCGGAGGTGCTTCGTATTCATGCAAAGAAGTTAGGGAGACGCTTACCCCCCTTGGTTGAGGATCTGGAAGCAAAAACGCCTAAGCACGCCATTCGGATAGCTAATACAAGCCAAGAGACCCGGACCGTCGTGGAAATGGGTAAACTGACGCCCAGAGGCGGTAATATGGCGATGTTTGCTGTGGATAAAGGCATTCGGCTTGTGCAGGAGGGTACAGCAAGCGCGTTGGTGACTGGGCCAATTTCCAAGTTAGCCATCGTTCGTGCGGGATACAATTTTCCGGGTCATACGGAATATTTAGCCAAAAAGATGAAGGTGAAGGAGCATGTCATGATGATGGTGGCAAAAGGGCTTCGCATCAGTTTGGCCACCGGACATATTCCACTCAAGCAGGTGCCGGAACGAGTAACGGTAAACGGCCTCATAGCAAAGCTTAAACGTGTTAAGGCCTCATTGGTACAGGATTTTGGTATCGTACACCCCAAGATTGCTATTCTCGGCCTCAATCCGCATGCCGGTGAAGATGGTGTGCTTGGGAATGAGGAAACAGAAGTCATAATTGAAGCTATCAAGGGCGCCGGCAGGCGCAGTATTCTAGCGCTAGGACCATTCCCCGCGGATGGATTCTTTGGTAACGGGCAATATTGTGGCTATGATGGTGTTATGGCTATGTACCACGATCAGGGACTAATTCCGTTTAAGACGCTTTCGTTCGGGAGTGGGGTGAATTTTACAGCGGGGTTACCTATTGTGCGAACTTCGCCCGACCATGGAACTGCGTTTGGTATAGCCGGTCAGGCCCGGGCCGATGCAGGCAGTATGATCCAGGCTGTTCTCTTGGCCGCTTCGGTTGTAGAGCAGCGTCAGCAACAGAGTTAAAGTAATATGTATATTCAGAACGTAATTATCTAAGAGGCTTGACAACATGGAAGTTTTTGTAAATATTCAGCAGCTGATCGACAACATACTTGCCTACCCGCTGCTGATTATGCTGGTGGGAACAGGAGTATTTCTAACCATCAGGCTTGGTTTTATACAATTTCGTCAGTTTGGACATGGAGTTAAGGTCGCCACGGGTAAATACGATGATCCCGACGATGCAGGTGATGTATCGCATTTCCAGGCCCTCACGACAGCTCTTTCGGCAACGGTAGGCATTGGCAATATTGCTGGTGTTGCCCTAGCCATCCATTGGGGCGGTCCAGGTGCCATATTCTGGATGTGGATAACAGCTCTTCTGGGCATGTGTACCAAGTATACCGAGGTAACACTGGCTCAACGCTACCGTGTTGTAGATAAGTCGGGGAGCAAACTGGTTGGTACGATATCAGGCGGTCCCATGTATTACATTGAGCATGGGCTGGGCAAGGCTTTCAAGCCACTCGCGATGCTGGTTGCTGGGGCAATGATCCTGGTTGCATTCATGACCGGCAATGCTATCCAGGCCAACACTGTTTCGGATCTGATGAACAGTGAGTTTGGCATCTCAACGTGGATAACGGGTAGTTTGACGGCCACCGTAGTTGCGCTGGTGATCCTTGGTGGTATATCACGGATTGGACGCGTGACCGGGATTCTCGCTCCTGTCATGGGACTCCTGTACGTTGCTGGAGGCGTAGTCATTCTGGCAATCAATTATAATGGGGTATTTCCGGCGCTGGCAAGCATTTTCACCGAAGCGTTCAATCCTACCGCCGGTGTTGCGGGTACCGGAATTGGCATACTCATACAGACGATCCTCTGGGGAGTCAGACGTGGACTGTTCTCGAACGAAGCGGGGCAGGGGTCTGCACCGATAGCTCACTCTGCCGCGAAGACACAAGAGCCGGTTTCTGAAGGTGCGGTGGCACTCCTGGAGCCTTTCATTGATACCATTGTCATCTGTACAATCACGGCGTTGGTTGTGCTCACAACCGGCGTATGGAAGAGTCCAACCGAAACAGCACTCACCTTGGGAGAAGGGGATCTTTCATATGTCGAAGAGGTCGGCGGCAGATATCAGCCCGCTGGAAATGGGGATATTCCTGCTGAACTTATGATTGATCAGGGTGCCCCCATACCTGGCGCGAGTGATGGAGTCATGTTTGCCTGGCATGAGGTTCCAGTGGAGATGTTCTTCACTGACGAGGAGCAAACTATACCCTTTACAGGCAGGATTGATACGGAGGCGGGCGTCGCAATCGCTGAAGGAGATGGAACGGAGTACACAACACTCTATGGCCCGGCTGTAGAAAATGGTGCGCCTATGACTGCCTTGGCGTTCCAGGAGGGACTCGGTGATATTGGAAAGTATCTAGTGATCCTCTGTGTTTTCTTGTTCGCAATATCAACGGCCATCTCTTGGAGTTATTATGGTGATCGTTGTTCCATGTATCTCTTCGGTAAGTCATCTATCCTTCCGTACAAGTTGGTGTTCGTGGTCATGCACTTTGTTGGTGCGGTGGCAGGTTTGAACACTATTTGGGGTATCGGGGACACGGCTATTGCATTGCTGACGATCCCGAACGTGGTGGCTTTGCTGTTATTGTCCGGAATCGCGAAGAAGTTAACGGATGATTATTTCAATGCCTTCAAACCTGGAATGACCAGAGACGAGTATCTTTCTGTTGCCCGGTCGCGTGTCAAAAAGCACGAATCTGGATCCGACGTATAGATAAACCCGGAGAAGAAGATGGAACGGAAGCCCAGCATCTGGCAAGCATTGCTCCCTGTGGGGTTTCTGATCTTTTTGCTGGTTGCTTCAGTGAACCTCTTCGGTTCGGACGCATCGTATGGCCCGAACCAGATTGCACTCATACTTGCTGCTGTGGTGGCTGCGCTGGTTGGGCTACGCCTCGGGTTTACGTGGAAGCAGATGCAGGAAGCTATGGTCAAAGGAGTATCCCTGGCCATGGGAGCGATCTTCATCCTGTTGGTAGTAGGTTCCTTGATTGGTACCTGGATCATGGGAGGTATCGTTCCGACCATGATGTACTATGGCCTGCAGATACTGAATCCCACTATTTTTTACGCTGCCTGCTGTATCATTTGCGCGATTGTAGCAGTAGTATCAGGAAGTTCTTGGACTACGGTCAGCACAATTGGGATCGCGTTGGTAGGGATTGCTGCGGCATTTGATCTGCATTTGGGGATTGCAGCAGGGGCGATCATTTCGGGGGCATATTTTGGAGATAAGCTGTCTCCATTGTCTGACACCACCAACATGGCGCCTGCCATGGTGGGAACGGAGCTCTTCGTGCACATCCGACATATGCTCTGGACGACTGTGCCAAGTATCACGATTGCCTTAATCCTCTTTACGGTGATCGGGTTTGTGCAGCAGCCATCGGCGACGGAGGCTTCCGGTCTGTCCGAGATACTGTTTGCTCTGGATAGCAGCTATCATCTGGGAGTGCATCTGCTTATTCCGGTAGTAATCGTACTGGTTCTGATTTACAAGAAGATGCCGGCTTTCCCCGCACTTCTTATAGGTGCACTGATGGGTGGGATAACTGCAATGATTTTTCAGCAGGAGGTCGTAATGACTTTTGTAAACGAACCTGATATGCCACAGATTCTGGTGCTGTTTAAGGGATTCTGGATGGTCATGTTTGGCGAGTTTACTGCAGACACGGGTAATGAGGCACTCAATGATCTGTTGACCCGGGGTGGGATGGTAAGCATGTTGGATACAATCTGGCTTGTCGTTTCGGCGATGATGTTTGGTGCCGCGATGGAAAAAACTGGTATGCTGGCGACGATCACAAAAGTGATCCTCGGGGCTGCACGCAGCACGGGTAGTTTGATTTTAGCTACGCTGGGCACCGCACTGGGACTCAATATTATTGCTGGTGACCAGTACATCTCTATTGTAGTACCTGGTCGTATGTATCGGGCGGAATTTGAGAAGCGAGGTCTGCACCCTAAAAATCTTTCCCGTGCCTTGGAGGATTCAGGTACGCTCACCTCTGCGTTAATTCCTTGGAATACGTGTGGGGCGTTTATGGCGGCTACACTCGGTGTACCCACATTGTACTACTTGCCGTTCGCTTTCTTCAATTATACCAATCCGGTCATCAGCGCCATTTACGGGTTCACCGGGTTCACAATCATCCCTCTGGAGGAAGGCGAAACTGGCGATAGCGACTGACTGTTTCCATCTGAGACGGCTCTGTCCTCCACCTTAACCCGGACACATCTCCAGGGTTGTAAATCTGATTAGGCATGCAGCATGCGTGTGCCTCAGGTTTTCCCCACTTCGTGCCTAGTCTGAATTCCCGCACGGTTATGCGATATGACAAAGTTGCGTGAAGAATCGGGGGCAAAAACACGGCATGGTATACGTGTCTCACGAATGCCGGATGTCAACTAATTTTGAGATTACGCCATCCGACATCCATAGCCCCGAAAAAATGCCCAAAATGGGATTGGGAGAATTCTGTATCTTCTGTGTCCCACGCGAGACAAACTTAGGCATAAATTGCTTTGGCCGCGATCAACTGGAGCGATAATTATTGGGTGGGGTTCGTACCCACTGGGAAAAATGCCTTTCCAAGAGTAATGGGGCGAAGAGTGGTACATGGAAGTTGGCAAACAAAAATTCACAGAGACACATGATAAGAACAGATTGCTGCATGGATGCGGATTGGCATGTTGAATACGCTCACGAGTATATCCAGAATCTTTACGACCACCTTCTGATGACCGAAGACATGTCGTCGTCGAGACCTGATGCTATCAAGTTTTGGCCGATTATTCGTGACTGCTACGTAGGGATTGAGCGAACCATGAAATTGTTGCTTCAGAAAAATGGCCAAATTCCCAAGAAAACACACGATTTAGAGCGTCTTTACCAAAAGCTCCAATGCTCGCAATGGAGTGTGATCAACGAGTATTACCGGGTATATCAAAGTCTGTATGGTCTCAAATCACGTAGTATTCCTCTGGATACAGCGGATAAATTTATAAGTCACATTAGCAAAGGATATGCGTCATGGCGCCACATCTTGATCGAAAACGACCAGGCCCCCCCCGCAGTGAATGTGGGCTTCATGCTTGAAGTTTGGCGGGCGCTTGTGCGTCTCGTTTCGGAGTATAACCCACCCCGGTTGGACCAGCGTGTAAAGATTTATTTTCAGGAGTTTTTTGAGAAAGCCGAACGTGACCTATGGCGTGGGCTTGGAGAGTATCCCGAAGAATACAGGGGAGTAGCACCCGATGCCATCCGCACTTGGGTAAAACAACAAGGCGGGGATATGACTGCTGGATTTCTACTATTCAAATACAATCATTCCGGGGAAATTAGGGACACCTCAACGGTGGTGCAGAAGATTCTGGATCAGTCTGTGAAAAGCGCCATTGAACGGTTACATTCAACCAAAGAACACTCACCGGGGCGGAAAACATGGAGGAGACAGGAGATGTTGGATGTGTACAGCACAATCCATTCCAAGGGGTTAACATGGGACGAGAACCGCGAGGCATTTGAATATATCTCTCCGTGACGTTCCTTGTTGAAATCTATTTCGCGGGTGATTTTTCCTGTTTTTGAGACAGACAGCAGACAGAATGTTGGACTGTCCCATAACACATTGTCGGCCCCCGACTATCGCCATTCCCGTTTCATCAAAGTGAACGAATTTAATACGATATTCTTGCAAAATCACTTGTAGGAATCGGACAACTGGCGTTGGGATATTTCACGAATGCCACACATTACATCGGTCAGGCCTTCTAAGGAGCATCATTTTCATATCTCTGGGGCTATCACTCCGGTAAGAGTGTTACTAGGACATACTGTTCGCCAAGCAGCGATCGTGCTGCCTTACGTATGTCTTCAGCTGTCAGTTCGTCGACGAGCGTCTCATAGCGATAAATATCAAGATAGTCCTCGTCCGTATCATCGAAATAAAACTGAATCTGGCCGAGCCAAAATCCGTTAGTTTCTAGACTGGTTTCACGACTGCGGAGATGTTGGGCCTTGATGCGATCCAGGTAAGATGTCAGATCAAGATCGTTCTGAATCCGTGCAATATCTTCGAATACGGCCTCAGTAAGCTCTTCTGCTCGGGCGGGATCACATCCGAAGAAGATGTTCAGGGTGAATTGGCCGTCAGGAAGACGGGTTGAACTTGCCTGTACAGATGCGCTATAGATCCCAGCCCGGTTTTCACGTAACTCCTCTCTCAGCCGTATGTCCAGTACATCAGAAAGTGCGCGTAGTATGTATCTGTTATATCGAGTGTAGTCAAAGTCGCCGTGAAAGATGATGGCTACCCGTGATTGGGGATCCTTCCCCTTGTACACCTGACGTACAATAGGGCCTTTTGGAAGATCCGGGGCTATATCGCGCCAGAACTCTTCCCGAGGGGTTTGGGGTAATGCCCCCAGATACTGAGCTGCCAAATCACGCACCGCCGTCGAATCCAGATTGCCTACCAGGATGAAGGTGAAGTCATCCATATCGGCAAAGCGGTCCAGGTAGATATCCAACGCATCATCAGCATTAAGGCCGTCGATTTGATCGGCGCTTAGCAGCTTGTAACGAGGGTTGTCAGGGTAGAAGGCAGTAAACAGTGTATCCTGAAATGCTGCCCCGGGCGTGTTAACACGCCCTTCCAGTTGCGCGAGTTGACTATTCTTGAAAGATTGGAGTGAAGAGTTGTCGATGCGGGGAGATGTGGCATACAGGTAGATCAACTGAAAAAACGTTTCTAGATCCTCAGGAGTAGAACGGCCTCTGAAGCCCTCGGAGTAATCTCCAATGAACGGCGATACCTGGACGAATCGGCCCGCAAGTTTCCGAACCAGTGCCGACTGATCGAATGCACCTACACCACTACGGCCGACCAGGGCCGGGGCGACACTCGCGGTGAAGTATTGGTTGTCTTCTATAAGAGAACTCCCTCCGGGGCTAAATGCAGACAGCAGGATTTCGTTGTTTCTGAAAGTGGTTGGTTTCAGTATTACCCGTATTCCGTTACTGAGCGTGAGGACATGGATTCCCAGTGTATCGATTGCTGATTCATGGATGATACGACCTCCGCTAGGTAATTCGTCGATAAGTGGGTGATCCGTATCCTCGTCTGCAAGGGGTGCCGTTTCCTGGGACCAGGCATCGTCTAGGAGGGCAACCAGATCATCCTCCGTGGGAGGAACAAGGTCTGCTACATCGGGCAGTGTGACGATTATTGCACGGGATTCAGGCGTAAGTTGCTCACGAATTGATGCATGCAGTTCTTCCAGAGTAATACTGTCCATCAGGTCACGCACGAGATTCAGTTGAGTCTCTGCATGCATTACCGGACTTTTATTCAAATAATGGTTGACCAGTCGGGCGGCATATGTGCTACTTGGCGTGTTTTCCTGATCATTGGCGGCACGCTCGTAGGCTTGCAGCAGGACCCTCTTCTGTCTATCAAACTCACCTGCGGTAAAACCATGTTGCAACATTCTTGCAGCCTCTGTTATGAAGCCTCTGAAGCCGGAAGTTATACTGTCCGGTACCACCTGTGCAGCCAGGCTGTGTGTACGTAGAGGTCGAACAATGGAACTGGTGGTTAGTCGCCCCCATAGAAATGGTGAACTCGTGCCATCCCTGGCAATCTCTGCAATACGGCGGTTAAATATTCCACCGGTCAGTCGTTCAACAAGGTATCTCCGGTAATCTGTCTGTGTATAGCGTGGTGCGGCAGGGTGCCGGTGCATGATTTCGAACTGTACAGATGGGATCTCAGGATCGGTTATGACCTTGTACACGGGTTCCTCCGACAGTGGAATGGCAAAGGTGGGGCGATTAAGCGTGGAGGTGGGCTGCTCCCAGTCAGCGAAATGTTCTTGGACTAATTCTTTTGCAGTATCGGCTGGCAAATCCCCCACAACGACGATTGCCATTAGGTCCGGTCGGTACCAGCGATCGTAATATCGTCGAACAGCATCTGGCTGTCCTTGCTGTATAGATAGTGTATCTCCAATTGGGGGGCGCACTTCGTATTGCGAGCCTTGGAGTATTACGGGGATAATCTGATCACGTGTACGACCAGCAGCGCCACGCCCACGACGCCATTCTTCCAGTATTACACCGCGTTCGGCATTGATTTCTTCGTCGGACATGGTAGCATGCTCAGCCCAATCCCGAAGCACCGCAAATCCTGTTTCAACGATTTGCATGCTGTCCGTTGGCACTTCAATCATATAGACGGTTTCGTCAAAGGAAGTGTAAGCATTGAGATCAGCTCCAAACCGCATACCCACTCCTTCGAAGAACGAAACGAGCTCCTGACGGGGGAACCGTGCTGTACCATTAAAGAGCATGTGCTCAACAAAGTGTGCGAATCCGCGTTGATCGTCTTCTTCAAGAATGCTGCCTGCATTGACGACCATGCGTAATTGCACCCTGTCTTCAGGTTCGTTGTTTTCCAGAATGTAGTAGGTTAGTCCATTGGCGAGCGAATCGATGTGTATCCGTGGATCCATTTGGAGGGGTTGCCCACGTACACTCAGAACACATGCGGTAAAGCTGAGAAAAATCAATAGGGAGCGAACCCGTATCATTGCATGGTATGAATTGAACCTACCCCTCTAAGGTCATGAAGACAAGATGGTTTCACTGTTCCCAGATGTTAATTCTTCTGTTCGCTCTTGTTATTTCCGCATGCAGCGAGGATGTACTGCTTACTTTTGAAACCACAGGCGGGGATAAACTACGCCCACTGGCTATCGTTACTTTTGCAGTAGACTTGGAGAGGGGGACCTATATAGCACGCGATCATACGGGTAAGCGCGCAGCCTTACAGGTGGACGGGGAAGGTAGGGCTACGTTCCTGGTGTCACGGGCGCTGCCGGGTGCCACTACAAGGTGGACAGTCAGATTGGATCAGAACGGAACCGCGAATGTTGAGGCAGTCAGTAGGGGAGATGCCATTCTGATCAGGGCTGATGGACGAGATGTTGTAGCATACCGTACAGTGAAGGGGGCTATGCCCCGGGAAGATATACCGGAAGTCTATAGTCGGGACGGCTACTTGCATCCGGTATGGACCCCTAGTGGCCGTATTGTTACGGATGACTATCCGCCGAATCATATCCATCACCATGGCATTTGGGCAGCTTGGACCAACACGATCTTCCAAGGACGAACACCGGACTTCTGGAATATGGGGCGTGCTACCGGGCGTGTTGAGGTTGTTGCACTGGACAGTATATGGAGCGGAGTGGTCCACGCAGGGTTAAATGCCCGTCATAGATATGTGGACATGATAAATGAGGAGGTTACAGTGCTGAATGAAGTCTGGCACATGCAAGTGTACGGGACGCCGGCCGATATAAATATTCTCGATCTTTCGCTGACTCAGGTAGCGGCAACCGACAGTGTACTTGTACTCCCCGAGTACAGGTATGGTGGTGTTGGTGTCCGCGGGCATAGGGATTGGGTCGGAGAGGAAGGTACAGAGTTCTTTACTTCTGAGGGGCGAACGCGTGAAAATGGACACGCTACTCGCGCGCGCTGGTGTCATATAGGTGGGATAGTAGATGGAGAGCGGGTGGGCATTGCCGTTCTTAGCCATCCAGATAATCATGAGTCCCCCCAACCGATGCGGATTCATCCAACTGAACCATTCTTCAACTTTGCACCTACCCAGGCAGGTCTATTTGAAATCACATCGGATGAGCATATGACTTGGAAGTATCGGTTTGTAACTTATGACGGGGCGTATGATCAGGATCTTCTTGATGCCTTATGGGAGGACTACGCCAATCCACTAACTGTCCATATCATTCGTTGAACAGCTTATGAATTACCATCGGCAGCAGCAGTATGATGCCATTGTGGTTGGCTCGGGAATGTCTGGCGGATGGGCTATGATGGAGCTCTGTCGACTTGGTCTCAAGACCTTGGTTCTTGAGCGTGGACGAATGGTGCGTCACGGTCTGGACTACATTACTGAACACAAGGCACCTTGGGAGCTTCCGCATCGGGGACGTGTCCCTCCCGCCACGGTACGCGAAGAATATCCGGTACAAAGCAAGACGTATGCGTTCTCCGAGGCTACCCGTCATTTTTTTATGCGTGACTCGGAGTATCCGTATGTCCAGGATGAGCCCTATACATGGATACAGGCAAATGTAGTTGGTGGAAGGTCTTTAATGTGGGCACGTCAGAGCTATCGACTAAGCCCCATGGATTTTGAGGCTAATCTGGAGGATGGTAATGGCGTGGATTGGCCGATTCGGTATGCTGATTTGGCTCCTTGGTACGATCATGTGGAAAGAACTATTGGTGTGAGCGGACAAGCGGAAGGCTTACCGCACCTGCCGGATGGGATCTTCCAGAAGCCCATGGCCATGAACATTGTGGAGCGAGTGCTCAAGGAGCGGGTGGAATCACATTTTCCTGAGAGAACAGTCACAATAGGTCGGACTGCTACACTTACGGAACCGCTGGGAGATCGAGCCGCATGTCATTATTGTGGGCCGTGTGAGCGAGGTTGTTCTACCGGTTCATACTACAGCACACTTAGCGTTGCGCTTCCAAGAGCAAGGGAGACAGGGAATCTTACGCTTCGACCGAATAGTCTTGTGTGCAAAGTCAATTATGATGAAGCTGAAGGCAGGGCGACAGGAGTAGACGTGATCGATACGGAGTCAGGGGAGCGAATATCAGTTACTGGGCGGCTGATTTTTTTGTGCGCTTCCTCGATGAATACCGCTCGTATAATGCTCCTTTCGGCCAGTCGAAGTTTCCCGGATGGTATAGCAAATACCAGTGGGGCACTTGGTCGTTACCTCATGGACCATCACTATCACGTAGGGGCGGGGGGATCGTTTGACGGATACACTGATCGATATTACCAGGGGAATCGCCCGAACGGGATATACATTCCGCGATTTCGCAATTTGGGGCCGGAAACACGTCATCCCTCATTTGTACGGGGGTACGGCTTTCAGGGGGGAGCCAGTCGACAGAGCTGGTCTCGTGGCAACAGGATGATCGGGTTTGGGAGTGAGTTTAAGCACAGCCTGCGCGAGCCAGGCCGCTGGACTTTGGGATTGGGGGGCTTTGGTGAAACGTTACCACGGTACGACAATTACTGCATGCTGGATACTTCGGTGCTCGATCAGTGGGGTTTACCCGTGCTGAAATTCCATGTGACTCGGGATGATAATGATCGGGCCATGCGCAAGGATATGATGGAGACTGCTGCAGAAATGTTGGAAGCAGGTGGTGCAAGAAATGTCTCTACTTATGACACGTGGCAGGATGCTCCTGGTTTAGGCAATCATGAAATGGGGGCCGCCCGAATGGGCCGTGATCCCGCTACCAGCGTCTTGAATGCGTATAATCAGTGTCATGACGTTAATAATTTGTTTGTAACCGACGGGGCATGTATGACTTCGTCTGCATGCCAGAATCCATCCCTCACTTACATGGCGTTAACTGCACGCGCATGTGATTATGCCGTTCGGCAATTATCGGACGGTTTACTATAGCTAGAACCAATATTTGTAAATGCCACCCCCAACAGTGATTGCATGCATGTTGACGAGGGATGACCTGGCGAGGCTCCGGGAGAAATGTATGGTCCATGTAAGACCGATGATGGTTCCCGTTGCTGACGAGCACATCGGAAATGCATTAGCCATAGTCACTACACCGTATGATCGAGTTAACTCCGAATTTCTTCACAGAGCCCAGAATCTCGAACTTGTAGCGCAGTTTGGAGCAGGAACTGACAATATTAACCTCAAGGCTGCCAGGGCGCATGGTGTCATGGTCACCCATACGCCCAAGGTAACTGCAACATCAACTGCTGAGTTGACCATGGCCCTGATACTTTCGCTGACGCGCCGCCTGCCCGAGGCAGGACATGCACTTGGCCGGGGACCAGAGGCAATGCCATTAGGAGTGGGGCTTGCTGGCAAGAAACTTGGCATTATAGGCTTGGGACATATAGGATATGCGGTAGCGCGTCGGGCGCATGCGTTTGGGATGAAGATCTTTTATCATAATCGAAAACCGGCCAACCCGACGATTGAGCGCGAAACCATTGCGACGCTTTGCAGCTTGGAGGAGCTGCTCACAATAAGTGATGTTGTAACGCTACATTGTGACCTTAACCCGGACAGTCATCAATTGGTGGATGCGAAGGCCTTGGCTCTTATGAAAAGCACAGCGATTCTCATCAATACAGCGCGTGCTGGGGTCGTAGACGAAGTCGCTTTGGCACGGGCAATTACATCAGGGCAAATAGGAGGTGCAGGATTGGATGTATTTAGTCCAAATGTATTAGATACTCTCCGTAATCACCCGAGAGTTGTATTGACGCCACACTCTGGAACAGCAACTACGGAAACACGCATTGCTATGTCTAACATGGTGGTCGAATCAATTTTAAGTTTCCTCAACGAAGATGTTAAGGTTCCAAATCGCAAGATTTAAGGCATGTTCCCTGGCAAGGTTTTGTTTTACAGTTCTGATTGCCTTGTTGCTTGGCTCAAAACCGGACGTAGTTTGGGGGCAGGCGGATACGCTTAATTTGGTAGTTGTGCTGAATGGCCTTTCAGAAGGCGATGCGGACATCTTGGCTGCCCATGCGGAGGATTACTTGGAGCTTGCTTTATTGGAGCAACCTCGCCGGTACACGCGATCACAAGCACTATATGTTCTTCGTGAGTTTTTCCGAGAGTATGCACCCGCGGGGTTTGAGCTTGATCGCAGCATGACACAGGGGGAGGAGTGGTGGCTTACAAGACGCTATACTGTTCGTGACGGGGATCATGTCCTTCGTTTTTACTTACGGTTTGGAGGCTCCTATCCAGCGTATAGGCTTATGGCAATACAAGTAATCCGTTCCTGATGTGGGATATGTTGCAGCAAAGGACGTTTATCGTAATAACCGGATTGCTTCTGTTAATCGTTGGTTCATCGTGGATTGGGCAACGGGTACATGTGCGATCTGTTAGTCAGGGAGTAGACTCGCGTCAGCAGGAGGCTGTAGCAGCTGCGGAGGAGTTGCTATTGTCTGAATTTGCTGCTACTCAAGAGGCGATGCAGGTCCTTGCGGCCGAAGCGGCGAGGGTAGTTGACAACCGCTCCGTTCCATACAGGAGCGTGCCTGATCCTTTGTTGACCAAGGAGTTGACCCGTATTACCGTACCGGAACAGGGGTCTCTGTCAATCTATGATATGCAGATGCGATTGGTTGCGTGGCGAGGAGAGAGTATTCCATTCGCTGGGGGAGACACACTTGATCGCCCCCGGTGGAGCATCATACGGGATAATGATTGGCGCATTGCACTGGTTCTTTGGGAGCCCCTCCATGCGGGGGATGCTGAAGTTGGCAGCATCCGTGTGACGCAAAACCTCTTTGCAAGAGCACCTGTACGCAATTCGGTACTGGACAATTATGACATTACAAACGCTTGGACACGCCGGACAGGGTTGAATGTTCAGGTGGATTATGGAGGTGATCTCGGTGAAAATACACTTCGATCTATAGACGGAGAAGTACTGGGAACATACACCGTGATTCCACCGAGCGAGGCTAAATTGATTGCTGAGACTGCTGCATTTTACGGCAACCTGATGGCGGCGGGGATAGCGTTACTGGTTCTTTGGCTTGTCTGGGGTACTTGGCGATGGTACAGGAGTGCCCCGAAGCTGTATAGCTTTATGACCTTTGCGGTTGTTCTAGGTTTGGGGCGTATCGCTTGGCTTTACTTGGAAGTACCGGCAAGGTATCAGACAGGTAAAGCTCCGTTCAGCCCATTATTTGATCCTGTACACCTTGCCTCTACGGTGGGTGGTGGGCTAATGCGCACGACAGGCGATTTGCTTATTGGAGCACTATGTGTTCTGATTCTGGGATTTGCAGTGCTTCGTTACGCCAACGCATACTCAAGCTCATCTACACAGCACAGGAGTGCTGTCTGGGTTCGTCTTGGGAGTGGTATTCTTTTAACTCTTGCGTTGGCGTTGATGCTGGCTGCTGTTGTACAGGCAAGTGTTTTGGATTCTACGCTCAGTTATACAGGGCGCAGCACACTTCTGCCAAGCTCTCTGGAGTTGGTCGTGTATATATCTCTCGTGCTCCTAACACTGGGATCGGTACTTATAGCGATCGGTATGCTTCATACGGGACTGGAGATGCGTCCCAGTCGCGCTTGTTTAGTTTCTCTGTGCACGGTTGCTGTCGGGATCATCGCAGTATTGGGGTGGCTGCAGTGGGGCTCTTGGATACTTAGTCTGGGTTTATTGTCTGCCTGCCTGTACATTGCAGCAAGGACAACAGGAGGTGGGAGTATTTATGAATGGCTCTCTCTGCGGCGGGCTGTGCCGGTAGTTCTGGGTATCTGTCTACTGCTTTATCCCACCTACTACGACGGTTTAGATAAGCGCAAGCGGGATCGGGTTGCGTACGCTGTAGAGACTTTTGATCGGGGCGGTGATCGTGGAGTATCCCTGGCTGTACGCGAAGTTGTCGAAGAAGTATTTCAAAGACCAGAGTTGTACAGTGCACTTGCATCTGGTGGAGATATCGCCAGCGAAGTAGAGCAATTGATAGAAGGCACTCTTCTTTCTTCACTGGGTGCATATGACGCCAGTCTGACCTTTCTGTCAGCGAGCGGTGACGAGCTTTACAGCATCGGCAGCGTTTCCGCCACAACATCTCCCGAAGCCACGAAGGTGCTTTGGGCAGAGTTGAGAGTGGGGATAGAATTGAACTCAAGCAATTATTATGGATTTGTTGAACCGCAATCGTCTGGTGCTGCCCGGTATCAGTACGCAGGGTTGGCCCCACTAGGAGACGGATGGGTTCTTGTGCGAGCGCAGCCTCATATTGTGTCTGAGGAAGCCAATACCCCACTCCTGCGGGTTCTTTTGTCTTCCGGTTATCTGGACCTTTACGAAGACTTATCGCTGGCTTCCTATAGCGATGGACAATTAACCCGTACGTTCGGCCGCCGATTTGCCAAGTACAGACTGGATCCTGAGATTGCAGCAGAACTGACCCAGCAAACATCGCTATGGAGGCAGGAGTCGGTAGGAGGTGGTAGTGCATATCTGACTTATTACCTCCGTAGGAACAGCCAAGTCGTAGCTGCCCGAATGACAACGGACGGCGCGTTCGACCATCTCTATTACTTGCTCCGCTTGGTGGCTGGTGGGTTACTCTTATGTATTCCGTTTTGTACAGTCGGATATGTCATGCAGTGGAGGGCCGGTCTCTTTCCGCGAAAGCGTGTGCGGTACCAGGATAAAGTGATGAATGCATTTTTTCTGGTTGGCGTTATCGCAGTAATCCCCGTCGGTATTGCCGGATACAATGTTGTGGCCGAAGAGAATGAAAAAGCGGTTCAAAGCTGGCTTCGGCAGCATTTGGAGCGTGTTGAGTCTACTCTTGTACCGGAGAGAAGGTTGGGAGAGAACAATGTTGATGCGCTGGAGCGCATCAATATTGATTCCTTATCTGCCCGTGTTGGACTGGACCTGAACCTGTATCGTGATACGGAGCTTATAGCGGCGAGCCGACGCCAGCTGGTGGACGATCGAATAGTGGATACACGGCTTCCAGCGGAGGTTTTCAGTGCTATTTACGGCGATACCCAGCATTTCACATTTGTGGATCACAAGCTTGGGGATTTTGAGTACACTGCAGGCTATCGTGCCATATTGGATAACAGCGGAAATCCGGCCTATGTCCTTTCGGTGCCCACGCTTCCGGAAGCTGAGCGAATTGAAGAGGAACGGGCACGGACATTAGCCTACCTGTTTGGTGCAATGTTGGGGCTGGGTATTTTGGTAATGTTTACGGGTTCGGTGCTCTCCCGAGCGTTGGCACGACCAATTGCCAGATTACAGGAGGGCTTACAGGAAGCAGCGCAAGGAAAATTTGAACGTGTATTACCGGTTGAATCGCGCGATGAAGTGGGAGCGCTGGTCAAGACCTTCAATACGATGCAGCGGCAACTCTCGGAAAATAGGCAGAAGCTGGCTAGGCAGGAGCGGCAGTTAGCCTGGCGTGAAATGGCCCGCCAGATTGCACACGAGATTAAAAACCCGCTCACGCCAATGAAACTGTCAATTCAGCATCTTCAGCGCTCATACGAGAACGCGAAGACGGATGCTTCCCGGTTTAGACGACAGTTTGCTCGAACAACAGCAACACTCGTTGCACAGATTGATTCGCTAGCGCATATTGCCAATGAGTTTTCGACATTTGCCCAGCTTCCCGCCCGAAAAGTTGTAGGCCTTGATTTGCGTGCGGTGATCAGTGAAGCATATGGCCTTATGCGGGCAGAGGCATCCCACAACGTTACATTAGACCTGGAGCTTCCCGAAGAACCTTTGTCTGTTCGGGGAGATCCCAGCGAGCTTCTTCGCACTTATATCAACCTGATCAAGAATGCATTGGAAGCCGTGCGGGACATTGATGAGGGGATGATCACAGTTACTGCCCGGCAGGATGCGGACCAGATAATTACTGAGGTGATGGACAATGGCCCAGGAATTCCTTTGGAGGTTCAAGCCCGGATTTACGAGCCGAGCTTCTCCACAAAAACCAGTGGGGCAGGACTTGGATTGGCAATTGCTCGGCAGGCCGTTGAGCTGTCCGGTGGGTCCATAAGTTTTAGCACGGAATCGGGACGGGGTACTACAATGCGGATTGATCTGCCGCTGAACATAGGGGATGGGTAGACATACCTGCTGCAAGGGTGGTGCTACTTCTTGAAACGGATATTATTGGGGACTTTCCCGGGAAAAACCAATTATTGCTATGCAATGCGGATGCCTTTAGAGGAGGTTACCCATCAGTACAGACCAAGACAAGCTCCAGTAACGGGCTACATATATGTTTTTTGTTACACTTTTGCAGGTTGCCATAGAGAAGGTGTCTAACGACAATTGTCGAAATCGAGACGGATCGTTTCGACGTAAAACATGTCTCAAGCGTGCAACGTCGGGATTGTGGCACAATTCCCACCAGTGTGAATCCTAAACGCTTATATGGAAGTAGACACGAGACAATGCTGGTATCGAAGCTATGAGCCCAGGCATTCTCATTTCTATGCTAGACCCTGATCATTGCAATTTGGCGCATGAACGCTTCAAAAAGCAAGTGTACCGACTTGCATAAATGGTAGAGAGCTGCCCATGAATACATCATCTATTCCATGGGGCCTGCAGGTCCGTCTGTTTTTCTGTTTCTTGCTTTGGGCTCTTATCGGACTTTGGGCCGTGCCACTGACCCAGGCCCAAGAGCCACCGGTATACGAGTCCCAGGTCGTAGTCGTGCAGGTTGAGCCGGGTGTAGCCATCGTGGAAGGAGCCGCCAAGACGGGGCTCGAGGTCTTTGACCGCACAGCCGCCGGCTACGGCGTGCACACGATAGAGCGCGTGTTTCCGTTTCTGGATCATGTGCGGCCCACACCCAAGACCGAGCGGAATCTCGCGGCGCTTCGTCGTACCTACTATGTCCGGTACAGCGCGGGCGATGATCCCGAGCGAGTGGCGAAGGCGCTGGCCTCGGCACCTGGCGTGATCTATGCCGAGCCCGTAATCATCAATCGCCTATTGGAGTCGGAGGTCAGGGCAGAGCCCGATGATTCATTGTTCAGCGACCAGACCTACCTGCGTCACCTGCGCCTTCCGGAAGCCTGGGACATCGTCAAGGGAGAAGACATGAGTCCGCCGGTGGTAATCGCTATAGTGGATAACGGCAGCGATTGGCGACACGAAGACCTTCTGGCCAACGTGTGGACCAATGCGAATGAGATCCCAGGCAACGGCATAGACGACGATAACAACGGCTTTATTGATGATGTGCACGGGGCGAATTTTTGCAATAGAGATGACACCAATAACGATCCATTCCAGCCGACGCAAAGCTGGCATGGCACGCCCGTGGCGGGAACGGCCAGTGGCGTGACCAACAACGGCACTGGGGTGGCCGGGGCGGCCTGGAATGCCCAACTCATGCATATTTGCGGCACCTACTCAGGCGTCCTGTATGCTGCCGCCAACGGCGCCGACATCATAAATGCAAGCTGGGGAGGTGGGGGAGAACTCGAGGTGAGCCTTTTTATTGCTCAATTCATCGATCTCGCCACCGATATGGGTGCGCTGGTGGTAGCGGGAGCGGGTAATGACAATCGCGATAGCGATCTGTACCCATTTTACCCAAGCAGCTATCCTCGTGTACTATCTGTCGGTGCGACGGCCAAGGATTCGCGGAAACGGGCAAGTTTTTCGAACTACGGCAAGATGGTGAACGTCTTTGCCCCCGGCGTTGGCATCATTACTACCGAACTCGATGGTGAATACAACTCTTCAGCAAGCGGAACATCATTTTCGGCTCCTCTGGTCAGTGGCGTGGCGGCCTTGGTAAAGACCCGGTATCCAACCATTTCGCCAGATGCACTGCGGGAGCAAATCCGGCTTGCGAGCGAGCATATGGACGCAGAGAATCCGGGGCAAGCAGGACAGCTGGGACGTGGGTACGTCAATGCCGAGGCGTCCTTGAAAGTGCCTGCTTTTCCGGCTGTTCGCCTGAAGCGCTGGACATGGGATGACACCGACGGCGACCACATGATTATGTCAGGGGAAGAGGTAACGATCAAGGCTGTGTTCATCAACTACCTAGCGGATGCTCAGCAACTGAGTATAGGACTGACGGGGGCTGAATCGTATCCGTACATTGATTTATCGAATGCTGAGCAAACGGTAGGCCACCTGGCCCGTGGTGATTCCACAGAGGTGACATTGCGATTCGTGGTGGCCAACAATGCGCCCCCCTCCCGCGTGATACGATTCTATTCACGAATTCGCGACGGTGCGTTCGTCGATGAGCCGGACCGGCTATCTTTTGGAATAAACGCGAGGATCAAGTTATATCACGCCGCACTCAGTGCGCTCTACACGTCCACTGGCGGTAGCAGCTGGCGCGTAAACAGAAACTGGGATATCACCATAGTTCCCACTCCGAGCGAATTGGCTCGGTGGTCTGGCGTCGTAGTCAGCCACGGTATTCTGAGTGGACTCCATCTACGTCGTAACAATTTGACGGGAACGCTGCCAGCTGAATTGGGCAACTTGCAAGGGTTGGAAGATCTGCGGCTACCTAGCAACTCGCTTTCCGGAGAAATCCCCCCTGAACTGGGCAACCTGTCGCAATTGCGGTGGCTGGATCTGGGTGCCAATTCACTTTCCGGGGAAATCCCCAATGAATTGGGCAACCTCTCGCAATTGACATGGCTGTACCTTCACGATAACGTCTTTACGGGCAGGCTGCCGAGGAGTCTCATGCAGCTGACGAATCTGGAGGAACTGTCCTTTAGCGGCCAGGACCTCTGTGCACCGGGAGATGATGCGTTTCAGACGTGGCTCAGCAGCATCCCGCATGCAACCGGCCCAACCTGCCTTGGAATCCATTTTGTAGACAACGTGGCGGATCAATCATTTTTGCGTGCACAGCCCATTGCCCCAATCGTCTTGCCGGAAGCTACGGGGGGTGCGCCATCGATTGACTATACGCTGACACCCATACTGCCGGCAGGATTAGCCTTTGACCAAGCCAACCGCACCCTTAGTGGGTCGCCGACGGTTGTCACGCCAGCCACGCCCTATACGTACAAGGCCACCGATGCGAACGGATCTACGGACAGTCTGTCCTTTAGCATAGAGGTGTATTCCCCGACCGGTGCCGAGCATGAATCTTTGCCGGAAGCGTTCGTCTTGCACGGCAATTTTCCTAATCCCTTCCGGCATACTACGCAGTTGCTGATGGATCTCCCGTGGCCCGCCCGTGTGACGGTTGAGGTGATGGATGTGATAGGCCGCCGCGTACTGACGGTGCCTTCGGCTGATTTGACAGCCGGGTGGCAACGCAGCGTAAACTTGAGCTTGGCTGCGCTGCCCTCGGGGCTGTACCTGTACAGGGTGCATGCGTCGTCGCCAGGCGGCCGCACCGTGCACGCGGGGCGCTTTGTGCATGTCCGGTAAGGAATCCGTATCGAGGCTACGCGAAAATGGATATCTGGGCGCGCCACAACAGAGTGTCCAGCGACAATTAAAATTTAAGTCGGCGACAATTAAAATTTAAGTCGGGACAGATGGAGTTTTCGCGCGTGAACGCGTGAATTATTTTCCATTCAGTCTCTGGCGATGATCACGGATCAG
>LXNI01000448.1_pt1 | contig 47467 bp, 29 predicted proteins | sample 809091 | NCBI WGS metagenome assembly LXNI01 (sample SAMN04870527, study PRJNA318959) | sponge metagenome | biome: 01000161; feature: marine sponge reef; material: water | host: Sarcotragus foetidus | place: Greece: Milos, Mediterranean Sea | collected 2013-05-29 | depth 5-7 m
CCCCGTGGAGAGGGGCGTTCCGTTCACCTTCATTCCTTCTCCTCGTGCCATCGTTCAACTCTCTGCCTCGCCCTACTCTAATCTCTTTCTCCTCTCGTGTCTCGCGTGTGTTGGCAGAGAGGGTTCGGTCGGAATAGGGCCCTCCAGTTCGCAAGAATACAGATTGAGAGTCTCCAGCTTCGACAGCTTGCCCAGTTCAGGAGGGATGGCGCCGAAAAGGTAGTTTCCCCGCAGGTCAAGGGTGCGCAGCTCGGACAGGTTCCCGATTTCGGATGGAATCGTGCCGGTCAGGGAGGCGCCGCTCATACTCAGAGTCCGCAGCTTGGACAATCGCCCGACCTCCGGGGGCAGACCGCCGAGGCTGGTCCTCCAGAGATACAAGTAACGCAGTTCACGCAGGTCGAAGAACTCCGGCGGGAGCGGCCCTTCGAGGTGGTAGTTGGCGGCCAGGTCAAGATTGTCCAGATGAGAGAGTCCGCCGATTTCCGGCGGGAGCTTGCCCACCAGCAGGTTCGAATAGAGCCGAAGGCGCACCACGTTGCCATCGTTGTCCGTACGCACGCCGTACCAATCAGCGAGGGGCGCGTCGGTCAGCCAGTTGTCGTTGTTGAACCAGTTGTCGCCGGCCAGGGCCTTGTAGACGATTTCCAGAATCTGGCGGTCGTTGAGGTCGGGGCATACGATGCCCGTGCCCTCGTGTGTGTCGATCGAGTTCAACCAGCGAAGGAACGCGGGATCGTCCGGTGGCGCGCACAATTCCGTGTCAGCGTACCTGAACTCCTCCAGCGAGAGATCCATGAGCGCCTTCGGCAGCCGTCCCCAGAGGGGTTTCCGCGGATGTCGAGGTGGCCCAGGCTCACCAGTTCCGCCACTTCCACGGGCAGTCTTCCCGTCAGCCCGTTGTAGGGCAGGTGGAGACCCCGTACCTGTCCCAGAGAGTCGGTTGTCACGCCGAACCACGCTTCCAGGTCCAGTCCCTGAAGCCACCCCTCGGTGATCGTCCAGTTTTCGCCATCCATCGCTTCGTACAAGCCCTTCAGCACGTTGATATCGTTTTCGTGGCACCAGGAAGACCCGTCGAAGACCAGCATTACCCGCGTCCATTCCACGAATCTCCGCGTCCCCGGCACGCAGAGATCGTCGTTGCCCGACATGTTGAAAAAGAGCAACCGCAGCTGAGACCACATCTGCGGGACCGCGCCCTTGAGCTCGTTGTTTGCGACCCACAGCCCAATCAGGTTGACGGCCTCGTGGAGTTGTTCCGGCAGCGTGCCGCTCAACTTGTTGTCGCTCAGCCACAGGGCCCCCAGAGACCCGAGGTTCCCCAGTTCGGCGGGGATGGTGCCCGTAAGTTCGTTGTCTTGAAGCCCCAGGGACACGAGGCCGGCCAGATCCCCCAGCTCCTTCGGCAACGGGCCGGCGAGGCGGTTGTCGCCCAAGTGGATTCCGGTCACGCCGCCGGACTGGTCGGTGGTGATCCCGTACCATTCGTCCAGCGGCCTGTCGCTCAGCCAGTTGTCGTTGCGCTTCCAATTTCCACCCCCCGTTGCTTCGTACAGGGCGACGAGCGCGGCCCGGTCGGTACTGTTGGCCAAGGCCATCTCCGGGGTGGTGTGAAGGGGTTCCGGAGGCGGGGGCTCGGTCGCCAGGTCGGTGCAGGCAGCCAGGAGGAGGAGGGGCAGGAGGGGGTAGCGGAGAGTGGGCTTCATCTGAGGGCTCCTCATCATCGGTCGCGGTGCGTTGGGCAAGTTCTTGCCCGGCGATTGTCGGGGGATCATCGTGGCTGCCCTCAGCGCGGAATACCCCGGCTGAAGAGGACTTCCATACCCGGCTCGCCGAGCGCGGCCATGGCCTGCTCGGCGGACCGGCGGAGAATGGCGCGCACCCGGCCCGTAACCGGGTCGCGCAGGATGGTCATCGGCTGGTTCGTGTCGTCGTCGAGAGTGAACGACTCGCCGTTGCCGATGAGGCTGATGTTCCCGAGGTCGCCCTCCCAGGTCACCGGCACGGCGAAGACGAAGCCGGTACGCTCGCCTTCGGCGTCCGCGATCTCGGGCATGTCGAACCGCAGCGAGAACGCTTCGCTACCGTCCGCCGTTCTTCCCCTGACGACATAGTCGGTCCCGGAGGGCGGCGGAGAGGGAACGACATCCGCGAAGAAGGACGGGCTCAGGAACGGATCGCCGTGGGCGTCCAGACCTCCCCAGACCAGCACCGAACGGGTCCTGGCTCTGCGCGCGGCGTCCGTTTCCTTCTGAATGCGATGCCTGATCGACTTTGTGTGGTGGTACTCGCCGATCCACTGGCCGCCGCAATACGACTGGATGTCCGGCGCATACGGCGAGACCAGCCTTTTCTCCTCGCGGTCGTATCCCCACGAACCGATCACCCCGGATGGATTGGGAAAAGACGGATCCACCCCGCTCGGGCCGCCGCAGTTCGCATGCCGCAAGCTCAGGTTGTGCCCGAGCTCGTGCGCGATCGTGGGCGACAACGGCACGGACCAGCTCGTCCACCCGCCAACCCACGCGACGCCCAGCAGCCCGAAGGTCACCGGCGTACGCATCCCCATCCAGTAGCCGCTACCGTCTTCCAGCCGACACATCAGGCCCACTTCGTCGAGGTGAACGAAGCCGTCGTTCGAGGAGGACAACACCGGATCGTGCAACTGGACATCGATCTTGTTGATCGGGAGGAGCGTCCGCGTTTCGAAGAGCATGGGATGCCCTCTCGGGTCGCTCGCCATCGCCGCCGTGATTGCCAGGACGGCGGAATCGGGATTCTCTTCCCAGAGGAATGGAACCAGGGTGAACTCGAAGTCGGGCACGTCGGTCACCGCCACCGCCATCCGGCCCGTTTCCGGAATCCGTTCCGGGATTCCCAGGCCCGGATCGAGGGTTCCGTCCGGGTCGATGTCGATGACCACCTCCAGTCCCGGCCGGATCGCGCGACCCGGTATGTCGGCGTTGGCCGAACCGGCGAGCGAGCCCTCGTCGACCGTTGTCGGAATGCTCCCCTGGCCACCCGGGATCTCGGACCTGTGGACCACCGCTTCGTTGATGTAAAACGTGGATCTTACCTCGGGCATCGGCTCGCCGTCGGCGTGTTCCGAGGCCACGAATACCCGCAGGAGCGCGGGCTGGCCGGCCACCAGCGACACCGGGAACTGCTGCGACTGCACCGCTTGCGTCAGGTAGGCCCCGGCGGGCTCGCACAGGGCCAGGCGACTTTCCGGGATGCTCTTCAGCCATGCGAGGAATTCGGCGTCGCCGGGCGCGCACAGCCCGGTGCCGCCGGCTGTGAGGCTCTGCAGGTTCGCGAGACCGGACAGAGAGGCGGGCACGGCGCCCGACAGCTCCGGGTTCGGGCCGACGCCAAGCCACTCCAGATTCGTCAGATCGCTCAACGTTTCGGGAAGTGGGCCGGTCAGTCCATTCCCGCCGAGATCGAGCCGGGACAGCTCGCTCAGGTCACCGAGCTCCGCCGGGATCTCGCCGCTCAGATTGTTGCGGCCCAATGAGAGCCAATCCAAACGCGAGAGGCGGGCCAGCTCCGGCGGCACGGGGCCGGTCAGCCGGTTCGACTGGAGATCCAGGCTCCGCAGGTTCGACAGATTGCCGAGTTCGGGCGGGATCGCTCCCACCATTGCATTGAAATCGAGGACGAGGCTGCTGAGCCGGGTCAGCCCGGCAAGTTCGGCCGGGATGGGCCCGGTCAAGCCGCTCCCTCCCCAATCCAGGTTCTCCAGCTTCGCGAGCCTGCCTATCGCCGGCGGCAAGGGACCGCTCATGCTGGTGCCGCCGAGCCGCAGTTCCCGCAACTCCGTCAGGTTGAAGAGTTCCACCGGAATCGGGGACTCCAGGAAGTAGTTCCTCTCGAGGTTGAGGTATTCCAGATGATCCATCCCTCCGATCTCCCGGGGAATTTTGCCGTTCAGGAAGTTGCCCCGGAGGTACAGTCCGGTCACATGTCCGTCCGCATCCGTTCCTACTCCGTACCACTCTCGGAGCGGGGCGTCGGTCAGCCAGTTGTGGCTGTCGTTCCAGTTCGCCCCGTTGGTGGCCTCATAGAAGGCTTCGAGGATCTCGCGCTCCGTCAGGATGGCGCACACCTCTCCGGTGCCCTCGTGTACCGTGATGGAGCCCAGCCAGTTGCGAAACGCCGTGTCGTCGGGGACGCACAGCCCCGTGAACTCGTACTTCAGTTCCTCGAGTGCCGTGTTGCGGAGAGACAGCGGCAGCGGGCCCCGAAAGGAATTGCTGGAAAGGTTGAGCGAGACCAGCTTCGCCAGGTCTCCCAGTTCTTCCGGAAGCCGTCCCGAGAGTCTGTTGCCGGAAAGGTCGAGCGTGGTCAGGCTTGCCAGGCTTCCCAGTTCGTTCGGAAGCGCCCCGGAAAGCTCGTTGGCGCTCAGGTCAAGTCCCGATACGCGCCCCAGGGAATCGGTCTCCACGCCATGCCAGCCGCTCGCGTTGTCACCTTCGAGCCAGCCGTCCGAGTTGTTCCAGTTCCCCCCATCCGCGGCTTCGAACAGGATCCGCAGCACCTCGACATCGGGCTTGCCGCAAACCGAGCCCGCGAAGTACAGGATCCTCTCCGCCCAGGCCGCGAATTCGGCGGTCCCGGGCAGGCAGAGCTTCTCATTGCCATTGATGTCGAAGAACAGCGGGTGAAGGTCGGTGTAGCCCGAGGGGACCACGCCCTCGAGCCGGTTGTCGCCGATCCACAGCCCGACCAGGCTGTCGAGCTCCGCGAGCTCCACGGGCAACGGCCCGCTCAGATCGTTGTCGTTCAGCACCAGCGCGCCCAGGCGCTCCAGCCGCCCGAGTTCCGGAGGAATGGAGCCGGTCAACTCGTTGTCCTGGAGCTGCAGGGAGCGAAGCCCGGCCAGATCGCCGAGTGCGCCCGGCAGCGCGCCCTTCATGCCGTTCTTGCGCAGATGCAGGCCCGTGACGCGACCCGTGCCGTCAACGACGACTCCGTACCATTCCTCCAGCGGCTGGTCGCTGAGCCAGTTTTCGCTGCGGGTCCAGTCCGGGCCGGCCGTGGCTTCGTAAAGGGCCTCGAGTGCGTCGCGGTCGGTGGTCTGGGCCAGCATCGCGGCCGGCAGCGCGGACGGGACGCCATGCGGGGGCGCCGGCTCCACGGGTCCGTCGCCGCAGGCCGCAGCGGCGAGCGCGAGTACCAGTCCGGCGGCCGCGCGGGTCCCGAAGATCCGCTGCCCGCTCGCGCGGTGTCGGTCCTCTTCGAAGTCGGTGTGACCGTGGCGCGCGATGTTCCCTGTCGAGAGGTTGGTGGTGCTCATTTCGGGTTCCTCATGTGCAAGTAGACGGGTATTGGGCGTGCAAGCGGGGTAATGCGCGGATCGTCCCTGCCCGGCGAGAACCGGTGGAGGGCTGGAAGTTGTCGCTGTTGAACCCGATCGAACCCATCCGTCGCGTGGTAGAGAGACTCGAGGATGCGGGACTTCAGCGAGCCGGACGGCGATACGCTCAGCGTCAGGTCAAGGTCATGGTCGCTGCCGCCGAACCGGAAGCGGTCGCACGCGGGTGACCATTGCGGCGTCGCGGATGTTCGGGCGGCGCGTCCGGCTCCTGGCGGCCGCGCGATCGCCGATTAGGAAGAAGGAGTCGAACACCGCTTGACCCCAGTCCTCAGTCGGGTGGAACGCCAGGGCGGCACCTGCCGCTTCGGTGGCACCCGCGTCGCGCAGCCTCGTCAGCAGGCGGTCAGCGAACAGCACCTCCCGCTTTTCCCCTTCCATTTCGATTCTCAAGGAGTCGCCGTGGAACGAGAGTGACATGTAGAGGGCGTTCCCCTCTTCCAGTCCGCTCCGAATCATGTCCGAGTAGCCGTAGCCATAGCCGTTGAAGTACAGCCACGCCCGGTCGCCCGGGCCGTTGTGGTCGTTGTCCCACACGAAGAACCGCCAGTTCGTGTTGATCGTCGACTCGCCCGACTGGAGATGAAGACCCGACCCCCAATCCAGGGCCACCACCTGATACCTCGGATCGTCGAGCGCCACCCACATCGCGGCCCGCGACAGCGTGTCATGCACCGAGATGGACGCCGCCGTCCAGTCCTTGAGCGGGGGATCGAAATGATCGAACCTGGCGACCGCCGCGAAACCCTCCGCCTCGTTGCTGCTTGGCCACAGAAGACCCTGCGCGACCGACACGTTGGGATCCGGTCCCAGGTTCTCCCATCCCTCCAGTTCCGTGGCGCTGTCGAAGGACAAGTGCAGTACTGCCTGGCAGTCCTTCCCCGTACCCTGATGGTTCGGGATCGCGTCCAGCCATTCGCGGAAGTCGTCGTCGTCGGGAACGCAGATATCGGTGCCACTGTAATAGAGCCAGGCGTCGGGCGAGACGGAGGCGGTGCGATTGATGGTCACCGACGGGTGGATTTTCCTGCTCATGTCAATGTTCTTGCGGGATAGGGGCCTAGCGGGGATCGCCCCCGACCGGCGAACCGGGCGGGGGACGATGGCGTTGGCACCGATGCGGGCGTTGCGGCCGACTGTTACGTCGCAGACGATCAAGGGCGCCGGCTTCCACTGTCGCCGTGGGGTCGACCCTGGCCGTCGAGTGAACCGTGGAGGTCGGATCCATCCTGCTCGCTGTCACGGGATATTTCTATAATGATAAGGGAAAATCGGTGACTACAGTGGGATATACTGTGATCACACCACGATATCGTAGCGATTTACCCAACGACGGGCAAGCGGACAGGACGCGCTTGGCCCTCGCCCCATCTCAGCGGTTGCGGCGATTGAGGAAGAGGAGGCAGCCGACTGCGCCGACGGTGGCTCCGAGGCCATCTTGAGGTCCTCCCTCGCCGGGCCACGTTCCCACGAGGTGGATGCCGGATCCCGCCCTTGGTGGAATGGGGCGCGACCCTGCCGGCTTACCGTGGGTCAGCTAGCCGATCCAGTAGCTCAGCTTGACCATGAACACATCCTCGCCGGGCTGCCCGAACAGGTTCCCGAGGTCCTCGCCCAGCGAGAAGTCACCGGTCTGGGCGAAGTGATCCCTTCCCTGGGACCAGACGGCGAACAGCACGGAGCCGGGACGGTACTCCCAGCGCAGGACCGCGTTCGAACGGAACTGCTTGAAGTTGAAGTCCGGGTTGGGGAAGGTCTCGGCGGTGCCGTCGCCGTTGATGTCGGCGCTGACCGTGCCATCGCTCCCGGTCGTGGCCTCGATATCGGCGAAGCGGTTGGCGTACGCGTCGGCACGAGGGTCGGTGATGCGCCTCAGGTCCCCGTAGTCGCCCGCCGACACGAAAGGCTCGGCGTAGACCTGGAGCGAGAGGTTGGGCGAAAAGGTCCAGTCGACACGCGTGGTTACGCCTGCGGTGGTCTGTCCCAGCTGCGCGAAGATGTAGTTGGGGCCATTCATGTCGAAGCGTCCCATCCACTGCAGGTCTTCCTGGCGCCAGTTGACGAACGGGCCGGCCGAGAGGGAGGCGCGCGACACCGGACGCCAGCGAAGGCTCGCCCTGGAGCCGTACGTCCAGGAGCCGGCTTCAGGGCTCAGCTGCCAGTTGTTCTGCACCTCCGCCTGAAGCTGCTTGCGGGAGTCCGACGAGAAGCCGAACCATCCGCCCCAGGAAGGGTCCTGCCGAAGCAGTGGACCGCCCCGCAGGGCCGCGTAGGAAAAGCCCGCGGACTGTCGCATCACGCCGGCGAAGCCGCTCCAGAAGTTGTTGAGGGTGAAGTTGCCGTTGAAGTTGACGCCCTTCCGGTATCCCTCTCCGCCGAAAGAGTAGGGGGCCCAGGTGTCGACGCCCACACTCCAGTTCTGGAAGTGCCACGCGGGGCGGAAGTGCTGGTATCCGACCCAGGCGAAGGGCAGGACGAAGTCCGCCTCGCGCATGAACCCGAGATCGTTGGAGTCGAAGCCCGGGGAGCGCGCCATCGCGCCGGTGGCGAAGCGCCAGTAACCGCCGGAGATCTTGGCCAGGGTGGCCGACCCGGCCCATCCGTTCAGGGAGGTGCGAGTGGGGTCGTACAGGGTGTGGTCGCCATCGGGGCGCTGGTAGTAGCGTGCGGGCGAACGCTGTGTGCGGGCGATGGCCGCCTCCGAGCCCCGCACGGTGGACCCGAGGAGATAGCCGGTGACGATGAACCGGTCGCCACCGAAGCGGTGACGCGCGTCGACGCCACCCGTGTAGGCACCCTGGTGCAGGGCGAGTTCGGCGGCCGGGCCGGAGCCGCGCCGCGTCCAGGTCGAAATCATCCCCACGGCGCTCCTGCCTTCACGGAAGTCCCTGCTGACCCGTGCCAGGCCGTAGTGGGCGGTGGGCTCGACCATCTGTTCGCCGACCGTCCCGTTGATGTCCGCAATGCGTGCCTCCTCCCGTCCGGTCACCGCGTGCAACAGTCCCAGCGACCAGCCGGAACCGGTCTTGCCCGAGACTTTCATCGCGCCGAGGATGCGCGTCCTTTCGGGCGACTCCTCGTACGCCGCGTCCCGCACCTGCCCCCGGGGAGGCCTGCCGATGCGCCTCGAGTAGAAGAGGCCCTCGCGGGCCATGTCGCCGCCCCCTTCGGAGAAACGGAAGGCGAAGATGCCCGATCCCTCGACGAAGAACGGGCGGCGTTCGGGAAAGAAGGTCTCGAAGGCCGAAAGGTTGACCTCCGCCGGATCGGCCTCGACCTGACCGAAGTCGGGGTTGACGGTGAGGTCCAGCGTCAGGTCCGTGGTGAGTCCGTACTTCACGTCCGCCCCCACGGTGGACGAGTAGTCGTACGGGTCGTAGAAGGGGTCGGCGCTGCTGCCGGGCAACCTCTCCATGCGAACCACCGAGTACGGCATGATCTCGAGCCGGGTGGGCGGCGACAGGTCGCTAAGCCCCTCCAGGTCGCCGAAGCGAGACACCAGAGCCCCGTCCCCCCTGGAGATCGGCGCCCAGAGGCTCATCTCCAGGTGGCGAGCGATGAACCGGGCAAAGTTGATGCCCCAGGTCTGCCGGGCGGCTCCGTCGAAGCGCAACTGGGAGTACGGGATCCGGAACTCCGCCGTCCAGCCGTGTTCGTCGGTGTGCGTGGCCACGTCCCAAACCGCGTCCCAGGAGTCGTCCTCCTCGGTGTCGTCGAACATGTAGCCGTCGACCTTGACGCCCGCGGGATTGACGCCGAAACGGAAGGCCGTGCGCCGGTCGTGGTAGCTGTCGATGACGACGTCCACCCAATCCGAGTGCGCCCGCTCGTCACGCCGTGCCAGACGCGTCACGATGGAGTCCGGGGCCGTGTCGAAGGCGCGGATGCCGACGTAGATGGCCTCGTCGCCGAAGAGGACACGGGCCTCGGTCCGCTGGGAGGGGGCTTCGCCCTCATTCGGTTCGAAGACGGTGAAGCCGGTGGCCACGCTGGCGATGTCCCAGTCGGATTCGGTGAGGAGGCCGTCGAGTGTGGGTGGGGTGGTGAGGCGGTGGGCCTGGAGGGTGGGGGGGGTGGTGCGTTGTACGTGAGGCGTGGCATCGCTGCCCTTGTCGAGATCCTGGCCCGCGAGGGGACCGGGAGCCCCCATGGCGAGCGCCAACGATAGAGCCAGGGACGGCACCAGCGTCGCCGGGCCTGTCCTTCCTGCGGTATCGATTCCGTGCCGATTGGTCATCCGTAATTTCTCCGTAACACCGAGATCCCTCGCGGGTTCGTTTCCAGTTGGCGCGCTTTGGTTTCCGCGCTTGCCGGCCAGGTTCGACTTCGGCCTGGAACGGCGGCTACGGGGGGGGTAACGGGCGGAGCGGGGGGAAGGTTTCGCGAGACCCGGTCTCCATTGGGCTTCCGGTGAACGATGTGAGCGGCCAGAGAGTCCCCGATGGCGCGCTGGGTGTACCCAACGGGACACCATGGGCACGCCCAATGGTTGTCAAGACGCAGAGAATGCTGATCGACGGCCCCGATGCGCTGGCGAACCCGCTGGGCCGTAAGACGCTTCCTGTTCCAGAGATCGCCGGCGAGCAGGACGCCCATCACGTCGGCCGTGGTGATCTTGCGCCTTTCTGGCACGGAGGGGTCCTCTACTCTTCGTCTGTAACCGTGGCCGAATGGAACTCTCGCCGCGCGGTCGTTCTCCGGCACGGATCTCCTGCTTGCGGCAAACCGTTCGCGGGAACCACTTTTCCACTGCCCGACACAAGCGCCGCCGCATTCCCACGGTCGCCCCCAGCCGGAGCCAGCCATGCCGAAGCCCTCCTCCCGACCGGTCCCTTTCGCCGCGGTCACCCTCGCAGTTGCCGTCCTCGCGGCAGCCTGCGGCTCCCCCTACCCACCCCCACCCGACACCACCCGCGACCCGGTCGTCGACACTATTCACGGCGTCGAGTTCGTCGACGACTACCGCTGGCTCGAAGACCAGTACAGTCCCGAAACGCGGGCCTGGATCGACGAGCAGAACGCATACGCCGAGCGCATCGTGAGCGACACCGTGCTGCGTGCGGAACTGGAGGCCCGCCTGCGCGAACTGATGGACGTTCCCGGGGCGCTCTTTCCCCGCCGCGCGGGCGACTACCAGTACTTCTCAATACGGCCGCCGGGCCGCGAGGTGGGCGCCATCTACCGGCGTCCCGCGCCCGAGGAGCGCGAATACGCGCCGATCGACCCGGACGGCGACTTCGAGATGGTGCTCGACCCGCTCGACATCCACCCGGACGGCACCACCAGCGTCAGCATCCGCGACTTCTCGCCGGACGGGAACCTCATGATGTACGCGATCCGCGACGGGGGACAGGACGAGGTCTCGATCCGGGTGCGCGACCTGACGACCGGTGAAGATTTGCCCGACCGGCTTCCCAACTTTCTCTACGGCGGGACCTCGTTCAACGACGACGGGACCGGGTTTTTCTACGTCAGCCGGTCGCGGGAGACGGGTGGGCGGGTACGGCTGCACATGCTGGGGACGGACATCGAGGACGACGAAGAGTTGTTCGGCGAGGGGCATGGCCCGGAGAAGTTCGTCGGGTTCTCGCACGGAGGGGACGGGCGCTACACGGTCTACACCGTGCAGCACGGCTGGGCGCGAGTCGATGTGTACCTGCAGGATGCCCAGGCCGGTGGAGAGCCGCAGCCCCTGATCGTCGGCGCCCCGGCGCGCTTCCGCACCCGTTTCGTCGAGGACGAGCTGTGGCTGCTGACGAATCTGGACGCGCCGAGGAACCGGATCGTCGCCGTGAACCCCGCCAGCCCCGACCCCGACCCCGCCAACTGGCGCGTCGTCCTCCCCGAATCCGACGACCTCCTCACCGGCTACCAGATCATCGACGAGAAGATCTACGCCGACTATCTCCACAATGTCAGCAGCCGCATCGTCCGCTACGACATGGACGGCTCCCTCATCGACGAGCTCCCGATCCCCGAACACACCGTCGCCAACCTGCGCTCGTGGCAGGACGGGACCGCGTTGCTCACCCTGAACTCGCTCGTCACCCCGTCCCACATCCTCGAAATCGACCTGGAAACGCTGGAGACCACCGAGTGGCTGCCGTCCGCCGTCCCCTTCGACTCCGACGCCTACGAAGTCAGCCAGCACTGGTACACCTCGGCCGACGGCACCCGCGGTCCCCTCTACGTCGCCCATCGCAAGGGCTACGAGCCCGACGGCGACACACCCACGCTGCTCTACGGATACGGCGGCTTCAACGTCAACCTGCTGCCCCGATTCGACGCGCGGGCCGCGGTATGGATGGAACAGGGCGGCGTCTACGCCATCGCAACGTTGCGCGGCGGCGGCGAATTCGGCGAGGACTGGCACCGGGACGGCATGCTCGAGAACAAGCCCAACGTCTTCGACGACTTCATCGCGGCGGCCGAGTGGCTGATCGACAGCGGTTACACCAACCCGGACCGCCTCGCGATCCGCGGTGGCAGCAACGGCGGCCTGCTCGTCGCCAGCGCGCTGACCAAACGTCCGGATCTCTACCGTTCCGTCTACTGCGGCGTCCCGGACCTCGACATGGTGCGCTTCTACCAGTTCACCGAAACCAACAACATGCCCGCGCTGCTCGAATACGGGAACGCGTCGGTGAAGGAGGAGTTCGAGGTGCTGCGCACGTTTTCGCCCTATCAGAATGTGCGTGACGGCGTGGACTACCCGGCCATGCTCATCATGCAGGGGGACCTGGACACGCGGGTGCCGCCGCTGCAGGCGAGGAAGATGGCGGCGCGGATGCAGGCGGCGACCGCGTCGGGTCTGCCGGTCATTCTCGACTACGACCCGCGCGCGGGGCATGCGGGGGGGCGAACGTTCAGCCGGAGCGTGAGGAACGCGGCGATGGAGCTGGCGTTTCACATGGGGCAGCTGGGGGTGGGGGGGGTGGTGGTCCGATGACGCGCCGGATCCATGGCAATGCCAGCGCGGCCCTCTTCATCACCCTGGTCCTCGCCTCCGCGCCACCCCTCACCGCCCAGTGCGGTGACTGCGTCTTCCCCGGCGAACGGTGGGAAGTGGTGCGCCGTGCCGACCTCGCCGAATACGGCTGGGCTTCGGACGTGCTCCAGCAAACCGCCGCATTCCTGCGCGACAGCGCCAACTCGACCGGCGTGGTGGTCGCGCACAAGGGCCGTGTCGTCTTCACCTTCGGCGACATCGAGGAACTCTCGTACCTGGCTTCCGTGCGCAAGAGTATCCTGGCGATCCTGTACGGCCCGTGGGTCGAGAACGGCGTCATTGACCTGGACGCCACGATGGAGGATCTGGGCGTCGACGATGTCGGCGGCCTCCTTCCGATCGAGCGCCAGGCCACGATCGACCACCTGATCACCGCCCGTTCCGGGGTCTACCACCCCGCGTCCAACTCCGGCGACAACCTGGCCGATGCACCCCCGCGCGGCTCCCGGGAGCCCGGCACCTACATGCTCTACAGCAACTGGGATTTCAACGCCGCCGGGGCCGTCTTCGAGCAACTCACCGGACGCGACATCTACGACGAGGCGCAGGCGCAGCTCGCCATCCCGCTGGACTTCGAGGACTGGGACCGGTCCGTGCAGCGAAAGAGCGGCAACCTGAGCATCTCGCGAAACCCGGCCTACCACTTCTGGCTCTCCACGCGGGACATGGCGCGCATCGGCCACCTCATGCTCAACGAGGGCGCGTGGAACGGCGAGCAGGTAATCTCACGGGAGTGGGCGCGGCGCATCGTCAGCGTGGTCACCCCGCTTGAGGAGATGAATCCGGCGGGGAGGCGGGACGGCTACTTCGGGTACGGCTACATGTGGTGGGTGTTCGACGGGCCGAGGGTGAGCGGCGCGTTTGAGGGCGCGTACACGGGGAGGGGGGCGGTGGGGCAGTGGATCAGCGTGTTTCCGGCGCTGGACCTGGTGATCGCGCACAAGACGAAGTCGGCGTATGGGCGGACGACGAGGTGGCGGTCATGGCAGCGGTTGGTTGAGTTGCTGTTTGAGGCGGGTGGGGTGGAGATGGGTGGGGGATATCCGTGGGAGGCGACTTCACCCCTGCCGGACCAGTCCCCACATCCTGACATACTCGACACCCAGGTCGTCCGTGCCCTCGCCCAGGATGTAGTCCCCCCCGATCTCGTAGATCGTGACGATCTCGGGCGTCTCGACAAGACCGAGCATCCGGCCTTCTCCATCGAACACCGTCCACAGCGCGCCCCGATACTCGTCGCCCGGACGCTTGAATTCGGCAACCCAGAGATGGCCCAGTGCATCGCCGATCACCGCACCGAAGGCGGGGAAGGCATCGACCAGCGGAACGTTCGCGGCCACCTCGGTCACGCTCCTCCGACGCTCCTCCGTATACCCGGCGACCAGCCCCCGAAAGTATGCATCCTGTTCGGCCCGGGTCGGCGTTCCCGGCTCGTAGTCGCGGCGCACGATTCGCGCGAGGGAGCCATCGCTGCGGAAGCCCCGCAATTGGTAGGTCTCGGTGCGACCGATGACGGCCAGGTCACCCCAGACCGCGGCATGGGTCGTGTGGCCGAAGGGATGCCTCAGCGGAATGAAGGTGAACCCTCCGCCCGCATTGTAGTTCTCGGTGTAGGTCGGCGGACCGGGATGCTTGCCGAGCGAGACACGCGTGTCGCCGTCGACGGTCCTCAGCGCGTAGGAGTGTTCCCGGCGCCCGAACCCCACAGTCGCATTGACGTCGAAATCCCACGTGAAGAGGGTTCCGTCGGGCAGCACGCCGATCAGATCGTCGGCGGTTGTCACCGCACCGATCGTTCCCACTGACCGCACCGCGTCGGCAACCCTCGCCAACAGCCCTTCACTGCCACCTTGAGTATGCAGCACCGCCGTCCGCCCGTGGTTGCCCTCCCCGTCAAAGATCGAGATCCTGCCCTGTTCTGGGTCGGCCGCGATGAGTGAGTCCCCGGCCCACGACCGCACCCGGTTCAGCCCCTCGAATTCGCCCGGCCCCTCTCCCCTGCCGCCCCAGGAATCGAGGTGGATCCCCTCTGCGTCAAAGACCAGCAGTTCAAGGGAGCCGCCGTTCGCGACCACGATCCTCCCGTCGGCGAGCCGGGTCGCGTCCGCAACCCTGTGGAGCTGGTAGGCCGATTCGCCCTCGACATTCCCGATCGAGACCAGTGGCTCGGCGCTCACTACCCAGCCGAGTCGCGAATCCGGTGCGGGACGCGGGTTCTCGGCAATCCTGATTCCCGCGCTGTCGCGCACACCGTATTGTGGCGAGCGTGCGTCGGCCACGCGGCCGGACGACTCATCGCCGCACGCCGCGATGAGAACGCCGGCAACCGCCACCGTAGCCGCCCAGATGGTCGCAACCAATCGGCGGAGCCGTGATATGTCAAGTGAAGATGACATTATGTAAACTTGTCTTTACAATGTAACTCACTCAGTGGCCCTTCGGCTTCAGAATCGACAGCGTGGGGAAGGGTTCCCTGTAGACCACCGCCACGCGCTCTCCGAGGCCTGACATGACAACTCCACCGAACTCGTCGCGTCGGGTTTGCTCACCGGTTTCCAGATCGAGAAGCGCGAGCAGCCCTGGCACTTCCGGCTCCTGACCGCGGGGGACGCTTACGGAGATCGAAAGCGCCAGATGCGTGTCCGTCACGATAGCCGCCCCGGCCACCCCATGACTGAAGTTGAAATCCGGGTCGAACTCGTACTTGACGGCACCGCCACCCGCCGCCGGAACGACCAACTGCTTCACGAAATCGGGAAGGGATGAATGCCACGCGAGATCGCCCGCAGCGGTGTACGCGCGCGCCCAGCCCAGGTATTGAGGAATGTGGATCACGTGCCCGGACCCCTCTGAGCACGCCAGATGCCCGCTCCGTGCCTGGTCGCGGATGTCCCACGCGATCGCCTCGGGCACGCCTTCAGCCGCCTCGTCCGCGTAGTCGCTCGCCGGGAAGGAGTTCAGGACCACACCCGTACGGTTGACCTCGTGCACGGCTCGATCCTCGTAACCCCCGAGGACGAAGATTCTCCCCTGCATCGAGCAGCCGGCCGATGGCCAGAAAGGCAGCTCGTGGCGTCCGATCTCGGCAAACGGCCCGCGCACCCTCCGCGCGAACAGCTGCAGAGTGCGCGCACTCCGGTTCAGGAACGCGAGGGTGTCGTCGGCGACCCGGAACAGGGCGGAGGGGTCGATAAACTCTCCAGGACCCGGACCCCTCCCACCGAAGGTGAACGAATGGCCGCCCCGGTCGTCAAAGCCGGTCACGCGCCCATCCTGGCCATCGAGAATCACCACGCCGCCGCGTTCAATCAGCGCCGCCGCCCGGATGCTCCCGAAGACCTCCGCAGTCGGTGTCTCGTACTCGCCGATCCGGGTGACTTCGGTCCAATCACCCAGGAATGGCCCGGAGGGGGAACCGTCGGAAGCGGGAACCCCGCACGCTGCCGGGAGAACAAACCCAAACCCCGCGTGTGCCAGCCTCCTGGTGAGACGGCTCATTGTGCCGCCCCCTCCGGCCACCGGAACCTCTTCACCACCACGTAAGGCACGTCCAGATCGTCCGTCTCCACGAATGCAACCAGCCCGTCGGGGCCGAACGCATCGGGCAGCGCGGTGGAGCCGGGCGGGAAGGTCCCCAGGTACCGCCCGTCCGCCGTGATCACATCGATTGGGTCGTCCCCCGCCCCTGCCTCACCTCGGCGGCGCACCCACACGGTCCCTTCCCAGTCCGTCCGCAGGGCGAGCACGACCGGCATTTCGGTGTAGAACTCCATGGATTCGATCCCGGCGCGTTGGGCGTCGATCATCGCCTGAACCGCCGCCTGCATCGCCGAGTCGCCGGTCATCGGTTGTCGCCCCTCGAAGGACTTCAGCCGACGCTCGATCTCCTCGTTCCTGATCCGGTCCGTTACGGGCCTGGGACGAAACGGCCGGGTCACGATCCGGGTCACGCGGCCCCCCGGCGCGGCGAACTTGATCGCGTAGGCCGAGGAGTCGGAAAACGCAACGCCCCCGCCGGGAAGCGCCCCCGCCATCAGCTCCGGCCCGAATATCTGCCGATCCGAGGGGCGGTTCCATGCCGTCGCGGCCGTGTCGACGGCGGCCTCGTCACCGCCGAGGTCGTAGCTCAGGACGTACCGGACCTGGGGTCTCTGCCCTGGATCAGGTGACGAGAAGTATGTGACCCGGGTCGTGGAGAGCACCCGCGCCATTCCCGGGAAGGCCTGAATGTCCGAGAACATGGGCTGGCGCCAGCTGTCGCCGCCCATGGGGATCGTGCGTTCGAACTCGCCGTCTGCACCGAAGAGGGCGAATCCGATGCGCCCCGGGTCGTACACGGCAATCCGCCCGTCCCGCATGACGGCGAACTCGAGCGCGCGGGCGGAGTTGCTCCCGAACTCGCCGGGGCCCTCCCCCTCCCCGATGAACTGGCGCACCAGATTGCCCTCCGGGTCGACCACCGAGATCCGCACCGCCTGGGTGTCGAGGATGTAGAGGTTGCCGGCGCCATCGAAACCGAGGCCCTCAACGCTGCCGAAGGTGTCCCAGCCACCGCCGTCCACGGCGCCCAACCGGTAGATCTCCTCGAAGTCGGGGTCGAGGAGTCTGTCCTGGGCCGGCAGTTCGATCACCACCTGGGCGGCGAGGGGGCGGGAGGTCGTTGCGAGCAGCGTGATCAGGACCGTTGCGCCCACCACCAACCGGTCCGCATGGTCCTTCCTTGTCCCTTTAACCATGGCGCGCCCCTTAGGAGCCAATCATCCTTGCAGTTGCGCTTCCGCGGTCCAGGCCGGCACGTTCTCACGAATCATCTCAGCTCTCCTTCCGCCCGCATGAGCGCCGCGAGCTGGATCGGCACCTGCTCGATTTCCGAATAGGCGAAACGCACATTCCCCTCGGAGTCGACCACGAAATTCGCCGGGATTGCGTTCACGCCGAAGGCGTTACTTGCTTCTCGCTCAAGGTCATAGTAGACCGGGTAGGTAACGCCCCTGGCATCGATGAACTCGTCCATTCCAGGACCCGGCAGGTCGTCGACAGTGATCGACACGACCTGAATCCCTTCGGGTTCCAGTCGATCGCGCAGCCGGGCTACCTCCGGGATCTCCACGACGCAGGGACCACAACTCCTGGCCCAGAAAACCAGAACGGTGGGTTTTCCCGCGACCATTTCTTCCACCGACCACCGCGTTCCGGCCGCGTCGCTTACGCGGCTGGGCGGGGGGGCCCACCGTACAGCGTCCGTCGCGGCATGCCGCAGGAGCCGGGTCCGGGCAGCCTGCACGAGGGAACGCCAACCGGAATCTTCCGGGGACAGGTCCACCATCGCGGCAAGTGAGTCCGCTCCCGGGCCGGTTGTGCGGGGGTCGGCAGCCACGAACGCGTAGTCGCGCGCGGCACTCGCCGGGTCGCCCAGAGTCAGCCTCATGTCGCCCAGTCGCCGATAGAGATCGGAACTGAGCAACGCGGCCCCGGCGTCCTCCAGGGTGTCGACGGCCGCTTTCAACCTTCCTGCCCTCTCCAGAAACCGGCTGTAGGTCACCAGGGAGGTCGCTCGAGCTTCCTCACGGAGACGGGCGTATTCGCCTACCGTCCGGCCAAGTGGGCGACCGGGATGGGCGGCGAGATCCACCAGTTCGGGCTCGCTCGGAACCAGGGATGCGCGCACGAGCTCGACGGCACGGTCACCGCGTTCGGGAACACCGATCAGCAGGTCCGCGACATACCGTGCACTCCGCCCCTCCTCCAGCGTGCGCTCGGTCCAGCGGTCCACGGCAGCAAGGTCCCGCGCGTCGATCCCCACCCGAAGCGCGAATTCGGCAATCTGCGTGTTCTGGCCCCGCGCCGCGGGCCAGCTTTCTTCAAAGGCTCGAAGCGCCACCTCCGAATCCCGGTCCTCCCACCATCGAAAGTAGGTGTCCACGGCGCTCTTCTGAAGCGGGTTCGACGGGAGCCCGTCGATTCGCTGCGCCCAGAACAGGGCAACCGACGAATCCCCAAGGCTCTCGGCGTACCTCTCGATACCCGTCATCGTCTGCCAAGCAAGCGAGTCACGCTCTGCGTACGCCACCTGAATACGGGCGAGGTTCTCTTTGTGCCAGCCGGCCAGGCTGTCGCTTCCAGTGGCTCCGAGCGCCAGGTTCTCAGTGAACCGCAACCGGAACCACCCATCCAGGGAATCGGGATAGAGATCCACGGCGCGCCGAGTCGATTCGTAGGCCTCAGTCCAGTTGCGCCCCGCGAAGTCGTTGGCACGCTGCATCAAGGCGTGAAACAGGGGTCTTCCGTCGTCTGTGTGCACGCGAAGCTCGAACAGTGCGCCCCCGTCCGTGTCGAGGCGCTGCCCCTCCAGATCCTCAACCACGAATGCGGCGTAGACCGCCGAGTCGGGGAGGACGAAGCCAGCGGTGAAGATGCCTCCTGACGCTGGTTCGAGGGTCGCGATTCTCTCGTTGCGGATATCGTTGTTGTAGGTGTGGTTGTACATCTCGTCACTGACCGTCCGGAAGTGGCCGCGCAGCACAAGTTCCGGTTCGCCGGCGAGGGTGCCGAGTGGCGCGTAGTGGACGGTGACGCGGGCCCCGGGTGCCGGTGCTTCGGGAGAGAACCGGAGTTCGCCGTGAGCGAGAGGAGGCCCCCCGGATGACGGGGTCGAGCAGGCCCCGAGAGCGACGATCAGCCAGGCCAGAAGCGGGTGCGCCGGCCCGGACAGCGAACAGCGGCGCGGGACGATCATCGGCCTTCGCTCATCTTCTTCTGGGTCTCGTACTGCATCTTCACGGTCTCTGCCTCACGCATGCGTTCAGTGTGCATGGTCTTTAGCAGTTGGCGCTTTTCCTGCAGATGCCCCCGATCTCTGAGCTGTTCCTCGACCTCCGGCATGTTCTCCTGCCAATACTCCTCACCCCGTTCACTGAAGGCACGTGCAATCTCACTGATCGCATCCCCAGTCTCGGTGATCTGCTGCCGCAGGTATTGGATTTCCAGATCGAGCCGTTCCAGCAGCTCGAGCACCTCTTCCTCTGTGGCGCGGTAGTTGTACAGGTTCGACTGGGTAGTCATCTGGTAGACGACCTGGCGTCTTTGCTCCTCGGCCCTCGACGGCACTATGGCCAACTGCGCAAGGTCCTCAAGAGCCATCGAAGGCTCGGAAAGCCCCCCCGCATCCTCTTCCGTCCTGCTCACGCAGGCACCCGCAACCGCGACCACCACGCAAACCAACCCGGCACCGAGCACGATCCCGACCCGCTGCCGGGACGTGAGTTTCCTGTCTGCAAAGCTCTTCATGGTTTCCAACCTTTCCTTGAGTTCGAGCGACGGTGCCGACAGGCTCGCGGCCACCGCGGGCATCGGGAATTGCGTGGGGATATGGGTGTGCGCCAGCAGTTCGGCGTAGGGCCTGGGGCGAACGAAACCGCGGGCGAGCACCTCGGCGTCGCACGACGTCTCGCGGCAGCGCTCGATCCCGCGCCTCAGCAGCCACACCAGTGGATGGAAGGCGAAGGCCGCCGAGACGAGACAGTCGAGCAGGGCCCAGGAATAGTCCGCGCGGCGGATATGGACGAGTTCGTGCACGAGGACTGCATCGAGCGAATCGGGAGCGTCCAGCAACGAACGCGGGATCATGATGACGGGCCGCCGTGCGCCGAAGGTCATGGGGGCGCTATCCGGGGGGCCTTCCAGCAGCTCCACCGGCCGGCGGACGCCGAGTTGCTCCGCCAATGTGCGCAGCCTGCGCCGGGGGGCAGGATCGTCGACGAGCGCGGCCACCTTCCGAAGCCTTCGCAATTGCCGCAGGTCAGTCACCAACACGGCGAAGCGCGCGACAGCCAGCAGTGCGATCATGACCGTTGCCGCACCGAGCAGGACCAGGGCGATGTCCAAGCCAGGACCACCATCGGCCGCGAGGGCAACGTCGCCCGAAACCGAGGGAGCGATCAGCGCGCCGTTCACCGACGGCACCGGACCGCCGGGGGCTGGCGCGGCCGGCAACAACCCGGGAACCCAGGGCGCGGCCAGAACCGAAACCGGCAGGGCCAGCAGCAGCGCCTGGCGCAGACGGTATCCGGCGATCGGGTGTAGTCCTCGCGCCCGTCCCAGAACGAACGCCGCCACCCCCGCAAGCCCCGTCCAGACGAAGACCGGAGCCCAGAACGGCCAGGCGCTCGCGCTTCCAATCCCTTCCAGGAACTCAAGCATCGTCTTCCTCCTTATCGGCGGCCATCCTGGCCAGCACCTTCCGAATCTCCGCGCTTTCCTCCGCCGACAGCGTCTCGCCGCGGACCAGCGTCTGCACCAATGCGGCCGCCGACCCGTGGAAGACCTTGTCCAAGAGGTCCTGGACGAGTTCCTGACGTACCTGCGCGGGAGGACGCGCGGGCGTGTACATGTACCGCGACTCGCTGCTGTCGCAGTTGAGGAATCCTTTCCGCGCCAGCTTCTTCATGACCGTCATCACGGTGGTGTAGGCGACATTCCGGCTCTTCACGATTCTGTCGTGCACGTCCGCCACCGACGCCTCTTCCAACCGCCACACATGGTGGAGCACCTCCATCTCGGTCTCGCCCAGCCGGCTCAATGATCTGCGTCTCAACTGTTCCTCCAGGGTCGTGGTGGTCAGGTACGGCCCGCTCGATTCGTGGCTATACTATCATGGTAATACTATTATGATCGTAACGCAAACCAGGACGGTTGCCCGCGCGCGAGCGGCCAGTCCACGCTTTCGGGCCATCCTCCCCGGCAGATTTAGCGACATGGGGCGCAGGCGAAGTCGGACGAAACGGATAGCGGCAGAAATAGGACGCATACAACGGCAGAATTATGATGCTCCAAACGGCAGAAATACGATGCTTACGCCGACAGAAATATGACAGACATCAGTCTCGATGCGGCGATCCGCCAACCGGGTGTCCGCCCAGTGCACCCCGGGGGCGAAACGATCAGTCGCGCGGCTCCCCCCCACCACCCCGCTCAAGGTCCCAAACTTGCACACGCTCCACCCCCAGACCGTCCTCGTGCACCCCAAGGAGCTGGCCACCACTAACCGCATGGACCCCAAACGACGACGCGATCTCGACCCGGCCAAGATAGTGCCCGTCCGCATGAAAAACGTCCCAGTGGAACGACGGCGTGCCCGGCACCGAATAGCGTTGCGCCCAGAGTTCCCCGGAATCCGCGAACAGCAGCTTCGTGTACCCGGGCAGCGTGGCCGGCACGGGAAGTTGCTCATAGAGGGCGCGCGTCCGGTCGCTAGGCACCAGGGCCTTCAGGTGTTCCTCAGTCCGGTCGGGAGGCGCTTCCGCGAGCCTGGCGATGTGCCGCGGGGACCCTGCCAGATCAAAGAGGTGGATCTCGTATGATTCGCCGCCCGTGATCCCGACGCCGTCAGCCCCTCCAGCCGCCACCGGAAACGCCGAAAACGGAAGATTCACCATGCGGATGATGTCCCCGCCGGACTCCGCCACACCCCCGGCTGCACCCGGGAACTGCGACACCGTGTCGCGGATCGCTCCGTCCAACCCGTGTCGAACGATATCAACGAGCGAACGCGCGGTCTCTCCGGGGGACAACCCCGGGGAGGCCGGATTGGTGGCTGAACCCAGCAGCGATTCCGATCCGTCAAGACCCCACGAACGGTACGCCAACGGGCTCCCCGCATCCCTGAGCCCGGCCACTCGCTCCAGTTCACCCGCTGGTCCGTATTCCGAAACCCTTTGCAGGAACCCGTCGACGGCAATGACGCCGCCTCCGCTCCGGGGCCACGCCCCCCTCAAACCCACGAAGTCGCCCGGCCCCTCCCCCTGTCCCCCCACCGTCCACACATGGTCTCCGTTGGCGTTGAAGGTGCGGATCTGGCACCACCCGGCATCGGCGACCACCAGATTGCCCTCTCCGTCGCGGGCCACCGACACGATACGCTCGAACAGCTGTGCTTCAGGGCCTTCGACAACACCAATGGTCAGCGCCGGCTCCCCGGCCATGCGCGCGTAGATCATGTCGCCTGCCGCGCTGGTGACGATCCGCACGCCTGCGGAATCTGTGACCGTCGCGTTCTGGCTGGCGGCTGCCGCGGGCTGACTCAAGACACCGGCCAACACCATGTGGACTAACAGCGCGGATCTCATCGGATGGGATCTCCTCCCAAATCGGTTCGACGTTCCTTCATTCCTCACCGGTTCGACTACCCGACCGGCTCGGCGGGTTGGTCCCCCTACCCCGGCATCCTCCTGAACAGCCTCACCAGCGACCAGAACGCCAGCCCGTACATCACCGCCCCCAGCAGGAACGGCGCCCCGGGCAACTCAACCGGCGACCCCGGCGAAGTGAAGTAGCTGAACAGCCCCGCCGTGAAGATCAGCGGCGCAAGGATCCCCGTCAGACTCATCAGCGACGTGATTCCCCCCTGCACCTTCCCCTGGTCCTCGGGCGGCACCGCCCCCGCCACCAGGCTCTGAATCGCGGGCCCCGCCACCCCCCCGATCGACCCGACCACGATGAACGCGAACAACATCCACCCCTCCGTAGCCAGCCCATACCCCAGGTACGTAACCACCGCCACGACCAGTCCATACAGGATCGCCCGCCGCTCCCCCAGCCCCCCCACCACCGGGCGCACCAGTCCCCCCTGCACAATCGTCGCCATCAGCCCCACCAGCATGAGCGAAAAGCCGTTCATCTGCTCGTCCCACCCGAACTTATGGCCCGTGTAGAGCACCCACACCGTCTCCAGCCCCCGCTGCGCCAGCACCACGAAGACGAAGGCGGCCGTCAGACCCGCAACCAGCGGATACGACCCGAGCACGAACAACGTCCCCACCGGGTTCGCCTTCTTCCAGCTGAACGCACCCCGCTTCTCTGGCGGCAGCGACTCGGGCAGCACGAAGAACCCGTACAGCCAGTTCACCAGCGCCAGCCCCGCCGACACGAAGAACGGCAGCCGCAGGTCGATTCCCCCCAGCACCCCGCCCAACCCCGGTCCAAAGATGAACCCCAACCCAAAGGCCACCCCGATCAGCCCGAAGTTGCGCGCCCGGTCCTCCGGCTTCGACACATCCGCGATGTAGGCGTTCGCCGTCGTAATGCTCGCCCCCATCACCCCCGCCACCAGCCGCCCCGCGAACAGCCACGCCAACGACGGCGCAAACCCCATGATGATATAGTCCACACCGAGCCCGAAGAGCGAGATCAGAATCACCGGCCTGCGCCCCACCCGGTCCGACAGCGCCCCCAGCACGGGGGCGAAGATGAACTGGGTGAGCGCGTAGGTGGAGGCAAGCACACCGAACCACCGCCCGGCCAGGGGGGTGCTCCCGCCGGCGAAGTCCTTGATCAACTCGGGAAGAATGGGGATGATGATACCGATCCCCAGCACGTCGATGAAGACCGTGATGAGGATGAAGATCATGGCGGCCTGGCGGCCCCGACCCGATGATGTCACAACGAACCTCCCGCGAGACCGTCCCCGCGATGGCGGTTCCGGCTACTCGTGACCGCACTTCCGACCGTCCCCCACCCACCGACCGCTCAACCTAACGCCGCATGGAATTCGACGCCTTCGAAAAGGAATCGCGCCGCGTCTTCGACGAGATCCCCGAGGGGTTCCGCGAGGGTGTAGACGGCCTCACCGTGCACCGCAGGCCGCTTCCCCACCCGCGCTTCCCGGGCGTGTACACCCTCGGCGAATGCGTCACGGAGTCGTACCCGTCCAGTTGGGAAGGTCCCGAAACCGTGCGCTCGGTCGTGCTCCTCTACTGGGGTTCCTTCCGGGCGCTCGCCAGGTTGGACCCCCGCTTCGACTGGAGCGAGCAGATCTGGGAGACGCTCACCCACGAACTCCGCCATCACCTGGAGTCACTCGCGGACCGGGACGACCTGATCGGCGTCGACTACGCCATGGAGCAGACCTTCCTGCGCAACGAAGGGCTCGACTTCGACCCGCTCTACTACCGCAGCGGCGACCGCATCGGGCCGGACACCTACGCCGTCGAGGACGAGGTATACATCGAGCAGAGGTGGAAGACCGCCGACTTCCAGAGCGCGGAGCGGATCCCTTTCGCGTGGGCCGGGCGGAACTATGAGACCGGTCATCCGGTAGAATTGGGAGACCTCCATTTCGTTCGGATCGTGGACGGCATCCAACCCCCTCCCTACATTGAACTGGTGCTGGTACGCAGATCGTCGTGGCGGGAAAAGCTCCGCAGGGGGCTGGCGGGGGAAGGTTTCGAGATCTACGAGTCCGACGCTGTGGCACACCAGGTCGAATAGGCAACGATTGGACCTCGGTGGAGTGTCCAATTGAAAAGGAGCAGGCGGCGGGCGTGCCAGCGTCGAAAGCCGGCCTGATCAACACCCTGAGGAGAGTAAGAATGAACCAGCCAGCCCGTTACTTCGCTCCCACCTTTCATCCGCTGAAGATCGCGGCCATGGCCGTCCTGGTCGCTGTCGCCGGGTGTGCCACCTCGGCGCCGGGCGCACCGGCGATACCTGAATCGACCATCGGGACCGTCTCGATCGAGGGTGGCGGTCGCGAGATTCTGGCTCACGACAAGATCGCCGAGAAAGCGACCGTCGCAGCGGCTACCGACCTGGTGTGGGGTGTCCTCGGGGGAATCTTCGATCAACTCGGCATCCCGGTCACCACGACTGATCCGTGGACCATGACGGTCGGCAACCCAGGCTTCCAGACCCGGCGTATCGACGGAGTCAGGATGAACACCTACCTGGACTGCGGGACCAACTTCAACGGCCCGCTCGCAAACCACTACCAGGTCACACTCTCGGTGATCACTACGCTCACCAAAGTCGACGGGGACCGTACCGAGGTGTCGACGGTGATTGACGGGTCCGCAATGCCCCGAAGCAATGCGGGACACCCGGTCCAGTGTACGACGCGCGAAAAGCTGGAGGCACTGATCGTCAAGAAGGTGGAGGAAGCGTTGGGGCTGTAGTCCCGAGCGACCGCTATTCTTCCCCCGGCGGGACCGTATACCCGCCGAGTACCAGGGCCCGCCAAGCGAAACGCCCCTCCAGGGTCCAGAATAATTCGGGATTCTCGGCCCTGGCCCGTTGCAGGGTGTCGACAATCGAAAGGCCGGGGGTTCGGCCCAGGCCATGCAGGGCCGCGATCACGAGGAGGTCTCCGCTGGTCAGGGGACGATCGGCCGTCCCGTCCGCATAGGCTGCAACCGATTCGAAGGCTTCCCGCGCGACACCCTCGTCGCCTGCTTCCCGCGCCGCGACACTGAGCAGGAAGCGGGCCAGCCGCTCGTCCGGGTCGTAGGGGCGGCCCTGGCCGAGCGATTCCGGCCACAACAGCGCGGCCTCCAGGTAGTCGCGAGCGCCCTCGGGGTTGCCTGCGTTGAGGTCGTCCAGCGCCGCGCCGATGTGCGCGAGTTCGTATAGCCGGTGGCTCTCGCGGGCATTCTCGGAGGGGAGCACGTGGGTCGCCGCGAGCACCTCGATCGCATCGCCGTACGCACCCAGGTTGAGAAGCGCCCGAGCGTGCAGGAGATCGAGATTGAAGTCGTCCGGGAACATTTCGCGCCCCCTGGCCGACGCCCGCAGCGCGCCGAGCCAGCGTTCCTCGTCCTGCAGGTAGCGGATCAGCCCCACCCGCAGAATCCGGCTTTCGGGGTCGAAGTTGAGCGCGTGTTGCAAATCCGGGCCCGGGTCGCCGCCGTACTCTCGGACGAGGTGGGCCCGCGCCGCATAGGCCGGTCCGTAATCGGGCCGGACCCGCAGCTGACCGAGAACCTGGCGGGCCTCGATCTTGCGTTCCAGCGCCCAGAGGTTGAGCCCAAGCAGGTAGCGCCAACCCCAATGGTCGCTCTCGTCGGCGGCCCAGCGCAGCACCGGGAGGGTTTCCGCGCGGAAGGGGAAGGCGAACGCGAGGTCGCCCGGGTCGCCGAGCGTCCCGGGATCCTCGCTCAGGAAGGCCCGCCAGGCGCGCAGGACGGGTCCGTCGTGTCCGCGCCGGAGGTCGTCGCTGCCGGCACGGGGGTGGGTCGGTCGGGATGGCGGTTCGTCATTGCCGGTTGCCGCGACATCGAGAATGGCGAGTGCATCGTCGCGCCGCCCACGCCCGGCGTAGCCCACCGCCAGTTCCAGCAGTGTCTGGTTCGGGTACTCGCTGCGCATCGCACCACGAAACGCGGCCGCGTGCTCCCCCGTCCCGTCCGCCAGATAGCGCTCCGCCGCGACGAAGTGGTGCAACGGGTCGATGTCGAGCAGCGCCGTGAGCGCCCGTTCGGCCCCTTCCCCGTCCCCCACCGAGCGCCCCACAATCGCCAGCAGCTGCCACGCCGGAACGCTGTTGCGGTCGAAGTCCAGCGCAAGCTCGGCGTATCGCTTCCCCTCCCCCCACTCCCCCGCCCCCACCATCATCTCACTCAGCCGAATGTACGACGCCGCCCGAAACGCCACCGCCCGGGCCGACCAGCCGAAGGCATCGCGCGCGTCCGCATCGCGTCCCAGAGCCCGGTACAGGTTCCCGGCCACGAAGTTCGCGGCCGCGTCATACGTGTCCAGCTGAAGCGCCCGCCGCGCGTGCTCCAACCCCTCTTCGTAACGGGCCGACCTCAGCGCCAGGTCCGCCAGCCCAAGCAGCGCCCCCCGATTCCACGGCTCTTCGCCCGCAGCCGCCTCGAACATCACCCGGGCCTCGCCGTAGCGCCGCCCCTTGGCCAGCTCACGCGCCTGAAAGACCAGCCGGTCCGCCTCCGGAATCCTCTCCCAAGCCCGCGGGTCCGTCTCGAAGGGGCGCGACAGCGTGCGTTCCCCCGAGCCGGTGGTGTAGTCCAGCCCGAGCCCCGACAGCTCCACCCTCACCCGCCGGTCGGACGGAACGTGGGAGATCGTCACCTCCAAGGGGTTAAGCGCCACCAGATCCACCGCGTCATTCACGAGCAGACGATCCCCCTCCCAGATCCGCATCGTGTCCGCCACGTCCCCGAATGCGTTCACGGTCACCCGCAGCAAGCTGTCCCCCAGCTCGACATGCATCGCCCCCTCGCGCGACGCGTCGCTGAGCCCGCCGATCCCCTCCAGCGGAAACCACGTCTCCGTCCATGCGCTCGCCGAAAGCGGATCGAAGCCCGCCTGGGTAACCGGATTCACATGATCGCCCGGCGAATACTGCACGAGGAGCCGTCCCGCCTGGAACTCCACGTACTGCCCGTCGGTGTCGGTGAGGAGGTCCTCCCACACGCCTCCCTGACGCGACAGCGCCCACAGCCACATCTTCTGGCCCGGCATCTCCTCGTAGCGGGCCCAGTGTCCCCAGCCGTAGTCGTCGTCGTGGTAGTAGCCGCCAAAGAAATCGTTCAGCTCGCCGACCACGTGGTAGGACTTGTGACCACCGAATTCGTTGTTGCGGTACAGCGGCAGGAAGCGCCCCGATTCGTCCTCCGGCCATGGTCGTTCACGCCCAGAGTGCTCCAGGTACGACCCCCCGGGCACGAACAGCTCCAGGTCGTCCTGCGCGAAGGCCGCTGCGGTCATCCAGTTGTAGTAGGGCTGCTCGAGCGGCGTGGGGTTGTACCAGAACGCCCGGGTCTCGAAGTAGGCCCGGTCGGAGGGCAGCCGGATCTCGACCCGCCAGTGCGTGCGCGACGGCAGGTCCATCGCCCCGACGATGCAGCTGACGCTGCCGTCCTCGTTCTCGCGCACCGTGTAGTCCACCGGGGTCGCGGTCGCCGGCGTGTGGCCGATCACCCCGAAGTTGAACTCGATCCCCCCCGAGGTCCACGGCCCCCGCAGCGCAATGTCGCGGAACTTCATGACCTCGTTGCGGTAGATGAATTCGTGGCCGGTCTCCTTCACCACCGCGCCCCACACCTTTCCACCCGCCTCCGGCAGCACGAAGACCTCGATCAGGTCGTTCTCCAGCTTCACCACCTTCCACTCGCGCGGCTCGGAGGTCGCGGAGTATCCGCGGAAGGCATGGTACGGGTACAGCCGGGGATCGCTCACCAGGATCGGCACGGGGTCGGGCTCGGAGAACGGATAGGTTTCGAGGATCCGGACCTCTTCGGTCACGCGGGCCTGGGCCGAAGCGTCCCGAGGAGCAACACCTCCGCCCAGTGCCACGACTGCCAGCAGCGCAAACGTGGAGCGGGGCGCACATCCGCGGCGGCCGGGCAGGGGGGTGGCGGGCGTCACGGGGCCGGCGGGCGTCGCGGGGCCGGCGGGCGTCGCGGGGGCGACTGGCGTCACGGGCCCGGTGGGCGTCACGGGGCTGGCAGGTAGCACGGGGCTGAACAGCGTCACGGGGCTCACCTCCTTCAACCCGGCGGCGGCTGGATCACGTAGTCGACCGGCGGATCCAGTCCCAGCAGGTGCTCCACGAAATAGTCCCAGCGCCGCCGGATCACATACGGCTCATTGAGGCCGTGGGCCCGGTCCGGCAGGATCATGAAGTCGAAGTTCTTGTTGGCCGCGATCAGCGCGTTCGCGACCCGGTACGTCATCGACGGATGCACGTTGTCGTCCATGTCGCCGGTCATAAGGAACAGCTTCCCCTTCAGGTTCTCCGCCAGCGAGGCGTTGACCTGGTTGGCGTAGTTGTCCGTCCCCTTGACCGTATCCCGCACCAGGAGACCCTGGTACTTCTCGGCGTAGGCCGCGTGGTAGCTGCGGTTGTCGTGGTTCCCCGCCGTGGACACCGCCACCTTGTAGAAGTCCGGGTAGCGCAGGATCGCGTCGGTCGAGGCGAAGCCGCCGCCCGAGTGCCCGTAGATCCCCACCCGCTCCAGGTCGATCCACGGGTAACGGGCGGCCAGCTGCTTGACCCCGGCCACGTGGTCGGGAATCCCGTTGTCGCCCATGTTCCCCCAATAGTTGTCCTGGATCGCCTTGGAGCGGAACGGCGTGCCCAGGTGGTCCATCTGCACCACGATGAACCCCAGCTCGGCCAGCGCGTCCTGGTCCCCGCGCAGCACGGTCCCCAACGTCCCCCCACCGAAGTTCCACCGCCCCACGCTCCCGATGAACGGACCCGGATAGATGTACTCCACGATCGGGTACACCTTCCCGGGATCGAAATCGGAGGGCTTGTGGAGCAGCCCGTACATCGTCGTCACCCCGTCGCGGGCCTTGTACTCGAAGATCTCGGGCGCGGACCATCCCACCTCTTCCATGCGCGAGACATCCGCCCGCTCCAGTTCCAGCACCACCCGGCCCGCACGGTCACGCACCACGCTCACCGGCGGCACGTCCGGACGCGACCAGCTATCCACGAAGTAGCGGCCGTCAGGGGTGGCGCGCACCGTGTGGTCCGCATCCTCCCCCCCCAGCCGCTCCAGCCCCGACCCGTCCAGATTGACGGCGTACAGGTCCGCCATCGTCGGAATCCTCCCCACCTCCATGCCCCTCGCCGTAAAGACGATCCGCCCCGCCTCTTCGTCGATGTGCAGGATGTCGCCCACCGTCCACGCCCCCTGCGTGATCCGTCCCTTCAACTCCCCATCGCCATCGAAGCGGTAGAGGTGCCCCCATCCGTCCCGCTCCGAGAACCAGATCACGTCGCGGCCGCCGTTGATCACATCCCAGTTCGGATACCCACCCACCAGGTCCAGGTTGAGCTCCACGTGCGTGGCGCGCCTCTCCTCGATGATCTCCCGGGCCTCTCCGGTCTCCAGGTCGGCCTCGTACAGCGTCACGCTCTTCCCACCCCGCGATCCCCGCACGTAATACAGACGCTCGCCCCCTTCCTTCCACTTCACCGTCACCCAGGTGGAGTCGCGCATTCCCGTCGCGGTGAAGGTCAGGTACGGCTGCGGGTCGGTCTGCAACTTCAGGTTCCCGCCGCTCTCGACATCGATCACGTGGATGTCGAAGGTCGCCACGATCGAGTCCCCCGGGAGACCGTAGGGGTACGTGTAGAGCTTGGGCCGTATCGAGGTGTGGGAGATGATCGGCATCCGCTCCACGTGGCGTTCGTCCATTCGCTGCACCGCGATCCGCTTCGAGTCGGGCGACCACTGCAGGACCGGGCGGGCGGGCAGCGACGCAATAATCTGGGAAGGGCGCGGCGAAGTGACCCCGTAGGACCAGTATTCCTCGCCGTCCGTGGTCAGCCGGGTCGAATCGCCACCTTCCACCGCTCGCACCCAGAGATCGTGTTCGTGTACGAATGCCTCCAGGCGGCCGTCGGGAGAACGCACGAAGGGCGTCCGATTGGGCAGCGTGTCGCCAACCTCGCACAGGTAGCCGCGGATGTCGCAACTGAACCCGCGCTCGTTGGCGTTGAAGACGATGCCGGCCTCGCCATCCGCAAACTCGAAGGTCTGGAACGGCAGCTTCCGACCGTCGAAGGCGGTATCCGCGGCCAGCGACATGGCTGCGGCGAGCCGGTCGTGGTCGAAGAGGAGAGTGCGCGACCTCCGATCCGGGTCGGCGAGCACGAACTCGGCCCCGTCGCCGGTCTGGTTTCGGTACCAGAAGCGGTGCCCGCCGGACATCCACTGGGGCGAAACGGCCCCCCCGCCGATGAGGGGATTGAGGTTCCAGGAGAGCAGGCGCTCCGCGCGATGATAGCGGGTCACGTCGATTTCCTGGGCGTCCGCTGCAGCCCCCAGCGGGAACATCGGAAGGAGATATAGACAGAATCGCGCCACCTGGCGTCCGTTGAATGTCATGGAAGCCTCCGCTTCGGGAAGAGAGTTGGACGGGGACCGGCAACCGGACGGCCCCTCGCTGGCAGGTATCATGTATTCGGTGGTTCCCGGCGGATCGTCAAGCGTGAATCCGGGCTCGCGCGGCCGGGTCGCCGCTCGAATGCCGGGGCAATGCCGTTCGCAAACAGCCCGCCCGGACTCGGTGAAACGGCGCTTGCGAAACATGCGGAACCGCCCTAGGGTTCTATTGCGGTCCATGGCCAGTGCCGGGGGAGGTCCGAGGGACCGCCAGCTACCAGCATCGATTGACCGCCGGCAGGAGAGACCAGGCCCATGGCGAAAATGAACCATTCACTTCCAGTCGTGGCGGGCATCGGCCTGATTCTGACAGCCGGGTGCGACTGGCTGCGCCCGGGAGGGCCGCCGGACGAAGCCCAGGTCGAGATCTCAAGTGCGGATGTGAGCCAGCTCACCGTTGTCGTTTCACAGCACTTCGAGCGGTTTCAGGAACCCGTGTGTGCGGGGGATCCGGAATGTCCGACGATCGAGCGCATCGTATCGGCAGACACGCTGGTCGTTTCGTCTCCGTACTCCAATGTCTTCGACTTCACTGACCGCTACCAGATCATCGTCGAGACCTTTCCCGTGGACGATGTCCAGGCGGTGGTCCAAATGCACGTCGATATCGACGGCAAGGAGTGGTATGACGTCGAGCGGCTCCTCAACCCAATGACGGAAGACGGACAGCGGGACCACCTGCGTTTCGTATACCAATACAACGACGTGCAGTCACTCGCCGGCCCCGGCGGACCCTGACCCTGTTGCGTTTCGTCACCGGAGGACTGCGCGTCGGCCTCCTGCTGGCGCTGAGCGGTTGCGCGTCGATCGAGGCCCCGCTAGTCGACGGCGAGCCGGGCACCTCTTTGCCCGGTCTGACCGAAGACCAACTCCTCCGGTTCCGCGAGGGACGCGCCCTCTTCGGCCGAGCCTTTACCCCCGAACAGGGCCTCGGGCCGATCTTCAATCAGGCCAGGTGCGTGTCCTGTCACGACCTTCCCGAGAGCGGCGGGCACGGCGCGGAACCCGTGACCAAGATCAGCCACTACGATCCCGACACGGGCTGTGATCCCCTCACCCGTTTCGGCGGCAGTCTGCTGCAGTCCGTGGTCGTCCCGGCCATGCGGGAAGCCGGTCTGCAGCCCGAACGGACTCCCCGCGAAGCCACCGGCGTCACCATGATGATTCCACCGTCGCTCTTCGGCCTCGGTCTGGTGGAGGCGCTGTCGGAGGAGACCATTCTGTCCCGCTCCGATCCCGAAGACGTCGATGGCGACGGTATCTCCGGCCGGCCCGGGCTCGACCCCGATGGCCGGTTGGCCCGGTTCGGCCTGCGGGCCACGCACGCCACACTCGATTCATTCATCGAGGAAGCGATCCGTGTGGAGATGGGCCTCACCACCCCCGACCACCCGGACGAGATGCTTCCCAACGGCGAACCGCTTCCGCCCGGGATGGATCCGGCCCCCGACCCCGAAGTGGGTGATACCGAAGTCCAACTGCTGTCCGACTACGTTCGCTTCCTGGCGCCCACTGCACCCGCCACTCACGACCCGGTTGGCGAAGAGGTGTTTCGCGATCTCGGCTGCGCCGAATGCCATACGCCCACCATGACGACCGCGCCCAACGACAACCCGGCCCTCGACCGCAAGCGTTTCCGCATCTACTCGGACCTCCTGCTCCACGACATGGGGCGCGACCTGGCGGACATCTGCACGCCGGGCAGCGCACCCGGCGAGTGGCGCACCACGCCACTGGCCGGCCTCAGATTTCGCGACGCGTTTCTGCATCACGGACTGGTCCTCGACCTCACGATGGTGATCGAGATGCATGGTGGCGAGGCCAGTGCCGCGCGCGATGCCTTCAACCGCCTCTCCCCGGCGCGCAAGGCCAGTTTGGCGGTCTTCCTGAAGTCGCTCTAACGACCGCAGCCTACCTGATCGGCACTCGCGTCCAGAAGAGTATGGTCCCACACGAGTGGATGAACTTCCCCGGGGCGCCGGCCCGCCGGTAGACTTCAACGCCCTCGAGTTCGTCGATCCGCATCATGTCGGGGGTAGTCATGGTCGAACGAACGCCGTCGATCCAGTATGACGGCTCGCAACCGCCGTCTTCCTGGTTCGGATCACTCAGACTGACGACCTGGTTGATCATCAGGCGCGCTCCGTACAGCCCGTCATAGACTACCCGGATCCCGTTCATGTTCCGGAACAACTGGGTGACCGACGATGCGCGCATGCTCTCGATCCTGGCCCGGTCCAGGTAGACTCCGCTGTACCCCTGCTGGGAACGAGTGTAGAAGCCGTTGCGCTCCAGCGTCGCGGAGCGCACGGTGATCGTCATCGGCTCCAGGGCCACGGGCTCCCGGGCAAGCGCCACGCGAACCGCCAGGACGGAATTCGTCGGGATCGCGATGGTGTCGACCCGCGCCTCGTACCCGATCCTCCGGATAACAACGCGATGCCACCCAACCGGAATGCCGTCGATTCTGAAGTGGCCCTCCACATCGGTGATGACCGATTCCATCTCGTCGACCGTGATCTCGACGCCGGCAATCCACTTCCGCGTGTCCTGGTCGAACACCTGTCCGGCAATGGCTCCAACGTGGATACCGGGCTTCTGAGCGGTCAATGCGGGGCAAACCAGCGACCCGGCCGCGCCCGCGATTGTGACCGCAAGGCCAACCGCGGCGATGGGCCTTGCCAAGCGGCGGCCCCCCGTGCCTCGCAGCTTCGCTGACTTCATCCGGTCTCCCCCACCTAGCGGCGCGGGGCCGGGCCGAGTACATCCGGCCCGACCCCGCTCCGTCAGAGTCTTCGGCAAAAGGTGAGCTCAACTCAGCCGATCGCCGGGTTCACTCGATACGCAACCTCACGCCCTCGGCCAGCAGCGCAGCGCATCGTCGTCCTCGACCATGTCATTGTACCGAGTCTCGCTGGTGCTGCCCGCCCACTGGGTGGGTCGTCCGGCACCAGGACGCTCAGGATCGTTGAACGAGTCGAAGCGTTCCCGCATCAGACCGAAGCGATGAAGGTCGGCCCAGCGCCAACCCTCCATGAAGAGTTCCGCGAAGCGCTCGTGCAGCAGCGCTTCCATCATCATCTCTTCATTGTCGGGCACGTCCAGCGCAGCCAGGCCAACCGCGGCCCGCAGACCGTTCAATACCGCCGTCGCTCCCGCGTAGTCCCCACTCATGACCATGGCTTCGGCTTCAATCAGCTTCATGTGGTCAGAATGATACATGGGAATCAGGTCCATGTCGCTCTGGTACTTGTACTGGCTGTAGTGCGGCGTGATGTTGTCCGTTGCAATCTCGCCGTCGAACCATGCCGGCATGCGCATGTCATGCTCGTTCGTCGCCCAGTCCCTGATATAGGAGTGACTGTCTTCGGTCTGGTCGATCCGCGGCCACAGCCAGCTCATGAGCCCCGCGGCCTCGTTGTTGCCCTTCGTCGTAATCACGACGACGTAGTTCCGGTAGACCTGGTTGAAGATCTGACCGTAGTTGAATCCATCCGGAACCTGGGCGGCTTCCGCCACCGCGCCCGCGTAGTCACCCGACTGGTAGAGCGCAATGGCCTTACCTGCCCGGGCCGCGTTCACATAGAAGGGCGTCCCGGCAGCCTGCGCCACGCTGATCGCGTCGGAAAATTGCTGGGCAGCAACCTTCCGGACCTCAGTATCGGGCAGACTAGGGGATGGGGCGGGCTCCGTCACCGACTCGCAATTGTGCCAGACCGACAACAGAGTGTATGTGGCTCTGGCCAACTTGGCCTGGGCGCCTACCGAGCTGCTTGCGGCTTCCGCCGCTCCGAGGACCCTTTCAAACCTGTCCCAGGATTGCTCGGCGAACACTCGCCCGTTGGTGTGATAGTGGTTGAAGAAGGTATACCACTCCTTGAGGGCGGTGCCATGGTCCATGGCGTCGAAGCCTGACCATGTCCCGGTGTGCTGGTATTCGTCCGCCATCAGGGCCGTGTAGACCGCGAAGTACTGAACGTACAGCTGCGAGCGACCTTCGGCGCCGTCGGCGACCGCCTGTAGCGCGCCATCAAGGTCGGGGCCGGTGTACCGTCCCGGGTCGTTTACGGTAAGGAGGTCGCAGGCGCCGAGCGACACCGTGAGCAGTGCTACGCTCAGGACCTTTCCTTTCTTTATCCAGTTCATTGTTCTTTCCTCTTTCTGGGATCGCCCCGGCTAGAACCGTGTTCGCACGGAAAGCTGGAACTTTCTCGGCTGCGAGGGACTCAGGAACGGGAAGCCGTCGAAGTCGCTGGCGCTGTAGGACGCATTCGGATCCTGACAATTGCAGTCGTCCCACCAGTGCAGGTTGTACCCCGAAAGCATGACGGTCGTCCTCTGCAGTCCGAGCCGGCCACTGACGCTCTCCGGCACGGTGTACGCCAACGATACCTCCTGAAGGCGGATGTGCGCGCGTGAGTCGAGCGCCCACACCTTGCGGTGGAAGTCCAGGATCGAGTCACCCACCTGGTTCAAGGTCCCGTCCGGGTTGGCTTCCACCAGCAGCTCGTCGTAGCCGTACTGGCGGATGCCGTAGGCGCGATCCGCGTTCTGCATGTGCGCACCGGTCTCGGCCCGCACCTGGAACCTGACCGTCAGATCGTTCTTGATCTGGAAGGTGTTGTTGATCGACCCCATGTGCGTGGGGAATCGCAGGCCAATGTTGAAGTAGTGATCCGTAAGGGTGTGTACGCCGGCTTCCGGATCCCAGCCGTTGACATACCGACTCCACAGGTTGCCGATGGACTCACCCTCGAACCACCCGCTCAACTGCCTGGTGTGCCGCCAGTGGCTGAAATGCCAGAACCCGGTCTCAGGGTCCTCCGTGTACATCGGGACCGAATCGTCGACCGCGGCGTCGCCGAGGTCGTGGAGGCGATTATAGTTCCACTCGTAGGTGAGGTTCATGTTCCAGCGGAGCGCGGACGACTCGATCACCGAGCCGCTCACCGCCGCCTCGAAGCCCCGGTTGAGCCAGATGCAGCAGTTCTCCGTCCTTCCGTAGGTGCCCGTACTGGGTGCCTTCGGCAGGTAGAACAGAGCGTTGATCGTACGGGCGTCGTAGTAGGTCAGCTCCATCCCGATCCTGTTGTTCATCAGGCCGATGTCGAGACCGGTTTCCACTTCCCGCTTGTTCTCGGGCTCGATGTCCTGGTTGCCGGCACCCGCGGGCGACACACCGGGCTTGTCGTCGAGAACCACGATGGGGAAGAATGTCTGGAACTTCGCAAACGCGCCGGGAGCCTTGCCCGCCATGCCGACGGCTGCACGGAACTTGAGGCTGGAGACCATCTCCGGCAGCACCGACTGCGGAATGTTGTAGGCGACGTCGGCCTTCGGGTAGATCTGGAAGCCGTAGTTGTCGCCGAACGCGGAGTTGCCGTCCGCGCGGACCGCGGCCGTGAAGAAGAGGTCGTCGCTGAGGTCGAAGCGGTTCTGCATGAAGAACCCGAGATTGATCTCCTCGGAGAAGCTCTCGTTTCCGAGCCTTTCAGCGGCGCCTGTCACCGTGGTTACGCCTGCGGCGGCATAGCCCTTGCCGATCGCCATGGAAAGCGACGCGACATCCCAGTAGCCCTGGCCACCGAACGAGACCGACCCGGTCAGGAAGTCCATGCCGAACAGGTTGTCGTAGTCGTACGACGACAGGAAGTCACTCGTGAATTTCCGGGCCGACCGGTACCCGATGTTTCTTTCACCCCGCTCGCCGAGGTAGGTGTAGTAGCGGCCCCAGGGGAGGTGCCGGGTCTTCTGGTCGGTCACCGCGTCCAGCCCGAAGGTGAAGCGATGGCTGAAATTCGGCATCGGCGTGTAATTCAGCGTCACACTACCGGTCCAGCGATCCGCGTCGGAAAACGTCGTGATCGCCTGTGAGTTCGCCACGTTCACGTCCAGTCCGCCGCCGTAGGGCTCTTCCTCGGTGGCGTTGAACGGGTTGCTCAGCATCGCGTTGGTGTAGATGCCCAGCCAGTTGTTTCCGGTCTGCAACGCCAGGATCTTGTTGCGGACGTACCCCGAGGTCAGGCCCAGAGAGAGATTCTCGGACGCTGTCCAGTTGAGGTTCACGCGGATGTTGCCGCGGGTCGCGTCGTTGGGCTTGATCGAGCCTTCTTCGTAGCTCAGCCCGGTGGACACGAAGTACGTAACGTCTTCGCCGCCGCCTGACGCCGAGAGGTCGTACGTGTTGACGAGACCGTTCTCGATGAGCGTCTCATTCGGATCCCACGGAACGAAGCCGTCGGGTCCCCGGAAGTTGCCCCGCAACTTCGTGGGGAGATTCGCCCGGATGCGGTTCATGCCGACACTGGAGTTGAGCGTGAAGGAAGACGGCGTGTTGCTCCGGCCGCGCTTCGTGAACACCTGGATGACGCCGGACGCGGCCTCGGAACCGAAGAGCGTCGCAGCTGCCGGACCCTTAAGGACCTCGATCCGGTCGATTTCCTCGGGGTTGAGGTCGCCGAGCCGGTCCTCGCCGGCACCGCCGGAGAAGCCGCAGCAGGTCGTGCCCATGTAGCCCCATTCGTACTTCCGGGTGTCGACCCGGACGCCATCGATGTAGACCACCGGGCGCACGTTCGTGTACCCAAAGGTGTCGACGCCGCGAATACGGAGCTGACGCCCGCCGCCGATGGACCCGTTCGTACCGATCGAGCGGACACCGGGAATACGGCCCTCGAGGATCTGGGAGAAGTTGTCAATCGGCAGGGTCTCGGTGAGTTCGTCCACCTTGACCGAAGGAAGCGACACGCCGATCTTCCTGCGCTCTACCGCGCCCGCCACACCCGTCGCGACGATTTCGTCCAGGTTGATGGCGGAGATTTCGAGCTGGAAGTCGACTTCCTGTGTGCTCCCCGGCGTGACCGTGACCTCCTTCTCCTGGGTGGCGTACCCGAGGATCACGACCTTGACGGTGTACACACCAACTGGAACGCTGTTGAGTAGATAGCGTCCGTTGGTGGCGGTCAGGCCCGTCTCATCGGTATCCACCAGGGAAATGGCGGCATCGTTGAGGGGCTGACCTGTGGTGGCATCCGTGACCGTTCCGGTTACGGCGCCTGTTTGGGCGGCGAGGTTCGTGGCTCCGGCTACGCTAAGCGCGAGTACCAGGGCCGCAATCACACCGCTGATGCAGTAGCGATTGGACATTTGGACATCTCCTTTCAAGAGGTGAATGTGTCCACGCTGTCGGCCGCCGACGCCTTCGGACGGCACTGCCGACGCTCACACGATACGGTACCGTTTCGCAAAACGCAAACGCGGACCTGTGAGTGAGGGTCGAGAATACGCATCCGGATACACTGCCGCACCTGCAGCGAACCGGCTGGATCGAGGTCCGGGTGCGGCCCGGGTTGTCCCATCCGCCACCTCCGCGGGCCGTCCCGTGGAACCGATATGGCGAGGCAATGTAGGGATAAGATGTTGCTTTGTAACGTCTTACGGGTCAACAGATCCATCACGAATCGAAACACCAGACCGACATCAGGGCTAGCCTCGCCTTCGAAATAGCGGTATCCATTTCGTTCACGCACCCCGCAACCCAATTGGCTCCAAAGGGCAAGATTCATGACTCGAGCAGTGTCGTTTTTCCTCTCCAGCGCGGTTCTCGCCTCCATTTGCTCCCCCGTTTCGGCCCAATCGGGGCCCGTGCGGACCGCTCTTCACGACTTCCGGGTGGTTCCCGTGGCCGAGGGATTCGAGGTTCCCTGGTCGATCGCGTTCCTTCCGGGCGGCGATATCCTGGTCACGGAACGCGCCGGCCGGCTTCGGATCGTGCGCGACGGCAAGCTCCTTCCCGACCCAGTCCCGGGCATGCCCGAGGTTGTGGCCCGCGGCCAGGGCGGACTGATGGACGTGGTCCCCCACCCCGACTTCGCTTCGAACCGGATGATCTACATCAGCTACTCCAAGCCCAGGGAAGATCTGGGCCGGGGCGGCACGACGGCGGTAATCCGGGGCACCTTCGAGAACGACCGTTTCACACTCGTGGACGAGGTTTTCGAGGCCGTGTCCCAGGGCGGCGGGCACTACGGGTGCAGGCTGGCATTCGACGCCGATGGCTACCTCTACCTCTCGGTGGGCGATCGCATGGCACGTACGACCGGTGATCTCGCCGCCCACCCGGCGCAGGACATCTCCAACCACCACGGCGTGATCGTGCGGCTCCACGACGACGGCAGCGTCCCCGAGGACAATCCCTTCGTCGGCCGGGCCGGCGCGATGCCCGAAATCTGGAGCTACGGCCACCGCAATCCGCAGGGGCTGGCGATCCACCCCGAGACCGGGGCGGTGTGGCTGACCGAGCACGGACCCCAGGGAGGGGACGAGGTCAACGTCTCGACAGCCGGCGCCAACTATGGCTGGCCGGTGATCGGCTACGGGGTCAACTACGGTTCCGGCACGGCGATCCACGCTTCGACCCGCGCCGACGGGATGGAACAGCCGCTCCACTTCTGGGTGCCCTCCATCGGCGTGTCCGGACTGGCCTTCTACACGGGCGACAAGTTTCCCGAGTGGCGGGGGAACCTCTTTGCGGGTGGTCTCTCGGGCCAACAGGTCGACCGCCTGGTCATTGAGGACGGGGTGGTCGTGGCGAGCGAGACCATCCTGCAGGGCATGGGGCGTGTGCGCGATGTTCGCGAGGGCCCCGACGGGTACATCTACGTGGCGCTCGAGAGCCGTGGGGACGAGCAGACGCCGATCGTGCGGCTGGAGCCGGTGGGGTAGACCGGGGGTCGGGCCGCCTTTCAGCCGCCGCGCCTGAGGTTCGCCACCGCGATCTGGTCGGCTCCCTCGCAGGGTCCGTCCACGGTTATGGTTCCCTCGACGACCACCTCGTCGCCGGGCTTGAGGTCGCCCAGATCTCCCGTGAGTGCGTACACGTACTGGTCGCCGTCGCGCAGCGTGACGCAACCGAGGCCCTCGTCGGTGATGCGGCCGGCGCGCTGGACCAGGCCTTCCTCGTTTGTGACGTGGAAGGGGTCCGAAATCCCGATCGGGCTGAAGATGCCGTTGAAGACGATGAAGACGAGGGGACGTTCCCAGGTGGCGTAGTCGGGAATCCGTACCGTCGCCGAGACCTCGCCCCACATCTCCTGCGTACCCTCGGCCAACGCTTCGAAACCGGCCCGCATGGCGCCCACACCCACGTGGATTTTGGCCTGCAGGGGAAGGTTTTCGGTGTACACCTTGACCACGGTGCCGGGGGGACCGGTGCGCGGCTCGACCGACTGGATGTGCCGCAGGGAATCGACGGTGGCGAACTTGCGCTGGGCGGTTGCGTCGGGTGGGGTGGCCGTGAGGAGGAGCAGCGTGGCGGCAAGGATCGGGAGGATGGGCGGGGGGAATGGGAAGCGTGATGACATCGGGCACCTCTGGCTGCGTGGGGTCGGGCAGGAGTCCGGCGCGGGTGACGAGAGGCCCACCGTGGGGACCATTCGGGCCGCGTGAGGTCTCCTGGTTCAAAGTGGGGTCGTGACCGGAGCAGGGCCAGTGGGGGTCAGGCCGGGGGACGGTAGTTGTCGGCCGCGAGTCTGAGCGCGCGGTATACTACGCCGGTGTCGCCGAGCCGCCGCCTCAGTTCGCGTTCCAGGCCCGCGATCGGGTAGAGGTTCTGGGGTGCGCGGTCGTCCTTGTGGGGCTCGGATGCGAAGCGCGGGAGGACAGCGGCCGTCGCGTTCGCGATTCTCTTCACCTGGTCCAGTCCCGTGTCGTGCCACGCTTCGCACCGCACGATGCCGGCCCAGGGGTGACCCTCGGCCCCCGTGAGGCGCAGGTACCAGGAGTAGCGCGTCCAGGTGGTCTGGATGAGGAAGACGGGTGTGCGCTGGCCCGGGCCGAGGAGGGCGACGGTTGCTCGCGGCCGGCCCGACAGGTACTGGACCCGGTGGCTCTTCACGTACCCGGTGGCTCCGGCAATGCGCTGACTTCCGCGCAGCGGGCCGTCCACCAACAGCAGCGCATCGTCGCGGGACGGGCGCGATGCGGATGGCAGCGCGGTCTCGGCCACCTCGATCTCGAGCTGTCCCATGCGTTCCTGCAAGCCGTTCACCAACTGCTGGATGTCGTCGTCGGCGACCGGGCACGCCGCGAAACTGCCCGCCCGGGTCACGAGAGCGGGGACGCCGACTCTGCCGAAGAAGCCGCGCCGCACGCTGGCCGACACGATCTCCGCCCTGCGGCCGCACCGGACCACCCCGGCCCCGTAGGACGCGCAGATCCCCAGACTCGGCTCGCCCCCGTGGCTCATCCACACCCTCGCCTCGATCCGGCGCACACCGTCGACGAAATACACACGGGCGGGTGTCGGGGCGTCGGCCGCCGCGGCCAGGGGACGCCATTCATCCGGCGGAAGCTCGGCACCCGCGTCTACCTGTGCGGCGGGGATATCCTCCTTGTCCGTTTCCACAGGGGAGCCGAATTCGGGGGACCAGCCTTCGATGGCCAGCGATTCGACGCGATTCATGGCCTCGCCCACGTCACGTCTCCACACGCTCGACCGAGGAGGAGTTGCCCACCTTCGTCACCCGGTACTGGACCGGAATGCGGGCGGCCAACTCGGGCACGTGCGTCACGAGGCCCACCATTCGCTCGGTGCCGAGTTGCTCGATGGTGGCGGCCACCACCTCAAGCGTCTCCGAATCGAGGGTGCCGAAACCCTCGTCGATGAAGAGCGCCTCGAGCTTCGCGCTGCCGCGTGCCGCCAGGTTGGCGACCTGTTCGGCCAGCGACAGCGCGAGGGCCAGCGAGGCGAGGAACGTTTCGCCGCCGGACAGGGTCTTGGCCAGCCGGGGTTCGTCGGCGTTGCGGTGATCGATGACCAGGAACTCGTTGCGATCGGACAGATCGAGCGAATACTGGCCGCTGGACAGCTCCCTGAGCCGCGCCGTGGCGCCCTCGACGAGCCAGGTCAGGATCTGGTTCTGCATCCAGGCGCCGAACTTCTTCGCGCCGAGATGGCTGCCCAGATCCTTGGCGATGAGGGCGCGGGCGCGGGTCTCGTCGGCTTCGGTCTGAACGCGTTTGCGCTCGTCGGTGGCGGTGCGGAGGTGGTCGAGTTTCCCGCGGGACGCGCCGAGCGCTTCCGAGATCTTCCGGGCGGGGTCTTCGTCCGCGTCGAGGGTGAGGCCGTCGGTTGCGCAGCGTTCCCGGACCCGGGCGTCGAGGCGGGTTTTTTCGCGGGAGGCGGCGGTGCGATCGGAGTCGGCCTGGGCAACGACGGCTCTTGTGGCCGCGTGGGTGTTTTCGGCCCACTGCGACAGGGTTTCCCAGGAGCCGGCCAAGTCCCCCTCGGAGATGTCCGGCGGGCGTATTTCGGCGACCGAATCGCGCGCGGTGTGGTACTCGCTCCAGGCGCCGCCGAGACGGGACTTCCAGCGTTGCAGCGTCTCTTCGGCCGCGTCGTGCGCCTGCCGGGAGGACTCCTCTTCGGTTCGGGCCTTGAGCACCGCTTCGTCGGCCGAGCGGATTCTGTCCAGCAGTGTGGTCGTCTCTTCGGGGGACGGGGAGGTGGCCAGTTCGTCGCGCAGGCTCGCGGCGAAGCGCTCCTGTTGTTTCAGCGTGGCGGCGGCGTGGTTGGCGTCCCGTTCCCGTCTGGTCCGCTCGGTGGCCGCGTCGCCCAGGCGCTTTTCGAGAAGGCGGACGCGCGACTCCGTCCTGGCGACCTCGGCCATCGTGGTCGCGATCTCCGCCTCGGCTGGGGCCTCCGCCAGGGACTGCCGCAGTGACTGCGCGGATTGGGTCTGCAGTTCCAGGGTGGTGGTGCGGGCGGTTCGGGCCGAGGCGCGGCGGTCGCGCTCCGCGGTGGCTTGCGTGGAGGATTCCCGGGCGGCGTGAGTTCGGTGGCGGGCCGTTTCGAGGTCGGCGGGTGGGGCGTGGTCGGGTAGGTTGGCGACGGTCTGGAGACAGACGGGGCAGGGCTCGCCTGCGTGAAGGTGATGGGCCATGTCGGCCGCGCTGTGGGCGGCGCGCAGGGTCTCGAATGCCTGTGTCGCGGCTTCCAGTTCACGGTCCGCGTCGGTCTTTCGCTGAGTGGCGGCGGTGTGGGCCTGCTCGGCCTCGGCCAGTTCGCGCCGGGTCCGCTCCAGATCGCGCTCCAGCTGGCGGAATTGCTCGTGCTTCCCGGCAATGCCGTCCAGCTCCGACTGTTCGGGAAGTTCCTTCAGGTGCTGTCTGGCCTGTGCGAACTCCTCGTGGATGGACTTTTCGTGTTCGGTGGCCTCCGCAACGATCTCCGTCGCTACATCGAGGTCGCGCCTGGTCCGGGTGATCTCCGTTTCCCGGCGCGCGAGCTGGTCGCGCTTCTCCACGACCTTGTCGATGGCCGCCTTCTCGGGCAGGTCCTCCCGTGCCGACCGGGCGTCGCGCAAGCGCTGGGCGGCGGCGGTCCAAGCCTCGGTGGACCGCTTGACCTCCTGGTCGGCCGCCTGGTAGCGGCTCGCCAGCTGGGCCGTTCCATCGGGAACCCTGACGCCGGCCAGACGGTCCAGTTGCGCGGTGGCCTGCGTCGACAGGTCGGTCGCAGCCTGGATCTTCGAGTCGAGAGCATTCAACTGAACCGCGATTTCATCGAAGTGTTCGCGCAGCCGGTCCAGCACCGCGACCCGTCCCTCGGCTGCGCGGACGGCTTCCGGGGTCGCGTGTGCAAGTACCGAGTCCAACCGCCATTGCAGGTTGTCGGCTCGGCCCTCCTCGACCTTCCACCGCAGATTGGCCGCCCTGCGCAGCCGTTCGTACAGCCCCAGCCCGAGCAACCGTTCCAGCAACTGCTTGCGCTCGGCGGGTTTCGCGCGCAGAAAGGCGGCGAATTCGCCCTGCGGAAGCACCACGCATTTCGTGAAGTGGTCGAGGCCGAGCCCGATCACGTCGTTCTGGACGCGCGCCGACAGGTCCGATTCGGTGGCGGCCAACGTCTTGACGGGCTTGCTGTCGGCCTGTTCCTCGAGGCGGGCTTCCCGGGTGGTGGCGCCGGTCGCGGTGCGGTGCACGACGCGGACCGCGGTGTAGCGTTTGCCCCGCGCCTCGAAGTCGAGCCTTACCCGGGCGCGGACCTTTCCCTGGCTGATGACGGGCGCGATCAGGCTGGCGTGCTCGTAGCGGGGGACCGACCCGTAGAGCGCGAAGATGATCGCGTCGATCAGGCTGGACTTCCCGGATCCGGTCGCGCCGGTGAAGACGAGGAGGTCGGTGTCGGCGAAGTCCACGACCGTGGGCTCGCGGTAGGAGGTGAAGCCTTCCAGCTCAAGCCGAAGGGGACGCATACTCCTCCTCCAGCAATTCGGCGAAGAGCTTCGACAGCTCGTCGCCCTCGATGCCGCGTTCCCTGAGGTAGCGCTGGAACTGGGCACGCGGGTCGCGCAGCTCGCCCGGGTCGATCGCCTTCCGCTCGGTGGCGGTCTTTCCCGGGGGGGACACGATCACGTCCACCGCGTGGGGGAACATGTCCCGCACCCGCTCCGCCAGACCGGGTGTGGGCACCTCCTCGACGAACACGCGCAGGAAATCGTCGCCGGTGGTGCCCACCAGCTGCTCCAGTTGGAGGCTGCCGCCGCGAATGGTGGTGAGCGCCCGCCCCGATTTCAGGGGAATCTGCTCGACGTGCGCCGGCTTTCCCGCCTCCGCCTCGACGAGCGTGACGCTGTGCTCGCCGTGGGTCTCCCCGAAGTCGAGGGCGAAGGGCGACCCGGCGTACCGGATGGGACAGCGTCCGGGGATCCGCTGGGGTCGGTGGATGTGCCCGAGGGCGACGTAGTGGGCTTCCACGGGGAAGATGTCGGCGGGGACATAGTAGTCGAAGATGTGGGCCGTCCGTTCGCCGCCCCCGGCCATGGCGCCGACGACGGTCAGGTGGCCCACGACCAGGTTGACGGTGTCGGCCGCGAAGCCGGCGCACAGGGCACGCGCGATCGCACGGCAGCGGTCGGCGTACTCCTTCTGGTGGTCGTCGGGGTCGCCGGTCATGAGGGCTTCGGCCTTGACGATTCCGCGCTTCGACTGGAAGGGGAAGAGGGCGATGCAGGCGGTCTCGCCGGATCGGGTGGCGAGGCGGACAACGCCGCCCTTGTCGGGTGCCGCGACGGAGGAGGCCGCGGTGATGTTGGCCAGCTCGAGCAGGGGGCGGACCGCGGTCAGGCGGCGCGGGTTGTCGTGATTGCCGGCGATGACCACGACCTGCGCGCCGGTGCGGGCCAGGCGCAGCAGCGCGTCGTAGACGATCCGCTCGGACTCGGGGGATGGGACGGCGCGGTCGAACTGGTCGCCGGCGACGAGGACGAGGTCGACCGCCTGGTCCTGGGCGATGGCGACGATTTCGTCGAGGACGGCGCTGTGCTCGTCGGCACGGCTGTGGCCGCGCAGGGTCCTGCCGACGTGCCAGTCGGCGGTGTGGAGGATTCTCACGATGGGGGGTGGGGGGTTGCGAGGGTGTCCCCCGGGGGCGTGCGCTTGAGAATAGATAAACTATAGTTTACATATTGTAAACTTAACATTACATCTTGGATCGTTGAGTGTGGCGATCCGGGTGTCTCACTCCTCCAGCCCTTCAAATGGATCGCGTGTGTCTTCCGCGTCCCCCGGCTCATCCCCCACCTCATCCGGCCGCGTCGCCCACGCCGGAAAGGGGAACTCCAGCACGAGAGGGACCGGCAGCTCCGGCTGCGACAGAATCATCGTGCCGGGCTTCAGGATGGTGGCGCGCTGGCGGTGTGCGGTCGGGAGGAATGCGTATTCGGGCCGCCCCGCCTCGGCGCTGTCCAGACGGCCCGCCACCCGGAGCGACGAGTTGGCAATCACGCGGCGTTCCACCTCGCTGGCCGTCTGCTGCGCCCCGATCAGGATCACGCCCAGCGAACGCCCCCGTTCGGCCATGTCCAGCAGGATCTCCTTGATCGGGCTGTGTCCCTCGCGGGGCGCGTACTTGTTGAGCTCGTCGAGGACGACGAAGAGGAGCGGCTCGCGCGAACCCGTCTCCTCCTTCTCCTGGAAGGTCTTGCGGAGCACCACGCCAACCACGAACCGCTGCGCCCGGCGCGACAGCTTCGCGATGTCCACCACCGTGACCTGCCCCTGCATGCCGATGCGGTGCTTGCCCGGGTTCGGGACGTCTCCGCGGACGAGGTGCTCGGCGTCGCGGCGCGAGGCGTAGAGGCGGCGCACGAAGGCGTTGATGGTCCCGGTGCCGATGGAGCGGCCCGCCCACTCGCCCCGGTCGGCGTCGTCCTCCAGCCGGTCGCTGATCACGTCGATAAGGTGCTCGAAGGTGCGGCAGGTGATGCCGCCGATGCGCACGCCGCCGTCGTCGAGCGGTTTGGCTTCGCGCCGGAGCCGCGCCGTCACGTTGTGCACGACGATCGTGTACTGCTGCCGTTCGTCCCCGGCGTCGGCGAAGAGGAAGGGGAGCAGTTCGTCCCGGCAGAACTCGGCCAGCGTCCAGAAGAACGAGGTCACGCCGTCGGCGCGGCTGCCGGTGCGGGGGGCGGCGGAGGGGTCACCGCGGCGGGGCGGGGCCCACAGTTCGACGCTCGCGAAGGGGGTGGCCGGGAGACCCAGTGTGGCATAGCGCGCCATCTGTTCCCCGTCGAGGTGGCGGTTGGGCCGGTCCAGGAAGAGGAGGTCCTCGCCCTTCACATTGAAGATCAGCGCCTTGGTGTTGTGGGCACCCGCGCCCAGTTCCCCCGACGTGAAGAGGCTGTGCAGCAGGAAGACGGCGTAGCTGGTCTTGGTGGCCACGCCCGAGACCCCGCTGATGTTCACGTGGGCACCCCGCGTGCCGTCCATGAATTCCAGGTTGGCGTGGACGACCTCTCCATCGCGCGAGAGGCCCGCCGGGATCCGGCGCTCCATGCCGTCGAAGAAGAGGGCCTGGTCGCGGGCTTCGCCGACGGCCTTGCGCACGATCTCGCCCGGCACCGGCGGCACGAAAACCTCCGGCTCGAAACGGGTCGCCAGCACCTTCGCGGCCTCGGTCACCTGCGCCGGGAGCACCCCGTCCTCGATCAGGAAGACATCGCTGTCGAAGCGCGCGCCTTCGTGCCGGACGCGCAGGTCGGAGACCATGCCGTAGATGCGGATCGGCTCGGTGCGCCCGGGGAGTTGGCGCTCGACCACCACCACGTCGTCGAGTTGCAGGAAGCGGTCTTCGCTCACCGCCACCCAGAATTCAAGGGGGGTGGCCGGATCCGTGCCGATGACCCGGCCGACGGGAGGGGAGGTGGGGTGTGTGCTCATGACCGGCTCTCAACATAAACCACCGGCCCCGAACCGGCACGAGGCAGCGTTGTCCAATGAGAAGTGAGCATGAGCGGGAAGCGGGTTTCCAACGGGAAGTGAGCATGAGCGGGGGTGCGAGCAGATCATGGGAGCATGATCGTGACACTCAGCACCGAACGGATC
>LXNI01000449.1_pt1 | contig 47287 bp, 39 predicted proteins | sample 809091 | NCBI WGS metagenome assembly LXNI01 (sample SAMN04870527, study PRJNA318959) | sponge metagenome | biome: 01000161; feature: marine sponge reef; material: water | host: Sarcotragus foetidus | place: Greece: Milos, Mediterranean Sea | collected 2013-05-29 | depth 5-7 m
TGCAGCTTGATGCCGGTGCTGCGCGAGATCAAGCGGTTGGCCATCGCGGAGGGTATGCGTCTGAGAAAGAGCGGCTCTTTGCGGTGCTGCCGCCAGCCGCTGACGATGTCGTAGCCCTCGGCGAACTTGTCGAGCAGCCGCTGGATATCGCGCGGATCGTTCTGCAGGTCGGCATCAATGGTGACCACGATCGCGCCGCGGGCCGCGTCAAAGCCGGCTGCCATGGCCGCTGTCTGCCCGAAGTTGCGGCGAAAGTGGATGATGTGCCAGCGCCGATCGCGGGCTTGTACGGCATTCAGCAGGTCGTAGCTGCCGTCCTGGCTGCCGTCATTGATGGCGATGACCTCGTAATCGCGTCCGGTTGCGACGAGGGCCGCGGTCAGCTCGCTGTGCAGCTTGTCGATAGTGCCTTCTTCGTTGTAGATTGGGACGACGATGGAAAGTTCCAGTTCGGGGTGCAGAATGTCGTGCGGCCTGTTGTTCATAGACCTTCTCCGCCGGGCTCACGGGCGGATTCTATCATTCAAAGCGCGGCATATCCAGATGATGCCGGTTCGGCGGCAGAGCATACGCATCTGAATTGGCGCTATCCGCCGGAAATGCAGAGGAAAACAATTAACCACCGAGTACACTGAGTTTAATGAGCCTAACGCGAATAGCCAAAGGCAATGCTAGACGACGCCGACAGCCGCTCGCGGACGTAGGTCAGTCGTGGGCGACGCGTCCAGCGCGTACAGTAGACGTCGTATATTCTGTTAGAATAACGGCATGACTAAGTATAGAAACGCGATGGACAAATCTCGCAAAATCGATCCTGCTGAATTGGACGCGAGCGATGGGACGGCGCGTCGACTGCAGGGCCGCGACGACACGGCGACCACTGAGCAGGTCAAGGTTGAGCCGAATCCGGACGCGCCTTTCCCCCTGCCGCATGTCTCGGAGCTGGATGAGATCACCCCGCGAGACGCCCGCCGGGATAGCGGCAAGCAGGTGACCTTGCCCGCCTACAACCAGATCGCCCAGGAGACTGAGCCGGCGCGCACCGAGATTAACCATCCGATCCCTTTGGCAACGGGGCGCGGTCCCGCCAAGGGCCCCTACCTGGCGCCGCGCTCGCCTTCGGACCCGACCTTGCCTCCAAGCGAGTTTCCCGACTCGTATGCGCCGGCGCCGCCTCCGCCGCAGCGCTCGGGTTCGCCGGAGGGTTCAAGGCGGCCGGGCAAACGCAGACGCAAGCGCCGACTGCTTGGTTTGCCACTTGGCTGTTTCTGGATGATGGCCGGGCTAATGTTCACGTTTTGCGGCGGCTTGACCTTGCTGACGATGGGCGCGGCTATGGTGTTCCTGCCGCAGGTGGAAGCCGAATGGACGGCCCGCGTGGCTGAGGTGGACAATTATCGCGGCTTTGAGAGCACTTTCATTTACGACCGCCATGGCAATGAGCTGTATGAAGCCTTTGGCGAGGGGCGGCGCGTACACGTCAGCTTCGACCGCATCCCGCAATCGTTGATTCTGGCGACCATCGCCATTGAGGATGACTCCTTCTTCGTGAACATGGGCATTGATGTCGGGCACACTGCCCTGGCGGCGCTGAACTATCTCGGCGCCTCAGCCGGCGAGAATACCCCGGGCGGCAGCACCATCACGCAGCAACTTGTACGCAATATCTTCTTTGACTTCGAGAAGCGCGCCCAGCGCAGCATCGCCCGCAAAGCCGAAGAAATCTTGCTGGCGATCGTGTTGACGCAATCCAAGAGCAAAGAAGAAATCCTTGAGATGTACTTCAACGAAATCTATTACGGCAATCTGGCCTACGGTGTGCAGACCGCGTCGCAGACATTTTTTGGCAAGGATGTCGACCAGTTGAGCCTGGGCGAGGCGGCCATGTTGGCTGGCTTGCCGCAGGCGCCGGCTAGCCTGGATCCGCTCAACCCCGATCCGATTGTGCAAGCGGCGGTTGATGTGCGCTGGCGGCAGGTCCTGGGCGAGATGCTGGAAGAAGGCTTTATTTCGCAGGAGCAGGTGCGCGCCGCGCTGCAAGAGGGTTTGACCTTCGTGCCGGCCAAAGTGTCGTTGACCGCGCCGCACTTCACGGTCTACGCGCAAGGCGAGCTGGAGCGCCTGATGCTCGGCCTGGGCTACCGTCCCGAGGAGATTACCGCTGGCGGGCTGCGAGTCTATACCACGCTGGATCAAAGCGTCAATCGCCTGGCGCAGCGGGCCGCCGCCAATCAAGTGGCGCAACTGCGGGCGAAAAATGTCAGCAATGCCGCCGTCGTGGTGACCAAGCCGTCAAACGGCGAGATCATCGCCATGGTCGGCAGCATTGATTACGACAACGAAGCCATAGATGGCAGCGTCAACGTAACGACGGCCTTTCGTCAGCCGGGCAGCACCATGAAACCCTTCACTTACGCCGCGGCGATGGAACGGGGCATGTCCACCATTGATGTGCTTTGGGATACAAGAACGCAAATCGCGCTGCCGGGGCTGCCGGTGTATACGCCGCGCAATTTCGATAATGAATTCCACGGGCCTATGACGATGCGCGCGGCATTGGCCAACAGCTACAATATCCCGGCCGTGCAGACGCTTCGCCAGGCGGGCGTCGACTATCTTCTGGGTTTTCTGCGGCGTCTGGGCATCAGCACGCTTAGCGAAGACGCTTCGCAATACGGCTTGTCGCTGACGCTGGGCGGCGGCGAGGTCAGTCTCATTGAATTGACCAACGCCTTCGCCGTCTTCGCCAATCAAGGCGTCTATGCGCCCGTGACATCCATCCGCTGCGTCATCGGCAGCGACAGCCAGATCATCTATCAATATGAGAAGGGCTGCCCGTCCGGGACTGTGTCGAGCGAGACCGTGACGCGCGGAGCCGAGAGCCTGCGCGTGCTGGATCCGCGCGTGGCCTTCGTCATCACGGACATGCTGTCCGACAACCAGGCGCGCTCAGACGCGATGGGATTCCACAGTCCCTTGCGCGCTGACAATATATTCGCCGCGGTGAAGACCGGCACCACCGACGATATCAAGGACAATTGGACCATCGGCTTTACGCGCAATGTCGCTGTCGGCGTATGGGTGGGCAATAACGATGGCGACCCGATGATCAATTCCTCCGGGCTGACGGGCGCGGCGCCGATTTGGAACAATGTGCTGACCGGCATCTACGGCAATCGGGAATTGCTGGGCACATTTGCGACCGACGACCGGCTGCTCAACGATCAGCCGATTCCGCCAGCGGGCGTGACCCTGCGCCAGGTTTGCGATGTGCGCCGCCTGATCGAGCTGTCGACGCGCTGCCCGGCGACCATCAACGAGTGGACTTTGGACGGGCCGGCGGGCATACCCGATGCCGAGGGCAAATTGAGTTATCCGCAGGTGGCGGCGCGATATCCGACGCCGGCGCCGGTCGCGGGTTCTGTCGTTTTGGAAGTATCGCACGGCGTCTATCAGACCCTGGCATTTCCGCTGCCGCCGGAAGTTGGCGCGGGCCTTCAGTTTCGCGTGGCGCCGGGCGAGCAGCAGCCGATCCCGCCAAATTATTGCCGAGTGCCGGTCGAAGACACGCAGGAAGCCCTGGCCGCGGGCGCGCAGAACCTGTGGTTCATCGGCGGGCCCAGCACATCACAGCCTGACTCTGTGGAGGCGGAGCGATACGCGCGCGAGAAAGGTTTGGCCTACCTGCCGACGGTGGATTGCTGGCCGGGCGTCTACGGCCTGCAATCTATTGGCCGCGTTGGCGCTATCCTGCAGATTCAGCAGCCGGCCAGCGGCCAGTCGGTCAACCGCGTCATGCCAATTGTGGGCACGGCGCAGTACGACTCCGGCCAGGCCGAGTTCTATCATATGTACATCCGGGGCGGGCAATTCGCCGATTGGACGCCGCTGGGCAACGCGCAGCATCGCACTGTGGTAAATGGCCAATTGGAGATGCTGCACGCCGATGCGCTGCGTTCGGGAAATTATGTGCTAAGACTCGCTTTGCTGCGCGGCGGCCATATTGTGCAGGCGAGCGATGTCGTCTTCAGTGTGCCCTGATCGCCGGGCGAACTGTGAATCGCGGATATGGCGGGATCGGTGAAATTCAAAGACACAGGACCCGGATACTATACCGGGGGATTCACCAAAGAGACACAGAGGGCACAGAGAATTCTTGATGGTCGGAAGACTAGATAATAGCGCCGAGGATCCAGCCCCGCTGCTTTCGCGGGAGTCGCTGCGGCAGGCGCGTGTGATGCCCTGGAAAGCCGGCAACGAGTTGCGGCGGCTGTTGTTGCTGCCATGCGTCTGGTGGGCGCTGCGAGGCGTCGAGGTCGGAGGCGATTGGCGCTGTTACGGGCTGCCCATCATCCAGCGGCACCGGCAAAGTGAAATCCGCATAGGCCGGCGCATGAACTTGCGCTCGACGGCCCGCAGCAATCCGCTGGGGCCCAACCATCCGGTCATCATCAGCACGCGGCGGGCCGGCGCGCGGCTGACGATCGGCGACGACTTCGGCATGACCGGCGGCTCGCTGGTCTGCGACGAGCGCATCAGCATCGGCGATCGCGTCTGGGTGGGCGCCAACACGGTCATCGCCGATACCGACTTTCATCCGCTGCAGCCGCAACAGCGAAAGGCAGCGCCGCTGGATGCCAAGACCGCGCCGATTGCTATCGCCGATGATGTCTTTATCGGCATGAATGCGCTGATTCTGAAAGGCGTTTCGATTGGGGCGGGCGCAGTGATTGGCGCGGGCAGCGTACTGCGGCGCGATGTGCCGGCGGGCGCCATCGTGGCCGGCAATCCAGCCCAGATTGTCGGCGAGCTGACTGACTAATCCAGATACACCAGATCGTAGGTCAAGAGGATCGAATCGCCCAGCGCGAGGAAATCACCGTCGTTTAGCGCTGCGCGACCGCTGATCTGCGCGCCGTTGACGCCTGTGCCATTGCTGCTGTCGAGGTCTTCGACGCTGTAATCCTGGCCTTGCAGCGTCAGACGCGCGTGATAACGGCTCACTTGCGGGTCGCGGATAACGATGTCGTTGGCCAGGTCGCGCCCGATGTTGACGACCTCGCGTTCAAGGCGGAAGAGCTGATTGAGCAGCGGTCCGCGCCGCATGACCAGCCAGTAACCCGGTTCCTCCGGCATGACGCTCTTGTCTATCTCGGTCAAATCGTCTGCAACCAGTCGGGCGATTGGCCGCTCGGATGTCGCGCGCTGCTTGAAGTCGGCGACAAAGTGATCCCAGAAGTGATTCTCGTCGCCGAAGGACGCTCGATCGTAGCGATTGACCAATTGCAGTCGCGGATGTTCGTTCGCCGCGTCATCGACGAGGGCGAAGACCGGAATGCCGCGGCCCAGGGCGAGCGACCATTCGTAGGTGACGGCGACAGATTGCGCAGCTGCGGCTGTCAGCAGCAGGATCAGCGCGTCGGCCGCCTGAATGGCCGCTTCCCGGCCGGCATGCCAGCCTGAATCGTCGGCGGAATTAGGATCCGCCCAGGGTCGATGGCCCTGCGCCAGCAAAATGCGCCGGATTTCCGCTGCGCGCTCTTGGTCCTGCCGCGCGTAAGAGAGATAGACATTGATCATCGGCTGCTCGGCGTCACTGCGCCCGCCCGCCTCGCCGTTACGCTGAGCGACGGTGATGTTTTCCTGTTGGGCATAGTAGTCGATTATGATAGCGAGCGAGACTTATGGCAAATCTGAGGAGCGCTTGGATGTGGTGCGGAATAGACACTTGAGCCAAGTGGCGAAGGCCGGGCAGGATAATGCGCTAGGCGCGCTCGCAAGTCGCGGCTTGGATAACACAAAATAGGAAACGCTAAGGTGTAACCGGGTTGGCGAGCCAAGGCTCGCCCCTACAAGGCTTGGCCGGTATTGCAAAATACACATGAAAACAACTGGAGGAATGCTGTTTTAGTACAAAATAGCAGGTCTATCCATGCGAAAAGTAACAGATTCCAAGGAAATCCGCAGATTCTAGCTCCCCTTCCCTAGCTTGCTGGGGAAGGGGCCGGGGGATGGGGTAAAATTTCGGCGAAGTTATCGCTAATACCAATCAAGCCTTACACCTTTCGACGTGGTTGAAAGCGGGGAATGGGCGGACTTCATAGAAGAGAAGCACAGAGGACACAGAGATTATTGGATGGTAGCGTGGAGGATGTCATATCAGCTGCAAGCGCTGCGCACCGTTCCGCGGGCTTGGGAGGGCGTTTCATTCCAGGATTCGCTGGTAGACTGCGATTGTTCCCTCGACCATGCGCCTGATGCTGAAGCGCTCTTCCAGGCGGGCGGCGCCCAGCAACCCCATGTATTTGCGCAGCGCGCGGTCATCCAGCAGACGCGCCATCGCCTGCGCCAGAGCAGCGACATCGCGCGGCTCAATCAGGATACCGGACTCGCCGTGCACGATCACTTCAGGAATCGCGCCCACGCGGCTGGCGATCACGGGCACGCGGCGGGCCATGGCTTCAAGCAGCACCAGGCCGAAGCCTTCCCACAGGCTGGGCGCCAGCAGCAGGTCGAAAGCCGCCATCAGATCGGCGGCGTCGCTGCGCCAGCCCAGCCAATGTACGCGGTCAGCCATGCCCAGCGCAGAGGCCAGCCGGCGCAGCTCGTCCGCTTTTTCGCCGTCTCCGGCGATGACCAGGTGAGCCTGGGGAAACTGCGCTCGGATCCGGCGCATCGCTTCCAGCGCGTATGGGATGCCCTTCTGCTCCACCAGGCGGCATACCATGCCCAGGAGCAGGGCATCGCTATCCAGCCCCAGTTTGGCGCGCAGCGTTTGACGGGCCGATGCGATAGCGTCGTCACTCGGCCAGGCGAAGTCGATGCCGTATTGGACCACCGTGATCTTCTCAGCGGGCGCGCCCTCTACCTCAATGGCGAATCGTCTGATGGATTCCGAGATAGCGATGCCGCCGCTGGTCCAGCGCCACAGCCGGCGATGCAACTTGCGCCAGCGCGGACGATAACGAAACTGATCGTCATTATGGCGGCTGCTGACGACGTGACGGATGCCGGCGGCCCGAGCGGCGAAATAGCCGAAGAGGTCGGCATGTATTAGATGCGTATGAACGAGATCGGGTTTCTGGTCTCGCAGCAGAGCGCGCAGCTTCCACAGCAGCGCCAAGTCGTAGTCTCGGCGGATGAAGAGGCGAGTGATGGGGATTTCGCTGTCGCGCGCCGCGGTCAGCATGTCGTCCATGGGCTGGGCGCGCTCGACCAAGATTACCAGACGGGCGTCGACTCTGCGCTTTCTCAAGCCAGCCAAAAGCAGTAGCAGATGACGCTCCGCGCCGCTGATGCGTGTGACTTTGATGATATGGACTACGCGCATACTACCTCGGTGGAAGGCGGCCGCTACGGATGTCGGCTAAGGCGCCGGTCGCGCGCAAGCGCTACGCAAGCCTAGCGCGGAATGATCTCATGGGACAGGGGGCCGATCAGCCCGCGCGAATCCTTGGCGGCGATCGCGATGGCGGCGTAATCACGGAAACCGTCCCAGGCCAGTTTGGTTTCATCAAATGAGAACTGCTGATAAATCAGGGAATCGCGCGGGCGCAGCGCGACGATATAACTTGCGGCGTTTTCCACCGGCTCCCAGACCAATTCTTGCTTGCCGTCGTCTCGGGCGCGCAGAACGATATTGACCGGCGGGCGCGGACCATCGGCCAGCGAAATGACGATTGCCAAGATGGATTGGGTGGCGCGGCGCAGGTAATCGGGCTCGATAAACTCAATCGTATCGGTTGGGTCGGCGTTGCGCTTTTCTTCATAGGCGTTGATCAGGCGAATGGCGGGGTAGCCCAGCTCGCTGAAGGAGAAGTGATCGCCATAGCGGTTTTCGCGGTCGATTTCGTCTTGCACGCGCAGGTCGAGCTCGAGCTCGTAGTTGTAGCCGAGGAAATTGGCTTCGCGGGCCATCTTGCGCGAGACTGAGGTGTCATTGGGGCCGGCGGAGAAAACGCGCAGCTGTCGGTCATTGCGGTTGCCGTTGAAGTCGTGCACATTGCCGATGGTATCCACGTTGATCATGCCGATCACATCAATGTCCTTGTCGCGCACCCAGACCGCAAACGGGATGCTGCCTTGCCGGTTGAACTCTTCCGCTGAGAAGAGGACAAACATGATGGTCGCTCGGTATTGCGCAATACTCAAAATGCGCGCGATTTCCAGCAGCGCCGCCACGCCCGAGGCGTTGTCGTTTGCGCCCGGCGCGTAGGCCCGGCCATCGCTGCGCGGCTCGCCAATGCTATCGTAGTGCGCGCCGATGATAATGGTGCCGGCGTTGACTTCGCTGCCGCTGATCGCGCCGATGATATTGTGCTGCCTGGTCTGTATAATATCGGTGACAATGGCCTCAAAACTCTGCTCAAAGGTGTAGAGATTGCCGCCGGAGGCCGAACCAAATATTTCCAGCTGATCCTTGATGTACTTGCGGGCGGCGCCGATGCCTTCGGTGACCGATGTCTGAGTCGAGCCGATGTGGCGTGTGCGGAAGTCTTGCAGGCTGCGAATATGCGCCATCAGCCGGTCGGATTCGACCTGTTCCAGCAGAGTCGGCAGCAATTCGTCGCTGGGCGCGACGGCGGTGACTTCGATATCATCGATGACGACCGGTCGCACGGCGGCGTATCCCAGGGTTGCCTGCGGCGTGAAAGTGGGCAAGGGCGCCAGCGTCGGCGGCGCATTGCTACTAGCGCCAAGGTTGCAGGCTATCATAAGCAGCATCAAGCCTGCCAAGAGCGCCGCGCTGCGAAGATGGATGTGTGTCCGGTTCATAGTGGCGATTTTAGCATAGATTGTGAAGCGTATTACTGTCGCAGGCGTCAGCAGCGACTCGCGTAGAGAAGGCGCAAGGCAGTCGGCGCGGTCGCAGGGCAGCAGTTGCTGTTAGGCTTGTCCGCTACTCAGAATCCGATGTCGATACGGTTGAGCGGGGCGGGCGCCGCGCTTTTGCGGGTTCATGACACTTTTACCACCGAGGGCACAGAGAGGGATATCGGGCGATATGGAGGCAGGTCGAGTCAAGGATAGCCCGCATCTACGCCGATTCTTTCTTTGTACTAAGCATGATGCCTTTCCTCTGTGTCCTCTATATAACTCGGTATACTCGGTGGCAAAGATGTCGAAACTTCGCGTAAGTCGAGCGAGCGGCGGCGTCACAGTACCGGACAAGCCTTATAGAACGAGGGAATTGAACTGGGAAGCGGAGGAGGGCAAATGAACCTGCTGATCATAGGCGGCACGACATTCGTAGGGCCGGCGCTGGTTGCCGAGGCCCTGGCCAGCGGTCATCAAGCGACCCTGTTCAACCGCGGCTTGAGTAGCCGGTCGCCGGTCGCTGAAGCCGAGTTTATCAAGGGTGATCGCGAGACCGATCTGCATCGCCTGGCCGGGCGACGCTGGGACGCGGTGATCGACACTTGCGGCTATATTCCGCGCCTCGTCGAGCTATCGGCGGAAGCGCTCAAAGGGACGGTAGGACACTACACCTTCATCTCGACCCTGTCCGTTTATCCCCTGAATGGCGCCGCCAATCGCGATGAATCCGCCAAGCTGCTGACGCTGGACGACCATTCGGCGGAAGGGGTCACTGACGAAACCTATGGCCCACTGAAGGTCCTTTGCGAAGCGCAGGTACAAGCGGCTTTTCCCGGCTGCAATCTGATCATCCGCCCCGGTTTGATCGTGGGCCCGCGCGACCCGACCAATCGCTTCACCTACTGGGTGACGCGCGCCGCCAGGGGAGGTCCCGCTATCGCGCCGCCAGCCGATCAGCCGCTGCAATTCGTAGACGTGCGCGACTTGGCGGCTTTCACGCTGCGGCGGATAGAGCAGCGCGCGTCGGGCATTTATAACGTGACCGGGCCGGCTGCGCGACTGACGTTCGGCGAGCTGCTGCCGCAGGTCAAGCAGGCGCTCGGGAGCGATGTGCAGTGGCAGCACGCCAGCGACGACTTCCTGCGCGAAAATGACGTGGGCGAGTTCATGGAACTACCGCTTTGGGTCAATCGGGCGCTGGCGGAAAGTTTCATGACTTTTAATATCGACAAAGCCATTGGCGCCGGCTTGAGATTCAGGCCGATCGCCGGGACGATTCGTGATACCTACGAATGGGCGCTGACACTGCCCGCGGATGCGCCCAAGCCGGCTGACCTGCCGCGCGAAAAGGAGCTGAACTTGCTGGCCGCCATTAGCGGCTAGAGGATGTCCGCATCTTCAATCACTTTGCTGATGTGAAAGTCCGGCAAATCCAGCACAACCACGGATGGCATTTTGAGTCTTTGCCAAAGACGATAGCTATCAACGGGATTGTAATGCGCGGTAAACAATACGATTACGGTCCCGTGGCTGATGACCACAATGTTTTCTGCCTTGGTCGAGCTTTCCAATATGCTTTCGATGCCACGCCGAAAACGATGTTTGGCTTCTTCTGCCGTTTCGTCGCCGAAGGCCAGTTCATTTGGCGCGGCGAACAATCGTTTCATCCGCGCATGGAACTCCGCTAGCGATCCATAGGGCGCATTTGATTGTCGGCTGTGTTCGGCAAGTAATGGGCTTTCGCTGAGGGGCACATCGTTCAGTTCCAACGCAACGCGCTTTGCTGTTTGTATGGCTTTGGGCATGGGACTGCTATACAAGCGCTTCGCTTGATAGGGCTTTAGATGCTGCGCCAAGGGGCGGCAGCGGCGCAAGCCTTCTGCTGTAAGCGGCCAATCTGCGGCCAACTGCACGGGATTGTGATCGCTGTTGCTATGCTTAACCAAGACCAATTGAGGCATATTGGCGCTCTCGATCCGCCTGATGCAGCATACAAGCGCATTAGGCGACAGCAAACAGGCTCACGGGTTTAGCGCGGGAGTGGCGCCAGCTGCAGAATACGACACGACAACTGAGCGCTGGCTAGTCGAGATAATCGCGCAATTTGCGACTGCGGCGCGGGTGCCGCAAACGTCGTAGCGCGCGTCCTTCAATCTGCCGGATGCGTTCGCGCGTCAAGCCGAATTTCTGCCCGACTTCTTCCAGCGTGTAACAGTGCCCGTTTTGCAGGCCGAAGCGCAAGCGCAGGATGCGGGCTTCACGCGGGGTCAGGGTGTTGAGCAGTTCCTCGATCTTCTCCTTGAGCAGCTTGCTGAAGGCGCTGTCAGAAGGATTCGGCTCGCGGTCGTTTTCGATGAAGCTGCCGAGTTCGCTGTCGTCGTCCTTGCCCACCGGATGCTCGAGACTCAAGGGGCGCCAGGACACTTTCAGCATCCACTGCACCTTGCGCGGCTCGCATTCCATTACCTCGGCGATTTCCTCCACAGAGGGCTTGCATCCGGTCTCTTGCTCCAGGTCGCGGGCGACGCGATAGAGCTGCCGAATGCGATCGGTCATGTGCACCGGCACGCGAATCGTGCGCCCTTGATCGGCGATGGCGCGGGTGATCGTCTGTCGGATCCACCAGGTGGCATAAGTGCTGAAACGGTAGCCGCGATGGTAATCGAACTTTTCCACCGCTTTCATCAAGCCGAGGTTGCCTTCCTGGATCAGGTCCAGGAACGGCACGCCTCGTGACATGTACTTTTTGGCAATGGAGACGACAAGCCGTGTATTGGCCTTGATAAGATGATCGCGGGCATTGAGCCCGTCTTGAATCAGGAATTGCCACTCGGCCCGGCGCTCGTGTTCGGGCGCTTCGACCAATTGGTCGGCGGCGAGCTCGCCCGCTTCCTGCCGCATCGCCAACTGCACCTCCTCCTCTGTCGTCAAGAGGGGGACGCGCGCCATTTCCTTGAGATATAAGCCCACCGTGTCGCTGGAGGCTATTTCACCCAGGTCGTGGTCTTCTTCTTCGTCCTCGATCCCGATATCTTCCCCGAAGTTTTCATCCAACAGGTCCAAGTCAGCATCTTCGAGGAAAAACTCGAAACTGGTCTTGTCGCCTTTTTCATCTTCCAGGTATGCCATCAGGTCGATATCCGACTCAAACCTTCCATCATACTCATTCACTGCAACACCCCTCACGTACAGAATGCGCCAACACCCCATGTATAGCGCGCATCCCTTGGCATATGGCTACGATAGTAATTGCTTCAATACTGCCAATCGTGGATCAATTACGAGTCCTTCGTCCGCTTCCGACTCGAGAGGTTCTCGCGATTCACCCGTTTCATTTAGATTGTTTCCGCTGATCGCGCTCAATCCGCGACAGCTATTATTACACACCGCCCGATAGCTCTCTTCAATGAGTACCTCCTCCCGCAGCAGCGGGGCAAGATCAATATCGCCATTGCTATCGATAAAGAATACGCTTTTGCTAGTGTCTGAATGCGCGGCAAATAGCTCCGCGACATCCAGCGTAAATGTGTGGGTGAACGTGTCCAGGCAGCGGTCGCATTCGCGGGTATGGGCAACCTGCAAAGCGCCCTGCGCCAGGATGCCTTCTTTAGTTCGCGTCAGGATGAGCTTGCCGTTCAAGGCATCCAAATACAATTCGTCGTCGACTTGCAGCCGCTGAGAAAATGTAATAGGAATCTCTTTAGCGTTGCCGGGGCCTTCCGACAGCAGGTATCCCACTTGGATGCGCAGGAGTCGCTTTTTGAGATAACCGCCAGGCAACACGCTAACGCCGCTCCCCTTAGTTGTTGGACAGTTCAGCAACATGTATGATGTGTAGATAATCTATATCCTTAGAATTATATAAGCCCATCTTGGCGGCTGTCAAGCGAATTGACCTGCCAACCAGCACTGAATTCAGCAATAATGTGGTCTTGCGGACAGAAGTGTATCGAAAAGTAGATGAACGTTCAATTAATCGGCGCTGCCAGGACTGCGCATGACGCTTCAGCCTGATCCATCAGCTTACGCGGCCGGCAATCCGCCAGCGGTATTCTTCATTGCCCCGGATAACAGCTTTGAGCGGCAGCATGCCATGCTATCCGGATACGATACCATAGCGCTTTCGGCGGCGCAAGCAGTCGTGGAGGGCTTGATAAACCGGCGCGCGGCGATTGCCTTCATCGATGCTCGCCTACGGGAATGGCAGTCGCTAACGCTGGCCTGCAAAAACAACGCGGCCACGCGGCGTATTCCGCTGTGTCTCGTGAGCGACGATGGCGATACGCGGGCGCAGGCCAGCGACTGTGGCGCGGACCTGGCTTTGAGCTGGAAAGAGCTGGACGCTCAGATCAAGGACATCTTGGCCGGCTTCGCCCGTGTGCCCGACCCGGCTATGCTAAAGCAGTTGGAATGCGAGTGTCGAGACCAACTGCCCCCATTGGCGGGGCAGGGCCTGCGGGCATTCAACGCGGGCGAATTCTACCATCAGCACGACCTGTTTGAGGCGCAATGGAAGGAGACGGCGGGACCGGTTCGTGATCTGTATCGTGCCGTCTTGCAAGTTGGGGTGGCTTATTATCAGATCGAGCGCGGCAACTATCGCGGGGCGCTGAAGATGCTGCAGCGCAGCGTGCAATGGCTGTATCTGCTGCCCGATGTCTGCCAGGGCATTGACGTGGCCCAACTGCGCCGCGATTCGTACCACGTGCGCGCCGAGTTGCAGCGGCTGGGGCCGGATCGTCTCGACGAGCTTGACCGCGGCCTGCTCAAGGGACTGCGCTGGCAGCCGCCTCAGGCATCCAGCACATAGCGGGCGAACCAGTCGAGCATGGCCTCATTGTGCGCGCGCCGCAGGTTAACCGCGCCGCTGATCGAAGCGCCGTGTGAACCGCCGGGCTGCCGCAGCATTTCGACGGTACAGCCGTTGGCTTTCAGCACAGTGTAGAATTGCTCGCCTTGTTCGGCTGGGCAGCGCCAATCCAGTTCGCTCTGCACTATTAGCGTTGGCGTGGTACAGCGGTGCGCGTATGTGATGGGCGAGCATCTTTCGTAGACCTCGGGGATCTCCTGCGGGTGGCCGCCCATTTGCTCAACGCCGAAATAGATGCCGATATCGCTGGTGCCGTAGAAGCTGCGCCAATTGGTCACTGGATTTTGCGGAATCGCCGCTTTGAAACGCGTGGTCTGGCCGACGATCCAGCAGGACAAGTTGCCGCCGCCCGACAAGCCGCAAACGCCCAGCCGATCGGCATCCGCCAAACCCAGCTCGATGGCGTGATCGACGCCGCTCATCAAGTCCTTGTAGTCCAGATTGCCCCAGTCGCCCTTGATCGCGGTCGAAAAGCTGTCGCCATAGCCGGTGGAGGCGCGATGGTTGAGGAAGAGCACGCCATAGCCGGCGCCGGCCAGCATCTGAAAGTCGAAATGGAAACCGTAGCCGTAAGCCAGATGCGGGCCGCCGTGGATGTACAAGATAGTTGGATAGGGCGCTTCGCCCCTGGGCGGCTTCATGTACCAGCCTTCGACGCCGACGCCATCGACGCTCTGCCAATTCAAGTGCTGCGTCTGCGGCAGGGCGAGCCCGCCCAGGAAGCCCGCGTTGAGCTGCGTCAATTGTCGGCAGGCCCTGCTGGCGAGGTCGGCCAGATGCAAATCGGGCGGAGAATTAAGGGTCGTGCGCGCGTATAGCAATTGATCGCCGCGCAGGTCCAGCGGGAAGTCGATGCTGTCCCCACAGGTTACGGCTTCTATTGCTTCCGCTCCGCTAAGCGCGACGCGGTAGATATGGTCAGTGCCGCCGCGCTGCACCGTAGTGTAGGCCGACTCGCCATCGGCGGACAGCATGACGTTCTGCAGGCTGAGCGAGGCCACCGGCATATCCAGCATGATGCGACCGCCCACACCGACGTCTAGACCTCCGCTGCGACATTCGATGTCACCGGACGACAGTTCGAGTGTGTACAGGTCCGATTTTGTGCCGATCGGCTTGCCGTCATCGGGACGGCCGACAAAGACGATCAGCGAACCGTCCGGTGTGAAGTTGGCGCTTTCGATATTGGCCCAATTCGCAAGCACGGTGTATTGCTTACCCGCCAGATTGACCGTCATCAGATCCGGGGTCAGGGTGCGTGAGTCATCCTGGCGCATGTTGGCGTCATAGAGGATGCTGCTCCCATCGGGCGACCAGCGCGGGTTGCTGTTGTGATTGCGATCATCGGTCAGCCGGGTGGTTTCGCCGCCGGCCAGATCATAGACGTAAATGTCATTCACTTCATCATCGAGATAGCCGATGGCGTCAAAACGATAAACGGTGCGGTCGACGCGGTAGGGCTCGGTGGACAGGTCTGCCGCTTCGACCTCGGGCTTGGCGCAGAAAGCGATTTTGCTCCCGTCCGGCGACCAGGCCAGTCCCCCGCTGATGCCGCGTTTGAAGCGGGACAGCTGGCGGGCTTCACCGCCGTCCGCTGGCAGCAGATACAGCTGTGACATGCCGTCGCGGTCGGATACAAAGGCGATCGTATTGCCATCCGGCGACCAACACGCTCCAGCATCGACCGTGCGTCCGCTGGTCATTTGCCGCCTATCGCCCGAAGCGAGATCGAGCAGGTAAAGGGTGCTGAATTCTTTGTCGTCATCCGCATCAATCTTGTTGACCGTGTAAATGATCTTGGACGCGTCCGGCGACAGCGCGGCGCCGTTCATAAAGTGCAGGTTAAGCAAATCGTCTCTATGTATTGTGCGGGTCATTGACGAATCCTCTTTTTGATCTGTCTGCCTCTCTATCTAATATCCTAGCATTTCCTTGGTAAGAAATCTGTGATGATTCCAATATGCGGTAGCGCCTTTCGGCCGAAGAGATTTTGCATTCGCACTTGACCTGTAGGATCTGGATCTTATCATCGACTCAAATGGCTACTTGACGCTAATACTAGCATCTCTCGTGAGGATCTGAGTACATGAATAGACGAATCGATAGCCCACTTTTTCCGCTCACCAACTTGGATCATCCTGTCGCAGATTTGGTCGATAGCTTTCTGGATGACACGGATGACTGGAGCGTCGACGATTTCTTTCTTCGCCGTATCCAGGCATGTTATGAAGACCCGGGCGCGGCCACAGTCGAAACATACCCTCTTGACGGTATCGACTTCAGAGGCGATAGCACTCCAATAACTGATGTTCGCCTGTTGTCACTGAGCGCCAATTTCTTCCGAGGGTTCCGAAAGAACGCACAAGCTATAGATCTAAGCGGAGACTTGGTTGTGATTGACGGGGGAAACAGTACTGGGAAGACAAGTTTAGCTGAAGCAATCGAATGGCTTTTGACCGGAAGGCTAGTAAGGCGTGAGCACGGCGACGCAAAAGAACTCGCCAATTGCATTACGAATCGATTCAAAAAACCGGAGGAAGATACATGGGTCGAAGCTGTCTTCAAGCGCGGCGACGATTCCCTGACGTATAGGCGTAAGCTTGTGAAGGACTACGGAGCGGTTGGCACAGCAGAATGTGACTCTACTGAGTTTGTCAATGGGAAAGCGATACACGAAACAAACTATGTGCTTAACAGGCTGTTCTCCGGAGTGACACCATTGTTGATGCAACACACAATTCAAAAATTCGTTGTCGATCCGGCACGTAAAAGGCGCGACTATTTTGAACATTTGCTTAATGTCGACGATGTTTCTGCGCTCATTCAGAAAGCGGTCGTCGGTGAAGACGGATTAAGTCGATTCGAGAGACCTGGTGGAACAGGTACAATTGTCATGTGGCAAGAGTTGCTGATTGCCAATAACAGAGCGAGCTCAGTCAGCTTTGACGTTGGTCCTGCCACTGAACGCAAAGGGATAGCGGCGTCCATTTCCTCAACGCTCTTGAAAATTGCGACCGACGACTTTGCGGTTTCACAGAACGTTGACATAGACACAGCAAGTCTTGAGATTAAGGAAGTCCAACGCCGGGTTCTGCAAAAAAAGTTTCCACTCGTTGCACGTCTTCAGCCAAAAAGAAGTCTCGATGTCAACGTTCGGTCACAGATATCAAGTGACTCATTTGAGAAGAATGTAGAGCTACTTCGAGAAGCAAAGAAAACGTTAGACATAGTTGAATCTGCGAATGTCATTGTTACCGCGGGACAGCAAGCGATAGCGGGAGCCCTAGATACTTTAAGGGAGGCGGGTATTATTGATCAGGAAAAAGATCAAACCTGTCCCCTATGTGATTATCGGGCTTTGCCAACACTGACTGCTACGCGCATCAAAGAAATTTCCGAATGGGACAAGGCTAGGAGGGCTCTACAAAAGGCAAGACGCGAATTCAATGCAAGAATTGGCGATCTTGTTGAGAAGATAAAACTGTTGCGGACTGTTCGGTCAGAATTGGTGCCGATGAACGTTGATGACTCGGATTGGAATGCGGACGATGAAATTCAGCACGGTGAAATCTTCTCCAACCTGCGAGAAGCTTATAGAGCAGCGAATACAGAGCTAACCCGGTTTGATCTTTTGTCCAACGAGTTGCTTCGGAAATTAATGTCCAAAGAACTTAACGCAAGAGTTTACCAGAAATTGGGAAAGATTCTCTGTGAATTGCCCAATATCGCGACACAGGCTAGCATCTACGTCGCGGAATACAGCAAGTTTGAAAGACTACTAGAGTCCTTGGCGAGTGTCGACCAAACTTTCGAATCCCGTAATTTGTGGCTTAGCGTCTTTAAGGATCGTACAGGTCTTTTAGAGGATGTTCTGTGGGACAATGCAAAGAAATCTGCTATGAGCGAGTTAGAGTCTATTAGATCATCGCTCATGAAGTATCGTCAGGATTACTTGGAAGGACGACGGACGCATTTTAGCAAAACGATGTCTAGAATTTGGTGCAAACTTCGCGAAGACCGATATTCTAGCTTTGGACAGATTTTGATTCCGAAACCGAGCGGGAGGGGCTATCCAGTACGCATTGAAGTTACGGCAGTTCTGAACGATAGCGTTGATGAGCTTGAAGTCGATGCCTTGAGTGTTCTTAGTGAGTCACAGATAAATGCGATAGCAATCGCTGCATTCATCACTCGCTCAAATACAATCGGCCACCAATGCCTGATTATGGATGATCCGGTACAGTCTATGGATGCTGATCACTTCAGGACATTTGCAGATGCTTTATTGCGTCAGCTAAGTGATGATGGGTTTCAGGTAATTGTGCTCACCCATAATGACCGTTTCGCTCGTGATATAAGCCATTGTCACTATGATCGTAGGGACTACGTGACTATGGGGATAAGGCACTCGCGACGTGAAGGAATCAGAATCGAAGAAGGGAATAGAAGGGTTGCAGAGAGACTGAAACTTGCGGAAAAACTTGTTGACGATGGCAGGTTTGAGGACGCGTGGAAGACTATACGCTTGGCTATGGAACGGCTGTATCTTGTAGCCTACATTAAGCACGGGCCAGATAGTTTCGATCCGCGGTCTTGGGCAAACCATACCGCCACAAATATGTGGAGCGAAGGCGTCAATCGAATTATCAGAGAGCATGCACCGGAAAGCGAACCGCGTTTAAAGGATATTCTGGACTTAGCCGCATCTGGCGCTCATGACAAAGTTAGCGAAGGCGAGACAAGCGTACGACGCGCTATCAAAGACATTAAGCCGCTTCTAAACATATTGAGAGTTGGTGGATAGCCCAACAGTGTTTGGTGGGCAATTGATTTTTGGTCTCCGTCGCGTAAGAATCCACATGAATTCCGATTCCAAATTCTTGCACCAACATTCAGCGAATTTCGGCGGAATGGAGTCTTTGGGGATATTCGAAAGCTGTCAAAGGATGCCGGATGACAAATGCGCAAGACTCGAAGTCGCTATCGCAGGCGCGTTATACGCGCTTTGCTGATGGCTACGTCACCAGCGAGACGCACGCCAAAGGCAGCGACCTGGATCGCCTGCTCGCCATCGCCCAGCCGGAGCGGCACTGGAAGGCGCTGGATATCGCCACTGGCGGCGGGCACACCGCGCTCAAGTTTGCGCCATTCGTCGCGCATGTCATCGCCAGCGATCTCACGCCGCGTATGCTGGAAAAAGCGCGCCGCCATATCGTCGGCGACAAGGGAATAAGCAACGTCTCTTTCCAGGAAGCGGACGCGGAAGACCTGCCTTTTGAGTTCGACCAATTCGATCTCGTGACTTGCCGCATTGCGCCGCATCATTTCCCGGATGCGCAGCGCTTCTTGCAGGAATGCGCGCGAGTGTTGCGGCCGGGCGCCCTCCTGATACTGCAAGATCAATTGCTGCCGGACGATGACGAAGCGGCGCAATTTGTGGAGGCCTTTGAGCGTCTGCGCGATCCCAGCCACAATCGCGCCTTCAATGAAGCAGAATGGACGAGCATGTGCGCCGCGGCCGACATCGCAGTAGATCATCGCGAGCATTACATCAAGCGACATCAGTTTTTGGCTTGGGCGCGCCGTCAAGGCAATGATGACGCCACCATCAAGCAGCTGGTTCAGATGCTGCGCGAGGCGCCGTCGGCGGCGCAGGCATGGATGGACCCGACCGAATGGGGCCGGGAGTCCGCGACCTTTGTCAATCGGCATATCATCATACGCGGGCGCGTGCAATAGCGGGAGCAAGCTGTGCCTAAGCTATTCCTGGCGAGCGGGATTTTCCACCCCGAGCTGGGCGGACCGGCCACTTACCTGAGAAGTATCCTGCCCGCCCTGCAAGAATCGGGCTGGGATCCGCGCGTGCAGACCTATGGAAACGATCCGCTTGCCACAGCGTATCCTTATCCGGTCACACGCATACGACGCCAGAACTTGTTGCTGCGATATACGCGCTATGCCTTAAGCGCGCGGCGCCATCTGGCTTGGGCGGATCTGGTATACGCCCAGACGATTGATCTGCCGCTTTGGGGCGCGCAGCGACTGCCGCGGGTCATCAAGATCGTGGGCGACCAGGCTTGGGAGCGCTGCGTGCGCAAGGGCTGGATTCCGCCGGAGATCAGCGTTGACGATTTTCAGCGTTTCACTGGAGACGCGCGTGTTCGCTGGCAGAAGCGGGCGCGCACGCGGCAGATACGCGCCATGGACGCCGTGATTGTGCCCAGCCAGTATCTGAAGCAACTGGTGATATCCTGGGGCGTCGAGCCGGCGAAAATACACGTCATTCATAATGCGCTGTCGCCCCCGGCTGCGCCGAGCCAGAGCCGGGCGGAGATTCGCCGCGAACTGGGATGGCCAGATCGGCCGACGCTAATCACGGCTGCGCGCCTTCAGCCCTGGAAAGGCATCGACCATTTGATAAACGCTGTCAGCGATATGCCGGATATGAGCCTGATTATTGCGGGTGATGGTCCCGATCGCGGCAGGCTGGGGCATTTGGCGCGACCGCTCGGCGATCGCGTTGTATTCACCGGCCAGCTGGCTTCAAAAGAGCTGCATCGTCTGATGGTCGCCGCAGACGGACTAGCGCTGTATAGCGGCTATGAGGGCCTGTCTCATACGCTATTGGAGAGCCTGCGCCTGGGAACGCCCGTCCTGGCGAGCGACAAGGGCGGCAACAGCGAGATTGTCAAGCAGGGCGTGAATGGCGTACTGGTCCCTTATATTGATTTGGCGTCACTGCGCCGGGGAATCGAGCAGCTGATGGAGCGGCGCGAGGAGTACGCATCCAATTGCCGCAGCGGTCTGGAACGATTCAGCTTTCAAAGAATGGTGGGAGAAACTGACGCGCTATTGAAGTCTTTGCTATGACGGGCGGCGTCAGCGCTTGATAAAACGATAGCCCACGCCACGCGATGTCAGGATGTACTCCGGCTGCTGCGGATTCGTCTCAATCTTTTGGCGCAGGTAGTGGATATAGAGTTTTAGGCTGTCAGTGGCGTCGCTGTATTCTTCGCCCCAGGCTTCGGTAACCAGCTCTGCGCGCGTGACGACGCGCCCGGCGTTGCGCACGAGGACGGCCAGCAAGTTGAATTCTTTCGGCGTCAAGTGTTTGAGGTTTTTGCGGATCCAAACCTCGCGATTCATAAAGTTAATGCGGAAATCGCCCTGGTTGAAGGCCAGCTCCTCGCTCAGATTAGTTCGCGGGGAGCGCCTAAGACGGGCATGGATGCGCGCCACCAATTCATCGTCATCCCAAGGTTTGGTGACGTAGTCGTCGGCGCCGATATCCAGCCCTCTGATGATGTCGCCTCGGTCTTTCCTGGCGCTCAAGAAGATAATCGGCATGTCCGACATTTCCCGCAACTGCCGGCACATCTCCCAGCCGTCTTTGTCTGGCAAGATGATATCAAGCAGGACCAGATCAGGCTGATTTCTATATGCCTGACGCAGGCCGCCCTGCGCGCAGTAGGCTTCAAAAACTTCAAAGCCGCGCCTTTTTAGCACGCCGGAAACATAATCTACGGTCTGCTTGTCGTCATCTATGACAAGAATTTTTTCAGACATTACGATTTGCTCCCGAGATCATTAGACAATCATATAACATTTGAGACTGGTGGCGCCCGCGTTAAACAAGTAACGAAACAAGTTTGACGCCGCCACTCCCTATTACGATCTGCCAGACACTTTATAACAAGAATTACCAATATTGCAATAATAAAACGACCCAATTCTATAGAATATTGAGTAAACTGTCGTACTGCAGCGAGCAGCTGCGTTCCCAAAACCTTGTAGAAACTGCGCTGCGTCTCGGTTCGGGGAAATATTATCTGAAATTGTTACGGTAAAGTTGGAATCCATTCCGCTCCTCTGGAGTGCATGCATCAAGGCTATAGCCCCAGCGAGTATCTGATTTTGTCATGTTTGTTCATACAATGCAAGCTTATGTCTAACTTTCAGGCAACTTGACATTCACCTTAGCCTAGGTCCTGCGCGGGCACGGACCATGCAGCTTTGAGGCCCGTAGCCCTCGTCGAAATCGAAATTCATAGACCTGGTTGACTGCGACAGTTCAAGCGTATTGCCAGAAAATTACGATATTCCAAGGACAGACGGCGGGTGATCTAGCTGCGGATTGAGCGGATTATCCGCTCGAATTCAGCTGTCACGTCGGAAGGAAGGTCGTCAAAGTCGACGACGGTAACTAGAAGAAAGTTACCTTTAGCCAGCGGTATGAACAGATCGTCCTGGCCCTTATCGGTCGCGACAACTTGGAAAGACAGCGCTCCGCCGGCCGGCGCCAGCAGCGTGATGTGCATGCCATCGGCATTGGCAGCGCTCTGTTTGACCAATCGCCACGATGACGGGTAGTCGAATTGAAAGCTCCCCGCCTTGAAATGGCCATCGGCAATCTCAACAAACGCGCCTGGCGTATGCCTCAGCTGGGGCGGCGCGGAAGCGGACGGCAGGGGCGCGCAAGCTGTCAATATCGCGCAACAGCAGACTGCAATAATGAAGGCTATCGGCTGTGAGAAGGCCAAGAGCTTACATCTCGGCAATTGAACGGGTATCAGTCTTGCCGACGCCATTGACCATACGTATGGCGCGAATGGTATTCATCATCTGAGTGATGTCCTCAGACTCGACATAGGCAATGCAATCATCTGGCCCAACAACAAGGTCCGCCCGTTGCACCCCGTCAACGGCACGGATATCACGCAGGGAGTCGGCAAAATCGACTGACATGTTGAGATGTATTAGTACGTATGCGGCGGGCATATGACCTCCTTTGACGCTGCGCATTCTTCTACATTTATAGCCTCGCAAGCGCTTAAAGGCAATTTGCGCGGATTATTCCCACTCAATTGTGCCAGGCGGTTTGCTGGTGATGTCGTAGGTCACGCGGTTGATGCCGGCTACTTCGTTCACGATCCGCGCGCTTGCCTCTGCCAATAAGTCGTACGGCAGCCGCGCCCAGTCGGCGGTCATGAAGTCATCGGTGGTGACTGAGCGCAGCACCAGCACTTCTTCATAGCTGCGATTGTCGCCCATGACGCCGACGCTCTTGACCGGCAGCAGCACGGCAAAACTTTGCGCGGTGCCTTCCCGCAGCAAGCCGGCATCGCGCAGCGCGTCAAGGAAAATCGCATCAGCCTGGCGCAGTTTTTCCAGCCGCTCCCAGGTGATTTCGCCCAGGCAGCGAATCGCCAGCCCCGGCCCGGGAAAGGGCTGTCGCCAGACAATCTCTTCGGATAGCCCCAGCGCCAGGCCGATCTTGCGTACTTCGTCCTTAAAGCAGTCGCGCAGGGGCTCGATGAGCTCAAATTGCAGGTCAGCGGGCAGGCCGCCGACGTTATGATGCGATTTGATCGTTTTGGCGCTCTTGCTGTCAGCGGCGCTTTCGATGACGTCGGGGTATATCGTGCCCTGCGCCAGAAAACGAATGCCCTGCAGGCGGCGCGCTGCCTGGCTGAAGGTATCGACAAAGAGCTTGCCGATCGCCTTGCGCTTGGCCTCGGGTTCCGTCACGCCTTCCAGTTGGCTCAAAAAGGTCTCAACCGCGTTAACGGCGATGAGATTCATGCCTTGTTGCTGACGGAAGACCTGGACGACTTGCTCCGCTTCGCCTTTGCGCAGCAAGCCATGATCGACGAAGACGCATGTAAGCTGATCGCCGATGGCGCGATGAATCAGGGCGCCGGCTACGGCAGAATCAACACCGCCGCTCAGCGCCAGCAAGACGCGCTCGTCTTTAACTTGGGCGCGGATGCGGTTTACGGCGTCCTCAATGAAAGCGTCGGCGGTCCACTTTTCTTGGCAGCGGCAAATCTCATAGACAAAATTGCTCAGGATGGCGCTGCCCTGCGGGCTATGTTGCACTTCCGGATGAAACTGCACGCCGTATGCCTTGCGCCGTAGATCGCCGATGGCGGCGTGTGGCGAATTGGCGGACTGCGCCAGGGACGTGAAGCCGGGCGGCAACGCTTCAATGCGATCGCCGTGTGACATCCATACTTGCAGTTCCGGCTGCAAACCATCCAGCAAGAGGCTGTGCGCCTCATGCGTGATGGTTGCCGGGCCATATTCGCGCTCGTTGGCAGCGGCGACTTGGCCGCCGAGGGCGTCCGTCAGCAGCTGCATGCCGTAGCAGATGCCCAAGATCGGGCGATCAGCAGCCAAGAGGAAGCGCGGCAGTTGCGGCGCGCCGGGGTCGTATACGCTGTTAGGACCGCCCGACAAGATGTAACCCGCCGGCTTGTGGCGGTTGATGTGATCGGCGCCGCCGTCGTAGGCAAAGACTTCTGAATAGACGCCCAACTCGCGGATGCGGCGCGCGATCAGCTGTGTATACTGCGAGCCATAATCGATGACAGCGATGCCGCCTCGTTTCAGATCGTCCGTCATGGTTTCTCCGCGGTCACGGCAAACGCTTTCGCAGCGAGGGCGCCAGCGTGTCCCGCGCTAAAATGCTAGAGGAGAAAGTCGGCCGGCTGAGCCCAGCCGCCGCTGAAGACTAGATCGGTCAGGCTTTGCCGTTCGCGTTGCGAAGCCTCTCGCTGACGATGGCCATCGCCTAAATGATCGAGGTCGCTAGTGCGATATGCCATGGCGACTGCAGTATAGGGTTCGTAATCCTCAGGGATCTGATACGTTTCGCGGGCCCTATCCGGATAAAAGCCGCCCATCTGATGCGCGTACACGCCATGATCCAGCGCCTGCAGAACCATCTGCGCAATCGCCTGTCCCAAATCATAACCGGCATGTCGGTTGATTACGCCCGGTTGGCGAAACTTATGCGCGACGGCGATCATGAGCACAGCGGCGTGCTGCGCCCAAGGCTGGTTGCCCTCTCTGATGACCGATAGCAGCCGTTGAAACTCCGCTTGGTCTTCTCTGCGCGCGACGATGAACCGCCAAGGCTGCAGATTGCTGGATGATGCCGCCCAGCGTCCCGCTTCAAGAATGCTGAGCAGGGTCGCCCGGTCGATACCTCGTTCGCGGTCAAATCCCAGCGGACTCCAGCGGCGCTGGATCAAAGGCTGGAGCGTATGCGGGGTCGCGGGAAGTTTATGTGGCGGCGGATCGGACTGTAGAAGCGCGTTATTTCCAGCGAGCGCGTCAAATACCTTGGGCGCGATCAGCCAGACCAGTTCGCCTTGGGTCGCTGCGCCGTCATAAACATCCACGCGCGCCAAGCCGCCCTTCTTCATCGAAACGTTGACGCCGGTCACCTGGTGGACGAGCAGGCTCATATCGGGGTTGTGGCCGACAAACATAACTTCCGCTTTGCTATCTATGCCCCGGGTCAAGTCGCGGACGTCGTCCAGGTCAAAGCCGAAGTTGACTTCGTCCGCCAAGGTCACTGGGCGATCCAGGGCAGCGGCGATGATATCCGCGGTTTGGCGGGAGCGCAGGCGGGGACTGCTATAGATGCGCTGAGGCCGCAGATTTAGCTGCCGCAAGACCCTCGCGGATTGCGCGACCCGGCGCCGGCCTCGCGCTGTCAATTCGCGGGCGAAATCACTTCCCGCCATGTCTTCGGCGATTCCGTGGCGCAGGAAATAGAGCTTCATGTCAGGGATCCGATTTGCTTGCGGTCAATTGGCTGCCGGCGCGGATTCGCGCTTTTTGCTTTTGGTTTCGGCTTTGCTGTCCGCCTTGGAGTCGGCTTTTTTGGCGGCTGTGTCTGCGCTCTTGCCGTTTTCATTCGCGCCGGCGGGTTTGGCCGGGTTTTTCGCTTTGTTGTTGTCGTTGACGTAGAATCCGCTGCCTTTGAATATGATCCCGGCTGGCTGGATGACCCGGTTGACGACTTGACCGGTGGTGGGACAAGCTTGCAGCGGTCGGTCGCCGAATTTTTGTCGAATGTCGAAGGTTGTGCCGTCCTCACGACGATAGGTATATACAGGCATAAGCGCGCACCCTCAGTATCTTGCGTCAAGTGCAGTAGTTTAGCCGAAAATCCGCGAGAATTGCACAGTTAATTCTTGAGGCGGGCTTGTCTATGGTTTGTTCGCTTCGTACACCATGGTTTCGTAGCGCATGGCGGCTTCGCTGCCGACATAGTCGCCGTGCTGCTCAATGCCACGCAACTGCTCGTCAGCGCTGAGGCCAGGCTCCAGGCGCTCGATATTGCGAAAGCCAGCCTTTTCCAACGCTGCTGACAATGTCTCCCCGTCGTAGATGAATTTGTGCCGCCAGCCGTGGAAGGAATGATTAATGACCTGCGCCGGGCTGTATTCGCCGATTTGCGGACGAAATTGATCCATGATCCAGCGGATTGTACTCTCGTTGGGCATCGGCATCTGGCTGGGTATACAGGGCGATAATCTGTTTAAGATCGGGCGTTGCCAGCCGGATGCGTCCCCCGGCTTTCAGTGCGCGGAAGCACTGGCGCAGCATGTGCTCTGCCTCATCAAATTCCAGGTGCTCGATGACATGCTCGCTGAATATATAATCCAGCGAGTTGGCCGGCATCGGAAAGGGACGGCTTGCGTCCAGAAATACAGTCCCCGGCTCTAAAGGATAGAGCGTGGTATTCAGCCAGCCGTCCAGCAGATTGTGACCACTGCCGATTTGCAGTTTGGCCACGCGGATGCCCGCTAGATAGCGACCGATCTTGACCGGAGCGGTCCAGCGCCAGTATTGCTGTCGCAAATGAAATGCCAGGCTCGCCAATTAATCCCCCAATCCGCCAGGTGACAAGCGCGCGCAGCGGCGTTTGTCCAGGGCCGGGCAGAGCGCCTTCATCTGTGAACCCGGTAGATTACTCGGCGCGGATTCAGTCTGAGACACGAAGTTCTATCGAAGCGAATATCTGATTAAGCAGGTCGGACTCGCGCTGCAGCTCGCCGTCCGGCGCCACAATGATCGCCAGGACGTAATTGCCAGACAATTCCAGGGCCAGCAGCAGGCTGTCGCTGCCGCCGACGCTGACATACGATTGCGCATTGTCACGGCCATTGATCTCGATCGTTCCCGCGGCGCTATAGCGCGGCCCCAGGGCATCGTCGGCGGCAGCGCCGATGAAGGCGTCGATGATGCTGGCCGCATTGCGCGCGCCCAGCCGCTGCACATCGGCGGCCGACAAGATCGTCAGGTTGGCGACGACCGACCCGGCGGGCAATTCCGCGCCGTCGTCCTGTAAATCGAGCAGGCGCGGATAATTGGATATGATGATGTCGGTGTCGCTCACTTCGTAGTGCCAATGAGCCGGGACGTTTATGGCGAAGCCGGGCTGGAGCAAGGTGACGAAGAAGGTGACCCGCTGCCATTGAATCGGCGTCGGCTCGGGCGCGACCGTTTCAGCGCTTTGGCAGGCGCTGGCAAATGACGCGACGAATACGATGCACAAAAGCAATGTCAAACGAGTGAACATTGACGCCTCGATAAGTTAGTATGAATATACGCAATAATTGTCGCAGAAAACGCAGATTCGCGCTAGCGGAACCGGCTAGGCTTGCGCGGGACAACAGAAATGTTCTGTGGGGGCGGCGGGTTGACAGTAATCCGGCCGGCGGCTTTGTCAGCGGCAACGACTTTCGATTTCGTTGTATAACTTTGGGCAGTCTTCGGCAACGTTGTCGATGAAATGGACGTTCTCCAGATCGAAACTAGAGTAAGCGCGGCCCGCCAGCGCGCCGCCTTTTGACGCTTCGTTGCGCTGCTATTGAATCAACGTACGCCAAGGGGTAGTATCGCCAGTGTGAGGCAATACGTCATCACACTGTCTGGACGGGGGTGACACTTGATACGCTGCGGCACTGACATGATCGAATGCAAGCGCATTGCCGCCGGTATTGAGCGCTTTGGCGAGCGCTTTCTCAAGCGCTTTTTCACCGCAGGCGAGCGCCAAGACTGCGCCGATCAGCCGCATCGTCTGGCGGCCCGATTCGCCGCCAAAGAAGCCGTGGCCAAAGCCTTGGGCACGGGCATCGGCGATGTCAGCTGGGTCGAGATTGAAATTCGTACCGACGGCGAACGGCGCCGGCCGACGCTGACGTTGCACGGTAAGGCCGCCGCGCTGGCCGAGGGCATGCGGCTGAGCGAATGGGACGTCAGCTTGTCGCATACCGAATCGCTGGCGATCGCCGTCGCCGTTGCGCTCCGCTCTTCCTAGTCGGCTTCTAGGTCATCAAAAAGGCGCATCAGCTTCAAGGCAATCTGCATGTTGAGCCGCGTGGCCGGCGCTGACAGGTCGACATCGCAGATCTCCTTGATTCGCGCCAGGCGATAGTTCAGCGTGCTGCGGTGGATGTGCAGCGATTCGGCCGTCTGCACGCTGTTGCCGCCGGCATCCAGGTAGGTTTCCAAAGTAACGAACAGATCTGTGTGGCGCTCGTCCAGCAGCTTGCGCAGGACCGGCACATGCGCGTTTTGCGCCAAACTGGCTGGTCCGGCATGGAACAGCGTATGAATATAGCCAAGCTCATCGAATTCGTGCACGGAGCTTACGCTGGCGGTGCGCTGGGCGATCTCCAGGACTTCGTTGCACTGCTGATGCGCCGCGCCCACCTGGTCCATACCCGTGAACGCGCTGCCGATGGCGATCTTCAGGCCGCTATTACCATTCTCCAGCTCATCAAGCAGGGCCTGGACCATCGGCTTAATCGCCTCGTCAGCTTGCACCAGGATGACGACCTGACCGGCAAATTGCGCAGCCACGGCCTGCAATTCGCGCCGGGTCAACACGGCGTTGATGATGCGATAAGCGCCTTTGGATGTCGGCGGCTGGCCCTGGCTTATGTTGACGATAAGCATGCGCCAGGGCTGGCGCAGATCAACGCCATAGCGCAGGGATTGATCCCGCAGGATCGTCTCTCCGCCGCCCTTGCCTTCGATGAGCTGCGCCATCATGCTGCCCTTGACCGATGCTTCGGCGGCTTGCAGCGATTCCTGGTAGAGCATCAGCAGGGCGGCCACGGTCGCGCCGATTTCAATCGCCATCATGTCGAGGGGGGAAAGGGCGTGGACATCGGCGATGATCCACATATAACCGTAAATCTCGCCATGGACGACAATCGGCGCCAGCAGACGTTCCATCTCCAGCCCCAGCGCCGGCATCACCGGCAGCTGCACCGGCCGCAGCGTCGCGCGGATTCGCGGCAGATACTCCACTTCAAGCGCGTCGATCAGTCTGGGATTGGTTCGCCCATGCTTGATCGTATAGCGCCGCGCTGAATCCACCTCGGCGATATTCTTGTTGGCGATGGCTTCGAAGCGCTCGTTTTCGATGCTGATGGAGTGGGCGACTTGATCGGCGAGCATATAAGCGAGTTCGGCGAATCCGCCGCCTTCAAGCACCAGGCGCGACAGACGCTGCTGAATCGACAGCGCGCGACTGATGGTGTCCAGGCTCTCTTCCGCAATGCGCTCGTTGATGACTTTGGCGATATCGACAAAGCGCGTCTGATAGGGCAATTCAATCAGCGGAAGTTTCAACTCATCGCCGATGGCGCGCAGATACTCGGGAATCTCATCAACCAGCAAGCCGATGGTGATCACGACGGCCACGATGCCCTTGGCCGCCAGCTGACGCAGAAATTCGCATTGCGCGTCGGGCTCGTCGGGCATGTTGTACACGGTGGTCAGCACTAATTCTCCGCCGTGCAGCCAATCAGCCGCGTTGGGCACGCTGACGGTGTAGACCCAGCGAATGGGACGCTCTGCGCCGCCCGCGCCCGCGACAACACGGGCATTTGCCAAGATGGGGAGATTTAATGCTTCTTTCAGCGTCAACATGAGCGACCGCTCGGTAGCCTTCGGCAGTTACTGCTGAAAAGTATAGTTTTCCAAGCGCGAATGCGCAACGAGCGAGGCGGGCTCAAGCCATTGGCATATGGTGGCTGGCGGCGTAGCGGCCGGTTACGTGATGCGAAAGCTGCCGCTCGATATCGGTCAGCAGCCCCGACGCGCCGAACCTAAACAAGCGATTGTTGAGCCAGGCGTCGCCCAACTCTTCTTTGATAAGGATGAGCCAGCTCAGCGCGTCCTTGGCGCTGCGGATGCCGCCGGCCGGTTTGAAACCGATGCGGTAGCCGGTCAGCGCTTCATAAGCGCGGATCTCTCGCACCATGGTCAGGCAGACATCCAGCGTAGCGTTCACCGGTTCTTTGCCGGTGCTCGTCTTGATGAAGTCGGCGCCGGCCATCATGCAAACCTTACTGGCTTTGGCCACGTTCCAGAGCGTGCCCAGCTCGCCGGTCGCCAGAATGGTCTTGATATGGGCGTCCCCGCCAGCGCGGCGCATTTCGCAGACTTCGTCGTAGAGCGTGCGCCAGTTTCCGCGCAGGACGTGCTCACGCGAAATTACGATGTCGATTTCCTGGGCGCCCGCCTCAACCGACTGGTGAATTTCTTCAATACGCTGCGCAAAGGGGCTGAGCCCGGCGGGGAATCCGGTGGAGACCGCGGCTACCGGGATGCTGCTGCCGCGCAGCGCCGCCAAGGCATTCTGGACCCGCTGATGGTAGACGCAGACAGCGCCGACTGTCAGACCAATGCCGCCAATGTCGAGGTCGTCGATGATATCTTGACGCAGCGGCTGGCGCGCCTTGGCGCACATACGCGTCACTTTGCCCGGCGTATCGTCGCCGGCCAGGGTGGTCAGGTCGATCATGGTAATGGCCCGCAGCAGCCAGGCCGCTTGCCAGTCTTTTTTGACGCTGCGGCGTGAGCCCAGGGTCTGCGTACGGCGCTGCGTCGCGCTCAAGTTGACGGTGGTCGCGCGCACCCAGCCCAGATCCAGCGGAATACCCGGATTGCGTTTGTGATTGGCCGCTGACATAGACATTTACCTTGGCGTACGCTCGATAAAGGCGATGACTTCGGCAGCGATCTCGGCGCCCTTTTCTTCTTGCAAGAAGTGCCCGGCGCCGCGGATCGTGATCTCAGGCTGGTCGGCGGCGGTCGGGAAAAGGCGGCGGAAAAACTTGGCGGCGCCACCCAGGATGGGGTCGCCATCGCTGAACATGACTTGCGCCGGCTTGGACCACTGCGACAATTTGCGCCTTGCCGCTTTCATCTCCGCGGCGCCGGGCATATCAGGCGTGATCGGCACTAGCGACGGGAAAGTCGCAGCGCCAGCTTTGTAGCTGTCGTCGGGGTAGGGCGCATCGTAGGCGGCGATGACGTCCTCCGGCAGCTCGTAATGTGTGATGGTCTGCGCGATCAGCCGCCCGACCTGCATGCGCGTGCCGACCTTTTGGCTGAATGCCCGCCATTGCAGGAAGGCGTCGCTGATTTTGTCTTCGCCGGTGGGCAGGAAAGTATTAAGAACGACCAGCCGCGCGAAGCGGTCGCTGTGATCCGCCGCGATGGTCAAACCCAGCAGGCCGCCCCAGTCCTGGCAGACCAGCGTGAGATTTCGCAAGTCCAGCGCTTGTATCAAGTCCAGCAGCTTGTCGTAATGCATGTGGAAGCTGTAATCTTCCAGCTCCGAATACTTGTCGGATCTGCCAAAGCCGACCATATCCGGCGCGATTACCCGGTAGCGCTGCGCCAGGGGCGGGATCATGTGGCGGTACAGGTAGCACCAGGTTGGCTCGCCATGTAAACAGAGGACGGTTTCCGCGCCCGCGCCTTCATCCAGGTAGTGCAGGCGCGTATCGCCGATCTGGACATAACGCGGCGCAAAGTCAAAATCCGGCAGATTCTCAAAACGCTCGTCTGGTGTACGAAGGATGGGCATCGGTCAACTCCGATCAGTTGCCAAAGCAGCAGACATGTGGTCGTCGGTCTTTACCTGCGACTGTGCAGCTAGCGATCAGCCTGTATAATGCAGGGTATGTTTACGAAGACACTCTCCCGTGGCTGCCTGCGACTGGACGAATTCTAACAAGCTTGCCGAGGCTTGCACAGAATCTGCCGGCTGCCGCGCTGATATGCGGCTGATCCTCCTCATTGTCAACCTAAGCGACATGTCAACGAATTGAGTCCGTCTTATGCTGGAAAAACTGGCCGAAGTTGAAAGCCGCTACGACGAAATCGAGTCGCTGATGGCTGATCCATCCATCGCCACCGATTACGCAAGAGTGTCTGAACTGGCGAAAGAGCGCTCGAGCTTAAAATCGATCGTTGATGTTTATCGTCAGTATCAGAAGCAGTCGCAGGATCTGGCCGGCGCCCGAGAATTGCTGCATTCCGCGGATGACGCGGAAATGCGCGAAATGGCGCAGGAAGAAGTCGCCGAATTGGAAACGAGCAGCTCGGAGTTATTGGAAGAACTTAGGGTGATGCTGCTGCCCAAGGACCCGCGCGACAGCAAGAATGTCATTGTTGAAATCCGCGCCGGCGCCGGCGGCGACGAAGCCGGCATTTTTGCGGGCGATCTGATGCGCCTGTATACGCGCTACGCCGAGTCCAACCGCTGGAAAGTGGAGCTGCTCGATATCAACGAGCAGGGCAATGGCGTATTTAAGAACATAACCTTCAAGATCATGGGCGATGGCGCCTTCAGCCGGCTGAAATACGAGAGCGGCGTGCATCGCGTGCAGCGCGTGCCGACCACCGAAAGCCAGGGACGCATCCATACCAGCACGGCGACTGTGGCTGTGTTGGCGGAAATGGACGAGGTTGACGTCAAGCTCAACATGAGCGATGTCGAGACGCAAGTTTTCCGCGCCCGCGGCGCCGGCGGGCAATCCGTCAATACCACAGACTCCGCCGTGCGCTTGATTCACAGGCCGACCGGCGTGGTCGTTGAGATGCAAGATGAGCGCAGCCAGCTACAAAATAAGCTGCGCGCGAAACAAGTGCTGATCGCGCGGCTCTACGAAGCTGAAGTGGAGCGGCAGCGCTCGGAGCGGGAAGCCGAACGCCGCGGGCAAGTCGGCAGTGGCGATCGCAGCGAGAAAATCCGCACCTACAATTATCCGCAGGGGCGGGTCACCGATCACCGCATCGGCTACAGCAACTTCAATTTGCCGGGTGTGATGGACGGCGATTTGGATGTCTTTATCGATCAGCTGGCGACGCAGCAGCAAGCGGAAGAGCTGGCGGCCGGCGGCGGGTAATCATGGCGACTTTGCATCAGGCAGCTAAGCGCGAGGAGACGACGGTAGGGGCAGCGCTGCAGAAGGCGCGCGCTGCGCTGGTTGCGTCCGGGACTGCGGATCTGGATGCGCAGGTGCTGCTGGCGCATGTCCTGGGATGCGAACGCGCCTTTCTTTTCGCTCACCCTGAAGCCTCACTGGATTTCCAAACGTCGATGCAGTTTCAGTCTCTATTGCAGCGCCGCGCCTCCGGAGAGCCGATGGCCTACATCCTGGGCGCGCAGGGCTTCTACGACCTGGAGCTGAAGGTGACGCCCAGCGTACTCGTGCCGCGCCCGGAGACTGAATTGCTGCTGGAAGAAGCGCTGCAGCTGACGGCCGATTCGCCCGGCGCTACGGTAGCGGATATCGGCACGGGCAGCGGCGCGCTCGCCGTAACCTTAGCGCGGCATCGCCCGCAGTGTACCGTCTACGCCACGGATATCAGCGCGGACGCCCTTGAAGTTGCCCGAGACAACGCTCGAGAGCATTGCGCGCGAGTCAGCTTCTTCCGCGGCCATCTGGCGCAGCCGCTCATCGAGCGCGGCATCAAAGTCGATTTGCTGATGGCGAATCTGCCCTATATCGCCAGCGACGAGTTGGATACGCTGCCGGTGAGCCAGTGGGAACCGCGACAAGCTCTCGATGGCGGGCCGGACGGCTTGGCCTATATCCGGACCTTGCTGCAGCAGGCGCCTCGCGTATGTCGTGCCGGCGCCTACGTCCTGCTGGAGATTGGCGCTGATCAAGGCGCGGCCGTCTCGCGGCTCATCCTCGATCTTTTGGGTGCGGACTGCTGTGTCTTGAAGGACTATGCCGGCCTCGACCGCATCGCTCGCTTTCAACTATAGCGGTCGAAGCTTCCAGCATTGACCAGCGCCGAGCATGAGAATGCTCTAGGGGTCGGTCTGCAATTGCGTTAGAATTCCGCGCAATTGTCCGCCACAGCCGAGCGCGACAGCCCTATGCCAAGCAGAGCCGACTTCCTCATCCGCGATGACATCATCTTCTTTAATCACGGCTCCTTTGGCGCTTGCCCGCGGCCGGTCTTCCAGCGCTATCAAGCCTGGCAGCTGGAGCTGGAACGGCAGCCGGTCGAGTTCTTGCTGCGACGCCGGCAAGAGTTGATGGCGAACGCGCGCGGGGTGATTGCCGACTATTTTAACGTGCCGGCCGGGCAGGTAGTCTTCGTCGCCAATGCCACCGCCGGGCTGAACATCGCCTTGCGCTCACTGCAATTGCGCAGCGGCGACGAAATCCTGACGAGCGATCACGAGTATGGCGCGGTGGACAGGCTGCTGGAATTTGTCAGCTCCAAGACCGGCGCCGGCATCCGACGCCATCGGGTTCGCCTGCCCTACGAGTCTGACCATGCTTTCGCTGAGGCCTTCTTCGCGCAGGCATCGGCCAAGACCAAAGCCATCGTCATTAGCCATATCACCTCGCCGACTTCGCTGATTTTCCCGGTCGAGCTGATCTGCCGGCGGGCGCGCGAAGCAGGCATTCTGACCATCATCGACGGCGCCCACGCGCCGGGCCAGCTGCCGCTCGACCTGGCCGCGATCGGCGCTGATATGTACAGCGGCAACTTTCACAAATGGCTCTGCGCGCCCAAGGGCTCGGCCTTTCTACACGTCCGCCCGGAGCGCCATGACTTGATCGACCCGCTGACGGTATCGCATGGCTGGTACCCAGGCAGCGACTTTGTGGAGCGCAATGAATGGAGCGGAACGCGCGATATCGCGCCTTTCTTGACCGTGCCCGCCGCCATTGAGTATCAGCGCGCGCGCGAATGGGATCGTGTGCGGGCGGAGTGCCATGAATTGGCGGCCCGGGCGCAGCATGAACTCTGCGACCATTATGGCTTGCAGCCGCTGTCTCAGGATCAGTTTGCTCAGATGGTCACGATCCCGCTGCCGGATTGCGATGCCGGCGCCGTCCAACAACGGCTCTACGAAGCACATCGCATTGAAGTGCCGCTTGGCGAATTTGCCGGTCAGTGCGGGATTCGCATCTCGGTGCAGGCCTACAACAGCGCCGAGGAGCTGGCGCGGCTGCTGGCTGCCTTGAAGTCGTTGATTGGCTAGCGCTCGAATGTGGCCAGGGCGCTGATGTAATAGGTTTGCGGCGCCAAGTCGATGGGCTGCACGCTGCGCAGTTGGTAGCCGGCGTCAAGCAGTTTTCGGCTGTCGCGCGCCAGAGAAGCCGGGTCGCCGCTGACGTAGACCAGCCGCTCGATACCCAGCTTGGTCAGGTGTTGGATCACCGCCTGGCCCAGGCCCGCGCTGGGCGGATCCGCGACAGCTACATCGTAGCGCGCGCCTGCGTCGGTCATGTCGGCCAGGACGGCCTCGACTTGACCTTCGATGACATCGACATTGTCCCTGCCCTGTAAGTTGGCATCGGCGTCGCTGACCGCGGGCGGATAACTCTCGACCAGTGTGACCAAAGCCGCTCGCCGCGCCAGGAAGGCGCTGAAGATGCCCACGCCCGCGTAGAGGTCGAGCGCTCGCTCGCCGTCACGCAATTGCAGCGCCTTTATCACCTGGGCGACCAGCAGTTCAACGCCGGCGATATTGCTGCGAATTGAGGAACCGGCGGTGACGCGGAAGTCACGGCCGGCGATGGAGTAATGGCTGAATGCGTCGCCAATCAGGTTGATCGGCTCGCGATCGGGCAAGATCAGGTTGACGCTCAGGGGCAGGTCGGTTTGCAGATCGGGCGCTTCTTCGGCGCTGACATCAAATATCAGCATCAAGCGGCCGTCGCTGCCGCGCCGCAAGGCCATCCGGCGCGCCGGCGGATAATCCAGATCCAGTTGCGCCAGCAGATCCAGCAGATCGGGATGGGTGATGAGGCATTCCTCAATCGCCTCAAAGCCGCCGCCGTCGCGTCGCAAGCCCCAGCCGCCATGCTGGTTGCGCGATAGACGAAGCGTGTGGTTGTAGGCCCAGGGTTCCGGCGCGCGCAGGACCGGCCGCATTACGGCGTGGATGAGCGCATCCGGCAGCTTGCCCTGGCGCGACAGCTGATCAGCCAGAACATCTTGCTTGAGCAGCAGCTGCGCCGGGTAATCGATATGCTGCCACTGGCACTCCCAGCAGCGCCCCGGCCCAAAATGCGAACAGCGGGGCGCGACGCGGTCGGCCGAGGCGGCGCGCAGATTTACTCCGCGCGCGAACAGCGCTGAACCACGCCGACCGGTGATCTCGGCCGCCACCGACTCGCCCGGCAGCGTATAGGGCACGAATACAGTCTTGCCGTCAAGTTTGGCCAAGCCGCGGCCGCCCTGCGCCATATCGCTGATAGCCAGCTCAACCTGTCGGCCGCGATCGGCGCTCTGATGAGCCCGCCCTTGTTTTTTTTGCGCTCGCTTGCGTTTAGCCATTTGTCGTTGGAAACATTGCTTTAGTATAGCCGAGACTTCCGCATCAATAGCAAAGATCCTGCCTGGCAGCGGGACCCATTCAAGTTCGAGGCGTCATTAAGTCTGCGGATTATCCGCTGGCGCTGTAGTCGATGCCAGCCATGTCGAGCTCGCGCTGCGTCATCCGCTCGAAGATGTTGTAGGGCTGCGCGCCGCTCAAGATTTGTCCGTTGATGAAGAAACCCGGCGTTCCGCGCACGCCCGCCAATTGACCGTCCAAGCCGTCGATTTCGACTTCGTCGAGGTAGCGGCGTTCATCGAGGCAGGCGGTATACGCCTCGATGTCCAGCTCATGTTTGGACGCGGTCGTGAGGTAGAACTCCCGCCCCAGCGCTTCTTGGTTGGAGAAGAAATCGGCGCGGAATTCCCAGAACTTGCCTTGCTCGAAGGCGCATTGCGCCGCTTCCGCCGCCGGCGCGGATTCGGGCGTCAAACGCGCGAAATCCCGATAAACGTAGCGGATGTACTCGCCGTAGTTCTCCAGCAGCGGCGCGAAGGTCAGGTCGAAATGCCGCTTGCAGTAGGAGCAGAAGAAGTCGCTGAATTCGACGATGACCACCGGGGCGTCTTCATCGCCCAGATAGGGGTCGTCGTCGACCAAGGCGAATCGGTCTGGCGCCGCGTCTTCCGCAGCAGCCAGATCGCGCTCTTCCAGCACGCTGAGGATGACAGCGCGCAACTGCGCTTCATCTACCGTGACGGCAGCCGCCTCTTCCGCTGGATTCAGCGAACCGCTGCCGATGACCAGCCCCAGCAAGTAACAGGCTACCGCGACGACTACGTAGCTCAACAATTTGCGCGGGGTAGAGGTCTCGCGAATTTGCGTCTGGCCTTTGGCGCTGTCTGATTGATTGTCCACGTGGATATCCTTGTCGTCTCGAGTCATGATTGCAGTGTACTCTAAATGCCCATTATCGCCCATGAAGATCTTTGCGGCGGGCGAGCGCGATTCGCCGGCGATTCTTCAACAAGTAGAGTTCTTGCGCCATCACCCGCTATAATCGTAGCGAGGGATTACGGGGAGGACTATTTGACCGAACAACTGTCGGGATTGATTGTCAAGGAGCAGAGCGGCTTCTACTGGGTCGAAGCCGAAGACAGCGCCATTTATAGGTGTCAACTGCGCGGCCGGCTGATGGAAGAAGCCAAGACCTCTGATATTGCCGCTATCGGCGATCGCGCGGTCATCAGCCTGCGGCGCGAAGACGGCGCCGATGTATTGATGGGCGTCATTGAAGCGCTGGCGCCGCGCAAGAGCGTCTTGTCGCGCGCCGTCCGCACGACCGGCAAGCGGGGCGCCGGGCAAGCCGAGCGCGAACAAGTCGTCATCGCTAATGCCGATCGGGCGCTTTTTGTATTCTCGGCCTCGCAGCCAGCGCCGGATTTGAAGATCCTCGACCGTCTGCTGGTGGCGGGCGAGCGGTCAAATATCGCGGAATTGATCATCGTGCTGAACAAGATCGATTTGGCGTTCGCGGCTGAGCTGGACGAAATCTTGCCTGCTTATGAAGGCATGGGATACCCAATAATTCGGACCAGCGCCTTGCGTGGCGATGGCATTGCCAATTTGAAGTCGCGTTTGCTCGGCGGCATCTCGGTCTTCACCGGTCCCTCCGGCGTCGGCAAGACCAGCCTCTTGAATCGCATGCAGCCCGGTTTGGGGCGCCAGGTGAAAGATGTCGGGCGGCAATCAGAAGAAGGCGTGCATACCACGCGCGACAGCGCCCTGGTGCGGCTTGACTGCGGCGGATACATCGCAGACACGCCGGGCATTCGTTCGCTCGCCGTCTGGGACATTGAGCCGGACGAATTGGACGCTTATTTCGTGGATATTGAGCCCTACGTGCTGGACTGCAAATTCAGCAATTGCACACATACGGACGAGCCCGCGTGCGCGGTGCAGCGCGCGGTTGAGCGGGGCCATGTCGCCAACTGGCGCTACAAACACTATCTCGAATTGCGCGAAGAGCTGCGCGATACCTACATCGTCTACAACCGCTGAAGCGCCGGCTTATTCCTCGAACAGATTCTCGCCCTGCGACAGCCGCCGGGCGATGCTAAAGGTCTGCAGCTGCGAGCGCATGGTCGGCGCGTGAGCCGCCAGATAGCGGGCAGCCGCGATCAAAACGTGGTTCGCTCGGTCTTCAGATTCCGGCTTGATCAAGCGGTACTGATTAAAAGCGGCTTCGACGCACTGGATGGTGTGGAAGTCGCGGTCCTCGCGCAGCAGCAAATGCCCCATTTTCGCCATCAGCTTTTGGGGCGAGCCGCCGCTGACCAGGAATTGCGCCACCAGGCTGCCGGCCGGATTTACCTGCTGCTGCAAATTGAGCATGTCCTCAAAGTCGTCGAGCAGGTCATCGGGATCGGAAACAGGCGCCGGCTGCGGCAGCTTGACCGAGGGCAAGTTCAGGAAGCGGTCCAGGTAGATGCTCATGGCCGCGTCGAAGACGCCGCGAATCAAGCCGATTGATTCGACCCGCTGCAAGCCCTGGTGTACGGCGTTGGCGAAGGTAAAGGTGTGCAGCGCGGTGTCCCAATCGCCAAATTCGTTGCTGGTGTGGAAGTGCGCGATTCGGCGCGCGGCCGCGTAAGCCACGATGCCCGCGAGTTTCACGGGACAAACGCCATCGCGCAAGGCGTCCAGCAGCAGGTCGACAATGGCTTGCGGGTCATCGCTTAGAAGCTCAGCTGTCATCGCCTCCACGTCAACCTGGGCATCGCGCGCGGCGCCGGCGGTCAGCGCCTCTTCCAGTTCAGCGAAGGCCGTTTCAAGGACTGGAATCAGGTCGATGGGCTTGCGCCAGGCGTTGGACTCTTCCATGCGGCGGGCTTCGGTAAGATTCGGCACGACGCTGGTGAAGGCCAGCTCGGCGTTATCCCAACCGGTCAAATCCACCGATTCCAGCGCTTTGTTGATGAAGTCCAGCGTGTGCCCGGCCGCGAGATAACGGTGGTCGGTCGCGGCTGTGAAGAGCATATCGGCAATCTGCTTGTCATCGGCGCCGGCCCGCAATGCCGAGACGATGGCCCGTTCGCCGGCTTGCGCGTCGCGTACTTCGACGAATTGCCGGAACCAGGACTTCAGCGTGGGAATGTCGGTCTCGTCGTTGGGCAGCGCCCGCGGATTAAAGCGGGGAGACATGCCGGCGGTATCGCTGGCGACATCGGCTAAACCGTGGAAGAGCGCCAGCGGTCGATCCACTTCGTCCAGCCAGGGAACCAGATTCATGGTGCAGCCGTGGGTCGTCAAGCCGCGCCCCCAATCCATGCCGCGATACTGTGTGCCGAACTCCAGCCCGATGCGGAAGGGCTCGACCGGCGATACGCCTTGGCTAAGCATATTGATTACCGCTTTGGCGACCACCAGGCTGAGGTTGTGCTGCAGGCCGTCGCGAAGTCGATTGGATTGGTGCTCGAAAGTATTGGCGCGCGGGCGCATGTCGACATAAATCTCGCCCTCTCGCACTTCCACCGGGTAGCTGTCGATGTCGTCCGCCCAGAGATCAAAGGCGCCGCCGCTCGCCAGGTCGAAGCGCGCGTGATGCCAATGGCAGCTTAGAATGCCTTCTTCTACCGAGCCTTTGTCGAGCGGGAAGCCCATGTGCGGGCAGCGATTGTCGAGGGCGTAAACGCGTTCGCCATAAAGAAAGAGCGCCAGCGTTTTCCCGTTGGGATGTACGGTGATGCAGCCCTTGCCCTGCAAGTCTTCCATGCGCGCCACCGATACAAAGTCCTCTCTTTGCAAAACCATCTTATGCTCCCCGGCAACTCCAGTTGACAGTCATCATTTTCAGTTGGCGGCAGACTTGCGCCACCTGTAATACTGATGTTCGCAGGGCGACCGTTCTTACCGCTAAGCTAGTCCGTTTCGGTGATAGCAGCCGCTTGATTGCCCTGCGCGCAAGTGCTAGACTCACGGCAGAACCCCGGAGGATCGCCTTTGCCCGAGCAAGCTCTCTATTTGAAGTGGCGTCCGCTGTCTTACGACGATGTGGTCGGGCAGCAGCATATCACTCGCACCCTGCGTAATTCCTTGATTCGCGGGCGCGTTCGCCATGCCTATCTGTTCAGCGGGCCGCGCGGCACGGGCAAGACGACCACTGCGCGCTTGCTGGCCAAAGCGGTCAACTGTACGCATGAAGACCCGGCCCGCCGGCCCTGCAATGCCTGCGCCAATTGCGTCGCCATCAACGAGGCGCGCTTTCTGGACCTGATAGAAATCGACGCCGCCTCGCACACCGGCGTGGATGACGTGCGCGAGCTTCGCGACAAAATCGCCTTTGCCCCGGGCGAAGGCGCCTACAAAGTCTATATCATCGACGAGGTGCATCGCTTCAGCGGCAACGCTTTTGACGCGCTGCTGAAGACGCTGGAGGAACCGCCGGATCACGCGATTTTTGTGCTGGCCACGACGGAGATCGACAAGGTGCCGGCGACCATCAAGAGCCGCTGCCTGCAATTTGAATTCCGCCGCGTGTCCCTAAACGAGTTGACCGAGCGTCTGGCTACCATCGCCGAAAACGAAGGCCTGTCGATTGAGCCGGCGGCGCTTGAATTGATCGCGCGGCAGGGCACCGGCAGCGTACGCGACAGCATCAGCCTGCTCGATCAAATCGTGACTGATCCCGGTGAAACTATAAGCCTTGAACTCGCGCAGAACCTGCTTGGAACGGCCAATTCACTTCAAGTGCGCGACTTGATCAAGGCGCTGGCTGAAGAAGACGTCGGGCGCGGCATCCACCTCGTCAACTCGGCCATCGACAGTGGCAGCGATCCGCGCCAGTTCGGTCAGCAAATTGTCAACTTTCTGCGCAATGTGATGCTGGCGCAGACCGCTTCCGCCGAGTTGATCGAAGCAGCGCAAGAAGAGCGCGATCTTTACACGGAGCTGGCGCAGCATTTTGAACGCGGTCGCTTGCTGAAGGCTATCCGCGCCTTTAATGCGGCGGCCAACCAATACACGGGGGGCTGGCAGCCGCAGCTTGCGCTTGAGCTGGCTTTGATTGAGATAGTCCAGGAAGATGATTCGCCGCCAATGCAGGCGTCCGACCCGCAGCCGGCAGCGTCTCGCAGGCCGCGTCCACGTTCGCAGCAGGCGTCGACGCCGGAGGGCGCCGCGGATCCTGTCAAAGACGCGCAAGGCTATGAACGGGTCGCGGCGAGCGGCCCCGGTGAAGCGCCGGTGTATCCGGTGGCGAAGATTCAAGCGGGCTGGATCGAGATACTGACGCAGGTGCATCGTTACAACCGCAACATTCCGCCGCTGCTGGAGAATGCGCATGTCCGCGCGATTGAAGGCAATCGGCTCATATTGGGCGTCGAGAACCAGGTCTTCGTCTCCATGATAGAAGAGCCGAAGCGCGCCCGTGTGATAGAGCAGGCGATACACGACTTGCACGGCGTCAAGCTGCGTGTCAAAGTTCGCGTGGTGGATGGCGTGATGGCAGCCGCCGAGACGGAGCAAGCCGAGACGCCCGCGGCTGACGATCCCTTGATCGCCGCTGGCAAGGCGCTTGGCGGTATTGTTGATGAATAGCGGCCAAGAGTCTCAACGGATTCGTTGAATGCAATTGCTTACCCTTAGTATAATTAGGCGACAGACTCGTGACTTCAGAGGAGACCAGCAATGAGCAAGCGACGCGGCAGCAGACGCGGCTCCAGCGGATTACCGGGAGGCGCCAATCCAATGGCAATGCTGCAGAAGATGCAGCAAGATATGGCCGAGGCGCAGGAAAACCTGGAGCATGAAACGACGGAGGTCTCGGTTGGCGGGGGCGCGATCAAGATCGTCATAAGCGGTCATCAGCGCGTACAGTCCGTCGAAATAGACGCCGCTGTCATTGATATGGATGACGAAGAGTGGCTGACCGACTTGCAGGACCTCTTGGTCGCGGCGGTTAACCAGGCGATCGAGCAGAGCCAGGCAATGGCGGCTGAACGGATGGAACAAATCACCGGTGGTCTTGGCGATATTCCCGGTCTGGGCGGCCTGTTGGGCTAGCCGGCTCAGTCTAACGCTCATGTTGTTTACGTGTGACGGTTACGGGTTGACTACTGGACGCCGCCGATGAGCAGCGCAATCCCCGAGCCCGTGACCAAACTGGTGGAGGCCTTCTCGCGCTTGCCCGGCGTCGGCCCCAAAACGGCGTCTCGTTTGACCTACTATCTGCTGCGCGCGCCTGATGAATTTTCCCTGGGTCTAGCCGAAGCGTTGGGAAACCTCAAAGCGCAGACCCGCTTTTGCAGCGTGTGTTTTAATATAACCGTCGCAGATCCGTGCCCGATTTGCAGCTCTCGTGATCGCGATGCGGCTACATTAGCCGTGGTCGAGGAACCGCTGGACTTGATGGCGATCGAGCGTACTGGCGTGTATCGAGGACGCTACCATGTACTGCATGGCGCCATATCGCCGGTGGAAGGCATCGGGCCTGACGACTTGAAAATTCGCGAACTGGTCGCCCGTGTTGAGCAGGGCCAAGCGGGGGAAGTCATTATCGCCACCAACCCGGGCATGGAAGGCGACGCTACTGCCATGTACCTGCAGCGCGAATTGGCGAGCAGCAATGTGAAAGTGACGCGTTTAGCGCGCGGCTTGCCCACTGGGGGCGACCTCGAATACGTTGATTCGATCACCTTGATGCGCGCTCTCGAAGGACGCAGCGAGCTGTGAGTTCAGCAGTGGTCGGATCGTTCAGCCGCGCCATACGACTGCCTCAACTTTATCTCTACTTTAGCGGCCTGGTCCTACTCACGGGATTAGCGCTGTCGCTCGGCGGTTACACGTTTATATCGCCCTGGCTGCGCGTCGTCGTGGGCTTGCTGGTATTCTTGCTGCCCGGCGCCTATCTCTTTGTGCTGGTTCCGGCGCGCGACTCATGGGATATTATCGACGTCCTCGGTTATGGCTTTGCCTTCTCGGTCGCGCTGATCACGGTGCTGGGTCTCATCACACGAACACTGGCCCTGTCAATTGATACAGTAGAGTTCATCTGGTATTCACTAGCGCTGCTGGGTTTCGTCGCCGTAATTTTCAGAACTCGCGGGCAGCCGCGCATTTGTTTTCAAGCGCGACCGGCCACCGTGGCCTTGCTTGCGATTGTTTTGGTCCAGGGCGCGCTGTATGTGTATGCCGCCGCGGAATCTGCTTCCAGACGCGATGACCGAGACCGACATCACGCGGAGACCAACAGTTTCTTGCGCGAGGAGCCATTGGGCTGGGCGGAGCCCTATTACGAAACGGGCAATTTGATCGCTGACCGCATGTACCTTACCTATTGGGTCCTGGCGCAGGCGCTCGCAGTCGAAATCAGCGGTGTACCCATTCTGCTGGCCCGATACTTGATACAACCCTTCGTTGCCATCGCGTCAATGGCGGCTATGTATATTTTCGCGCGCAATCTTGGACACGGACGAACATGGTCGCTGCTTGTCGTAATCCTCAGTCTGTTTGCGTATAGCTTGCTAGTTGACAGCCATGATCAGCCTGCGTCTCATTTCTTGGTCGAACTGATATTTGACAAGACTGTGGTCGGTTTTGCGCTGGCGCCGCTGGCCATGTCCAGCGCCTGTCTCTGTTATCGAAAACGAAATTGGCGGGCCTGCTTCGCATTTGCGCTAACCATGTTCGCCGCCACCTGCGTACATTCGCTCGTAGCGGGTTTCGCGTTTTTCATCATCTTGCTCTGGTGTTTGATCTTGTGGTTGACGGATAAGGAGGGTCGGCGACAGGCTATCCAAATTGGATTGCTGGCGGCAGTTATATTTTCTCCCGCAATTCTCTTGCGCATCACGACCGGCGATACAACCATATACAATTTCGGCGTCGACAGGGCCAATATTCGCCCGCACAAGATTTTGCAGTTGGAATGGGAGAATCCGCTGGATGATACCAACATCGTTTACATGATTCATCCACAAACTGCCGGAGACCCGACCTATATAATTCTCGGCCTGACGATTCTGGCTTTGCTGACGCGCCGGGCAGATGCGCGCGCGAAACTGATGTGGGCCTTCTTTGTGGCGGCCGCCTTGGGTTTACTGCCCTACGTGTCCTCGCTTTATGGTCGCTTGGTGTCGGTTAATCATATCATTCGCGTTCTCTGGCTATTGCCCTACGGCTATATGCTCTACTTTGTCGTGGATACAGCCCTGACGCAGCTGAAACGCGGAAAGCCCCGCATATACCACAATGTTGTAAGCTACGCGGGCGACCGCGCGCTTATTGCCATTTGCGTCCTGGCGCTTCTGTTGACCGCGCATTCCTTGGCAAGGCGTGGCTCAATGGATTTCACGGCCGGGATTGCGGTTTCGCATGAGGATTTGGAACTGCTGGCTATGGCCGATTACATTGAATCCAATCATGATGATCGAGTCTGGTTCGCGGGAAGCCCGCGTTACCGTCGCGACCTCATCTCCGCGACTGGGAAAGCGATTGCCCTTTCGCGCTATTCTGCTGACAGAATGGTTTATTATTCGCGTCTTTCGGCGGAGCAAGCCGCGATGCAGGAAAACGATAATTTCCGCCTATTCAAAGCGGATGCGTCGGTCGCGGAGAAACTGGCCATAATTGACCGCTATGGTATTGATTATCTTCTTTTTCATGAGAAATACGCCTGGATGATTGACGGGCTTTACCAGCAAGATAAATCCCGCTTCGAATTGGTCTACAGAGGGCAAGAGCTGCGTCTGGTCCGGATCCATTGAGTCCGAGCACAAGGGCTTGGTATCCGGGGCAGTTGCTATCCCGCGCCGAGCTAGAGAGTCATTTCTGCAAGGGCGTCATCGCGGGCGTGACTTGCTGGCGATTAGCTTGCGGTAGAATGGTGAAGAGGTCAGATACTACGGACCAAAGCAAAGGCTGGGAGCACAGTGAGCCGATCAGTCAAAAGTTTTTTCAGGCAGGTCATTCGGAGGCCGGAATTCTATATCTATTCCAGCGGCTTTGTCCTGCTGGCAGGATTAGCGCTATCGCTGGGCGACTTTACGACGGTGTCGCCCTGGCTGCGAATCGGCGTCGGTCTGCTGGTCTTTGTGCTGCCCGGCGGCTATCTCTTTGTGCTGATACCGCCGCGTGACGCATGGGATCTCATCGATGTCGTCGGCTATGGTTTCGCCTTCTCTGTCGCGTTGGTCACGGCTCTGGGTCTTATCACACGAACGCTGGCCCTGTCAATTGATACAGTAGAGTTCATCTGGTATTCGCTAGCGCTGCTGGGTTTCGTCGCGCTGATGCTTAAGGTCAAGCGGAGCAAAGAAATTAGCCTGCAATTTCAATGGCCTATGGCCGCGATCATTGCAGTTGCGTCTGTCATAGTGGCGCTTTATGCCTATTCCAGCTTTTTTGCGGTGGCGACTACCGACGACCAGAATCGCCATCACGCGGCTGTCAACGGCTTCCTGCGCGATGAACCCTTGGGCTGGTCCGAGCCATACTACGAAACAGGCAATCCCATCGCCGACCGAATGGTCCTGACGTATTGGGTGCTGGCGCAAGCGCTGGTCGCGGAAATCAGCGGCGTGCCGATTTTGCTGGCGCGCTACTTCATCAATCCCTTCGTGATGATGATGACGGTCGTGGGGATGTACGTATTCGCGCGCAATCTGCAGCACGGGCGCAAGATGTCACTGGTCTACATGGTGTTGGGATTGCTGGCATACAGTCTGGTTACGGACATAGGACCGCAAGCTGGGTCGCAGTTCTTTGTGCGCGCCTTGCTGGACAAGGTTCTGGCCGCTTTTACGCTGACGCCGATCGCGATTTCCAGCGCCTATCAATACGCGGTCTCCAGAAACAGGCGCGCTCTGTTTGCCTTCGCGCTGACCATGTTTGCGGCTGTATTCGTACATTCTATTCTCGGGGGATTTGCAGCCGTCATCATTGGCGTCTGGTGCCTGATTCGCGCGCTCACAGAACCCGGCGGTCGCAGGAACGCCATTCAACTGGGCCTGCTTACACTCCTTATTTTGGCGCCCGCGTTGCTGTTGCGATTGTCGACGGCGGAAAGGACTATCTACAATTTTGATGAGGCGCCTTTGGAGGATGAGACGAGGGTGTATGTTTTTGATGCCATCAACCCGCTTTTTGATGACAACAGGTTTTTCGCGATTCACTCGCGTACGGCGGGCGACCTGACCTATATATTGGTAGCGCTGACATTGGTGGCGGTGGTCGCGCGCCGATTGGATTCCAGGAGCAAGCTGATGCTGGCGGTCGCGCTGGCTGTGTGCGTCGGCTTGCTGCCCTACACAGCCTGGATTTACGGAAGACTGGTCTCAGTGAACCATATTAATCGTGTGCTGTGGCTGATCCCTTACGGCTATATGTTGGGATTTGTACTTGAAACCGGCTATACGCTCCTCTGCCAGCTGCGTCCGGATGCGCAACAGTTGCTGCGTCGGCTAGGCCATGACCGCGCGCTCGTTGCGCTTGTTGTTTTGGCCTTGCCGGTCACGGCACATTTTCTTCAATCTAACGAGCGCGTGGGCTTCAACCGCGATATCACGACAGCAACTGCAGTTGACGCAGAGCTGGCGGAAGTCGCCGCTTACATCGACGCCCAGCATGATGAGCGCGTATGGGTCGCGGCCAGCATGGAATCGCGCAGTCTTGCGATTGCGTCGCACTGGAAAGTCATTGGCCTGTCGCGTTTCACGCCGGAACGAATGTCGTATTACTCGAATTTGCCGCTAGAGCAGGCCGAAATGCAGTCCAGCGACAATGAACTGCTATATCTGGCGGATGTGCCGGTCGAGCGGAAGCTGTCTATCATCGACCGCTACGGCATAGACTATCTGCTTTTCCCAAAAGGCTACGCCTGGATGGTGGACGCGCTTTATCAGACGGATAAACAGCGCTTTGAACTCGTGTACTCAGGTGAAACGTTTCGGCTGGTCAGGGTGCATTATTAATTGAGGCTATCTGGTTCCTGCGCGCCATCGCGGTATTTTTGTCGCACACAACTGAACGCCTTTTGCAAGACTTTTCGACCGATTCATCCTTGACAGTTGAAAATGCAGTTGCTATGCTGTTTGGATTAAAAGTGAGAGCGTGTCTCTCGCTTTTTTGCGCGGCGTAAGTTGCGCGGTGCGGATTAACAGCAGAATAGCAGGTTAAGACAGAGCGAATCAAACCCTGTGAAT
>LXNI01000450.1_pt1 | contig 47281 bp, 40 predicted proteins | sample 809091 | NCBI WGS metagenome assembly LXNI01 (sample SAMN04870527, study PRJNA318959) | sponge metagenome | biome: 01000161; feature: marine sponge reef; material: water | host: Sarcotragus foetidus | place: Greece: Milos, Mediterranean Sea | collected 2013-05-29 | depth 5-7 m
CCGTCACCACCCTCGACGACGGCGCGGCCGAGAGCGACGAGAGGATGGCCCTCGACCTCGTCTGGATAAGCGGCGCCGAACTCGCCAACAAGCGAGCCATCGGCACCATCACCGACAACGACTAGCCCCACCCGGACCCACCGCCCAGCGCGGAGATCAATCCCCGCGCTGGGCGTCGGGCCCGCGGTCGGTGGGGGTACTATCGGGCAGTGCCGACGATCCTGCGGGAGGGGCCGTACCGGTTCTTCTTCTACTCCAGTGATCTGAAGGAGCCTCCGCATGTGCACGTTCAGCGCGACGATGAGATAGGCAAGTTCTGGATCGACCCTGTGCGTCTGCAGCGGAGCGGAGGGTTGCGACACGCCGAGTTGCGCCGGATCGGGCGGATCGTAGAGCGGAATCAGGAGCTTCTGAGGGAGGCTTGGGATGAGTACTTCGACTGTTGAGGTAAGGGTGCCTGATGTTGGCAGGGTCATGGTCACTGACGACACATTGACCGCCGAACTTGCTGACGGCCGCACCATCTCGGTGCCGCTGAACTGGTATCCGCGCCTGGCCCACGCCACGCTGCCGGAGCGCAACAACTGGCAGCTCATCGGCGGCGGCGAAGGCATTCACTGGCCCGAACTCGACGAGGACATCAGCGTTGAAGGGCTGCTCGCGGGTCGTCCGTCGGCCGAAGGCTCGAACTCCTTCAAGCGCTGGCTGGAGGCGAGGCGAGCGTGACGGCCGCAGGAGCCCCTAACCCGCCCCGAACCGGCGCGGTTAGAACGGACTGAGGCCCATGCGGTTGCGGATCGAGACCAGCTCGCCGAGGTGGTTGAAGCCGTGGCCCACGGCGCTCCACTGCAAGAACCACGAGGCGGGCTTGCCGTCCCACATCGAGTACAGCCAGTCGAACCGGTCGGCGGGGGTTCCGATTGCCTCCAGCGCGGCCGCGCTGTCGGGCCGCTCGTCCATCGCCGGCAGGCCGCGCTCGTCGAGCCAACCGGCCGTGCGCTCGGTGACGGCCAGCGCGTAGGCGCCGACCGCTTCGGGGTCCAGCACGTCTACCAGGTCGGCGTCCTCGCCTTCGGCCAGCCCGCGCCACAGGTCCTCGCCGCTGCCCAGCCGGTCCACCCAGCCGTCCACCACAGCATCGGCGCCGCGCAGCACGCCGTTGACAGCCACGTCCTGGTGTCGGGCCAGATGCCACAGCACGTACAGCGGGGCGATCCCGCCGCCGTCGGCCCGTTCCCGCAGCCGTTCGGGCGGGATCAGAGCCAGCACCCCGCCTTCCAGCTTCCCCCGCAGCGCCCGCAGGTCGCCGACGATCCAATCCAGCAACTCCACATCCGAAACTGTAGGAGCGGCCAATGCCAGCGCGGCGGAGGGAGACGACGCCGCCGCGCAGGGCTTCAACGCCAGCCTCGGGTAGGAGCGGCCGATGCCAGCGCGGCGGAGGGAGACGACTTGGAGTCGTGTACGACCTGGCGTACATCGTCAGAAGCGCGGGCGAGTGCGAGGGGCACATAGGCCAATCTCGAGCGGTGTCGCTGTGATACCATGCGGTTGTGGCGATGACGTTGCGACTGACCGACGAGGAGCGCCACGCCCTGCGCGAGCGCGCCGCCCTCGACGGCGTGTCGATGCAGGAAGCGGCCCGCCGCGCCGTGCGTGAATTCGTGGCGCGCCGCGATCATCAGGACCGCGTCGGCGCGGCGGCCGAGCGGGTGTTGCACCGCCACGCTGAAGCGCTGAGGCGGCTGGGAGAGTGACAGGTCGGGTCGAGTTCCTCGACGCCGACGACCTGATCGAACTCGCCCGCCGCCTTCTCGGAGACCCGCCGCCGGTCCGCGATCTCGGACTGCTCACCGCCGCGGCGGCGCGACCACAAGCCAGCGCCTTCGGCTCCGACGCCTACCCCGACATCTGGACCAAGGCAGCCGCCTTGTTGCAGTCCGTCGTCAACAACCACGCCCTCATCGACGGCAACAAACGCCTGGGATGGCTCGCCACAGCAGTGTTCCTCGAACTGAACGGAACCGCCGTGACAGCAGCTTCCAACCACGACGTCTACGAACTCGTCACGCGCGTAGCCGCAGAAGACGTCGCCGTCGAGGAGATCGCCGACCTGCTGCGCGAGCTGCCTCAGCCCTCGCGCCCCTCCTCGGAGAACTGACAAACCCGGCTCTGCCGATATGGCGGTGAGCGCCGTGGCTGAGACTTGCGGGAGCCCTGTCCGAGGATCCGCCCTCCCGCAGCCGCGCTCCAATCATCGGCCGGCGCTCAGGCTCAGGCCAGGAAGTTGTTGAGGACGTTGGATGTTATGCGGGAGACGTTGTTGTCGTAGTCGTTGTGCGACAGGCCGCTGAACCAGTTGATGGAACTGACCGAGAACACCGCACCCCCGTTGGCTGTCTCGAAGTAGACCATGTCGGCGCGGGCGTCGTCGTTGCGGGTGGCGTCGATGTTGGCGTGCATCACGAAGATGTCCTCGTGACAGATCAGGTAGTAGGCCGAGTGCTCCCCCGCCGAGGTTGCCAGGACCAGGGTGTGCGACGGGGTGCCGAGAGTGTGGTCCACGCGGTCCAGTTCGTCGCCGGCGCAGCCGTTCATAACCAGGCCGAAGTCGCCGATGATCTCGTCGTCGCCGACGCCGGAGAAGATGAACGCCGCCCGCGGGTCGAAGCTGTCGGGCAGGCGCCGGTAGCCGGGCGTGTTGGCGTCCCATCCCTGGCAGGAGAAGCCGGTGCCGACGATGGCGTTCGGCGGGCGGCCCAAGTGTCGCCAGATGCCGCACTGCTCGCCGGTGGAGGCGAACTGCGTCTCGCCCGGATGTGACTCCCAGGCCCGGCTGCCGGCGAAACCGCGGCGGATCTCGACGACGTGGCGACGCCCGGGGTCATAGGTGGTGGCCCAGTAGAAGCCGTTTCCGCCCAAGTACATGAGCCGGCCGCCACCGTCGAGGTAGGCCTCCAGAGCGTCGAGCATGGGGCCGGTCCAGTACTCGGGGTGGCAGCCCGTCATGATGACCTTGTAGTCGGCCAGGCAGTCGAGGCCCTCGAAGTGCAGGTCCTCGTCGGTGATCACGTCGTAGTCGGCGCCCTGCTGCTCCAGCCAGTCCACCAGGTACAAGTCGAAGGCGTAGCCACGCGGCGCGCCGGTCACCCAGTGGCGGGCCGTGGCGCGCATCGACAGCAGCGGCCGGCGGGTGGTGGAGTGGCACACGCCGCTGCCGTCGGTGTGCACGTCGTAGACCGAGCCGCCGAGTTCCACCCGGGCGCCGAGGTAGTCGTCGTAGGGGTCCACCACGATGGGGATGTTGGTGAGGTCACTGAAGTCGTGGCCCCCGCTGAACAGCACCCGCTCGTTGGCGTACGCCAGGTAGCTGCAGGTCGGCACCAGGTAGGCGGCCTTCGCCCGGCGTGCGCCCGGCGCCGGCGTCACGAAGAACGGGATGTGATCCTCCTCGGCGCCCTCCTCGTCGGAGGCCCGCAGAGCCACGGCGTAGTAGCCGCTGCGGGCCTCGGTGGGCACGGTGAACCTGAAGTCCTCGTCCCAGCGGCTGTCGTCGAAGTCGTCGTCGTGGAAGTGGATAGCGCCGTACTGCTCCGGTGCCTCCTCGCGTGTGAAGGCGGTGGCGTCCCAGCTGTGGCCGGTCAACCCGCGCATGGCGTAGTTCACGACGGTGCCGTCGTGGCCCGAACCGGTGACGTCGGCTACGTCGACGCCCGAGGCCGCCGTGGCGGCGAAGTCCCAGACCGCGGCAACACCCGGCACATCTAGCGGGTCGGCGCCGTCGGCCAGCGCCTCCAACTCCTCGACGCTGAGCGCCCGGTTGAACAGGCAGGGCCGTTCGATCTTGCCGTTGAAGCAGTGGTAGGCGCCCACCTCGGTGCCGTCGATGCGCGAGCCGGCCGCCAGCAGCAGCGGCGTGCCCGCTTCGCCGGGGGTGGGATCGGCATAGCGGTCGTCCAGTGTCCCGAGGTCCGCTGTGGCAACGAGCGACGGCTCCGGGCCCCGCTCGTGGATCCGCTGCAACAGGCGCGCCTCGCCGGTGGCGGCGTCCCAGGCGCCCGCCACGAAGTGCCAGCGCTTCGCGGTCGGCCAGGCGCCCAGGGAGAACTCCGCGCGGCCAACCCGCAGGGTGAGCCCGTCGTCGGTCCCCTCGGGGGGCATGGTGCAGCCGGCGCTGTCCACGTCCAGTCCGGTCGGCATTCCCCTCGGGACGCCGAATCCGAGGCTGTAGCCGGTGAATCCGCTGCGGTGCGCCACGATGGTCTGCACATCCGCCTCGGGGACCGTCGGCCAGATCCAGGCGGCGACCGTGAAGCTGCCGGAGACCTCAGGGGCGTTGGGCACTTCGACGTACGAGCCGGCGTGCGTGTCCTGGATCCGCCCGGGGTGCGTGCCGTCAGCCGACGTCGCCACCGGCTCCGCCTTGAATCCCGGGCTCTCCGGCGAAGTGTCCCCGTGGATGAGCCGCACCACCTGCGACTCGTAGGAGTCGAACTCGCTGCTCACCATGACCCGCACCTCGTCGCCCGGATGGACGACCAGCGGGTCGGTGTAGCCCAGCAGCTCCCGGCGCTGGCGCTCCGACCTGTAGGGGCTCCCCTCGTATCCTTCCGCTGTCCGCATATTCCCTCCCGATCGCTGTCGCTGAGCCCGCGGCGCTCAGATGTAGTTGATCATTGCACCGCCGTCGATCACCATCACCGCGCCGTTCGTCCAGCGCGACTCGTCGGAGGCCAAGTAGAGCGCCAGGTCGGCGATCTCGGCCGGCTCGCCGAAGCGGCCCACCGGGTAGCGGGCCAGCCGCATTTGGCTTCCCGCGTCGCCGTGGGCGTCGTGCACTTGAGCCATGGGTGTCCGGATCGTGCCGGGCGCGATCACGTTGGCCCGGACCCCCTGGGGTCCGTACACCACGGCGAGCGACCGCGTGAGTGAGACCAGCGCCCCCTTGGCGGCCGTGTAAGCGTCGATCGGCTGGCTGCCGCCGACGAACGCCCGGATCGAGGACGTATTGATGACCGACCCGCCGCCGCGGCGCAGCATCTGGGGGATGGCGTGGCGGCAACCCAGCATGGGGCCGGTGAGGTTCACCGCCAGGACGCGGTCCCAGACCTCCAGCGGCACGTCGACCACCGAGGCGTCAGTGGCGGGGGCGACCGCGGCGTTGTTGTAGAGCACGTCGACGCCGCCGAAGGCTTCGGTGGCCCGGCCGATGACCTGGCGCCAGTCGTCCTCGCTGCTCACGTCGGCCTGCGCGAAAAGGGCCGCTCCGCCCGCGGCGGTGATCTCGTCGGCCACCGACGCGCCGGTCGCCGCGTCGACCTCGGCGATCACGACGCTCGCGCCCTCTTCGGCGAATCGCAGCGCCGCGGCCCGACCCTGCCCGGAGCCCGCCCCGGTGATGACACAGACCTTGCCGTCGAGCCTCATGCAATCACCTTCCAGGATCGCCGGGCAGTGAATCCCGGCCCCCGCCGGTATGACGGGCGAAAAGGCCCACATGATCGAAAGGCGAGGCCGGGGATGCCGGGGATGCCGGGGGCCAGCGCAGGCGTGCCATTTTCAGAGGCCGCCGGAGCGCCACCGGCATCGCTGGCCGGGCGTGGAACGGTCGCATGGGATCAGCGGCTCTCGCCGCGCCCGGTGGCGACCCAGGTGGCGACGTGCTCGCCGCCGTCGATGATCTCGGACTGGCCGAGCATGTGGAACGCCGAGCAGATGTGGTTGGGCAGGATCTGCACCCGCCTCCCGATCGTCAGCTCCGTGGGCGGGCCGTTGCCCGTCCAGCGCAGCCAGCCGTGCTCTTCGGAGAGCTGGTACAGCTCCCAGCCCGGCAGGTTCACGACCAGGCCGTAGCCGCCGGGCGCGCCGGGCACGTGGATGCCGAGGCGGTCGTGGCTGACCGACTTGGAGCCGGCGTCCAGGATGGCCCGGTCCGGCTCGGCGTGGCTGACCACCGTGGCCACCACCCGCGCCGCGCAGCGGTCGAAGCCCACCACGCCGCGCAGCACCTGGCCGTAGTCGTTGAAGGCGTAGATGCCGGGACGGACCTGGGTAATGCCGTCCACGGCGGTGGTGTGGCGGGCCGTGGCGCTGGAGCCCACCGACACCACGTCGATGTCGAGTCCCCGGGCCCGCAGCTCGTCGGCGGCGGCGACCATCAACTCCCCGGCGTCGACCGAGGCGTTGTGCAGGCCCTCCTCGCCGGGCTTGGAGTAGGCGTGGCCCTCATGGGTGATCAGCCCCCGCAGGCGCAGCCCCGGAAGGGGCGCGACGGCGGCCCCGAAGTCGGCGGCCTCCGCGGCGGCCACGCCGCAGCGGTGGTAGCCGGTGTCGACGATGACCAGCACGTCGGCGACCATGTCCTCGGCTGCCATGGCGGCGCCCAGCGCCTCGGCGCCGGCGAAGGAGTCCACCGAGAGGAGTATCCGCGCCCGCTGCATGAGCCGCCGGGCGCGGGCGATCTTGGCCTCCCCCACGATGGGGTACGCCATGACGAAGCTGTCGAGGCCCGCGTCGGCGAGGGCCTCCGCCTCGCCCAGCTTGGCGATGCAGAGCATCTCCGCCCCGGCGGCCATCTGCAGGCGGGCGATCTCGGGCGTGCGGTGGGTCTTGGCGTGCGGCGCCAGACCGATGCCCCGGTCGGCCGCATAGGCGGCCATGTCGGCGATGTTGTGCTCCATGCGGGCGCGGTCCACCACCAGGGAGGGCGTCTCGATGCTGTCGGGGATGTCCAGGAGGCCGCCGGCGGGGATCGTCTGTTCAGCCATCGTCTGCTCCTATCACGAACGTCGCCTCGGTGACGATCGGCAAGTTGAACGGGAGGCTCGCCACGCCCACGACCGAGCGGGCGGGCCGGGCGTCGGAGCCGAACGCCGCCTCCAGCACCTCGCTCGCCCCGTCCAGGACCCGGGCGTGGTCCTCGAAGCCCGCCGCGGCGTTGACGTAGCCGGTCATACGCAGCACGCCGCTGACCGCCGACAGGCCGCCGAGCGCACCGGCCGCCGACGCCAGCAGGCTCAAAGCGGTGGCGGCCGCGGCGGCGCGGCCCTCGGCGAGGGTGAGGGCACCGCCCACGGCGCCGCGGTGCGTGAAGCCGCCGTCGGGTCCGAAGGGGCCGTGGGCGCTCAGGTGCAGCAGGTCCCCGTGGCGGCGGGCGGGCGCGTACATGCCCTTCGGTTGGGGCAGGGGCGGCAGTTCCCAGCCGGCCGCCCGCAGCCGCTCGACGGGCGTGCTCACGACGGTGCGCCGTGCGGGTTGCCGAGGACCTCTCCGGGCCGGGCTCCGGTGTGGCTGTCGTCGTCCTTCACCAGCTCGCCGTTCACCACGACCCAGGGCATGCCCTCGGGATGCCGGCGGGGATTCTCGAAGCTGGCGGTGTCGCGCACGCCGTCGGGGTCGAAGACCACGATGTCGGCCCGGAAGCCGGGGCGCAGCAGGCCGCGGTCGAATTGCCGCAGCCGCAGGTTCGGCAGGGCGGCCAGCTTGCGCACGATCTCGGGCCAGCCGAACAGGCCCTCGTCGCGGGTGTAGTGGGCGAGGTAGCGGGCGAAGGTGCCCCAGGCGCGCGGGTGCGGGCGAGCGCCGGTCATGATGCCGTCGCTGCCGCCCATGTGGAACGGCAGTTGCATTATCGTCCGCACGTTGTCCTCGTGGCCGACGTGGGTGAGGATGTTGACGTTCAGCCGCTCGTCGACCATCAACCGGCGGGCCGCTTCCCACGGTGCGACCGCCATGTCGGCCGCGATCTCGGCGACGCGCATGCCGACCCAGCGCCGCCCCTCGTCGGATCCGACCGAGGAGACCTCGATGGCCGACCAGTCCATTTGGGCACCGTGGAAGCCGTCGGTCCCCACATCCTCCAGCTCACAGCGGATGCGCTCGGCGGCGCCGGGGTCGGCCAGATGTGCAAGCACCCCGTCGGGACCCTCGGTCCAGGCCCAGTTCGGAAGGAACGCGGCCATGTACGTGGAGCCGGGCACGTAGCAATAGCTGTCCGCGGAGACCTCGACGTGGCGCGGGTCGAGCGCGGCGAGTCGCTCCACCAGTTCGCCGGCCCGCCCCTCGTTGCCGGGAAAGCTGACCTGGCAGTGCGTGAGGTGCAGCGGCGCCCCCGAGCGAAGGCACACGTCGATCATCTCGTCGTAGGCCTCCATGACGCCGCGCCCGTAGCTGCGGGTGTGGGGCGAGAAGTAGCCGCCGAAGGGCACGATCTCGGCGCACAACTCCACAAGCTCCTCGGTGCCGGCGTACATGGCGGGCGTGTAGGTGAGACCCGTAGAGAGCCCCAGGGCGCCTTCGGCCATGCCCTGGCGCACCAGGGCGCGCATCCGGTCCAGCTCTGCGGTGGTCGCAGGCCGATCCTCGGTACCCACGGTCATCATGCGCAGGTTCCCGTGGGGGATGAGGAGGGCCACGTTCAGCGACGGCGGCGACGCCTCGAAGCGCTCCAGGTACTCCGCCACGGTACGCCAGCCGTAGTCCAGACCGGGTGGATCGCCGACCCAGCCGGCGGTCTGGGTGCGCACCGCAGCCAGCGTGAAGTCGTCGAGGGGCGCGTACGCCAAGCCGTCCTGGCCGATCACCTCGCCGGTCACACCCTGCATCACCTTGGCGTCGCTGGTGGGCTCGGCCAGCAGGGCAAGATCGGAGTGCGAGTGCATGTCCACGAAACCCGGCGCCACCAGGTGCCCCGACACGTCGATGACCCGCCGAGCCGCACCGGCGCGCCCGAGGGCGGCGATGCGGCTGGCCTCCACAGCTACATCGGCACGGAACGGCGGCCCGCCCGTGCCGTCCACCACGTGGCCGCCGGACAGAACCAGATCATGCATGGTTCACATCCCCTCGGAGCGTGCTGCGCAATTGGCAGCGGACTCCGTCGGGGCCGCTGAGTCCCCGATCCCGGCCCTCGCCGGGATGGCGGGGGAGGGGATTCCGGCGCATGACCCCGGGGCACGCCGGCCCGTGCGGCACCCCCGCAGAGGAGAACCGGCCCGGCGACACCTCACTCGCAGAACCAGGACGGCTCAACTCCGCAGGTTCTGGGAGTTGGCGTCGAAGATGTGGCTGCGCGACGGGTCGAACGCCAGCCGCACGTCGGACCCGGTCGCCACCTTCGTGTCGGGCGGCATCCGCACCTGGACCGGCTGCCCGGCAACGACGACGCTGACGAACAGGTCCGAACCCACCGGCTCGAGGAAGCGGACCACGCCCGGCAGCCCGTCGTCGGCGAGCGGCGCCAGGGTGAGATGCTCGGGACGGACCCCGAGTTGGGCCTCGCCGATGGCTCCCTCCAGCGTCTCGGGCGCGATTCCTGCGGTGACCGGGTCAATGGCCAGTTCGTAACCCTCGCAGCGGAAGCTGACGTGCCCGTTGTCGCGCACCAGCGAACCGGCGACGAGGTTCATCGGCGGGGCACCCAGGAAAGTGGCCACGAACGTGTTGGCCGGCACGTCGTAGACATCGGTCGGCTGGCCCAGCTGCTGGATGCGGCCGTCTCGCATCACGGCCATGCGCTGACCCATCGTCATCGCCTCAACCTGATCGTGCGTGACATAGATCGTCGTGATGCCCAAGCGCTCGTGCAGCCCCATCAGTTCCAGGCGGGTCTGCAGGCGCAGCTGGGCATCGAGGTTCGAGAGCGGCTCGTCCATCAGGAACACCAACGGCTGGCGCACGATCGCCCGGGCCAGGGCCACCCGCTGGCGCTGGCCGCCGGAGAGTTGCTCGGGAAGCCGCTTCAGCAGCGTCTCGATCTCCAGCATCTCCGCCGCCCGCTGCACCGCCTCGGCGACGTCGTCCTTCGCCATGCGCGCCGTCTCCAGAGGGAAGGCCACGTTCTTGTACACCGTCATGTGCGGGTACAGGGCGTAGTTCTGGAACACCATCGCAACGTTGCGCTTGGTGGGGTCCTTGAAGTTGATGAGTTCGCCGTCGATGAGGATCTCGCCGGCGGTGGCGTCCTCGAGGCCCGCGATGAGGCGCAGGATCGTGCTCTTGCCGCATCCGGACGGTCCGAGCAGCACGAGGAACTCCCCGTCGGGAATGCGCAGCGTGACGTCCTCGACAGCTTCGACACTGCCGAAATGCTTGGACAACTGGCGCAGTATCACCTCAGCCATGACGCCTCCGATTCCGTCTCTGGATCACTGTCGTGGGGCCGCGCTGGCTGCCGCACCGACCGATGGAACTCACCGTCCCCCGCCGGAGCGCACAGGGCGTCGGCGAGATCATTGCTTCAGGGCGCCGGCCATCGACGCCTGCACGAACCACTTCTGGAAGAACAGGAAGATGATGGTCACCGGCACGATCGTCAGCAGGGAGGCGGCCGCCAGCACGCCCCAGTCGGTGACGAACTGCCCCTTCAACGAGGCGATGCCCACCGTCAAGACCCGGTAATCGTTGCCTGTGGCCGCCACCAGCGGCCACAGGTAGCTGGCCCAGGTGAGCATGAACACGAAGATGCCCAGCACCACGAGGGCCGGTTTGATGAGCGGCAGCACGATCTTGGTGAAGATGCGCCATTCGCCCGCCCCGTCGAGGCGCGCCGCCTCGTAGAGGCCGTCGGGGAGGGTCTCGATGAACTGCCGCATCATGAACACCCCCAGGGGGGACACGGCGCTCGGCAGGATCAGGCCCAGGTAGGTGTCGATGTCGATCCAGTCGCCGATGATCGGCAGGTCCCCGATGAAGTTCACCGTCAGGTAGGTGGGCGCCAGCACGGCGGCCACCGGCACCATGAGCGTCGCCAGGATCACGAAGAACAGCACGTTGCGACCCGGGAAGCGCAGGCGGGCGAAGGCATAGCCGGCCATCGAGTTGGTGATGAGGGTCAAGATGGTGGTGCAGCCGGCGAAGATCAGCGTGTTGATGGCCCAGCGCACGTAGCTGGTGCTGGAGAACAGGAAGCGGTAGTTGTGAAGGGTTGGCTCGCTGGGGATCCACTCCGGCGGGTAGGTGAACAGCGAGACGCTGTCGCGGAACGCCGGCGAGATGAGGTAGAAGGCCGGACCGATCGCGATCACCACGAACAACGTCAGGATCGCGTAGGCCAGGATCTTCCGGGTGCGGTCGTTGAGCCGCTTGGCGCGTCCCGCCTCGGCGAGTCGCGCTGCCATGGCGTCGGCCTCGGTGGTCTCCTCCGGCGGAGGGGCCTCGGTGAGAGTCGCGGGATCGGTGGTCACGTCGCCAGCCACGTCATGCCTCGCGCTGACGGCGCTTGCCCAGCAACCAGAACGACAGCCCGGTCAGCACCAGCACCACGATCAGCATCCCGATACTGGATGCGTACGCCAGGCCGGTGTCCTGGAACTTGAACAGCCGCTTGTGGATGAACCACACCACCGTGGCGGTGCCGAGTCTCGGGCCACCGTCGGTGAGCACCTGCACCGAGTCGAAGAGCTGGAAGTTGAAGATGACGGCGATCACGAGGGCGAACAGCAGCAGCGGGCGCAGCGTGGGCACGGTTATGCGCCGGAAGCGACGCCACTTGCCCGCACCGTCGATCTTGGCGGCGGCCTGCAGTTCCTCGGGCACGCTCTGCAGTCCCGCCAGGTAGAACAGCACCCAGAAGCCCAGGCCGCGCCAGACCTCCACCGCCACGATGGTCAGGAGCGCGTGGGGATTGTCGCCGAGGAATGCGACGCCGTCGCCACCGAAGACCGCCCGCTTGATGAGGTTCAGGATCCCGAAGTCGAAGTTGACCATGAAGAACCACATGATGGCCCCGAGGATCGGGGGCGCCAGCAGCGGGAAGTACAGCGCCACCTTGTAGAAGTTGCTGCCCTTCTTGTAGTGGTTCAGCAGCGAGGCCAGGAAGATGGCCAGGGTGAACACCACCGCGATGGCGATGACCACGTAGATGCTGGTGTTCTTGACCGCGGTGCGAAGCTCGGAGTCGCTCACGGTGCGGGTCCAGTTCTCGAAGCCCACGAAGACCCGCGGGTCGCCCTTGATCAGGCCACCCTGATTGAAGCTCAGGAAGATGCCCCAGACGACGGGGATGGCGAGGAAGACGCCCCAAGTGATGAGGTACGGCGACAGGAAGCCTGCGGCGCGCCTGACGGTGCGGAAGCGGTAGCGGCGGGCACGCCAGCGGTACTCGGCGTCGCTCAGGCTGGGGGCCGCCCAGTCGTCGGGCGCCACCGCCGGCCCCGGTGCGTCGACCGTGGTCACGAAGCCCTCGTGGTGATGTGTTCCCCGGGTGGTCGCACCTTCACGTGCCTGCCTCGATGTCGAGAGTGTGCGAGGTGATCGGTGTGCCCGGGGGCCGGCAGGCCCTCATCGGTACCTGCCGGCCTCCGGTCCGTGGGTATCAGCGGCCGGCCCCGTGGTCTTCACCGTCGAGGCCGGCCGCTGCGTCGGTTAGCCGCGCTCGAGGATCTCCGTGGCGCGCGCCTGGGCCTCGGACAGAGCGTCGTCGACCGACACCTCACAGGAGGCCGCCGCCTCGAGTGCCTGGCCGTACTCGTCCAGGATCTGGGCGATGTTCGGGTGGGTGACCAGTCCGTCCCAGGACGCCAGAGTCCATTCGAGGTTCCTCTGCAGCTTGTCGTTGCCGAGGAACGTCGTGATGTCGTCCCGCGGCGAGATCCAGCCGTAGACCTCGTTGTAGGCAGTCATGAACTCGGCCGAGCTCAGGAACTTGGCCAGCTCCCAGGCGGCTTCGGGGTTGCTGCTCTCCGCAGCGACCGACCAGTGGCCCGTCGTGGAGAACATCGTCTGGGTGCCGTCGGGTGCGCCGACCGGCGGTGCGATGTCCCAGTTGAAGGGCAGGCCCTCTTCCTCGAAGGCGGTGACCCGCAGTGGCTCGTCCAGCAGCATTGCCAGCTGGCCGCCCTTGAACAGCGAGATGCCTTCCTCGCGGTTGTACTGACCGATCGGCGGCTGCACCCCGTGGGTGCAGATGAGATCGGCGCCGAACTGCGTCGCCGCCCGCACCGCGTCGGAGTCGATGGTCGCCGCCGTGTAGTCGTCTGAGACGATGTCACCGCCGAAGTTGTGGGCGTTCTGCAGGTTGAAGTACCAGTTGAAGTCCACGGTCGTCATCGGCACGTGGAAGCCGATGGCGTCGGTGTTCTCCTGCACAGCCTGGGCCGCGGCGATGAGCTCCTCGGTGGTGCTCGGGATCTCGCTGACGCCAGCCTGCTCGAGCAGGTCGAGGTTCACGAACATCACGGTGCTGCCGATGATGATCGGCACGCCGTACAGCTTGCCCTCATAGAGGCTGGCGTCGATGGCACTGTCGATGAAGTGGGCGCGCTCGGAGGCGTACTCCGGGGCGCTCATCAGCGGCAGCACGTCCACGAAGGCGCCGCGGTCGCCGAACAGCGTGAGGTGCGTGCTCACCTGGTAGGTCACGTCGAACGGGTCATCGCCGGCGAAGCTGGCGGTGTACGTCGATTCGACGTCTCCCCACGGAACAACCGTGTGCTCGATGGTGATGCCGGTCTCCTCCTCGAAGGGCGCGAACCACGTCTCGAACAGGGCGATCTCGTCGGCGCCGTGCGGTGCCTTGCCGAACTTCAGCGTGACGCCCTCGAAGGGCCGCGCCGTCGCCGCTATCGCCGCCTCTGCCTCGGCCTGCGCGGACTCGGCCTCGGCCTGCGCCGCCTCGGCGTCGGCCTGCGCGGCCTCCGCGTCGGCGCGAGCCGCGTCGGCCTCGGCCTGCGCGGCCGCCGCCTCGGCGCGAGCCGCCGACGCTTCGGCAGCCGCCGCGTCCGCGGCGTCCTGCGCCGCTGCCAGCGCCGCTTCGGCTTCTGCCGCCGCCGCCTCATTGCCCTCGGCCGTGGCCCGGGCCAGAGCGGCCTCCGCCTGCGCCTGTTCCGCCGCGGCAATCGCCGCCTCCGCAGCCGCAGCCGCAGCCCCGGCGTCCGCGGCGGCCGCTGCGGCCTCCGCGGACGCAGCCTGGGCCTCCGCAGACGCAGCCCCGGCGTCGGCGATTGCCACGCCGGCGTCGGTTGCCGCGCCCTGGGCCGCGCTCAGTGCAGCATCCGCCGAGGCTTCTATGTCGCCGGTGTCGGCTGCGCAACCAGCCGCCACCAGCCCCAATACGGCGAGCAGAGCCAGCCCGATGGCCGAACCGCGTCTCAATAAGTGCTTCATGCGTCGTTCCCTCTCGGTGTCACGATGTCGTTCCCGCCCGGATCTCCCCCCGCAGAACCGGCGACCCCGACAAGAACGGGGCACGAGTCCCCGCCGAGCCGAAACCCCCGGCGCTGTAGCATCGTTCGACGATCCCCGAGGGAAGAGCCACAGGCGAGTGCCGACTATAGATCAATCATTCGCGGCGCACCCAAAGCCGTACGGCACCCCCTCGGCGCCTGGAATCGACTCGTTGTGACTTCGCCGGAGCCCCAGCCGAATGTGCTGCTCACCGGCGCCGCCGGCCACTTGGGGCGGCGCATCGCGGTCCACCTGCTCACGTCCGGCGCGCGCCTCGCCGCCTGCGACATCGATGCCGGCGGGCTGCGGGTGCTGGCAGATGAACTCGCCGGCGCCGAGGAGGGCGGCGGCGGCGGGCCGGTCGTCACGATCCCGGCCGACGTGCGCGACGAATCGGCGGCTCGAACCGCCGTAGAGCAGGCACACGACATCCTCGGCGGCTTGGACGTTCTCGTGAACGCCCACGGCGTCGAGGGGCCGACGGCCGCAGTGGCCGCCCTGGATCCCGCCGAGGTGCGCCACACCTTCGATGTGAACGTCTTCAGCCTGTTCTGGCTCTGCGGCGCCGCCGCCGAGGTCTTCGGCACCGCCGGCGGGGGGCGCATCGTGAACATGGCCTCGGGCGCCGGGTTGGCGGGCGGCGCCTTCACGGGCGTCTACCACGCCTCCAAGCACGCCGTCGTGGGGCTGACGCGCTCGCTCGCCCGGGAACTGGCGCCGGCGGGGATCCTCGTCAATGCCGTCTGCCCCGGCTTCGTGGCCTCGCCGATGGTCGACCGCATCGTCTCGTCGCTCGGTGATCTGGACCTGCCCACGGACTACAGGAGCGCCGTGCCGCTGGGACGTTACGCCGACCCCGACGAGGTCGCCGAGGCCGTCCGCTACCTGGCCTGCGAGGCGCCCGCCTACATGACCGGCGCCTGCCTGGTGCTCGACGGCGGCCTCCGCGCCTGAGGCTCCGGCGCAGCGGCTCTCACTCCAGCAGCAGCGGCAGGTCCTGGCGGCGGATCTTGCCGGTGGCGGTGCGCGGGAAGCCCTCGACGAAGACCACGTGACGCGGGCGGCTGCGGCGGTCGAGTCGGGCCGCCACGAGGTCGGCCACGTCGCCGGGCCGGAGCGTGCAGCCGGGTGAGGCCTGAACGGCCGCCACGGGCACCTCGCCCCACTCGGGGTCGGGCACACCGAACACCGCCACCTCCTCGACGTCGGGATGCGCCGCGACGACCCGCTCGACCTGTGCCGGGTGGATGTTGACCCCGCCGGAGATGATGATGTCCTTCGAGCGGCCGACGATCGTGATGTAGCCGTCGCCGTCGACGGTCGCCAGGTCTCCGGTCAGCAGCCAGCCGTCGCTGAACGCCGCTTCGGTGGCGGTGCGGTCGCCCCAGTAGCCGGACATGATCTTGGCGGTGCGGACGGTGATCTCGCCGACCTCGCCGGGCGCCGCCTCGCTGCCGTCGGAGCGCCGCACGACCACGTCGACGCCGGCGATGGGGTGGCCGACCGAACCCAGCCGAGGATCGTCGGGCCCCGTCAGGGCCGCGTGGTCAGCGGCGGTGAGCGCGGTCACGACCCCCGCCGTCTCGCTCAGGCCGTAACCGTGGTAGAGGCCGCAGCGCAGTGCCTGCCGCATCCGCCAGACCTGCTGCCGGGCGCTCGGCGCGGTCCCGTAGACGAGCAGGCGCAGCGAGGCGAGCCGCCCCGGCGAGAACGCCTCGTGGTCCAGGATGCGCTGAATCTGCGTGGGCACGATGATGGCGCTCGTCACCCGGTGGGTCTCGGTGGCCTCGATCCAGGCACCGGCTTCGAACCGCGGCATGACCACGTGGGTGTGCGCCCCTTCGAGCATCGCGAAGACCCGCGCCGCCGCCGAGGTGTGGTGCAGCGGGGTCGAGGTGAGGTACACCTCGTGCGCACCGAACTCCTGCGACCTGGCGTTCATCGCCGCGTTGGCGGTCACCGCCGCATGGCTGAGACAGACACCCTTGGGCTCGCCGGTGGTGCCGCTCGTGTAGACGATCAGGGCGACATCGGACGGTTCGGGGAGGGCCGGCCGTTCGGCGGCGGGCGTTGCCAGGGCCGCGCCGTGGCGCCCGCTGCCGTCCACGACAACGTCGAGTCCGGCCGCGCGCAGCGCCACGGCGCCCGCGGCGTCGGCGAAACCCAGGGCGGGACGGGCATCAGCGACCAGCCGCGCCACCTCGGCGCCCGCCAGTTCCGGCGCCAGCGGCACGCACGCCGCACCGATGCGGGCCGCGGCCAGATAGACCTCGACGTGCATGGGGCTGTTGGCGGCGCGGACCGCGATCCGGTCGCCCCGTGTGACGCCCACCGCGACGAGCCACGACGCGAGGCGGTGGACCCGATCGGCCAGTTCGGCGTACGTGACCGCCGCGCCGTCGACGACGAGCGCGTTCCGGCGCGGGGACGACGCAACCGCGGCGGCGAGCAGATCGGGGACGAGCTCGCTCCCGGGCGTGCTCACAAAGCCCGCACCGGCCAGGGGAGCTCGGCTCGTCCCACCGCGCAACGGGCCGTCGGCAGGGCATTGGCCACCTGGCAGATGCCCACGTCGGCGATCATGCCCAGAACCAGGGCGGTGTCGGCACGCGACAACCCCGAAGCGGACTCGCACCACGCCAGCATCTCGGCGAAGGCCAGCCTGGACGCCTCGTCGATGCTGCGGGCCGACACCACCGTGACCAGCTGGGTGGCGCTCGCGATGCGCGGCCAGCCCATCGCCGGGGGTCGGGGCCCCACCTCCACCGACACCTCCAGCCTGGTGCCGACCTCGGGGGCCTGGGTGACCTCGCCGTCGCCCATCCGCGCCTTGCTGTCGCCGAAGTAGAGGTAGGCGCCGTCCACCTCGACGGGCAGCACGACGGTGGCGCCCTCGCGCACCTCGTTGCAGTCCATGTTCCCGCCGTAGCGGCCCTGCATCTTGCTGAGCACCGTCTCGCGGCCCGGCGCCGTGGCGATGCAGCCCACTAGGGGGCGGGCAGCGATGCGCAGGCCGCCGACGTGCACATGGCCGTCGCGCACTTCGAGGCCGTCGCAGGCGTACCACTCGCCCCACCAGTCCACCGGCGAGGCGGCCTCGCAGGTGCTCCAGGCAACGCTGCCCGGCGTCGTGACCTCCACCCGGTGCAGCGTGACCGCCACGGCGTCGCCGCGCTCGGCGCCGGCCACGGCGATGGGGCCGGTCACGCCGTCGAGGTTCTCCAGCACCCACGCCAGGTTCTCCGGCGTGAACCCGTCGAGCCGCCGGAAGCGCGCCGTGAAGCAGTCCTCGGTCTGCACGACGAAGACCTCGCCGGCCTCGACGGTGCCGATGGGGGTGTGCTCGCCGCTGTAGGTGAACTTCAGGTCGTCCGGTTCGAAGATCTGCATCACGGCTCGCTAGTCCCGGCGCAGGGCCTTGCAGTTCTGGCGCACCAGCCGGAGTTGCTCGGTGAGACCCAGGTCTGCGTCGGGCCGGCGGGCCGCGGCGTCGTGGCGCAGGCGGGTCCGCAGGTGAACCTCCGCTATCTCGGGGGCGCAGAACGGCACGTCGTCGCCGTCGATGTCCTCCAGCCACACGTGGCGGGGCACGTTCTTGCCGCAGTAGGCGCAGTTGTACACGTCGAAGGAGAGGTACATGGGCTCCCGCTCGATCCAGCGGCCCGTCATGGCGTCGCTGCCCCCGCCGCGGTGGGCTCGGCGGCCCTGCGCCGGCTCACGACGCCGCCGCCCGCTGCGCCGTCGGTGCGGCGTCCCAGGAACCGTTGCGTCGCTCCACGACCAGGCCGTAGTCCCGCTGCGCCGCCTCGGGGGTGACGAGCCCCTCGGCCACGTCGGCCAGCACCCTGTCCGGCGAGCGCTCCAGCGGATCGCCCCAGCCGCCGCCGCCCGGCGCCACGATCTTCACCTGGTCGCCCCGGCGCAGCAGGATGTTGGAGAACTTGGACGGCGACATCGTGCCGAACTTCTCGCTGAAGGTGCTCCAGGACTCCTCGCCGGCGAGGCGCACGTAGATGCCGCTGTTGGCGCCCGGCTTGCCGCCGTGAATCCCGAAGGGGTCCACGAGCATGCGGTTGAAGATGGCGCTGACGGTCACCTCCTCGGCGACCATCGTCAGGATGCGTTCGATGCCCAGGCCGCCCCGGTTCAGCCCCGGCCCGCCGGAGTCCTCCAGCAGGCGGTACGAGTCCACCCGCAGCGGGTAGCGCGACTCGAAGACCTCCACCGGCGTGTTCCGGCAGTTGCCGTTGATCACGATGATCTGGCTGTTGCCGTCAGCGGCGGGACGCCCGCCCCAGCCGATCCCCTCGAAGTGGAAGTGCGAGTACAGGTCGTCGGTGTCGGGGTGCCGGCCGCCGAACAGGAAGCAGCACGAGGTGCCGCCGAGGCTCGCCGGGATGCGGTCGGGCAGCGGGTCGGCCAGGGCGCCGAAGATGATGTCGGTGATGCGGGGGGACACCTCGGTGTTGCCGCCCACCAGCGGCGCCGGGAACTCGCAGTTCACGATGGTGCCGGGCGGGGCGATGATGTTGATCGGCCGGTAGCAGCCCTCGTTGCGCGGGATGGTGGGGTCGGTGATGTGCATGAAGGCGTTGTAGACCGCCGAGGCGGTGACCGCGTAGGTGGCGTTCATGGGCCCGGCGGCCTGGCCGTCGGAGCCACAGAAGTCGCACGTCACGTTGCCGCCGTCGACGACGACGGTGCAGTCGATGACGTAGGACCCCTCCGCCACGCCGTCGTCCTCGATGACATCGCTGAAGCGGTACTCGCCGTCGGGGATGCGGCGGATCTCCTCGGACATGCGCCGCTCGGCGATGCCGATGAGGTCCTCGGTGGCGGTGGTGACCGTGTCGTAGCCGTAGGTGTCGATGAGGCCACCGAGCCGGCGCTCGGCCACGTTCAGCGATCCCACCATGGCCATGAGGTCGCCGTAGGTGACCTTCGGCGTGCGGTGGTTGGCGAAGATGATCTTCCAGACGTCCTCCTGCTGGACGCCCTCGCGTTGCAGCCACAGCGGCGGGATGCGCAGGCCCTCCTGGAAGATGTCGGTGGCGTCGCCCGCCAGCCCGCCGGGCGCCTTGGCCCCCGGCTCGGCCAGGTGGGCGCAGTTGGCCACGAAACCCACGATCTCGTCGTTGTGGAACACCGCCTTCAGCAGTGTGTGCTCGGGGATGTGGCCGCTGCCCCGGTAGGGGTCGTTCATGATTATCACGTCGCCCGGGCGGTAGATGTCGGGACCGAGTTCGTCGATCATCCACTCGACGGTGAACTTGATCGTGCCGATCTGGGACGGGCAGAACTCGGCTTGGGCGCTGAGGCGGCCCTTGGCGTCGAACAGCACGCAGGAGAAGTCCAGCGACTCGTTGAACATCGGCGAGTAGGCGGTGCGCATCATGGCGATGCCCATCTCGCGGCAGGTGGTGGCCAGGTAGTTGTCGATGACCGTGAGCGTGACCTGATCGACGGTCAGGTCGGCGGCAACCGACCGGCTCTCCGGGGGCGTGCGCAATGCGGTCATGGGTTCACCTTAATTAGCAGCACGTCCTCGGGCGTCCGCCGCAGGCTCATCCCCGGTTCCACGAGTGTCGTGGAACCCTCCTCGGAGACGATCAGAGGACCTTCGAGCACCTCGTCGATCGGCACGGCGCGGCGGTGCACTGCCCGGCAGTCCACGAGCCCTTCTGTGCCGAAGTGCACCGGCCTGGAGGTCTCGGGTAAGCCGGTCTCCGGTTGCACGCGGGCCAGGCGCGGGTGGGGGATGGCGCCGATGGCCGAGACCCGGAAGCTGACCATCTCGATGACGGCGTCGGCGATGACGTACTCGTACATGGCCTGGTGGCGATCACCGAACGCCCGGTAGGCCAGTTCCAACTGCGCCGCGGCGCCGGCGGCGTCGAGGGCGTCGATCGGCGGCACCTCCACCTCGGTCTCGTAGTTCTGACCCAGGTAGCGCATGTTGATGGCGTAACGCAGTTCACAGCGTCCCTCGAAGCCCTGGGCAGCCAACTCCTCGGCGGCGGCACGGGCGATGGCGGCGAAACGCTCGGCCACTTCGGCGGGGCCCACCCTGTCGGAGCGGAACGACTGGGTCCAGAGCTTGTCCACGCGCAGGTCGCCCAGCAGCAGCCCCAGCGCCGAGAAGCTGCCCGGGAACGGCGGCACCACCAGCGTGGGGATGTGCAGCTTGCGGGCCACAGCGGCGCCGTGCAGCGGACCGGCCCCGCCGAAGGCCAGCAGGGCGAAGTGCCGCGGGTCGTGTCCCCTGTCGATGCTGACCATGCGGATGGCGTTGGCCATGTTCTCGTCGGCGATCTCGACGGCGGCGTGCGCCAACTCGAGGGGCGACATGTCCAGCCCGGCGGCCATCTCGGCGGTGGCGCGGCGGGCGAGGTCCGCGTCGAGGCGCATGGCGCCGCCGCAGAAGTAGTCCGGGTCGAGGTGGCCCAGCACCAGGTTGGCGTCGGTGAGGGTGACCTCCCGCCCCCCGGCGCCGTAGCAGATCGGGCCGGGGTCGGCGCCGGCGCTCTGCGGGCCCACCTGCAAGAAGCCGCCGGCGTTCACCCAGGCGATGGACCCACCTCCCGCACCCACCGTCTTGATGTCCATGAGCGGGATCGCCGCCGGGATGCCCCACTCCACCTCGTAGGAGGTGGTGTAGCCCACGTCGCCGCCCAGGATCAGCGCCACGTCCGCGCTGGTGCCGCCCACGTCGACGGTCACCACGTTCGGCAGGTCCAAGAGCCCGGCAATGTGGCGGGCCGCCACCGCGCCCCCCGCCGGACCGGACATGGCCAGGTGGATCGGATGGTCGGCGGCCGCTTCGGCGTTCATCAGCCCGCCGTTGGACTTCATCATCGCCCAGTTGACCTCGATGTCGGCGTCCGCCAGACCGCCCGCCAGGCTTGCCACGTAGGTCTGCATGAGCGGCTTCACGTAGGCGTCGGCGATGACGGTGCTCGAGCGTTCGTACTCCCGCCATATGGGCGCCACCTCGTGGCTCACCGAGAGCGGCAGGTCACCGAATCGCTCGCGGAGCGCCGCGGCGAGGGCCTGCTCGTGGTCGGTGTTGAGATAAGAGAACAGCAGGCACACCGCCAGGGCCTCGAACTCGCCGTCGGCGGCGGCGATCTGCTCGCAGAGATCGTCGATCGCCTCGGCCGTCAGCGGCGTGAGGACTTCGCCGTCGGCGGTTATGCGTTCGGCGACGCCGAAGCAGTCCCGCCGGCTCCCGAGCAGGGGCCGGGGCTTGTTCCAGGTGAGGTCGTAGAGGAACTGCCGGTTGACGCGCTGGATGTACGGGATGTCCTCGTGGCCGGCCGTGCAGATGAACCCCACCCGTGCGCCGGCCCGCTGGATCATGGCGTTGGTGGCCACGGTGGTGCCGTGCACCAGGAAGGCGATGTCGTCGGGATCGGTGCCGGACGCCCCGATGGCGCCGAGGAACGCCCGCAGCGGCTCCGCCGGGGTGGACGCCACCTTGAGCGAGGTGACGGTGCCGTCGGAGGCGTCGAAGGCGATGAGGTCGGTGAAGGTGCCGCCGGTGTCGATTCCGATGCGCACAGAGGTCATGGCGCCCCACTGGTGCCGCCGCCGGTGGCGCCGCCGCTCATCCTGCCGTTCATGCCCCGCTCCTCGGTCGGCTCGGCGGTTCGGTGCCCGTAATCATGGCAGCGAACGGATGCGTTGAGGTCCGCCCTCAAGGGCCGAGCGCCGTGACGGGTACGACCGCCACGCCGTCGGGGTACTCGAAGCCGTAACCGCCGGCGGTGATGACGACGAGCTTCCGAGGCTCGCCCATACGATCGGAGTCAACCCGTTCGCGCAGCCTCCGAAGCGCTGCGACGCCCTGGTTCACCAGAGCGGTACCGCCCAGTTTGACCTCCACTGCGGCCCAACCCCGGTAGTCGAGGCTTGTGAGGATCAAGTCCACCTCAAGGCCCGCGCTGTCACGGTAATGGGACAACTCCCAGCCGTTGGCCTGCGCATAGACACTCAGATCGCGCCACACCAGCGACTCGAACACCAGCCCGAAATAGCTCAACTCGGCCATCAGCTGAGCTGCGTTGGAGCGGAGCGACGCCACCGCCAGCGAGGGGTCGACTAAGAAGCGCTTCGGTGCGCAGCGAAGAGCGGCACGAGATCGCAGATGTGGCCTCCAAGCGGGAAGCTCCTCCACCACGAAGAGGCGTGAAAGAGCGCTCAGGTAGCTCTTGACGGTCGTTGGGTGCAAGGTCTCGTCGCCGCCGGCGAGATCTGCGCCCAAGGTCTTGAGCGTCGCCTCGGTGGCGATGTTGCGTCCCAGCAAGGCCAGCAGTCGACGCACCCCCGCCGGGTCGCGGCCGACTCCATCGACCCGCGAGATGTCAGTGCGGCAGGTCTCATCCAGGTAGGAGCGGAGTTGGCGCTGCGCATCCTCGGGCGGGTCGTTGAGCAAGCCCGGCCAGCCGCCGCGACAGGCGACGGCGACCAGGTCACGCAAATCGATGGGCGACTTCGGCGCCGAGGCCGGCCCGCCCGCCAGGAGTTCTCCGAGGGAGATTCGGCCGCTCGACTCGCCGCTCTCGCTGAGGCTCATGGGCCGCATACGGACGCGTGTGATACGGCCCGTTCCGGTGTGGCGGGTGGTGGCGTCCGGCGGGTCGGCGGAGCCGGTGAGGATGAACTGGCCCTTGCGGCCGCGGTCGTCGCAGGCCCGCCGCATGGCGTTCCACACGTCGGGCGCGAGTTGCCACTCGTCCAGCAGACGGGGCACCGGTCCCTCCAGCACCTCCCTCGGCACGACCTGAGCGGTCAAGCGGTGCTCGAAGACCGAATCGAACGGCACCTCGCTCCGGGCGTGCCGCCGCCCGGTCCACGTCTTACCACAGGCACGGGGCCCTTCGATCACAACCGCCGGAGAGGCGCGCAACGCCCGCTCCACCTCGCGATCGGCGACCCGAGGCATGTATCCGGACGGTGTCAGCAGGTCGTCCACGAGACTCCTCGTGTCCAGCGTATGCGCGCGAACCGGTGACCGCGCTTTTGCGGCTGTTTCAACCGCGTTTTTATTGCTGTTTCAACCGCGCTTTTGTCGAGACTTTGTTCGCGATTTTGTGGATCTTCTGGGTCCGCAGGGGAGATCGTCCGGCCGCTCGGTTCACGACCCGCTCGGTGGTCGGCCCGGCGGTCGGCCCGGCAGTTGGTCCAGCGGTTCGGTGCCGGCCATCATGGCAGCGAACGGGTGCGTTCCGGGAACCGCCGTCGGGCAGAAGTTCAGCGTCTCGCCCCGGACACCCCAGTCAACGGTCACCATCTCCCCGGTGTCGTCGACGGTTATGAACAGGGTGGTGTGGTAAGGGCCGCCGAAGCAGACATTCGTAGGGTTGGCGCCGCCGCAGGGGATTCTCTCCACCTCCGCGCCGCCGGTGTCGTAGACGAAGACGTGGCCCGACCCGAAATGGGCCACGAGCAGGTTCCCGTCGCTGTCGAACGCCATGCCGTCGGGTCCAGATACCGGGGCATCCGGGACAGATGGCTGCCGGCAGAAGAGCCGTCGGTTCGCCGCCCGGCCGGACGCGACCACGTCGTAGGCCCACACGCAGCTGCGCAGGGTCTCGGCCGCGTAGAGGCGCCCGTGGCGCAGGGCGATGCCGTTGGGGAACGCCATGCCGGCATCGATCCGGTGCAGTCCGCCGGCGCCGGGAGCGCAGCCGTACACGCCGCCGATGGGGTTCTGCAGCGAACTCCCCCACGGGTCGGTGAAGTAGAGAGCCCCGTCGGCGTCGAAGACCAGATCGTTCGGGCCGTTCAGCGGCGCCCCCTCGAAGGAGTCCGCCCAGCGGCTGCGCGCACCGTCGGGGCCGACCCGCAGGATCGCCCGGTGGCCCTCGTCGGTGATGTACAGGGCGCCGTCGGGACCGAACGCCAGGGCCGCGGGGATGCCTTCGATTTCACCGGCGGAGGTGTTCAACAGCCGCTCGGTACGGCCCGGCGCAGCGATGTGCGTGGCGCAGATGTCGCCGCCGCGGGTCGGCCAGGCTTCGTCGCGGGTGAACGAGCAGACGTTCAGGATCCAGCCGCCGGGGCCGGCAACAGGCCCCTCCGGCGCGCAGAGGCGCGAGGCGAACCGCGCCGGCTCAGCCATGGCGGGCGCCGCCGCAAGCTGGCCGGCTAGCCGTCGACCGCCTCGCGGAGGCGGGCGACGAGGCGGTCCACCTCCGCCAGGGTCTCGGCGTCGGGTTCGTAGCCCAGCGGCGCCCGCCTGCGTGTGCTGGGAATGATGCCCTGGGCCACCAGCAGGTGCTTCTCGATGGCGACGAAAGCGTCGAGGCTGTGCATGAGCGACACCAGGCGGGCCAGCGGGTCGGCGATGGCCTCGATGCGGGCCTCGTCACCGGCCTCCAGCGCCCGCCAGAGCGCCACCAATGCCCACGGAGTGTCGGCGGCGGGCATGGTGCCGACGATTCCCCGCCGGTGGCTGTCCACCAGGGCGATGCCGCCGGAGCCCTCGAACACCCGCGCCCGGCCGCCGGTGGCGTCACGCAGTTCGCTGAGGCGCGGGCCGATGGGCACCGCCTCGGGCTTGAACAGGACCCGCTCGCCGTAGGTCTCCAGCAGGTCTGCCTGCATCCGGATGGACATCGGCCGGCCCACGTAGCCGCTCGCATCCTGCACCACCACCGGGATCCGGATGGCGGCGAGCAGCGCCTCGTAGTAGGCCGCCAGTTCGCTGTCCGGCACGCCCACCGAGATGGGGGGGATGGCCATGACCGCGGTGGCGCCGACGCTCTCGGCGTGGCGGGCCAGGTCCACCGCCACCTTGGTGCTCTCGGCCCCCACCGAGATGATCACCGGCCCGTGCGGCAGCCCCAGGCTGCACGAGAGTTCGGCCAGATGGCGGCGCTCGGTGGTACTCAGCCGGAGCACCTCCGACACCATCGCCAGCACGATCCCGTCGACCTCGCAGGCGTACACCCACTCGATCTCCGCGGCGAGGGCGGCTGCGTCGATCTCGTCGTTGCCGTCGAACGGCGTCTGGAACACCGGGAACACCCCGGCCAGCGATTCAGGCGGGTACTGCACGGCGGCGATGCTAGCCCCCTGGAGTCGAACGGCCGGCGACGACCGGCCGGGTCCGCGAACCGCACCGGGAACACGTCGAGGGAACACCGCTATCCAGCGGCGCGCCCCCTGTGGTTACGACACGGCAGGCGGTCAGAGTCCCCGTGATGGTCCCGGCGGCGGCGGAAATCGGAAGCCCTGCTCGAACTCAGGTCTCGGGTGCCTCGGGGACGCCCATCTGGGCGGTCGGCGTCTCTAGTGTGAAGTCCCAGCCCGCAAGAACCTGCTCGACTTCGTCGCACATGCGGGCGACGTTTGCCGCCTCCCAGCTCGGGGACCCAGCGGGGGGTCTCGACGCTGCGTCTGCGGCAGGCGCCGCGTCCGCGACGTGCCTTGCGGCCAGTCGGCCCGCGGCGGCGGCCGCGGACGCGTAGGCGTGGGCCGCGAGGGTCAACTCGCCCAGGGGCATCTCGGGGTAGTCCGCCGGGTAGGTGCCACGCTGCCGCCATTCGGTCACCGCGGGCAGCTCGAGGCCGGCCAGCGCGGCACCGGCGGCGGGCTGCAGCCGGGCGGGCAGCTTCTTCAACAGGCCGCCGAGGGTGTGCACCTTCCCCGGCGGCTCGGCGCCGCACAGGTGGACCAGCGACTTCAACGCGTTCTCCAACGCCGACTGCGAACGGGAACACGCCGCCCGAAGACGAGCAGCCACCGCGTCGAGGTAGCCGTCGGGGTCGCGCTCTGAACGCCAAACCCGCTCGGCGGCACCGGGCCCAAGGGCATTGCGGAGCTCGATCAGGGCCTGTTTGGTGTTGTGCAGCGAGGCCACGGCCTCGCCAAAGTCGCTGGTGGGCATCCCGATCTCCTTCGCCCATCTCACGCTGTTCGGCGGGCGCTCACACAACGCCACCGCCTCGCCGGCGATTCCCGCCTCGAACGATGTCGCTACCCGCCGACTGCGGTGCGCCCACTCCGGACGGTCGGTGACCCACACCTCCACCGGCTGGCCCGACGCTTCGCCCGCCAACTCCCCCAACTCGATCCTGCGGCGCCAACGCGTGGCGTAGTCCAGATCATCCAAGACGGCCACCAAGTCGATGTCGCTGTCGGCGCGCTGATCGCCACGGGCCACCGACCCGTACAACAACACCACCGGAACCCCCGCGTCCGCCAGAGCCCCCGCAGCCCGCTCCGCGTCCCGCATCGAAGGTCCAACCCGCGGCGCCGCGACACTCACAGAACCACTCTAGGCCCACACGCAGCTGCGCAAGGTCTCAGCCGCGTCGAGGCGGCCACGGCGCAGGGCGATGCCGTTGGGGAACGCCATGCCGGCATCGATCCGGCGCAGCCCGCCGGCGCGGGCGTCATGGCCGACACGCCGCCGACGAGCAGACGAAGTGCCGGTCAGCGCCCGGGGCGCCAGAGGGTCCCTATCGGTAGCGCCCAGATGCGGTCGGCGATGCGGAACGGGAATTTCCCGGTGTAGAGAACCGCCCCCCGGTGGAAATCCTCGCCGAGTTGGTCGCGCAGCCACAGCAGGTTGCGGGCGTCGCGCCGACCCACCGCCGTGGACGACTTCACCTCCAACGCCACGATGCGGCCCGCGCGCTCCAGCAGGATGTCCGTCTCACGCCCGTCGCGGTCACGCTGGTGGAACATTTCTGTGCGCAGCGATGCCGCCTCGAGATGCGGCAGCAACTCGCTGACGACGAACGTCTCCACGAGCTGCCCGACCAGAGTGGCGTCGAGAATCAGTTGTGTGGCGTCGATCTGCAACAGGTGCGCGGCGAGGCCCGGATCGACGATGTGCACCTTGGGATGTCTCGTGAGCCGCTGGATCCGGCGGCTGTGCCACGCCGGAACCCGGGTGATGATCGACAGGTCCTCTAGCAGCTTCAAGTGGGCGTCGGCGGTGGCGTGACTCGTGCCGGCGTCGCGGGCCGTCGCCTGCTTGTTCAACACGAGCGCCGTGCGCGCTGCACATGAGCCGAGGACATCCCGAACCTTCTGGGCACTGGGCGAGCCGCCCGCCACCGCCGAAGCATCCAACTCGGCCAACTGGTCAACGTAGGAATCGAACCAGCGAGAACGGCTGCGTTGCCCCAGGGTGAGCGGCTCGGGAAGCCTCCCAGCCACGATGCGTTCGATGTAGTCAGTGCGCGTCAAGTCGCAGCTCGACCAGTGCGGGAGGTCCGCGTGGAACAACGCGTCGACGGGATTGAACGTGTTGTCGTGCTCGAGCTCGGACTGCGTGAGCCCGAACATGTTGACCCGGATCAATCTGCCCGTCCCCGGCCATGTGCGCGCCCCGCGGCCTGCGCGGGCGGAGCCGGTGAGAATGAATCGTCCAGGGGTGCGCGACAGGTCGGTGTCCACCGCCCGTTTCACCGCACCCACGATCTCGGGCTCATCCTGCCACTCGTCGATCACCACCGGTGCCGTGGCTGCTGCGAGGAGACCGTCGGGATCGTCGCGGGCGGCGCGGCGGGGACCGGGCCGAGACAAGTCGACGATCGAGCGACCGAAGACGGCCGCGGACGTCGATTTGCCGCTGCCGCGGGGTCCGACGAGCAAGATCGCGGGGAACTCGGGAAGCAACTCCTCGCCCAACAGCCGCTCAACGATGCGGGGATAGCGGACCGCCATCCCGCCAACGCTATCTCTCGGCGGTTGACATTGCAAATTGCGGGGACTTTACCTTCAACTCTGCGGTCGTATTCTTATCAGAAGTGCGGCCTAAATTCTATTGATTCTGTGGCCCTTAAACTACCGATATTGCCGAGATCCTCTCCGGTGTGGGACCAGCCGGGGCACCGGCCCGACCAATGCCCCGTCGACCCGACTGAGCCATGCCGTCAGCCGGGGCAGCGTCGCGCCTCGGCGTTCAGATTTCCTCAGAACGCGCGCAAATCGGCGTGGGTGGGTCTACATCTGTTCGCCGGTCAGCCAGCGGGCCAGGGCCTTGGCGGGGTCGGCGATCTCCTCCACCGAGGTGTACCAGTAGTCCTGCCAGCCCTCCTCGGGCAGGCCGGTGAACAGCATGAGGTTGAGCGGGTACGTGTCGCTGTCGGCGCAGCGGCGGAAATCGTCGCGGAACAGGAACGTGGGCTTGCCCCAGGCGATGGCCATGCCCAGTTCCACCATGACGCCCTCGTCGGGCGGGCAGCCGTTGACGACGGCGAAGATGCCGTCGGAGTCGCGCACCAACTGCGTGTCCTTCCGGCCGATCTTGTAAGCCCAGCCGGGCTTGCCCGCCCAGCCCTCCTGGTCACCGAGCGCGAAAGGCTCCCACGGCTCGGCGCCGGCAGCCTCCAGAGCCTCGATCAACTCGTTCAGCGGCCCCGCTCGCTGAGGCGGCGAGAAGCCGTAGGGGTTCGCCAGATAGAGGGTCTTGCGCTCGCTCATGGCCGCACCGTAGCCCCCGGTTGGGCGGGTGGCGTCGGCCTGAGACGTCGGCACATGACACGGCCCGCGACACTGCGGCGGCAAAGGTGGCTAGGCGGGACGCTGCAGGCCGAAGGCGTCGTGCAGGACCGAGACGGCCTCGACGACGTCGTCCTCCCGGACCACACAGGAGATGCGGATGGCGGACGTGGAGATCATCTCGATGTTGATGCCGCCGTCTCCGAGGGTCTCGAACATGGTCGCCGCCACACCCGGGTTGGTCTTCATGCCGGCCCCGACGAGGCTCACCCTGGCAATGGTCGCGTCGCAGGTCACCGCGCCGGCCCCGATCTCATCCGCGAGTGCCTGCGCCACCGATCTGCTGACCTCCAGTTGCCCCCGCGGCACGGTGAAGGAGATGTCGGTGGCGCCGTCCGCCGAGACGTTCTGGACGATCATGTCCACGTTCACGTCCACGTCCGCGAGCCGGCGGAACAGCGTGCCGGCGATGCCCGGTCGGTCGGGCACAGCGGGCACGGTGATCTTGGCCTCGGACGTGTCGTGCGTGACCGCGGCAACGATGGCCTGTTCCATGTCAGCATCCTCCTCGTCGATCCAGGTGCCCGGCTCCCACGTGAACGCCGACCGCACGTGCAGCCGCACGCGCCGCGCCCGTGCCACCTCGACCGAGCGCATCGCCGGCTTCGGGCAGCCGGTGGCTGTCATCTCCAGCATCTCGTCGTAGGACAGCCGGCCGATGCGCCGGGCCCGGGGCACCACGCGGGGATCGGCGGTGAACACGCCGGACACATCGGTGTACAACTCGCAGGCGTCGGCGTCGAGCACGTGCGCCAACGCCACCGCCGTGGTGTCTGAGCCGCCCCGGCCCAGGAAAGTCACGTCGCGGCCGGTCGAGACTCCCTGCGAGCCGGCCACGACCGGCACCCGCCCAGCGGCGACGGCGGCGCGCACCCGGTCGGGGCGGATCTCCAGGATGCGGGCGTTCTGGTGCGTGGCGTCGGTGAGGAACCCCGCCTGGCTGCCCGTCAACGACTCAGCGGACACACCGCGGTCGGCCAAGGCCATGCACATCAGCGCCGTCGCCTTGCGTTCGCCCGCGGTGATGAGCATGTCCATCTCGCGCCCGGGCTGCCGGTCGGCGACCGCCGAGGCGAGGCGCAACAACTCGTCGGTCTCACTGCCCATGGCGCTCACTACCAGCACGACGTCATCGCCCTGCAGGCGCCGGAAGCGAACCTGCTCGGCGATCTCGCGCATGCGCTCGGGCGTCGCCACCGACGTGCCGCCGAATTTCTGGACCAGGAGAGCCATCGCCGCCACGGTAACGGCGCCCGCCGTCACTCTGCGCCCGAGCAGCCGGTAGTTTTCTATCCCATGGGTACCGACAAACGCGCCCGCCAGAAAGCCGGGACGCAGGCGCGCCGGGAGGCGGCGCAGCAGGCTGCGACGCGGGCCAAGCGCCGGCGCACGATCACGAGGGTCGCCATCGTGGTGTTGGCCATCCTGGGGATCTTCCTCGGCCTCACCCTCAGCGGCCGGGAGGACGAACCAGCCACGACCGCCCCGCCGCCGGTGGGCGCGGAAGTGACCGCCGCGGCAGCCGACGAGTCCGACGACGCAACCGACAGTGACGGCGACGTCGAGGACGACATGCTCGGCGACGAGCAGATCGGCTCAACAACGGTCCCCGCGACCGTCGCCGACGAGCAAGCCGAGGGCTCCAGCGACGACGAGCCAGCCGAGGGCGCCACCGACGACGAGGCATCGGACGAACCGAGCGGAGGCGACGAAACAGCCGAGGCGGAGGTCGCCGGCGGGCCCGCCTACGAGCCGTACGCGCCGAGCGACTACGGCGCCGAGCCGTGCGCCCCCAGCGGCGGCGCCGACGAGCCGGTCCTGGACTTCGCGGGAGCGCCGCTGCTGTGCATCGACGCCTCGGTCCCGCACACGGCCGTTTTCGACACCTCCCGCGGCGTGGTGCGAGTGGCGCTGGACACCGCCAACACACCCGGCACGGTCAACAGCTTCGTGAACCTGGCTCGCTTCGGCTACTACGACGGAACGCTGATCCACCGCAGCGCGCCGAGCATCGGCATCCTGCAAGGGGGCTCCCCGCACACCGACACCGCCGCCGACCCCGGGCCGGGCTACACGCTGTGGGACGAAGGAACCGGCTTCACCTACCGGCCCGGCCAACTCGTCATGGCCCGCCGCGGCGAACCGAACAGCGCCGGGGCGCAGTACTTCTTCACCGTCACCGAAGACGCGGGCCAGCTCGACGGCCAGGGCACCTACGTTGTGTTCGGCGAGGTGATCGAGGGCCTCGATGTCTTGGCGAGCATCCTCGCGAGCCACGTCGACCAGCCCGACAATCCTCTCGGCGGCACCCCGGACCCGCCTGTCGTCGTCGAGACCCTCACCATCGAGACCGGCTGAGCGGCGCTGCCCGGCGCGTGCCGCACAATCCACTGGCAGCGCCGCCGGCAATCCCCGCGTTGCCGGCTCAGCCTGCGAGATCCTCGGTTGTGATCCTCGCCCCGTCCCGGTACAGCGTCACCTCGCCGACGGTCTCCCAGGAGCCGTCAGGCCTGTTGATCAAGGCACTGCGTTCGCTCACCGCAGCCACGAGCAGGCCCTGCGGCGCCAGTAGCACGGTCCGAGAGATCCGCTCGGCCGACAAAGTGTCGGCCCGGGACATCATGGCCAACTCGTCGGTGAGGCCGAGACCGAGCGTGAAGGCGCCCCCGCGCACGTCCACCATGTCGTCGCATAGCACGTTCCCGCCGGCGGCCGCGCCGGCGACCGTCGCCCCCGCGGCGGACGCGCCCACGAGGGCCTCCCAGACAGCGGTGCGCAGCAGCGCCGAGCGGGCGTGCAGCGGCGACCCCCCGGTGAGGTAGATCATGGCGGCCCCCGCCACCGCGGCGGCGGCATCCGGGTCGTCGGCGTCGGCTCGCCGGTAGACGTCCAGCCAGCGGCAGCCGGCCCCCAGCGACCCGAACCATTCCTCGGCGCGCGCCCGCAGCTTGGCGGGGTTCTCATACGCCGTGGCGGTCGGCAGCACCACCACTTCCCGAGCTCCGCACTCCGCTAGCAGGGCGGCGTCGAAGTCGCAGCCCGCGGAGAACTCGCCGCCCCCCACGAACGCCAGGGTCCCCCGACTCACGGCGCGGCTCCCTCTGCGCTCGGCCGCGTCTCCGGCAGACCGGCCCGGTGCGGGTCGAGCCGGGCCGCCCCGACGACCACTCGCAACAGACCTGGGGGGCCTCCACGCAGCGAGCGGCGGTCCAGCGAGGTCAGCTCGAACCCGCCGGCCCACAGCGCGCCGGAGATGTCGCGGGACATCGAAATGCCCCACATGCGCCGCGCGATGCGGTCCAGGCGGCGACGCCAGCGGCGGGCATCGCCGTCGAGTTCCACGAACAGCAGCCGGCCATCGGGGGCCAGCGCCCCTCGTAGCACGGCGACAAGCGTGTCCAGAGCCGGCGCCGCCGCCAGCGCCCCGAATGAGCAGATCGTGTCGAAGCGCTCGCCGGACCGCTCGATGGCCGAAGCCGGGGGCGCCACGACCAGTTCCCGCACCTCCCCGTAGGAGAACCCGCTGGCGAGCGGTCCCCGGATGTCCAGCACCCGGCCGGTGGCGCGGCGCTGCATGTCGACGGCCGCCGAGCGCAGCCGACGCCGGAGAGCCCCGCTTCCGCCGATGAAGCGCATGTTCGAGCCGGGGTCCACCACCGGCCAGACCGTCGCGTCCTTCGGGGCAACGTCCACGGACACTGCGGCCTGCCCCGGAACCCGCTCAACAACCCCCGGCGGCGCAGACCCGGGTGCCGCCGAGTGGGCCCCGGGCTCGGCCGGAGCGACGAGCAGGACGCGATGCGGCATCGCCGGGCGGGCGCTCAGCGCCACCAGCGGCCGGCGAACCGCCACCCGGACCGCACCGGCGCCGCTCGCCGCGCCTCCGGTCGCTGCAGCATCAGCCGGACCGCGGCGACGATCGCCGCGACTTCGTCATCGGCGGGGGGCGGCGCCACCGTGAGGATCGGCCCGGCGGTGCCGCTCGGGTCGCTCACAGCGGGATGACGCCGTGCTTGCGGCGGGGGCGTTCGGCGCGCTTGGTGCGCAGCGCGTCGAAGCCGGCGATCGCCTTTCGCCTGGTGTCGGCCGGGTCGATGACGTCGTCGATGTAGCCGCGCTCTGCGGCGATGTACGGGTTGGCGTAGCGCTCGATGTAGTCCTCCACCAACTCGTCGCGGCGGGCCTCGGGGTTCTCGCTGTCGGCCAACTCGCGCCGGTGGAGGATCTCCACGGCGCCCTGCGGTCCCATGACGGCCAGCTCCGCCGACGGCCACGCGAAGCACAGGTCCGAGCCCACGGACTTGGAGTCCATGACGACGTAGGCGCCTCCGTAGGCCTTGCGCGTCACCACGGAGATGCGCGGCACCGTCGCCTCGCAGTAGGCGTACAGCAGCTTGGCGCCGTGGCGGATGATGCCGCCGTACTCCTGGTCGACGCCCGGAAGGAACCCCGGCACGTCCACCAGCGTCAGCAGCGGAATGCCGAAAGCGTCGCAGGTGCGGACGAACCTCGCCGCCTTGGAGGACGACTCGATGTCCAGAACCCCGGCCAGCACCCGAGGCTGATTGCCCACGACGCCGACGGTGTGCCCGTCGAGACGGCCGAAGGCGCAGACGATGCTCTGCGCCCAGTGAGGGAAGTACTCCAGGTACTCGCCGTCGTCGAGCACCGAGACGATCACATCCCGCATGTCGTAGGGCAGGTTGGAGCTTGCGGGCAGGACGGCCCGCAGTTCGGGGCAGCTGCGGTCCGGGGAGTCGAGGGGTTCGTAGTGCGGGGGATGCTCGAGGTAGTTGGACGGGAGGAAGCTCAGCAGTTCCTTCACCGCGTCGAGCACGTCGTGCTCGCTGTCGCGCACGAAGGTCGCCACGCCCGACTTGGTCGAATGGCTGCGTGCCCCGCCGAGGTCCTCGAGGGAGACCTCCTCGCCGGTCACGGTGCGCACCACGTCGGGGCCGGTGATGAACATGTGCGACTTCTCACGCACCATGAAGATGAAGTCGGTGATCGCCGGGCTGTAGACCGCGCCGCCCGCGCACGGCCCGAGGACCACCGATATCTGCGGCACCACGCCCGAGGCGCGCACGTTGCGCGAGAAGATGCCCCCGTAGGAGTCGAGGCTCACGACCCCCTCCTGGATGCGCGCCCCGGCGCCGTCGTTCAGACCGATAACCGGCGCCCCGGTGGTGACGGCAAGGTCCATGACCTTGTGAATCTTGGCGGCGAACACCTCGCCCAAGGCGCCTCCGAAGACGGTGAAGTCCTGCGCGAAGACGAACACCTTGCGACCGTCGACGGTGCCCCAACCCGTCACGACGCCGTCTGTGTAGGGCCGCTCGCTCAGGCCGCTCTCGGTGGCCCGGTGCCGGGCCAGCATGTCGAGTTCGTGGAAAGAGCCCGAGTCCAGCAGGTAGTCGATGCGCTCTCGGGCCAGGAGCTTGCCCTTGGCGTGCTGGCGCTCCACCGCCCGCTCGGGACCGGCGTGCCGGGCCTGTTCCTTGCGCTCAGCGAGTTCGGCGAGGCGTTCGGCCATGGAATGGTCGGCCATAGGCGCGAAAGCGTACAGGGGCGCCCGGCGGCGCCCGCAGGAGCAGGTGGCGTCGGGTCGCCCGGCCCCGGCGGGGAAGCCTCGGCGGATCGGGGCCGGGCTATGGTGCGCCGGATGCGCATGCAGTTCTTCGCCACTTGCCTAGTGGAGCTTCTGCGGCCCGACGTGGGAGCCGCGGCACAGCGGGTGCTGCGCGCTGGCGGGCACGATCCGCAGCCGCTGCGAGGCGCCACCTGCTGCGGCCAGCCCGCCTACAACGCGGGCTACGCCCCCGAGGCTCGGCGCGTGGCGCGGCGCACGCTGCGCGCCCTCGGCGACGGCGACGCAGCCTGTGTGGTCACCTCCGGGTCGTGCGCCACGATGATGACCCACCACTGGCCGGAACTGTTCGAGGGGACCGCGGACGCGGGGGCGGCGCGCAAGGCTGCGGCGCGGACCGTCGAGTTGACGGCGTTCCTGACAGGGACGCCCGCGGCCGCCGGCGGCGGCGCAGGGGCCGGCCGCTCGGGCCCCGCGACCGGCGCGACCGACCCGACCGGCGGGGGCGGCGCGGGCGGCGGCGCGGAGATTTCCGGCGAGAGCCACCCGATCGGCGGGGGCACAGAGACGGCCGCCGGCGCAGCAGGGGCGGCACACGCTGGAGGGCCCGCGGCGGTCATCGTGCACGACTCGTGCCACGCCTTGCGCGAGCTCGGAGCGGGGATCACCGTGCGGCGCGCTCTCGCCGACGCGGGCCGCACCGCCACCGAGGCCGACGGGAGCGAGCGGTGCTGCGGGTTCGGCGGTTCGTTCTCGGTCAAGCTGCCCGCTGTGTCGGTGGCCATGGCCGACGAGAAGCTGGACAGCTTCGTCGCAACCGGATGCGAGCAGGTGACGAGCTGCGATCTCTCGTGCCTGCTGCATCTGCAGGGCCGGGCGCGCCGCCGCGGCCTGGGGTTGCGTTTCGACCATGTGGCCGCACTGCTGGACCGCGAGACGTGAGCGCCCGCCGACCGCGCGCCCCGCGCCGCGCCCCGCGCCGCGCTGTCGCTGCCGCTGTCGCTGTCGCTGTCGCTGTCGCTGTCGCGTGAGCGTTCCCACCGCCATCCCGGTCAGCTTCAGCGGTCGAGCCGGGCGCGCCCTCGGCGACGAGCGCATGCGGGCGGCCATCGCCCGCGGCACGGGCCTCATGCTGGAGCGGCGCCACGAAGCCATCGCCGCGCTGGCCAACGCCGACGAGCTGCGCGACGCCGCCGCCGCCATCCGTGCAGAGGCCCTGCGGCACCTACCCGAACTCCTGGAGCAATGGTCGGACAACCTGACCGCCCGCGGCGGGCAGGTGCACTGGGCCGGCGACGCTGGCGAGGCCACCGCGATCATTGCCGAGATCGTCAACCGGCGCGGCGGCAAGGTCATCGCCAAGGGCAAGTCCATGATCTCCGAGGAGATCCACCTGAACGCGGTGCTGGAGGAGGCCGGCGCGGAGGTCACCGAGACCGACCTGGGCGAGTTCATCCAGCAACTGGCCGGCGAGCCCCCCTCGCACATCGTGGCGCCGGCCATGCACAAGGACCGCTTCGAGGTAGCCGACCTGCTCAGCGCCGACCGCGGGGCACCGGTCAGTGCTGAGATCACCGCCGAGGCGGCCTACGCCCGGAGGCGTCTCCGGCAGGCCTTCCTGGACGCAGGGGTCGGCATCACCGGCGTGAACTTCGCCGTCGCCTCCACCGGCTCCATCTGCCTCGTGGAGAACGAAGGCAACGGGCGCATGTGCTCGAGCCTGCCGCCCACCCACATCGCCCTCATGGGCCTCGAGCGCATCGTCGCCGACTTCGGTGAGCTGGACGTGATGCTCAACCTGCTGGCCCGCTCGGCGACCGGTCAGGCCCTGACGGTGTACACCAACGTCATCACCGGCCCGCGGCGCCCCGGCGAGATCGACGGTCCCGAGGAGCTGCACGTGGTGGTGCTGGACGGTGGGCGCAGCGCCGCGCTGGGCACCGAGTTCAGCTCGGCGCTGCACTGCATCCGCTGCGGCGCCTGCCTGAACGTCTGCCCGGTCTACCGGCAGGTCGGCGGCCACGCCTACGACTCGGTCTACAGCGGACCCATCGGCGCCGTGCTCACCCCGTTGCTGAGACCCGACGATCCGGCGGCTCGCGAGCTCTCGGAGGCCTCGTCGCTGTGCGGCGCCTGCACCGAGATCTGCCCCGTGCGCATCCCCCTGCACGATCTGCTGCTGCAGCTGCGGCACCGCGACGCCCGGGGGGACGCTTCGCGGCTGAGGCGGGCGGGCTTCTGGTTGTGGTCACAGGCGTGGTCGAGGCGCTGGATCTTCGGGGCCATGGTGCTCGCAGCCCGCGCCGGACTGCCGGTTCTGCGAAGGATCCGGCGGCTGCCGAACGTCGGGTGGCTGGGCGCCTGGCAGCGCGGACGGGAGTTGCCGTGAGCGCCCGCACCACGAGGGCCGAGTTCCTGGGACGGCTGCGGGCGGGTGACCCTGACGTCGCCAGCGAGGGCGGACCTGCGCCGCCTAGCCCGCGGGCGCGATTCGTCTCGCGCCGCAGCGGCCCCGACGGGTTCATGGAAGCGTGGCAGTCCCTGGGCGGCACGGCCGAACGGATCCCCGCCGAGGAGTTGCCGGGCGCGGTGGCCGCCTACGCGGCCGAGCGCGACGGGCCGCTCGTCGCCGTCGCGGGACTGGACCTAGCCGCCGACCTCCGCTGGCCCGACTGCGGCTCACAGGCAGCCTCGGGGGCCGCCGTCGGCGTAGTGCGGGCCGTCGCCGCCGCGGCGCAGACCGGCACGGTGCTGCTGCGGTCCGACGACAACCGGGGCCGGGCCGCGAGCCTGCTGCCGCCGGCTTGCGTCTTCGTCATCGACGCCGGCGCCATCGTCGACACCGTCGGCGACTTCCTGCGCGACCTCGACGATCCCCCGAGTCAACTAGTGGCGGTCACCGGACCCTCCCGCTCGGCCGACATCGAGAGCACGCTGGTGATCGGAGTCCACGGACCGGGAGAAGTACACGCCATACTCACGGGGTGACGGCGTCGTCGGAAACCCAGTCGTCGGAAACCCAACGGCTCCTGACACCCACGTTCACGGCGCTGCTGACGGCATGCATCTGGTACTTCGTCAGCACGGGCATGATGCTCGTGGCCGTCCCCGTCTTCGTGAGCGAAGAGCTGAGGGGCGGCGAGTGGGGCGTCGGCGCCGCCATGGGGGTCTCCGGCCTCGCCGCAGCCGTGCTGCGGATCGTCGCCGGACCCATCACCGACACGAAGGGGCGTCGTTGGGTGATGGTCTTCGGTTCGTCGGTGGCCGCAGTGAGCATGCTGGGCCTGCTGGTAGCCGGCAGCGTCGGCAGCGTCGTGGCGTTCCGCGCCCTCACCGGCGTCGGCGAGGCCGCCTTCTTCGTCGGCGCCGCGACCGCCCTGCAGGACATCGCCCCCGAAGGACGGCGCGCCGAGGCGACCTCCTACTTCTCCGCGGTGGTGTACGCCAGCATGGCTCTGGGCCCGCTGCTGGCAGAGTGGCTGATAGAGCGGTTCTCCTTCGAGGCCACGTGGCTGGTCGGGGCGGTGTTCTGCGGTATCGGCGCGCTGCTGGCACTACGCGCCCCGCAGAATCGCGTCCCCGCGACCACCAACCGCCAGTACTTCTCGAGGCCCATCGTGCACCCGGCGGCGGTGCGGCCGGGCAGCGTCTTGATGATCGGCCTGTTGGGCTTCGCCTGTTTCATGACCTTCGCGGCGCTCTGGGCCACGGAGGTCGGCATCGAGCATGCAGGCAGCGTGTTCCTGCTCTTCGCGGGCGCCGTCCTGATCCTGCGACTGCTGCTGGCGCGACTGCCGGACCGCCTCGGCGCCCGGACCACCACGACCATCGCGCTCGTGTTCTCGGCGCTGGGACTCGCCATCATGGCGATCTGGAAGGCACCCGGCGGGGCCTACCTCGGAAGCGCCGTGCTGGCGCTGGGGCAGAGCTTCCTGTTCCCGGCGCTGTTCGCCTCGGTCATCCAGTCTGCACCGCCGTCCGAACGGGGACAGGCTGTCGCCTCGTTCAGCATCTCGTTCGACGTTGCGTTCGGGATCGGAGGCTTCATCGCCGGCGCTGTCGCCAGCCACTTGGGCGGGATCACATCGGCGTTCTGGTTCGGCGCTGTGGCGTGCGGCCTGGCGCTGCTGCTCGCTCGAGGCACGCTCCCGAAGACGTCGGGCGTCGCTCCGCCGCGTGAGGACGCTCCTCTGCCTCCCCGGGCCGGGCCCGACGAGGCGAGGCACCTCAGAGGATCTTGATCTCGATGTCGACCCCGGCGGGCAGGTCGATGCGCTGCAACGAATCAACCGTCTTCGCCGAGGAGTTCACGATGTCCAGCAGCCGCTTGTGAATCCGCATCTCGAAGTGCTCGCGGCTGTCCTTGTCCTTGTGGGGTGAACGGATCACGGTGACACGGTGCCGCTCGGTGGGCAGCGGTACCGGGCCGCGCACGTCGGCCTGGGTTCGCTTCACCGTCTGCACGATCTTGCGCGCCGACTGATCCACGACCTCGTGGTCGTACGCCTTGAGGCGGATCCGGATTTTCTGCCCCGCAGCCACGGCCCGCTACTTCAGGATCTTGGTAACGGCGCCGGCGCCGACGGTGCGCCCACCCTCGCGGATGGCGAAGCGCAGACCTTCGTCCATGGCGATCGGGGCGATCAGCTCGACGGTCATCTGGGTGTTGTCGCCCGGCATGCACATCTCGATGCCCTCGGGCAGCGCGATGGAACCCGTGACGTCGGTGGTGCGGAAGTAGAACTGCGGCCGGTAGCCGTCGAAGAACGGCTTGTGGCGCCCGCCTTCGGCCTTGGTCAGCACGTAGACCTCGGCCTCGAAGTGGGTGTGCGGGGTGATGGAGCCCGGCGCGGCCAGCACCTGCCCCCGCTGCACCTCGTCCTTGGCGACGCCGCGCAGCAGCGCGCCGATGTTGTCGCCGGCGCGGCCTTCGTCGAGGATCTTGCGGAACATCTCCACACCGGTGCACACCGTCTTGCGGGTCTCCTTGATGCCGACGATCTCGACGTTGTCGCCGGTGTTCACGATGCCCTGCTCCACCCGGCCGGTGACCACCGTGCCGCGGCCGGTGATCGAGAAGACGTCCTCGATGGGCAGCAGGAACGGCTTGTCGACGTCGCGCAGCGGCTCCGGCACGTAACTGTCGACCTGCTCCATGAGGGCCACGACCTGATCGGCGGCCTCGGTGTCGCCGTCCAGCGCCTTGAGCGCCGAGACCGGCACGACCGGCGTGTCATCGCCGGGGAACCCGTACTCGTCGAGCAGCTCGCGCACCTCGAGCTCCACTAGTTCCAGCAGCTCGGGGTCGTCGACGGCGTCCACCTTGTTGAGCGCCACCAGGATGCGCGGCACGCCGACCTGGCGGGCCAGCAGCACGTGCTCGCGGGTCTGCGGCATGGGCCCGTCGGCGGCGGAGACCACCAAGATGGCCCCGTCCACCTGCGCGGCGCCGGTGATCATGTTCTTGATGTAGTCCGCGTGGCCGGGCATGTCGACGTGGGCGTAGTGCCGGTTGGGCGTCTCGTACTCCACGTGCGCGACGTTGATGGTGATGCCCCGCTCGCGCTCCTCGGGGGCCTTGTCGATGGAGTCGAAGTCCGTGAACTGCGTGGACTCCGGATCGCGTTCGGACAGGACCCGCGTGATGGCGGCGGTCAGTGTCGTCTTGCCATGGTCGATGTGCCCCATGGTCCCCACGTTGATGTGAGGCTTAGAACGCTGGAAGACTTCCTTGGCCATTTCTCGCTCCTGATGCTCCGTTTCGGTTTGTGGTTCTGTTCGGTTCGTTCACAAGCGGATTCACTGCGAATCCGTGCGACCCGGCCGCGCGGCTCGTTCCGGCGGTGCGTTCGCGGCGGCAGGCGGATCTTCGGTTGGTCAGACGCCGCGCACGCGGGAGATGATCGTCTCCTGCACCGACACCGGCACCTGCTGGTAGGAGTCGAACTGCATGGTGTAGGTAGCCCGACCCTGAGTGCGCGAACGCAGGTCGGTAGCGTATCCGAACATCTCCGCAAGCGGCACCGTGGCGTTGACGACTTGATTGGCGCCGCGCTGCTCGGTCGCCAGCACCCGCCCGCGGCGGCTGTTGATGTCGCCCACGACGTCGCCCAGGAAGCGCTCGGGCGCCACTGCCTCTGTTGCCATGACCGGTTCGAGCAGGACCGGCGAGGCTTTGTGCGCAGCCTCCCGGAACCAGGCCACGGCCGCGATCTTGAAGGCCATCTCCGAGGAGTCCACGTCGTGGTACTTGCCGTCGTTCAGGACGACGCGAACCCCGACGGTGGCGAAACCCGCCAGGACGCCGGTGGTGAGAGCCTCGCGGACCCCCGCCTCGACGGACGGGATGTACTCCTTCGGGATACCCCCGCCGCGCACCTCGTTCACGAACTCGAACTCCTCGCCGGGGCCCAGCGGCTCGATCGAGGCGCAGATGACGGCGAACTGACCCAGACCGCCGGTCTGCTTGCGATGCATGTAGGTGTGCTCGAGCACCGGGGCGGTGAGCGTCTCCCGGTAGGACACCTGGGGCCGGCCCACCGAGGCGTCCACTTTGAACTCCCGCAGCATCCGGTCCACGATCACCTCGAGGTGCAGTTCGCCCATGCCGGCGATGATGGTCTGGCCGGTGTCGGTGTCGGTGCGCACCCGGAACGTGGGGTCCTCCTCCGCCAACGCCCCCAGGGCCTTCGACAGGCGATCCTGATCGGCCTTGGACTTGGGCTCGACCGCCACGTCGATCACCGACTCGGGGAAGTCCAACTGCTCCAGCAGGATCGGATGGTTCTTGGCGCAGAGCGTGTCGCCGGTGCGGGTGTTCTTGAAGCCGACCCCGGCCACGATGTTGCCGGCGGCGACCTCGGCGCGGTCGAGTCGGTCGTTGGCGTGCATCTCCAGCAGGCGCGAGATGCGCTCGGTACGGCCGGTCCGGCTGTTCAGGACCTGATCGCCCTTGGACACCTTGCCGCTGTAGACGCGGAAATAGGTAAGCCGCCCCACGTGCGGGTCAGACATGATCTTGAAGGCGAGGGCGGCGAACGGCTCCGCCTCGTCGGTGTCCCGGCGGAGCGTCGCACCGCTGCGGGGGTGCGTTCCCTCCACCGGCGGCATGTCGAGCGGCGACGGCAGGTAGTCCACGACGGCGTCCAGCAGCGGCTGCACGCCCTTGTTCTTGAACGCCGAGCCGCAGAGCACCGGAACGAACTCCCCGGACAGGGTGCCCCGACGTATGGCCGGCCGCAGATCCTCCGCCGTGATCTCCTCCTCGGCGACGAACTTCTCCAGGATGCCGTCGTCGATGGTGCTGACCGCATCGATGATCTCGGCTCGCCGCGTCTCGGCCAGTTCGGCCAGCTCCGGCGGCACCTCCACCTCCTCCCAGGTGGCGCCCAGGTCCGAGGCGTTCCAGACGAGGCCGCGCATCCTCAGCAGGTCGACCACGCCGGCGAAGTCGGACTCGGCACCGATCGGCACCTGCAGCACCAGCGGGTTGCAGTCCAGCCGCTCGCGGATGCTGTCGGTGCAGAAGAAGAAATCGGCGCCGGTTCGATCCAGCTTGTTGACGAAGCAGATGCGGGGCACGCCGTAGCGGTCCGCCTGCCGCCAGACGGTCTCGGTCTGCGGCTCCACGCCGGCCACGCCGTCGAACACGGCCACGGCGCCGTCGAGCACGCGCAGCGACCGCTCCACCTCCATGGTGAAGTCCACGTGGCCCGGGGTGTCGATGATGTTGATGCGGCTGCCGCGCCAGATGCAATGGGTGGCGGCGGCGGTGATGGTGATGCCCCGCTCCTGCTCCTGGGCCATCCAGTCCATGGTGGCGGCGCCGTCGTGCACCTCGCCGAGCTTGTAATTCACGCCTGCGTAGTACAGGAAGCGCTCGGTCGTGGTGGTCTTGCCCGCGTCGATGTGGGCCATGATGCCGATGTTGCGAGTTCGTTCGAGAGAATGTGGAGACATGATGGGGTTCTCCGCGGGAGGGATCGGGGTCCCGGGATCGGGTCCCGGTGACCGGCGGTGAGCACGTCACCGAACCGGTCGGAAGCCAATCAGGCGCGGTGACGGTCAGATGCGTCCATGGTCACGCAACCATGACGAGTCGCGCTCCCACTACCAGCGATAGTGGGCGAAGGCCTTGTTGGACTCCGCCATCTTGTGGAGGTCCTCTTTGCGCTTGATGGACGACCCGGCGTTGTTCGAGGCGTCGAGCAGCTCCCCGGCGAGGCGAGCAGCCATCGTGCGCTCGCGGCGGTCCCGGGCGTAGCCGACGATCCAGCGGATCGCCAGGGTGGTCTGGCGGCGCGGCCGCACGTCGACGGGCACCTGGTAGGTGGCGCCGCCCACCCGCCGGCTGCGCACCTCCAACTGCGGCTTCACGTTCTCCACGGCGCGCTTCAGGACGACGGCGGGCTCTGCGCCGGTGCGCTCGCCCACCGTCGAGAGGGCGTCGTAGACGATGCGCTCGGCCAGCGACCGCTTGCCGCGCTGGAGCACCTTGTTGACGAACTGCGTGACCAGTACCGAGTCGTAGACCGGATCGGGCCGCAGATCGCGGCGCTGGGGTGGACCTCGGCGGGGCATCTCGTCAGTCCTTCTTGGCGCCGTAGCGGCTGCGAGCCTGCCGGCGCTCGTCCACGCCGCTGGAGTCCAGGGCGCCGCGGATGACCTTGTAGCGCACGCCGGGGATGTCCTTCACCCGGCCGCCGCGCACCAGCACGATGGAGTGCTCCTGCAGGTTGTGCCCCTCGCCGGGGATGTACGCCGTTACTTCGATCCCGCTCGTGAGGCGCACCCGCGCCACCTTCCGCAGCGCGGAGTTCGGCTTCTTGGGAGTGGTGGTGTAGACCCGCGTGCACACTCCCCGCCGCTGGGGCGCGCCCTTCAGAGCCGGCGTGCTGTCCTTGCGGGACTTGGACCGGCGTCCCTTGCGCACGAGTTGCTGGATGGTGGGCACGGTTGGGCAGAACTCCTGGATGTCTAGTTGGGGCAGGTCTAGTTAGGGCAGGGGGTGTCGGTTGCAGTCGAGCACTGGCCGGGAACCGGGGCGACCAGCGCAACGGTCCACGATCCGTGGGCCGGCCCGGGCTCGCTCAGGCACCTCTAGCAGCGGTTTTCTCGGCGGGGCGGTCCGGGGACAGGCCTAAGCCGACATTGCAGACTACGAGCGGGCGACCGCCTTCACAACCCAGCGGTCTCGGCGGCGAGTTCGGGGGGCTCGTCCGGCGCCGCCGCCTCGTTCGCCTCGGGCGGCGCGCCGAAGATGTCCGCGTACCCCTCCGCGAACTCGTCGTACTCCTCGGAGTAGACCTCCATCGGCACGTACTCGGGGGCGTGCGGCCGGACGTTGCGGTACTTGGCGATCCCGGTGCCCGCCGGGATCAGCTTGCCGATCATGATGTTCTCCTTCAGCCCGCTCAAGTCGTCGCTGCGCGACTCGATGGCGGACTCGGTGAGCACCTGCGTCGTCGTCTGGAAGGAGGCGGCCGAGAGCCACGAATCGGTCGCCAGCGAGGCCTTGGTGATCCCCATGAGTTCGGGACGACCCTGCGCCGGGCGCTTCTCCTCGGTGATGAGCAGCCGGTTGGCGTCCCGGTAACGGCGGGCGTCGACCCGCTCGCCGGGCAGGAAATCCGAGTCGCCGGACTCCTGCACCAGCACCCGCCGGGTCATCTGGCGCACGATCAACTCGATGTGCTTGTCGTGGATCGACACGCCCTGCTCGCGGTACACGGCCTGCACCTCGTCGACGAGGTACTGCTGCACGGCGCGCAGGCCCTTGATCTCCAGCAACTCCTTCGGGTCCACGTTGCCCTCGACGAGCACGTCGCCGGCCTCCACCTCGTCGCCGTCGGCGAACTCCAAGCGCGCCCCCACGACGGCGACGTGCTTCTCCTCGCTGCCGTCGGGGGCGACCACCCGCAGCCGCTGCTGCTGGCCGTCGGGCTCGTCGACCCGCAGGACACCCGAACTCCTCGCCAGGGTCGCCTTGCCCTTGGGGGTGCGGGCCTCGAACAACTCCACGACGCGGGGCAGGCCGCGGGCGATGTCGCTCACCGACCGTCCCAACTCCATGGCGCCGCCTGTGTGGAACGTCCGCATCGTCAGCTGGGTGCCCGGCTCGCCGATGGACTGGGCGGCGATCACCCCGACCGCTTCGCCCGTCTCGATCAGAGCCCCGGTGGCGAGCGACATGCCGTAGGACTTGGCGGAGATCCCCTGGATGGAGTTGTCGGTCAGCGGCGACAGCACGCGCACCCGCTCGAGTCCCGAGTCGCCGGCGAGGCGCTCCATGAGCCGGCGGGTCACCATCTCGCCTGCGGCGATCTCCGTCCCGTCGTCGAGCGCCGCGCCGTCGGCCAGGATCCGGCCCAGCAGGCGCACCTCCAGCGGCCGGTCGCCGGAACGAAGATCAACTTGGATCCCCGGCACCGGTTCGTTGTTCTCGAACGGATCCTCGTCATTGACGATGAGCTCCTGCGCCACGTCGACGAGGCGCCGGGTGAGGTAGCCCGAGTCGGCGGTGCGCAGCGCCGTGTCCACGAGGCCCTTGCGGGCGCCGGGCGTGGAGATGAAGTACTCCAGCACCGACAGCCCCTCGCGGAAGTTCGACTTGATCGGCCGGGAGATCATGTCGCCGCGCGGGTTGGCCACCACGCCGCGCATGCCGGCGATCTGGCGCAGCTGCATCATGTTCCCGCGGGCGCCGGAGTCCACCATCATGTTCAGGGGGTTGAGACCCTCGCCGGCAAGGGCTTCGACCATCTCGTCCTGCACTTCCTGGGTGGCCTCCAGCCAGGTCTCGATCTCCTTCTGGCGCCGCTCGCCGTCGGAGATGATCCCGCGGCGGAACTGGTTCTCCGTGGACTGCGCCTGGCGCTCCCGGCGCTCTAGGATCCGAGGCTTGTCGGCCGGCACCTTGATGTCGTCGAGTGAGATCGTGAGACCGGACTGCGTGGCGAACCGGAAGCACAGGTCCTTCAAGCCGTCGAGGCTGCGCGCCACCTCAGCCTTGGGATAGTTGCGGGCGAGCTGCTCCACGACCCGGCCCACGGCGGGCCGCCTCAGCTCCTCGTTGATGAAACCGAAGTCCTCCGGCAGCTGCTGGTTCAGCAGGATCCGCCCGACCGTTGTGGGCTCGTAGGCGGCCCTCCCGTTGCCGGAGGCCGCGCCCTCGTCCTCACCGTCGGCCGCCGGACGCAACAACTCCGGGACACGGAACTCGATCGGCGCGTGCAGCTCCACCTGGCCGGCCTCGTAGGCGAACATGACCTCGTCGGGGTTGCGGAAGACACGACCCGCGCCACGCCCCTCGGGATTCAGGAGAGTGATGTAATAGGTGCCGATGATCATGTCCTGGGTGGGCGTCACGAGCGGTGAGCCGTGCGCCGGCGACAGGACGTTGTTGGCCGAGAGCATGAGCAAGCGGGCCTCGGCCTGCGCCTCGGCGGACAGCGGCAGGTGCACGGCCATCTGGTCCCCGTCGAAGTCGGCGTTGAAGGCGGCGCAGACCAGCGGGTGGATCTGGATCGCCTTGCCGCCGACCAGCACGACCTCGAAGGCCTGGATGCCGAGGCGGTGCAGCGTGGGCGCCCTGTTCAGCAGGACGGGGTGCTCCTTGATGACCTCCTCCAGGACGCTCCAAACCGCCGGACGGCGGCGCTCGACCATGCGCTTGGCGGACTTGATGTTGGGCGCCAGCTCCTGCTCCACGAGGTTCTTCATGACGAACGGCTTGAAGAGCTCGAGGGCCATGAGGCGCGGCAGGCCGCACTGGTGGAACTTGAGCGTGGGCCCCACGACGATCACCGAGCGTCCCGAGTAGTCCACGCGCTTGCCCAGCAGGTTCTGGCGGAACCGGCCCTGCTTGCCCTTCAGCATGTCCGAGAGCGACTTGAGCGGGCGGTTGCCCGGGCCGGTGACCGGGCGGCCCCGGCGGCCGTTGTCGAACAGGGCGTCGGTGGCCTCCTGCAGCATCCGCCGCTCGTTGTTGACGATGATCTCCGGCGCGCCCAGGTCCAGCAGGCGCTTCAGGCGGTTGTTCCGGTTGATGACGCGCCGGTAGAGGTCGTTCAGGTCCGAAGTGGCGAACCGCCCGCCGTCGAGCTGCACCATGGGACGCAGGTCCGGCGGGATGACCGGCACCACGTCCAGGATCATCGCCCGGGGGTCGTTGATCCGCCGCCCGTGCTCGTCGCGGGTGTTGAAGGCGCTCACGATCCGCAGGCGGCGGATCGCCTTGTGCTTGCGCTGCGCCGACAGCGGCTTGGTGCCCTCGGGGGGCGACACCATCAGGCGCAGCTCCTCCTCCTGAGCGTCGAAGTCGGACACGTCGATGAGCCGGGCGATGGCGTCCGCGCCCATCCCGCCGTCGAAGTAGTCCTGGTAGCGGTAGGTCAACTCGCTCCAGAGCTCCTCGTCCTCGATGATCTGACGCGAGTGGAGGTCTTTGAAGACCTCGAAGGCGTTCTGGATCTTCTCGAGTTCCTCGGTGCGCAGTTCCTGCAGTTCCTCCAGCTCGCGCTCGGCGGCGGCGCGCCGGTTGCGGATGTCCGCGCCGGTCCCGCTGCCCTCCTCGAGTTCGGCGAGCTCCTCCTCGAGCGCCCGCTGGATCTCGTCGCGGCGGCCGTCGAACTCGGTCCTGACGATGCGCAGTTCCTCGTGCATGTCCCGCTCGAGCTCAGGCAGATCAACATCGCGGCGTTCGGCGTCCACGTTGACGACTAGGTGCGCGGCGAAGTAGACGACCTTCTCGAGCTGCTTGGCCTTCACCTCTTCGCGGGGCTCTGTCCCCGTGAGCAGGTACGCCAGCCAGGAGCGCGTGCCGCGCAGGTACCAGATGTGCACCACCGGCGCCGCCAGCTCGATGTGGCCCATGCGCTCGCGGCGCACCTTGGTGCGGGTCACCTCCACACCGCAGCGCTCGCAGATGATGCCGCGGAAGCGAATGCGCTTGTACTTGCCGCAGGTGCACTCCCAGTCCTTCTGCGGGCCGAAGATCTTCTCGCAGAAGAG
>LXNI01000451.1_pt1 | contig 47233 bp, 37 predicted proteins | sample 809091 | NCBI WGS metagenome assembly LXNI01 (sample SAMN04870527, study PRJNA318959) | sponge metagenome | biome: 01000161; feature: marine sponge reef; material: water | host: Sarcotragus foetidus | place: Greece: Milos, Mediterranean Sea | collected 2013-05-29 | depth 5-7 m
GCGGTGCAGATCGCGGTCGGGATCGACGCCGCAGGGAAGCGTCATCTGCTGGCCGTGGAACTGGCGGATCGGGAGACCGCCACCAGCTGGACCACGTTTCTGACCGCCTTGAAGGCACGGGGTCTCCGAGGGGTCGAATACGTGGTCTCGGACAGTCATGAGGGTCGTCTTAAGCAGGCCATCGAGAAGGTGTTGACCACGGCGCTCTGGCAACGCTGTGCGGTGCATTTTCTGCGCAACGCGGTGACGCATACGACCCATCAGACCGATCTGGACTGTGTCGACGAACTGAAGCTGCTGTGGAGCTGCAGCGGCATGAAGGCGGCGCGGCGCGACCTCCGTCGCTGGATCGAGCGCTGGGGCGAAGAACCGGGCTGTGACGCGCTGGTGACCTGGGTAGAAGAAAACATCGAAGAGACGTTCTCGGTCTACCGCTTGCCACGCGCACATCGCAAACGCATGAAATCCACCAACATGTTGGAACGGTACAACGAGGAGATCCGCAACCACCCCAAACGAAATTTGCAGAAAACTATTGACATAACTTAGGCGCGGTTGTGCGACGTTATTGTTGTATGAGCGCAGCGCCACTGATCCCACTCGCCTATGGTTTAGGTTCTCACTTCATGGCTGTCAGTTTGATGTTTGGGGATGTACCGAGTAAATGGTCCTTTTGAACATCTAAATGCCCGCAATCGGCTGGTCTCTTACGTTAATTTCTTCCTAGTCGGCTGATCATGGACAGAATTAATAAACACCTTATATATTAGCTATTTTCTAAAATAAAGTCTTATATATTGTGTTTAAAAGGTAGATTTTCATGGAGCTAACTCCAGGGGTAAAGCGGACCGTCGTTCGTTTAGGTGATTCGTTGCGAACCGCTCGCCTTCGACGTCGCCTTTCGCAGAGAGACATGGCGCTAGTAATGGGAGTCTCTGTAGGTACTGTTCAACGGATTGAAGGAGGTGATCCTGGGGTAGCGATCGGCAACATTGCGATGGCGTTCCTCTGCCTCAATTGCCTCGATAAACTCGCGAACGTCATGGATCCAACCTTGGATGAAATAGGTACCGCGGCTGAGTCGTTACGCCTACCGCAGCGAGTGAGATCAAGACCAATTAAGTGCGATCTTACAAACCGAGAGTCCTCCAATCAGGATCCAATTGCATACTAATGGCGACCAATAGAAAGATCACTGTGGTCCTAGGCAGTGACCGGCACCTTGTGGGGGAATTGATCTTCGAGAGTGACCAAGGTCGTCAACAATCCGCGTTCCGTTATCACGACGACTGGCTGGAAAGTTCGATTGGGTTTGCGTTGTCACCCGCGATGCCTCTACGACCTGGGTGGGAAACCTTCTCTGGAATAGCTCAATACTGCTTGCCAGTTCCGATTTCCGACACTGCGCCAGATAGTTGGGGCAGGAGTGTTATTCGAGCGCACTTAGGGAGAGAAGTTAATGAGTTAGAGATGCTCCTCGCAGTCAATGATGAGACAAGGACGGGGGCGTTACGGTATCTGGATGAACGCGGAGAGATTCAATCAGCTACTTCTCCGCCAGTGCCTAGAACGCATACACTCACCGAACTTAGAGAAATGAACGCACGATTCGAACGAGGCGATGAGGATTTAACGCGGCTTGCTAGAGAACTGCGGGGAACCGGCGATAGTCTAGGTGGTGCAAGACCTAAATCGGCAATCTATGACACCGATGATCTCGCCATCGCGAAATACACTTCTGAGCGCGATACGATGCCGGTTGAACGAATGGAAGTCGCGACGCTCCGTCTTGCTAGTCTGGTTGGTATTCGAGCGTCATCTGCAAAGCTTGAATTACCGGAATCAAATCATCCAGTAGCTGTGATTCATCGTTTTGACAGGATCGGTGAAAAACGAGTGCACTACATTTCAGGGCGCAGCTTTCTAAATAGACGTGCGTCGGATGCACCTGCTTTCTATTCTGATTTGGCAGAAGTGATGCGTGGAAACTGTGGTGAAGGAGAACACGCACTAGCGGAGATCCGAGAGCTATATAGACGCACAATGTTTACGATCCTCGTGTCAAACACGGATGACCACTTAAAAAACCATGGATTCTTACACAGAGGTAGTTCTCGCTGGGCGCTTTCACCTGCGTTTGACATCAACCCTCAACCCTATCGACAGAAGCAACTCAAGACAGGTATAAGCGAATTGAGTGGATTTGAACCGTCAATTGAAGCTCTGATTGAAGCTTCTGCGCTGTTCGAAATCGAGGAAGAGGATGCTTCGTCCATGGTTCTCTGGATGGCACAAACAATCCGCACTCGATGGAGAGAGTTGTGCGCGGAGTTAGGTATGACATCACGGGCGATCGATCAGTATTCACCTGCGTTCGATCATCGGGAAATGGACGTCGCCTTACGAATCGGTCAAGCCAAGGTGACCTCTCACCAAATAAGAGAACCGACTAAGAGCAAAGATATCTCGTGAAACTACGAATCGATCGGAATTTGCGCGAGTGAAAATACAAATCGCGTCTGATTTGCATCTAGAGTTTAAAAGCGGCGCAAACGGGTCGCGGTTAGAAGCCGCAGATCGTGACCTGCTTGTGCTGGCGGGGGATATCTCAGTCGGACGTGGCGCGAAATCGTTTATTTCGGATCAATTACAAATCTCACCTGTGGTGTACGTTCCCGGCAATCATGAGTATTACGGTGGAACTAGAAGGAATGATTTAGATTCATGGTGGCGCGAGGTCGCAGAACAAGAGCTAGTTGGACTCCATTACCTGTCGTTGGATGAAGTCGTGATTGACGGAGTTCGGATAAAAGGCGCTACTTGGTATTCAGATTTTTGGGGTGGCGACGGGCGTTTTGCCAGAATGGGGATCGCAGACTTCCACCCACCGTACAACCAACCTGACGATTGGGGAATCCAGGAGCATAAGTCTGCGCACGAGTTTGCGACATCTTGGTTACAGATAGGTGAATACGCAGATGTGGTCGTGACGCACTTTCCGCCGACGTTGGAAGCGATCAGTGGACCATTCAGAGATCCGACTAATCCTATGAGCTTACTGAATTCGTACTTTATCAACGACAAAGAGAACCTGGTTCGCGAGCTGAATCCGAAGTTATGGATCTCGGGTCACACTCATATCGCGTACGACTACATGGTAGGTAGCTGCCGTTGTGTGGCAAACCCTTGTGGGTACCCAGGCGAGAGAAATCAGTTCGAATCTGCAAAGATCATCGAAGTGTAATCTCGGCATTGATGTGCATCGGTGACGCTAAACACACGGAAAAGAAAAACCGTGTTGGTTACCGTATACGACGGCGGGAAATAAGAAGCGACTGAGTGTTTTTACTTGCGTAGCTTGTGAACGCTCATTCGCTTGAGGTGGCAATCAATTCTTCGGGTTCTCTCATCGACTCAAGTTTTCTGACTTGCTGATCGCTAAGGTGTTTCTTTCTTCCATTGAATTTAAGGATTTCCTCTGCCGCATATGACTGGAATTTGCGTGGCACTAGCTGGAGGTTGTCATAGAGTGAGACGAGGTCCTGATTTGCCCAACCATTGATCATCGACTTGAAGTATTCATCTCGATGTTCTTTTGAGATACTGTCTCCGTATCTCAGCGCTTCATCCGGGTCGCGTAAGGCTAGTTCGGTACCAATTTCATGCTGCAACCATCTTTGGTATTTTCCTTTGACGTTTTGCACATAATCAATGGCGCGATCTAAGTCCGAGTTGATTAGATGCCTAGCAACCCGCTCCACAAGCCTATTTCTTAGTGTTCCTTGGTAATTACTAGCAAATGTCTGAGCAGCTTCGAAGTCCTGCTTCAAGAATTTCGAGAACGTGTTGAAATAAATCGAAAGGTTGGTTCTATCGCTTTCATCGAACTCGTCATACATTAGCCATTCAAACGCAGCTTCCGCATCGGCAGATGACCAACGATTCACGATCTCGTCCCTTGCGGACATGCGGCTCGTGTGTGTCGCTAAATTGTCCGCGTATTGGATCGCCTCTTCGGGCGCGTCGATCGCTATTCTCCCGATCGCTTTAATTACTGCGGTTTCTCGATACTGACTCGGCAACGTCGATGCCTTCGCAAGCAATCCTCGAGCATCTTTGTTAGCCCACGTCTGCACCACTGAAGAACGAATATCGTCGCCCCCTAGACGATTGCCATACTCGATCGACGCTTCGAATGCTTGTACGGGATCCATGTTCGCCCAAATCCGAAATACGACATCAGACGCCCATTGGGTGTCACTATCGTTGGCGAAGTTTGAAACAGCGTCTAGCACCGCGGCCGGGGTAGCGGCCTTGGAACCGATAGCGTTCCATATTAGATTACTCAAGACGAATCGTCTGGTGCCTGCGTGTTCAATCGACTCATGGATTTCCGAGAGGATGACAGGACCTTCTAGTTCAAACCAATGTCTGACGATATTCAATAGATCGCTGTTGAGTTCCTGGATGTTCGTTGTATTGCGAATCCGCTCGTAAAACGTAGTTCGTGGATCGACTTTTGACGCTTCGCTGCGAATGGACGCTACTGTGGCCGCAACCCAGTCATCACTTGGTCCGATCTCTTGAGCAAGTTGTGCGCGTTGATCCGCGGAGAGATCGTCGCTCCGCCACATAATGGCTGACGCTGCCGTGAATCCGAATACCTGTGGTAGTGCTTCAATAGCCGCCGAGGCTGCCTCCCGATCAATGACTGTCCACTCATTAAAGATCGACCGTATCAGGTTTGACTTCTCCTGCAACGTTAGCTGATTGAGTGCTAGAGCTCGATCTAGTGCCTTGTTCGGATTCACTACCGCGTATCGTCCGAAGATGATCGAGAGCGCGGCTACACGTTGATTTCTCGAGGCTATGGAGAAACTTTCATTGATGTATCGTTCAAGGTCCGCTTCACCGGCTCGCGAAAGGAGCAGATACATCGATGCGCTCTGCTCGAAATCACTTGGTAATTTCGTTGAGTCGAGGACCGATTGGACGTGTAGGCTTGAATCGAGGTTGATCTCTTGCGCTTCAAGATTAACCGGCTGAGAAACGACATTGGAATCGAGTGTGGTCTCAGTGGCAGGTAAGCTCAGAGCAAGGGATCGCGGTGACCTCTCTTCACCGAGCCACAGCAAAACCGATACACCAACTGCGAATCCGCCTAGCAGAGCGCCTGCTACTCCGGCAGTGGTTGCGGCGACGCTGGTACGCATATTGCTGTCCTAGTCGAAAACTCCGACAACGGAATACTAATCAGGCGTGTTTACTCAGCGAAAAACACTGAGGGAGCTAGCTCAACGTCGTGGCGGTTGATTGGCTCGACGAATTCGCTGCTGGACGCCGATTGATCATCTAGTCTAGACGAAGATCGCTCACAACCGATTCATGAGTGGTGAAACCGAGTCTTAAATGCTCAGCGACGTACGACGGCAAATGAAACCATTAGGAGCTTTTTTGCTGCACTTGATGAGAAAGGGTGTTGCGCTAAGTTAGCGTGCCGATTTGCGAATGTTGACAGACTTACTAGACTCGTTACCCTCAAGCTAATTGCAGTATTTCTAGTCGCGTGTTGGGTCTGAGCTAGTTAACTGCCATTACTCTAGGCGAATAGATGTTTTCCCCTCCTCGGCCATCGATTCAAGTTTCTTAATCTCTTGATCAGTTAAGTAATGCTTCTCCGCGTTCTCGTCGAGCAAGCGATTAGCAGCAAGCGGTTGAAATTTCTTGGGCACTCGGTGTATGTTCTCGTGCAACGAATTGAAATTTTGGAATGACCAACTGTGGAGCAAGTCGTCGTAATAAGCTTCTTTTTGGTGTTGTTCTAACGTCTCCCCGAAACTAAGTGCTTCCATCGGATCGTATCTACCGAGCGAAGACGCTAGCTGATCGAGGAACGAATTGAGAATTTCGGGATCTATGCTTTTCACGTAGTCGATGGCCAACTCCAAATCTTTATGGACGAGGTGTTCAGAAGTGGCTTCGACTAGCTGAGCTTTGAATTCGCCTTCGTACTGATCGACGTACGATCGAGCAGAGGGGTAATCTTGATTTAGGTACTTCGCGAAGGTGGACCGCCAACGGAATTTACTGCGTGGAACATTTACATCCAAATCGTTATTCATGAGCCACTCGAACGCGGATTTCGCGTCGTAGAGTTGCCATCTATCAACGATTGCATTCCGCGCAGAAGTCCGGAGAGCACGAGTACCTAGTTTTCGCGCGAGTTGAATCGCTGTCTCCGGCCTTTCAAGAGATAACTCGCTCAGCGCCTGGGCGACAGCTGTGCTCTGAAATTGGCGTGGAAATGTAGGTGCTTCTTCAAATAGCCCCTCAGCATCTCTGAACGCCCAAATTCTTAAAAGACTTGAACGAAGGCTGTCGGGCACCAATTGATCGTCAAATTGAAGCGAAGCCTTGAACGATGCTTTCGGATCGAAGTTTGACCACTGTTGGAATACGCGATCCGTTGCGCGTCTAGCTTCATATTGATTCGCAAATTTTGAAACGACCTGTAGAAATGAAGTAGCGGTATCGTTGTCGAATTCGTTGATGCTCCCAATCAAGCTATTTAAAACGCCCCTTCTATCATCTGCGCTCTTGAGTGAGTCATAAATCTGTGGAATAGCCGAAGCTCCTTCAAGCTGGAACCAGTATCCCGCGATCTCAGATAGCTCGCTCCTTCGCTCGAAACTGTGCGGCGCATTGCGAATTCGATCGTAAAAGGCCTTTCTAGGATTGGCTTTGAGTATCTCGCGCCGATTCGAATCGACGATTTCGTTACTCCAAGAGTCGCTTGGACCAATACGGCTAGCTAGTTCGTTGCGTTGATCTGGTGACAAGGTGTCGCTACGCCACATGATGGCGTTTGCGGCTTGCGTTTTAAATTCATCGGGAAGATCGTCAATCGCGATGGACGCAGCACCTAGATCACTGACCGTCCACTCATTGAAGATCCACCACACAAGATTGCGTCGGTCCTGTTTCGACAAGTGATTGAGCGTTACGGCGCGATCAATAGCCTTGTGGGGATCAAGCACGGCGTACTTTGCGAAGATGATCCTAAGAGCCACCATTTGTTGATTTTTTGAAGATATTTCGGTGCTTTGACTGATGTACTTTTCGAGATCATCCTCTTCGGCACTCGAAATCAGTTGGTAGAGTGCGTAACGTTGATCAAAATCGCTCTCTAGTTTCGCTACATCGTGGATTGATTGAACACGAACGTTTGAATCTAGCTTTTTTGTTTGCTCGTTTACCGGAGGAAGAGGTGGAGATTCTTTGAGATCTAGGACTGTTTCCCCGCTAGGCAAGCTCGTGGTGAGTACCTGAACAGGGAACAGATCGTCTCTCAACGTATAAACCGCAATCGAGCCGATTAGGACACCGGCGACACCAGCCAGGAGCAAGGCAACCTTAGAACGCATTTCGAGACTTTCGATACATTGCGATTGACTTCAAATCCTAATTACGAGGCGTTTGATTTGAATCAAACACTGCGATTAGGATTGAACACGGTTGACGATAGGTTCGATGCATCCGATGCTCTCAACGAATCTCTACTCGCTTTAATTCAGGTACCCTTCTCAGTGTAACCACGTCTCTACGGTCTAGCTAAACGTGTCTTCGCTTAAACGGTTCAACTACGTTGATGCGGTCGATTCAGACTCCATTGGCAGTTTCGAGCAGTCGATTGTTGAATCGATTTGTGAGGACGGTGCCGTGGTGGTCGAGGACGCGCTTACGCTCGGCCAAGTCACCAAGATCGTCGATGAAATGCGACCTTTTATCGACTCGACGCCACACGGACTTCATGGGTTAGCGCACTCTCGGCGCGTCGGTGCGTTAGTCGCACGATCGAGAGCATCGCATGAAGCGATCGCACATCCCGCAGTACTTCATGTGTGTGAACAGATGCTTGGACATCAGGTGCGAGAAGGCAAGGAAGTCAGGATAACGCAATCTCCGCGTGGCGAAGGCCGATACCCTTGGCGCGTCGGGCTGACTCAGATCATTGACGTAGGACCAGGTCAAGAGAAGCAAGGTGTACATAGGGGCAACGGACTTTGGGTTCATGACCTCGCAGGTGATCGACTCGATCCTCAGATTGAAACGATGTGGGCACTAACCGATTTCACTTCCGAGAATGGTGCGACGCACGTGATTCCTGGCAGTCACAAGTGGCCAGACGTGATGGAAGGCGGTGAACGTAAAGGAACTAGAACTTGGCTAGGCGAGGTTGAAGACGAGTCAGTGCAAGCGACGATGCGAGCTGGGAGCGTGCTTATTTGGACGGGTTGGACTGTGCACGGTGCGGGTACGAATAGCAGTGAAGAACGCCGCGTCGGTATGAACATCGACTACAGCTTGTCGTTCCTTTCTCAAGAGGAAAACCAGTTTCTGTCGTGTCCACCGGAGGTCGCTCGAACACTCTCTGATGACATGCGCCGCCTGATCGGCTACACACAGGGTGGCGGAGCGCTGAACTATTTCGCCGATTGCTTGCGTCCCAAAGTAGCGTTGAAGGAAGACTACGATGTCATGGTCCCCGGCTCACACGGGATGGAGGTCGACAAAAAGTAGGACGAGAATGAGATCAGATCACTCGAGCCGTCGGATCGCATAAATACATGAAGTTCTCTCCTTAATATGTACCGTTCTGTATCGATCCGATGCAAAACGATTAACTTCACTTCACGTATATGTCAAGATAAAACAAAAGGAAACATCCGTGCCAGAACCTAGAACCGACGAGTGGCGCGCGCTCGTTCAAGAAGAGATTGTTGAACCCGAACGTCGGATCATTGATCCGCATCATCACCTGTGGTCGACACCGTCGTTTTGGGGTAGGTACGAGTTAGAGGACTTGTGGCGCGATACGGGATCTGGTCACAACGTCGAGAAAACCGTCTTTATCGATTGTCATTCGAATTACCGAGAAGACGGACCCGAGCACATGCGCCCGATAGGCGAGACGGAGTATGTCGCGGCCGTCGCTCGTGACAGCGAAAAAGACTCGTCTCAAGCCACGATCGCCGGCATTGTCAGTCACGCGGACATGACACGGGGTAAAGGTGTTGCTGAAGTCCTTGAGGCACACGAAGCGGCTGGCGATGGTCGCTTCCGAGGGATTCGCCATGCCGGTCCTTCTGACACAACAGGCACCCTCACGAACGCGGGGCGGGGTAGACCGTGTCCTTACACGCGAGCGGATTTCCAGGAAGGCGTAACCACGTTAGGTGAAATGGGCTACACCTACGACACGTGGCATTTCTTTCATCAAAATCAAGAATATTCAGAACTCGCGCGAGCCGTACCTGGCACGACCATGATTCTTGATCACTTTGGAACTCCGCTTGGAGTCGGTGCGTATGCGGGAAAACAGGAAGAGATCTTCGAGCAGTGGAAAGGCGACATGGCTGAGATCGCGAAGTGTCCAAACGTTGTTGCGAAGTTGGGCGGTCTCGCCATGCCAGACAACGGATTTGGATGGGATACGAATGAACGCCCACCGACGTCAGACGAGTTTGTAGAAGCTCAGCGGCGTTACTACCTGCACACCATCGAGTGCTTCGGTCCTGATAGATGTATGTTCGAAAGTAATTTCCCCGTCGACAAACTGTCGATTTCCTACCAGGTTCTTTGGAACGGATTGAAGAAAATCGTGGCTGACTTTACGGAAGCTGAGAAGGATGCGATGTTCTACGGAACTGCTGCTCGGGTATATCGAGTCTGATGCGGTGAGTGTCGCTACGTATGGTCTGATGAGAGTTTAGCTGTGAAGTTCTGTACCCACATTTCGTTGATATTGGTGCTTGCATGTGCCGCACCTGTCGTCGCAGATGAGGTGATCGAATACGAACACGGCTACGCATTTCTCAGCCAGCCGAACTTGCCACCTGACTTCACACACTTCAATTACATCAATCCAGATGCGCCGAAAGGTGGTCAAATCCGGATCCCGCAAATGGGGAACTGGGATAGTTTTAATCCGGTTCCACCGCGAGGCCGTGTAGCGGCATCTCTCAACGTCGGCTCTCCGTCGGACAACCTGCTGCTCGACGCGCTTATGGAGACGGCGTCAGATGAGATCGCGTCGATCTACGGCTTGATCGCAGAGGGTATTGCGGTCGCGCCTGACCGTTCTTGGGTGGCGTTTCGCTTGCGAGACATCGCGCGGTGGCACGATGGCGAGCCGATCACGATTGATGACGTGGTCTTTACGTTTAACACGTATCGGTTTGAGGCAAATCCCAGCATTCAAAACCCGATCGCCGGCTTCACAAGCGTTGAAGTGATCAACGATCGCGAGGTCCGGTTCCACATTGACGAGGCATATCGGTCTGATCCCTTGCTGCCGATACGAATCGGCACCATGGCGATATTGCCGAAACACTATTGGACAAGCGAAGATCGCAACATTCTTGAAACGACCGTTCAGCCACCACTTGGTTCGGGACCGTATGAGATTGATGACTTCTATGTCGGCCAATGGGTGCGTTATAAGCGTGTCGAAGACTACTGGGCACGTGATTTACCAGTTAATCGAGGACGATTCAACTTCGACTTCGTGAAGTTCGATTACTTCCGTGACGATCAAGTTCAAACCGAGAGCTTGAAGGGCGACGTCATTGATGTGCATGTTGAGAACATCCCGCGCCTATGGGAGCAGGCATACGAGTTCCGACCTCGCGAGCTCGGATTGTTCAAGAAGTCATACGTTCCACAAATGCGACCAGCCGGTCTGTGGTGGCCGGTGTTCTGGAATCTGGAACAGAAGCGATTCCAGGACGTGCGAGTACGCGAAGCCCTGTGGCTAGTCCATGATCTCGTATTCCTTAATAAGCGCAACTACGGTTTCTATGACCTAGCGACGAGTTACTTCCATGGTTCTGACGTCTACGCGGCGAAAGGACTGCCCGATGAGTGGGAGCTTCGACACCTCGAGCCAATTCGTGATCTGGTGCCACCACGTGTGTTCACGGAACCTTATCAACCGCCACCCAAACAAGGAGACGGCTATCACCGCGAGACGCTGCTTCGAGCACAAGAGCTGATGCGCCAAGCAGGTTGGGTGCTCAGAGACCAAGAGCTTGTCCACGAAACGACCGGTGAACCTTTCAGTATTCGCATGGTTGCTGTGTCGCCGGCACTTGCTTCGTCGTTTATTCACTACATGCAGGTGCTCAGACGACTAGGTATCAAGGCAACTGCCAAGTCACCAGAAATATCAAACTGGTTGTCCCGGATGCGAACGGGTGATTTTGACGCGGGCGCCATTTGGTTCCTGCCTGATAACACGCCGACTTCACACATAGACAACTTTTTTCACAGTGCGCAGGCCGATTTGGCGTATAGCTCGAACTGGGCGAACATCAAGGATCCTGCAATTGATTTCCTGATTGAGCGCGTCAAGACCGCTGAAGAATTTCAGGATTACGCTGGTGCGATTAGAGCGCTTGACCGCGTCTTACTTTGGAACTTCTACTTCATTCCTGGAATGGCGAAGACGAAAGTTGGCTTGGCTTATTGGGATCGATTCGGTCAACCCGAGCCAGTACCGTTGACGCGTATCACGTCCCACGTACAGCATTGGTGGTGGGATGAAGAAAAGGCTGCCAAAGTCGCTGAATACTCGGGTCGAAACTGATGTTTCACTATGTTCTAAGACGCCTGATTTTGATCCCAATTACCTTGTTTGGGATCTTGCTCCTTAACTTCACCATCATTCAATTCGCGCCAGGCGGTCCGGTAGAGCAAGCCATTGCTCAGTTCTCGGGACTCAATATGTCGACCACCGCGAACATCTCCACCGCGGAATCGATGGGACCGTCTGCAGATACTGGTTATCAAGGTGCAAGCGGATTAGATCCCGCTTTTATTGCGGAAATTGAGGAACGATTCGGATTCGACAAACCCGCGCATGTTCGATTCGGCTTGATGTTGTGGAACTACCTGCGGTTCGACTTCGGCAAGTCGTATTACCAAGATCGAAATGTGCTTGAGATCATCATCGAAAGACTGCCCGTCTCGATTTCGCTTGGTTTGAGTTCGATGTTTCTCATCTACACGATTTCGGTTCCGCTAGGTGTGCTAAAAGCGATTCGAGATGGCGGACCACTCGATATCTTTTCGAGTACGGTGATCTTCACCGCTTATGCGATTCCCCAGTTTTTATTTGCAATCATCTTTTTGGTGACCCTGGCAGGAGGTGAATGGCTGAATGCCTTCCCTATGCGGGGGCTTATGTCTGAGGCATTCGCGGATCTAACGTTCTTTGAGAAAGTCACGGACATCATCTGGCATTTGGCGTTGCCTGTGATCGCGTTAACGCTCGGCGGTTTTGCGACCTTGACGATGTTGACGAAGAACTGTTTTCTGGAAGAAATAGGAAAACAGTATGTGCTAACCGCGCGAGCAAAGGGTCTAACGGAAAAACGCACGTTATTCCTGCACGTATTCCGCAATGCGATGCTGATCATCATTGCGGGATTTCCTGCTGCCTTCGTAGGCATTCTGTTCACGGGTGCGTTGCTGATCGAAGTGATTTTCTCACTCGAGGGCATCGGATTGCTGGGTTATGAAGCCGTCATCGTACGCGATTATCCAGTCTTGTTTGCGACGTTGTATATGTTCAGCCTGCTCGGATTAACAATGCAACTGGTGGGTGATCTCATGTACGTTGTCGTCGATCCCCGAATTGACTTTGAGACGCGCGAAACATGAGTCCTCTAAATCGGCGTCGGCTCGAGAATTTCCGCAAGAACAAGCGCGCCTTTTACTCGCTTTGGATATTCGCGCTGTTGTTCGTGCTCAGCATGTTCACGGAGTTCATTGCGAACGACAAACCTATCGTTTTCGGCTACAAAGGCGAGATTTACCTTCCGCTGATCTTCACATACTCCGATAAACAGCTCGGTGGCGTACTTGAAACCGAAGCTTGGTACATCGATCCATTCACAGAGAACGAAATTGCCGAACACGGGTGGTCGGTTTGGCCGCCTATCCGCTATTCGTTCGACACACTCGATTGGGATCGAACGATCGTACCGGCGGCGCCAGATTCAGAGCATTGGCTTGGCACCGACGGCTTCGGCACCGACATCGTTGCGAAGTTGCTTTACGGATTTCGCTTGTCCGTGTTATTCGGCATCATCCTCACGATCCTTAGCGCAACGATCGGTATTTGCGTTGGTGCTGTGCAGGGCTATTTTGGCGGATTGGTTGATTTGATCGGCCAGCGTATCGTCGAAGTTTGGATTGGGTTACCGGTGCTGTTCGTGTTGATCATCCTTGCCAGCATGGTTGAACCAAACGTCTATTGGTTGCTGGGTATCTTGGTCATGTTCAGTTGGATGACGTTAGTTGGCGTGGTGCGTGCCGAATTCCTCCGGGCTCGAAATCTCGAATTTGTCCGTGCAGCTTGGAGTTTGGGCGTGCGCGATTTCATCGTCATCTTTCGGCATGTGCTCCCCAACGCCGCCGTTTCCGCCCTTACATACCTTCCGTTCATCCTGACCAGTTCGATTGTTTCACTCACTGCGTTGGATTTCTTGGGCTTCGGGTTACCGATCGAGTCGCCGTCACTAGGCAGACTCCTATCCGCAGCTAAGAGCAACCTTCAAGCTTGGTGGATTGGTGCGGGCGTATTCACCACGTTGGTCGTCATGTTGACGTTGTTGATCTTCATCGGTGAAGGCGTGAGAGATGCATTAGATCCGCGACGTTCGATTGGTACGCGAGAGGAAGGTCCTACGCTTCAAACGCCGCTCGAAGCCAGTAGCCAATGAGCGATCTACCGCTGCAGGGTATCACGGTCGTTGCGCTTGAACAAGCGGTTGCTGCGCCAGTGGCAACCTGTCGTTTAGCCGACGCCGGCGCCAGGATCATCAAACTTGAACGTGAAACAGGCGATTTCGCGCGAACTTACGATACCGCTGCGAATGGCCAAAGCGCGTATTTCGCCTGGGCTAATCGAGGGAAGGAATCACTGACGGTTGACATTAAGAAATCCGAAGATGTTGAACTAATCAAGCGCATTCTCAGTAGATCCGACGCGTTTATTCAAAACCTGAGTGTTGGTGCGGCTGCTCGAGTTGGCTTGGGTTCTGACGAGCTTCGCAAGGAGTTTCCGCATCTGATCACGTGTGATATATCTGGATACGGGGATACAGGTTCTTACCGGGATATGAAAGCGTACGATCTGCTCATTCAAGCGGAATCCGGCTTAGTTTCAATCTCGGGAACACCCGGCGAATACGGTCGTATAGGCGTTTCCTTGGTTGACATTTCTACCGGCTTGACTGCTGCGCTAGCGATCAACGAAGCGCTCGTTGCACGAAGTCGAACCGGTGAAGGTCGTGCCATCAAGCTCTCACTTTTTGATGTGATCGCAGATTGGATGACCGTGCCGTTACTACAGCACGAAGAGAAGGGGATCGGTCCGGACCGAGTTGGACTGGCTCATCCTTCGATTACGCCGTACGGTGGGTTTGTCTCGAGAGACGGCGTCACGATTGTGATATCGGTGCAAAATGACCGCGAGTGGGCGGCATTCACACAGGATGTCCTACGACGACCAGAGCTGACGGCGGATCCACGTTTCGCCACAAATCCAGTCCGAATGGAAAGACGAGCCGAAGTCGATGGGCTTGTGCAGGCGTTTTTTGGTGAGCGCTCGAAAGAGGAGCTCGTTGAGCTTTTAAAAAACGCACGTATTGCGTTCGGCGTCGTCAACGAGATGCCTGCCTTCGCCACGCATCCTCACTTACGTCGGACGCGCTTTGAAAGCGAGACTGGATCGATCGATATGCCCTCCCATCCCGATACGGAGAGACACGTCACGGATGGCACCGTACGCATTCCGCGACTCGGCGAACACTCGAAGCAACTCCGCGCGGAGTTTAGCGAAGCATTAGACGAGTCGACTACGTCAGTCGCAGATCGTTCTACGATCGATTCGTAATCACCCGTAACGCGGAACGAATGGGTTCTGCAGTCAGAACCCGTTTCGGCAGAACGGTCGGTACTTCGTTGAAAACATGAGGTCAAAGTACCGAAGCTGACTCGTATCTGCCACGTCTGCACGTCCGATTCGGTTGAGTTCAGAAAGACTCGCATTTCCGCTCATTAGACTCGCGAGCCCGTTCGGCGAAATCGTTAGTTGCGGACTCTTATTGGTTTCCGCGACCTCCGTCGTCTCGCCGTCTGTCTCGAGTTGATAACGACGCTCGTTCCAAGGGCATTCTGGATCGTTGTGAATTTCGAGTACCACGTTCCCAGGTCCACTGTATTCTCGTTGAGTTAGTGCTTGGGCCGCGTCAACGATCCTAAACCATATACCGTCCGAGAGGGATAGGCGAAGCGCGCGCGGTTCAAGCAGCATATTCATTGCTGGGTCGTCGACTGGCATTGGCATTTCCACTCGACCAACTAAATCATGCTCGCGAATGAATTCCCACAGTGCTCGATACGCCTGGATGTTCAGATAAATGAAATCACGGGAAAATAGTTTCTGATCTGGACCCTCTTCAGGGCGAGGTTCAAGATTTGACGTGTTGTATGAGATGTATCCCTCAGGCTCGTCGTTCGCATTGAAATAAATCGCACAATAGGAACGTCGTTTCTTGGTACCGAAGTGGTTATTCCACCAAACGTCATCGTCACGCTCTAGCTCCAACGTCCGGTCCTCAATGAACTGACGATAGAGTTTTCTAATGAGTGGATCGCCTTCCTCTGCATTGACGATACGAACGTATCCAGGCACTTCGTCACGGAATTCGAACGCTGCATAACGTGGATCGAATTTGCAGAACGTATGACTACTGCCGAGACCATAACCGAAGCGTTGATATATCGCGCCAAAGGATGCCCACAGAATCGATGCGGATTGTTGCTCGTGTTCATGGACGTCATGCAAGCGGCGAGTTACCATCTCACGAACTAAACCGCGGCGTCTGAATCCCGGTTCAGTACCAACTGCAGTTAATCCGTCGACATGCATCGGTTTCCCATTCAGACGCATGACGAATGGATAGCCTCCGGAAGTTGCGACGATTTTGCCCTTGTGAAATGCGGCGGTCGTCCACTCCGGCTTTAACGCCTCTTCCTCGGGTACAGGGTCTGTCGAACTTTCTGCGAATACGTACTTGACCGCGTTATCGAAGGCTTCTTGTTCTTCTTCTTTGATCGTTCGAAACTCGAAGTTGTCGATCGATGACATTCACGTTCTCCTTCGCAAGTCGCAGTTTGACTTAGACGCCAAGATAGAAAGAAAGTTGGCGTTCAACTTCAGCAAGGGATCCTTGTGGCATCGGGATCAACTGAACGTCAGCCCCGTCGGCCGCACGTTGTTGTAGCTGACCGGCGATCGTTTCGGGCGGTCCAATGACCTGGATCGCTTGAACCATGTCTTTTGAAATCGCGCTGAATGCACCGTCGCGGTCGCGCTGTTGCCGCCATGCTTCGCGAGAGGCAAGCACATCCTCTTCAAACCCATTGGCTACCAACATATTCCAATAGAAGTCGCCCATGCGGTTGATGTAGTGAAACAATGGTTGACGCGCTGCTTGCCAGAGTGATTCATCATCGAGATCGCCGACATACACGTTTGTAAATGGTGCGACAGTCAATTGAGCATCGGCGCGGCTAGCAGCTTCTGCAGCGGACTGAAGGTCTTCCTTTAAGGAAGCGAATCGCGCACTCGGCCAATGGATCGGGAAGATGCCGTCGGCGATTTCGCCGGTCTGTTTGATAGATTTCGGCGTGATCGCGGCAATGTAGATTGGTACGGATTCGCGCTGACGATCGTAATCGAGCCTGAAGCCACGACTCATCTGCATGAGCCGACCTTCGTAATTCAGTTCTTGGCCTTCTAGTAAGAGCTTGATGATTTCGACGTATTCGCGAATTCGTTGAAGCGGTCGGTCAAATTCAACGCCATGAAAGTGCTCGATCACTCGATCCCCGGAAGAACCCAAGCCACACACCATCCGACCACCGGACAACATCTCAAGCGAAGCAAACTCTTGAGCGATTGCACCAGGGGATCTTGAATAGACATTCAATATGGACGTGCCAATCTGTATGTTCTTGGTGTGCGTCGCGAGTAAGGTCATCCAAGGAATGCTGGACGGTCCCCAAGCCTCGCCAGTCGCGACCATTTCATAACCGAGCGATTCGGCGACACGCACTTTTTCGATTGAGTCTTGCCAGTCCCGACCCATACCAGCCAATACGCCTAATTTCATTTACCTACTCGAAACCTGTGATATGTCGGAAGTATCGCATTTGATGATCTACTCTTCCCAGTGCACGCCATGAAGCGAGCACTTTGGGGTGGCGACGTGTGAAGAACGACCGTCGCGTCTTAAGAGGCGATATGCGCGTTAGTTGAGTCGAAGAGTTTTCGGCTAATCAGATGGGTCGCTCGACCCCGACGGTGGTTCGCTACGTGCCGTGCTAGTCGCTAATCGATTGATGGCCGGCGTAAGAACTCTATTGATGCTTACGCGTGGTATGCCAAAGACTTCATCCTTCAACGCCGAATTAGTGACTACAAGGTATGCACGATTGATCTCGCGCATGACCCAAACGAGCGAATACCAATTGCCATTCGAACCGGGCGTGTTGAGCACTTCCCCTAAGCCAGATGCATTCGGGACTAGCCACCATCCTGCGTTTGGTGATAGCAGCCTACCGTCTTCCCGCACCGCGAGACGCATCAACGATTGGAGTTGTTCCGAGTTCAGCAACATGGGCTCGTTGTCGTACATCCACAATCGCAGGAATTTGCCTAGATCCTCCATGCTCGAATGGACGCCTGCTGTAGGTTGCAACACGACATGCCAATCGTCTTGCGTTGGAATCCATTCGAAGTCTTCTGACAGTGTATGACCCCATGGTTCGTTTTCTTCATCGAGAAGAGCGGGCGGACCGAATCCAGCGCTTGACATCCCGAGCGGCTCGAAGAGTCGCTCGCGCATGAGCGATTCCCAAGATTGTCCGGTGAGATGCTCCGCCATTACGGCGGCGACCAGAAAACCTACATGGGAGTACGTGATCTCTCCACGCTCCGCCACAGGGACTAACGCGAGAGCTGCCAACATAGCCGCTTGGCGTCGTTCGACCATCGAGAGCTCAGGATCGTCTTCCCACAGTCCGAGATACGTATGAATGCCGCTGCGATGGGTCAGGATCTCATTCAGCGTGACTTCGTGATAGTCCTCGTGAATGTCGTCAAGAAATTCGCCAAAGACGTCTTGAATTGTCGTGTCCCAACCGTTTGTAAAGATGCTCTCGTCTTCGAATACGAGCGTGGCGATCATTGTCGCCGTCATGGGCTTCGTGATTGAGCCAAGAAAGAGCCGATCATGGATTGACGCTTCGGACTCAATCCCGAATTTCTTGACACCTTCTGCGGCGATCGCGCGAACACCAGTTTCATCAATGATTGCCGCGTAGATGGCCGGGGTAATTTGAGTGGTGCTTTCGAGCCCTTCGGGCGCGACAAACGCTTGAAGCAGTTCGCCAATGGATCGATCGGCGTGTGCGAGTGTTTTGCCTAGCCAACAGTGCCCGACCGCGTACGAAGGACGACTTGAGACGTTGGAGATTGCACGGTCGCCTTCGACGAGGTTCATGACCGTGATCAATCGGTCAGACTCGATTGCCAGCTGCCAGCTCCCCTGTCCATCGCCAAACGAACCAGAAATGTTGTTGGTACCATCTTCTATGTCAGCTGCCGAGAGCGTTTTAGTGACTTGCGGCGCAAGCTCAAACTCGATCGAAGCTTCACTTATGGTGCCGTCGTCGTCGCGACCACTTATTTCGATATTTGCCGCTTCAGCTGACGCGTTGGTCAATCGTAGGGTTGATGTTGCGGCATTGTCAGCCGAGTAAAACGTCGGTACGCGCCAACATCCGTTCTCGCCTTGGACGGTTTCCTGCAAGCTCGCCAACAGCCCATCTGGAGCTTCAGCATACGCGGTAATTTCGATGTTGGCGTTCGATTCAACTTGAAGTCGCCAGCTCCCAACGCCCCGTCCCAATCCATCTTCGATGGATCCAGCGCCATCTTCTAATTCGTCGGAGTAGATGAGCAGATTCTCCTGGCTGCCGATTGACAGCTTGGCGGGTCCGTATTGCGTGCCTTCGTCGTCAAATCCAGTAATGCTCACATCGCCGATCGTTTTCGAATGATTGATTAGTCGCAGTACGCCAAGCTGCGTGTCATTCGACGAAGGGAGGAACGGCACATATCTCGTAGTTTCATTCTGTGCGTTGGCGAATTGCGAGCACACAGCGATCGATAACAGCGCCAACGCAAATTTAGTGCTTGACTGGCGTATTCGCGCGGATTGAATCTCAAACATGAAGGTATGTGAGCTAAGTCTGACGCATGTTTGCGTCATGCGATGGGATGTGCATGAATTCGTTGACGATTGTCTTGTAGTTAATCGGACATAACGCTAGGCGATGACGGCGGCGCGCTGCGCGCCGGACTGGTCGCCAATCGATTTACGGCAGGCCTAAGAACCCGCCAGATGCTCGGATGTCGTTCGCCATTGTGCCCATCCGGCAACGTCGAATTCGTGACCACGACATATGCGCGACTGATATCGCGCATGACCCAAACGAACGAATTCCAATTGCCGTTCGAACCCTGAGTACTTGCTAGTGCTTCACCGTAACCTAAAAGGGACGGGATCCACGACCATCCTGCGCTATGCAATCCGCTACCAAGGTCGAGTAGGGTACCCCCGCTCGCGGGAAAGAGGAGGCGCATTAGCGAGTGCAGTTGCTCGGGACTCAGTAGCATGGGTTCTTTGTCGTACATCCATAGTTGCAGAAATTTGCCTAAATCTTCCATGTTCGAATGTACACCCACGGCAGGTTGCAACACGATATGCCAATCGTCTTGCGTTGGGTTCCATTCAAGGTCGTCCGTCAGCCTATGACCCCATGGTTCATTCTCGTCATCGAGAAGAGCGGACGGACCGAATCCGGCGGTTGCCATCCCTAGGGGTTCGAAGATTCGCTCGCGCATGAGCGATTCCCACGATTGGCCGGTGAGACGCTCCGCCATCGCGGCTGCGACCACGTAACCCGCGTGTGAGTACGTGACCCTGCCTCGAGAAGCTGCAGGCGCTAACGTAAGCGTTGCCAGCACAGCCGCTTGGCGTCGTTCACTTATCGAGAGCTCAGGATCGTCTTCCCACAATCCAGGATATTCGCCAATGCCGCTCAAATGAGTAATGATTTCTTTAATCTGGACTTCGTGGTAGTCCTCGTGAATTTCGTCTAGAAATTCGCCATAGACGTCTTGAATGGATGTATCCCAACCGTTTGTAAAGACGCTTTCGTCTTCGAATACGAGCGTCGCAATCATCGTCGCCGTCATGGGTTTGGTGATCGAGCCAAGGTAGAGCCGATCGTGAATTGACGCTTCGGTCTCGGTGCCGAATTTCTTGATCCCTTCTGCTGCGATCGCGCGAACACCGGTTTCATCAATGATTGCAGCGTACATAGCAGGGGTAATTTGAGCGGTGCTTTCGAGTCCTTCGGGTGCTACGAACGCTTGAAGCAGCTTACCAATCGACCGATCGGCGTTTGCCAACGTTTTGCCTAGCCAACAGTGCCCTACGGCGTACGAAGGACGACTCGATACGTTGGAAATAGCGCGGTCACCCTCGACGAGGTTCATGACCGTGATCAGTCGATCAGATTCGATTGCCAGTTGCCAGTTACCGCGACCGTTACCAAGTGAGCCGGTTATGTCGCTCGTTCCGTCTTCGAGGTCAGCCGCCGAAAGTGTTTTGGTGACTTGAGACGCAACCTCAAGTTCGATTGGACTTGCGCTCACGGTCCCGCGGTCGTCGCGACCGCTTATCCTGACTTTTGCGACCTCACCTGACTCGTTGGTCAATCGAAGCTTGGACGTTGCTAAATTGTCAGCCGAATAAAACGTCGGGACGCGCCAACAGCCGTACTCACCTTGAACTGTTTCTTGGAGGCTTGCCAATAGACCATTTGCACCCTCAGCATATGCCGTTATTTCGACGTTGGCATTTGATTCGATTTGTAGTCGCCAACTGCCGACCGGGTGTCCTAGGCCTTCTTCGACGGACCCAGTGCCGTCTTCCAGCTGGTCGGTAAGGATGAGCAGATTTTCTTGGCCGGCAATGGGCAGATTGGCGGGTCCGAATTCCGTCCCTTCGTCGTCGAATCCGGTAATTCGTACAACGCTGTCTATTTCCGAATGGTTGATTAAGCGCAGTACGCCGGTTTGCGTGTCATTCGACGAAGGCAGGTAAGGCACATGTCTCGTAGATTCCTCCTGTGCGTGGGCGAATTGAGAACAAACCGCGATCGATAACAACGCCAATGCGAATTTGGCGCAAGTTCGACACAGTCGCACAGATTGTTTCTCTTGCATAAAGGATGGCGACCCACGCCGGACGGGTTATCTCGTCGTTTAGGGGGAAGAGGAAAGATTTTAAATAGAGAACGTAGAAATGCGCGAGAATCCGCTGGTACCGTCGGTATTGACGGGTGCGTGTCGCGTGACGTCTAAATAGCCTACGAGTGAGTGTGCTGTTCCCTTTCTAGACTGCGCTCGCAGATGCGTGTCCGAGAGCGAGCTGAAACTGGGACTGGTTTGACCAGAATCACCGATCTAGCGTGATTTTGAGGATGCGTATTAGCACTAACCTTCGAAGCCGGTGCGTACTGATCGTCATCCGTGAAATTCGTCTATCTGGTCTATGGTTTAAGCGCCGATAGTCAAGTCAAAGGATGGCTTCGCGTCTGCGGAGCTTGGGAATTCGGCGCATATCGTTTTAGCATTGTCTGCTTTAAGGGGCGTGGTTATCGATTTACGCGCTTGTGCCGCGATCGTGGGATTGCGGTTCACGATAACGGCTTCTCTAACGGATTTCGTCGGATGCTAGTATGAGTGATCCATTTAGACCACCAGAGCAATCGATTCTTCGATCGATCGGTAGTGGTCTCGCCATGCTCCCGATGGCGTTCCGCATCTTGTGGGAAGCATCTCCTACTTACGCGGCGTTAACGCTCACCGTTCATGTGGTGCTCGCGACGATTCCCGCCGCCGTCATCTGGCTGACCAAGGACATCATCGACGGGGTTGTCAGTCTGATTGGAGTTGAGCCACAATGGAGTGTGGTTTTCACGCCACTCGCGATTTTGTTCGGATTGTGGATACTCCAAGCGATTATTGGCGGCCTTGACAACATCGTCTCGGAGGTGCTCTCCGAACGAACTTACACGGTCGCGGCGCAGAAATTGATGGCGAAGGCAACGGATCTGGATCTTGCCTTCTTTGAATCACCTCAACAGCATGATCAGATGCACCACGCGTCAACACAACTCTGGCAGATCCAAAATCTTGGTTACTCGACTTTGTCCCTCGTTCAGTCGATTGTTAGCTTGTGTTTGATGTTTGGTTTGCTTTCTATCCTTCATCCGCTTGCGATCGTGGTACTTATTGCTACCGTGGTGCCACGCATATTGGTGGAAGGCTGGCACGCGCGAAGACGATTTGACCTCAATATGCAGTTCGTCCGCTTCTACCGGATGTCAGATTACATCATTCGAATATTGACCAGCAAAGAGACAGCACGTGAAGTCCGAACATTTGGGCTGCGCGCGTACTTGCTCAAGCGATTTTCGACGACACGAAACGAGTTAATTCAAGCGCTTCAACGTCTCTTGATACGTTTGTTAGGCGCGAATATCGGCATGTCGCTCATTTCATATCTTGGCATCGTGTCGATTTACTGTTATGCAGTAATTAGCGCGGTCATGGGACGTATTACCATCGGTGAATTGACGATGGTGTCGCAAGCTGCACAGCAATGTAGTCAAGGTTTGACAGGGGTGATTAGACAGCTCGGGAGTTTGTATCAGCAATCGCTTTTCATGCGGCGTTACTTCGATCTCGTGGACATGGATCCGTTGTCGGTCGATGGTGCGTTGAAAGCACTCCCAGACGGCGATAGCAGCATTCCGATACCGAAATCGGTACAAGAAGATATTTCGCTTACGAACGTGTCATTTACGTACCCGATCAATTCGGAACCAGTTTTAAAAAATCTCACTCTTAAGATCCCTGCCGGAAAGAAAGTAGCTATCGTTGGCGTAAATGGTGCGGGTAAAACCACGCTGATCAAGTTGCTTGCGCGCTTCTATGATCCAACAGAGGGTCGAATCGAGCTTGACGGCGTGCCGCTTCCAGATTACGATCTTCAGCAGTTGCGTAAATCGGTATCGATCGTATTTCAGGATTACGCGCGATACGACTTAACAGTACAAGAAAACATCGGTATAGGTCGTATTGAGGACATCGAGAACCGCGCGCTGGTGGAGAATAGCGCTCAAGCAGCAGGCGCAGATACGTTCATCAGTCGATTAAAGAAAGGGTACGACACCGTACTCGGGAAGACATTTGATGAAGGGATAGATTTGTCCGGTGGCGAGTGGCAGCAGATGGCCATCGCGCGTGCTTTCATGAGTGAGGCGCCTATTCTCATCCTTGATGAACCGACCGCTGCACTTGATGCGTTAAAAGAGCACGACCTTTACGAAGAAATCGCGCGACACGCGGTAGACAAAACCGTGATCTTCATCTCCCATCGTTTTAGTACGGTGAGAATGGCTGACTACATCGCGGTCGTTGATGACGGCCAAATGGTGGAACAAGGTACACACGATGAGCTACTCGCTCTCGGTGGCACGTATGCAAAGATGTTCAACGTACAGGCATCGCGCTACGTTTAGGCGAACGGTTGTTTTCCGGGAGTGTCGATCTCGGTACTTTGGCATGCTCGGCGACTCGCCGATGAACTCCGAAGACCGTACTAATTGCTAAGCCGAAGAGGCACGAGGTCGAAGACCTCCGTCAGGCTTGTTTGAAAGCTGCTCAAATCGGACTCATTTCTGGTAAAAAACGCGTTCCAAAACCGTTCGCTCGGACTGAAACGGACTATCAATAGTTGAAAGACCAGGAAATCGCTCGTCAAATCGAGCTGCAACCGATCGTAGATATTGCGAACGAGAAACTCGACATTCCAGCTGACGCCCTCAATGCGTTTGGACGGGTAAAAGCGAAGGTTTCGTTTGACTATGTGATGTCAAATCTTTCACCAAGTCGGGGTAAATTGGTGCTGGTGACTGCGATGTCACCGACACCGGCAGGTGAAGGTAAGACCACGACGACGGTTGGTTTAACGGACGCGCTGAATCAAATTGGTGTGTCTTCGACCGCGTGTTTACGCGAGCCGTCACTTGGACCGAGTTTTGGAATGAAAGGCGGCGCGCACGGCGGCGGCCGCGCTCAAGTTGCGCCGATGGAAGACATCAATCTTCACTTTACCGGCGACCTCCATGCCGTCACGTCAGCACATAACCTACTTGCGTCGTTGGTCGATAACCACCTGTATTGGGGTAACTCACTTGAATTGGCTCCAGACCGAATCAGCTGGCGAAGAGTCGTCGACCTGAATGATCGAGCACTGCGTGACATCAATTTACGCGTGCGTCGACGGTTGCGCCGAGACTCTGGATTCGACATCACTGCAGCTTCAGAAATCATGGCAGTGCTTTGCCTCTCAGAAGACCTAGCAGACCTTAAGCGACGTCTAGGTTCGATCGTCGTTGGTTCGTCTACAAACGACGAGCTAATCGAGGCCGATGCACTTGAAGGTACAAGCGCGCTCGGCGCTCTTTTGAGAGATGCGATGGCGCCAAATCTTGTACAGACACTCGAACACAATCCCGTGTTTGTTCACGGTGGACCATTCGCGAATATCGCGCATGGCTGCAATTCCGTCCTCGCCACGCGCTTAGCGTTGTCCCATAGTGATTTGGTAGTTACCGAAGCTGGATTCGGCGCGGACTTAGGTGCTGAGAAGTTCATGAACATCAAATGCCGTCAGTCCGGGTTAAAACCCGAAGGCATTGTGATCGTTACGACGATACGGTCCCTCAAGATGCACGGTGGTATTGAAGTCGACAATCTGACGAACGAAGATATCGAAGCGGTAAGACGAGGCGCGCCGAATCTAGTCCGGCATATCGAGAACATTCGCAAATTTGGCTACGAACCAGTTGTCGCCGTTAATCACTTCGAATCGGATAGCACAGGCGAGATTGAAGCTGTGCTCGAAGTGATCGATGAGATGGGGTGCGTGGGCGTCGTTGCCTCTCAATGGCGCGATGGAGGAGCAGGAGCCGTCGACCTTGCAAAAGCCGTTGTCAAGAGCGTGGACTCTGCACCGCCATCACCAAATTGGCTTTACCGAAATGACGAGTCCTTGACCGACAAAATCGATGCCGTTGCACGAGAGGTCTATCGTGCTGATGGAGTCGACTACCTGAACGATTCCGCTGCAGACCTCGAACGGCTCCAATCGCAAGGGTTCGGATCCCTCCCAATTTGTATTGCGAAAACCCAATACAGTTTTTCGGGTGATCCAAAGCTACTCGGCGCGCCAACCGGTCACCGGTTGTCGGTACGAGAGGTGCAATTGAAGGCAGGTGCGGGTTTTGTGGTCGTCATTTGTGGAAACATCATGACCATGCCAGGTCTGCCTAGAAGACCTGCAGCGGCCGACTTCACGCTCGACGACCGCGGCGAAATCGGCGGCTTGTTCTAGTTGCTGAGGACTAAGTCCGGATCGTTACTAGAGCACTTTGAATCGAAAACGCCCCTTCTAAAATTCTGCCGCTCTGGAGCATCATCAATCGCACACCGTAGCAAGGCGTGTACTCAATCCGATTGACTACCTTACCAACTCTTAGAGACGTTGCGGTGAGGCTGAATACAGGTCCGACATTTGACACTTAGAAAACGCATCGCGGTTACACTGCCGATCAACCAATCACTTCAAGACACCATCGAGGTGGTGCAGTGGGCGGAACGAAACGGATTTGATGATGGTTGGTTCGCGGATCCCGGCGCGCCTGATGGTTTGACCACGGCTGCCGCAATTGCAGCACATACAAGCACACTTCGAATTGGCATGGCGATTGTGCCTGTTTACACGCGATCGCCGACGGTTCTGGCTGCTTCCGCCGATGTCGTCGGACAAGCATTGCCAGGACGCTTCGTACTGGGTCTGGGTTCGTCTAGTGAGGCAATCCTGCAAGCTTTCAATGGCATCAAACTTGAGAAACCGTTAACTCGCGTCAAGGAGACCGCGATTCTCATTCGGAGCATGCTGAAAGGAGAAAAATCGGACTTCACTGACTTGGATACCGTGTATAGCCGCGGTTATTCGCAAGATCCTTCCGAACCAACGATCCCAATCTATCTTGCGGCGTTGCGCCCAAAAATGATCGAAATGGCCGCAGAGGTCGGTGATGGCGTGATCTTCAATTTGTGGCCGCGCACAGCGCTACCGAAGATGCTCGAACACGTTGAGATCGGCGCAGCGCGTGCGGGCAAGAAACTCGAAGATGTAGAAATTGTCAATCGGTTCGCGACCATCGTCTCCGATGACAAGGAAGCAGCGCTTGAGCAATTCCGCCGTTGGTTCATTCCGTATTTCGGCAATCCGGTATACAACAAATTCCTCGCGTGGTGTGGCTATCCAGACGAAGCGGAAGAGTTGCTTGAAGGATGGACGACTCGCGACCGCGCTCGAACGGCAGCAGCTTTTCATGACGATTTGGTAGATGCGATCGGCGTGGTCGGGACGCCCGAAGAAGTGCGCGCTCGAATCAAGCAACACGCGGATGAAGGCATTACGACGAGCATCATCTCACCCGTAGGCAAACTGAGTCTCGACGAGGCGTTAGTGACCTTCAATGCGTTTACACAAGATCGCTTCAGCCTCGGTTAACGCGTGTGCGGATTTACTTGGCGCGACATGGTGAGACCCAGTGGAATGTTGAACGACGAATGCAAGGGTGGGGCGACTCCGCACTGACTCAAATCGGTCAAGACCAAGCCCGCCGACATGGCGAATTACTAAAACGCGAATGCGTCTCTCAAATTTTTGCTTCGGATCTAGGTCGGGTACGCCAGACGCTTGCGCTCATTCAGGAAGCGTGTGAAGCGGATACTCGCTTCGACGAAAACCTGCGCGAATGCAACATGGGTCTGTGGGAAGGCCAGCTAGTAGATGAGATTGAAGAGGCGTGGCAAGAGGAGTATCGACTTTGGCGACAGAACAACGAACGGTTTTCTCCACCTGATGGCGAATCGATTGATGACATGAAACCTCGTGTGTCTAAGGTCCTGGATGCGATCACGGGGGATGCCGAAACCCGCATCGCGTTTGTGACGCATGGCATCACCACGCGTGTGCTCTTAGATCTTATGATCGGATTAACGACGGCGCAGAAGGCACAATTGCGAGTGCCAAACGGCGTTGTTCACATGGTCGAGACGCACCGCGACTCGACAAGCGTATTTCATTTTCGTGACGGCGGTAAAAGTGTCGAAGGCATTTGCACGTCTCGCGTATAAACCGGGTATTCAATTAGGAAATTTACGATGAAAGTTGACACCAGCATTGGTTTCGATCTCAGCAACGTCGGCGAGCACGCCGCGCGGATGGAAGCCGTTGGCTACACCGGTTTGCAGACGGCGGAAACTGGACACGATCCCTTCTTGCCATTGGCGCAGGCGGCGCTACATACGTCGAACGCAGACCTGATTACGAGCATCGTTGTGGCATTTGCGCGCACCCCGATGGTTCTAGCGCCGATTGCCCATGACCTAAACGCGGTTTCTAAAGGCAGATTTGTGCTTGGTTTAGGGTCCCAGATACGCGCCCACATCACCAAGCGGTTTAGCATGCCCTGGTCGCATCCAGCGCCACGGATGAGAGAGTTCATCCTTGCATTACGCGCGATATGGGCGAACTGGTACGACAATGAGCCTCTGAGTTTCGTTGGCAAGTTCTACACGCACACGCTAATGACGCCGTTCTTCACGCCTGGTAATACGGAATACGGAGCACCTCGAGTTTTCCTCGCCGCGGTCGGACCTTTAATGACGGAAGTCGCCGCTGAAGTCGCAGACGGCATGATCGTCCACCCATTCACAACAGAGAAGTACCTCCGCGAAACCACGCTTCCTGCCCTTGAAAAGGGCTGGGCGAAAGCTGGCAAGAGTCGCGAGGACTTTGAAATCAGCTATCCATGCTTTGTCGTGACCGCGGATGATGAGAAGGGCTTAGAACGAGCGAAAGGCGCAACGCGTCAACAGATCGCGTTCTATGGTTCTACACCAGCGTACAAGGGAGTTCTCGACAGCATCGGCGCAGGTGAACTTCAAGGTGAGCTAAACGCCATGTCAAAACAAGGCCGATGGCAAGATATGGGTAACCTGATTACCGACGATATCTTGAAAGAGTTTGCTGTAATCGATGAGCCACAGAATCTTGCGGGTGAGTTGAAGCGGCGATACGGTGATCTGATTGATCGAACGTCTGTTGCTTACGACACGATTCCGCAGACACATCGTGACGATTTCTTCCGCGCATTGACCAGCTAGATCTCGAGTAAGCATCTGCACTGAGCATTGGCATGAAAGTTCAATCGCTTCACCAAATTAGTTTATCCGTGCACGATCTCGACGCGGCAATTGGTTTTTACTGTGATGTTCTCGGGTTGACTTTGCGAGCACGCTTCGACCAAGGTGTGAAACTCGCATTTCTCGACCTTCCTGGTACTCGCCTTATGCTCGAACAAGGTGAGGGATCGGGAAGTGGCAGTGTGATCTATCTGGGCGTTGGTGACATCGATGCGGCCGTATTGGAAGCTAAAGCCAAAGGCGCAGAGGTCGTCGGCGAACCGCACGCGATACATCATGACGCGGAAGGTCTATTCGGCACGGCCGGCGAATCTGAATTCATGGCTTTTCTGAAAGATCCAAGCGGCAACGTGATCTCACTTGCACAGCGCAAGCCGATGTCGAATTGAGGGGGATCACCCATGATTGACGAAGCCATCGCACTGGCGAAGTCGCTCCCTAAGGCGGAACTGCACATCCACTTAGAGGGCGCGTTGCAACCTGAGTTGATTTTTAAATTCGTGGGACGAAACGGCAGGGATTTGCCATATCAATCGATCGAGGAACTTCGCGCGAAGTACGAATTCACCGATCTACAGGATTTCATCAACGTGTATCTCGTCGGCTTCAACAGTCTCGCGACGACTGAGGACTACGAAGATCTAGCCAATGACTACTGTGAACATGCGAGTGCCGAGAACATCACGCACGCTGAGGTATTTATTGAAGCACAGGCTGGGAGTTTCATGACGGGCACACCCCTCGAAGCCATCATGAACGGGTGCATACAAGCTGCCGAAGTTTGGAAGGAACGCGGCGTCGAGCTCTTGCTTATCCCCACATTCTTACGTCATCAGCCCGAAAGCGAAGCGCTGAAGAGTCTGGACGAGCTCGAACCTTACTACGACAACATTGTCGGAATCGGATTAGCGGCCGCCGAGGTTGGATTTCCGCCAGAGAACTTTCGAACCTTATTCAGACGTGCGCATGATCTGGGGCTTCATACAGTTGCACACGCGGGTGAGGAAGGACCGCCCGAATACGTGTGGAGTGCGCTGGATGATCTCGGTGTTGAGCGGATCGATCATGGAAATCGGGCGATCGAGGATCCTGTGTTGGTCAATCGTTTGGCGCGCGATCAGATTCCGTTAACGATGTGTCCGTTGTCGAATTTACGCCTGTGCGTTGTGGATGACCTTCGCAACCATCCACTGAAACGGTTCCTTGATGCTGGGATCAAAGCGACCGTTAATTCGGACGATCCAGCCTATTTCGGTGGGTACCTCAATGAGAATTTCGAGCAGATCATCCGCGCGTTGCACCTATCCCCCGATGATGTGCGGGAACTGGTACAGAACTCCCACGACGCGTCATTCAAGGCTCCGTAGCGCGGTATTACTCAACGCCGAATTCGTACTCCGTCACGGCGTGCCAGACCTCGTTAGGACGCAATATCGCATTCGGATAGTTCGCATGATTCGGCGCATCTGGAAATTGTTGAGTTTCGAGGCACAATCCATCGTACTTACCGTAGCGAACACCGTCCTTACCACGAGCGTCGAGCGTATTGCACGTGTAAAGCTGAACACCCGGCTGGTCCGTTCGAACCTCGCAGCTTCGACCTGAGCCAGGATCGTAGACGCAAGCCGCATTGCGCAAACCGGCTCCGTTTAACGCAAAGGTATGGTCGAATCCACCGGCGAGATCGATTTGTGGATGACGCTCATTGAGTCTTTCATGTAGACCGATTCTGTTTCTGAAGTCGAACGGCGTATTCGAGACTTCCGCGATCTGTCCTAGTTGTGTCAATTCGTCGGACACCGGTAAATAGTGGTCGGCATTAATCGAGATTTCGTGACTACCTACATGTGAGCCTTGTCGAGAGCTCAGATTGAAATAGTGGTGCGCTGTCAGGCTAACAGGAGTGGCTTTCGATGTGGACGCGGTTAGTTCGAGCCGGAGCCTGTTACCGTCAAGCGTATAGATTGCCTGAACGTGCAACTCACCAGGAAATCCCGCGTCTCCGTCCTCGCTATCGAGCTCGAAGCGGACTGAATTGCCCTCTCTTGTACCCTTCCATAATCGATTTGCGAAGCCGTGACGACCGCCATGCAGCTGGTGCGGCGGAATGTTGGCTTCGAGTCGATACAGAACACCGTCAAGCTCAAACTGCGCATCGGTGATGCGGTTGGCGTAACGACCTACGATGCAATTGAAATGTGGGTGGGGTTTCACGTGGTCATCCGGTGACGGACATCCTAGTAAAACATCGCCGAGGTTGCCATCTCGATCAGGACACCAAATATTCGTGACCGATGCGCCGTAGTCGATCAGGTGTACGCGAACACCAGAATCTGCATCGATCAACTCGTAGCGCTCACCGATTGTGTCGACGCGGTCATTCATTGTTGGTAGTAAATATCGATTGAAGATCAAGGAACATCGTCGAATACGCTTCTCTTGACTGGCGCGGCATTAACCCGTGCTCATCGCGGTGCTGCTTCGACGCGTTCAAGTTTCGCGGGATGAGACATCGGGGCGTGTAAATTTTGCAGCATCAGATCACGATTGCATCTCACAACGCGCGACATTTCTAAGTCATCTAGAGCTATGGCATCGAACAAGCACAAAAGATATCCGGTTCGTACGGTACGCGTTCTGCTTAGAGTCCTAGCACTTTTACCCTTATCGGTCTCTCGAGGTTGTGCCGCATGTGTTGCCTTCTTAGCGTGGCGTTTCAAAACGCGAGCGGCTCGAACGACGATTCAAAACATCGCTCACTGCTACGGTCACCTGCCCGAGGATGATCAACTGAAACTTGCACGCGAAAGTTTGCGGCACACCGCGAGCACAGTTTTCGAGCTGCCGGCGGTTTGGACGAGTTCGTACGCACGCTTGTCGCGATGGATAAAGCAGGTTCATGGCGAGACACTGGTAAAAGAGAGGATCAAGAACGGATCGGTGCTGTTGATCCTGCCGCACTTTGGAAACTGGGAAGTCCTGACGACTTACATGCACTCTATCGCGAAATATTCATGCATGTATAGTCCAAGGCGCCTCTATGAATTGGATGAGCTGATCAATCAGTATCGAGGTCGATTTGGAAGTGAGTTTCTGCCGCTGACAAGGCCGGGTTTTCGGACCTTACTCGGGCGTATTAAGGCTGGAGGTGTGGTGGTAGTACTGCCGGATCAAGTACCTGAAGGAGGGCAGTGGGTCTCGTCGTCATTCTTAGGTCGACCGATTAAGACAGGGACATTCCCCCATGCATTGCTCAAGCGAGGCGATATGAAAGCGCTGACCATGGTCGCTGTACGTTGTAAAGGGGGATTCAACGTCCATCTCCAGGACGTGGACGAAGAGATCTATGCGTCCGACGCCGAACTATCGGTTAAGGCGTTAGACCGTGCGATCGAACGAGTGGTTGAGTTAGATCCAGCGCAATATCAGTGGGAATATAAGCGTTTCCGCGGAAGTGCCGAAATCTACCACTAGTAACCTGCGGTTCCTTCCTGGATTTCGTTAAGAAACGCTTCGTCCAGCGGTACATAGTGCTCGGTTCGCGGCTTCATAACATAAACTGGATCGGTGATTTTCGAGAGGTCGTAGGCTTCCTCGCGAAGTCCCGTCTTTACCAATTTCATCGTACCGGTTACAGCCGCCTCGCTTTGCACGCGTACGAACACAGGTCGTCCGAAGTGCGGCAGATTCGAACACACGTATTCGCTCAGTCGTTCCAGGTCCAATGCTTCGTCGGGGCTGTTTAAAACGACGGTTGCCATGCCCGCGCGACCTTCAGTCGCAGGAACCGATACGCCGTACACGTTGCTAATGTCAATTTGGTCGTAACCATTGAGGACTTCAGCGACTTCGTTGGTAGACACGTTTTCCGATCGCCAACGGAAGGTGTCGCCCACACGATCGACGAATTGATAGTGGGAATAGCCAAGCGAAAAACCGACGGGTACCGTACGTAAAAGGTCGCCGGTATTGAACCATGCGTCACCTTCTTCAAACACGTTTCGAAGGATTTTCTTTTCGCTCGCTTCCTTGTTCGTGTAGCCTTCAAACTGCGCATTCGGATTGATATGACCAATGCACAATCCTGCTTCACCTTCCTCAACTCGAGTACAGAATCCTTCGTTGTTTTTCACGATTTCGTCATCAAGCACATCGTACTTCACGAGCGCAACTTCGGCGGTCGTCATACCAATTGTGTGATCTTTGTTGAAGATGTTTGCGAACGCTACGTTGCCTTCACTAGCGGCGTAAAGTTCCGTGATACGCTTCAGTCCATAACGACGTTTGAATTCGTCCCAAATGTCAGGACGCAAACCGTTACCAATTACTGTGTGCAACGGCGTGTCGGCTTCGTCCCCGGTTTCGGGTAGATTGACTAAATACCGACACAACTCGCCGACATAGACCATGCAGGTGACGTTGTGTTTCCTTAAATCAGAGACGAGATTTGAGGCAGAAAAGCGTCGTCGCAGTAGCACGCTAGCACCGGACGAAAGCGCGGATCCGAGACCTATGATCAGACCCGTACCGTGGTAAAGCGGTAGTGAGAGGTAGATTCGGTCTTTTTCTGTACAGCGTAATCCCGCCGTATGGCAAAGCGTCGCGGATTGCTGAATCCGCTTGTGCGATTGAACTGCGGCCTTCGGTAGTCCGGTTGTACCTGACGTGAATATGTACATCGCCGTCGAACCGATGGTGATCTCTTTTGTCTCTGGCGGATTCGAATCATCTTGGTTGTGACTTAATACACCTAAGTCTCGCGCCCACTCTGGGATCGGATCATCACCGTCTTGAATCGCCAGAAATCCAGAACCTGTCTCAAGATCTAGTTGATCTCGGACACCGTCGATCGCGTCAGCAACTTCGGTTCCAAATACGCAGATCTTTGAATTGATAAGCGTTATGCAGTGCCGAAGCGGTTCCTCACGTAAATTTGTGTTGATCAACGCCGCGGTGGCACCAATCTTCATGATGCCGAGGACTGTCGTTACAAATTCCGGTCGATTTTCAACAATCAGGCTAACGACGTCGCCGGGTTCGATCCCTTCTGCTTTGAGTGTATTTCCGATGCGGTTCGCGCGTTTGCCAAGTTCGCCCCAAGAGATTTTCTGGTCTTCAAAAACAATCGCGATACGATCTGCAAAGCGCTCGCAGTTTTCCTCAACCTTCAGTAGAAGACTGTCTTTTACTTCAGGAGGTCGGTATGCGAACCCTTTCTTTAGCTGAAGCAGCATGGGAACGCTGGCAATGATTCCAAGCGTATTTGCGATTCCCATAACCTATCTCCTCAATCCGGGTGAATTAAGTGAATTTACCTGTTTGCCAAAAATCATAGTGGCGAAGCGAGTGAATTGGGATGTTAGCAGCGCTATTGAATTGAGAATTCGATAGAGCCGAGGGGACCGTAATCTGCCACGTAGTTGCCTGGTTCGCCGTCATGTATCCCGCCGCATGCGCCAGTGATGAGCAGCATGCCATCCGCGGGCGTCATGCCTCGAACCCGAGCTTCATCCAGCATCCATTGCAGCGCATGCTTCGGTCCGCCTAACGCATCCGAGAGCGACGCTTCGCAGACTGTCTCGCCGTCTCGCATTAACGTCACAGAGAGCTCTTCGTAGTCGTCGCGTAATGGTTGCTGCTCACCTACGATGTAGTGGTACGCAGCGATATTCGTCGCAGTCAGATTCGAACCTTTTGCGTCATCGGCCGAGTTCCACATCATCCGCGGGACTTCGATGACCGGACCCGCACTTTTTGCATTGCCGTTCGCGTCGATAGTGATACCGATTTCGCACTCTAGCTTGACGCCTGGCGCCGTCTCGACGGTAGCGCCGTTCTCGAGGCGACCCCAACTGTAAAGTGAGCCGATCAATGGGTGTTTCAGACCGAATGCAGCTTGTCCGGCGGGAGCCGTCATGCCTGCCTTCCATCCTGCTATCGCGCCGTCGGCGACGGCTTCAACGACCTGTTTCTGAATCACATAACCGTCTTCAAGACTTAGATCGGAAGGCATCGCCGGGAACGACTCCCTGTTCCGAATAGCCCCCGCTAAAGCATTTGCAAGTTCTTCGTTTGCCATATCTAGTTCCCAAAGTCCCAGGATTCGCCCGCGCGATAACGACGTAGTACATTCTTGGCGATCAAAATCTTGTGCACTTCGTCGGGTCCATCGGCGATTCGCAACGTTCGCGCACCGGTGTACATCCCCGCAAATGGAAAGTCGCCAGACACGCCTGCCGCGCCATACACTTGAATCGCACGATCGACGACTCGATGGAATGCGGCCGGGACGTAAACCTTGATCGAGGAAATGTCTGTGCGCGAATCTGCGCCTGCTTCCATCTTCTGAGCACAGTCGACAACCATAAGTCGTGCAGATTGGATGTCCATGTAAGAATCCGCGATGAAGCCTTGCATGAATTGCTTGTGTTCAAGCGTTTCACCGCCATGTACTTTTCGCGTCATGATGCGATCGACCATGAGATCGAAACAACGCCACATTGAGCCGACGGAATTCATGCAGTGATAGATGCGTCCTGCGCCAAGACGATCCTGAGCTGCGGCGTGTCCGGTACCGGTACGTCCAAGTTGATTTTCCTTCGGCACGCGTACGTTTTCGTATTTGATTTCACAGTGACTTGACGCTTTGCCCCACACCGGCACACCACGGATGATGTTGACACCTAGCGTGTTTTTTGGCACGATGATCTGGGTCATCTTTTCGTTCGCACCACCCGGATCGTCCGGGTCTGCGGTGCGACACATGACGATGTAGAAGTCTGCTGCGTGCCCGTTTGAAGTGAACCACTTATGACCATTGATCACCCACTCGTCGCCATCGAGTTCTGCGCGCGTTGTGATCGAGCGTGGATCTGACCCGGCATTCATCGGTTCCGTCATTGAGAATCCAGACTGCATACGTCCTTCAGTCAACGGGATAAGCCACTTCTTATGTTGTTCAGGCGTACCGTACTTGACGAGGATTTTTTGGTTACCGGAATTTGGTGCGACGACCCCGAACAACGACGCTGCGCCAGGGCTATACGCGAGTATTTCATTCATGTAAGCGTGTTGCATGAAGTTCAGTCCCATGCCACCGAATTCGGGTGGCAAATGTGGCGCCCACAGCTTTGCTTTTTTGACTCTTTCTTGCACGCCGTGGCGTAGTTCAGCGGACTCTTGCTGTCTTTCCTTGGACGGACCTCGACCGTCAGAAGTTGCTGCCCAGAGCTTGTCTTCAAACGGCAGAATGTCATCATTGATGATCTCAGCCGTTGCTAGGCGCACCTCATTGACTTCGTCATCAAGGGTCGGAATTGGCTTGACGTTCATTTGCATGGCGCGAACCGTGATATCAGTATTTGAAGGTTCCATGATACTAGCGAGCCCGTACCTGATCTGTAATCGGGCACCGTGAAGAGGGCTCCTAGATCGGTATTTCTAAGTCTGTTTGAATGCGCGGTATGTTCGGATCCGGAAGCCTCAAAATGTCAGATTAACTTGCGCTTCCTATAATCGAATTTGCGGTTTTCGGCAGCGCACGTAGCCGTTACCTGCATTCTATCTAGTTTTTATGTACCCCAAAACATGCCTACCAACGGCTTAACGTATCCTCATGACAAACACCCAGCCCACGGCACGACTGTCGAGGTTGCCGAAGGTGTTTTTTGGTTGACCATGCCGATGGGTGGCTCACTCACGCACATCAATCTTTATCTGTTAGAAGATGATGATGGCTGGTTCGTCGTCGATACAGGCTTAGCCACGACTGAGACACGCGATCTGTGGCATGAGATATTTGAGACGTCGTTGCGCGGAAAGCCCGTGAAAGGGGTGATTTGCACTCATATGCATCCCGACCATATAGGTCAGGCAGGGATGATCACAGATCACTTTCGCGTTCCACTTTACATGACGCGCTCTGAGTATTACCAGGCACGGACGATGTTTTCAGGCTTTTCGTCATACGGTGCTAATTGGTTGAGCCAAGAGTTCTACCAGCGCCAAGGGATGGACACGTCTCACATGGAACGCGCAGGGCGTGAATGGCGTCGACGAAGTCCTGGTATGGCAGCTCGATTCAAGAAGCAAGCGGAATCGAGTGAAGCAAATCACGCGGCATTTCCCGTCGGATTTCGACGATTGCAGGAAGGCGACGTGCTTACGATCGGAGGGCATGATTGGTTGGTCATGGTTGGCGCTGGTCACTCACCCGAACACGCTTGCCTGTTTTGTAAGAGCCTTCGGGTTCTTATTTCCGGCGATCAGATTCTGCCCGTGATCACCAGCAATGTGAGCGTTCATCCGACAGAACCCGAAGCGAATCCATTGAAGATTTGGATGGAATCGCATGATCGATTCCTGGACCTTCCGGAGAATACATTCGTTTTACCGGCGCACAATTTGCCGTTCTATGGTGTCAGAGAAAGACTACGAGCTTTGATTAATCACCATGAAGACCGGATGCTCGCGATCGAGGAGCATTGCACGACACCTCACACTGCGAAAGCGCTGTTACCTGTCCTATTTAAACGCGAGTTGGACGCCCGACAAATGATGATGGCGCTTGGCGAAGCCATCGCTCATTGTCACCTATTGTTGCATCGGAACCGAATTGAAAGAAACCTTGACGACGACGGGGTGTACCGATACCTGTCGATTGATCCTGATCTTGAACGTCGCAAACACCCCGATAAACATGACGCGCCAGACGACACGCCGTTGATGGTGTAGTCGGTGACCAAACGAATCACTAGGTTCTGGGCTTTCTGTCGGCATTTCGTCTGGCGGGGTCTGCAGTGGGGATTTAAGTTCCCGTTCTATATTCGACTGTTGATGGGCGCGCTCTTTATCGTGTTGGGTTTCTTCGGAATCCTGCCAATACTCGGCTTCTGGATGATTCCATTAGGTATCTTGTTAATTGGTACCACCTTGCCTTGGACAAGCCGTCGGATTCGAGCTTGGATGGCGACAGTGGAACCGGAGATTCACACCGAAAAGCGCTAGTTCGGCTCGATGGCCGTATCTAGCCAGTATTGACCGTCTACGTGTGGACGGATGTAACCAGCGGTGGGGCTAGCGAAGTGGGTTCCGATAACCAGCGTTTGGGAATCACATAGTCCCGCTAGGAGTTGTGATCTCGTGTCTAATCCTAGTGCCGCGTCGGTATCCGCAGAACTGCACCATTCGACCCGTGTCATCTGACAAGGGTGGTGAATGCAGTCACCAGTGATGATCGCGCTCTGTCCCTTTGACTGGATCTCGACGCTTACGTGACCGGGCGTATGCCCAGGTGTTGGTTTTAACGTGATGCCTGGAACGATTTCAGCATCGCTATCAACGTCGATAAGTCGCATTAGCGGCTCAATCGGCTTTACGCTATCGGCGTAAACCTCGTCGAATCGACCGCTTTCCGGTTCACTCGTCCAATACTGCCACTCATCAGAAGCAACCAAGTATTCTGCGTTTGGAAAAGTGGGAACCCATTCGCCGTCAACGTATCGGGTATTCCATCCCACATGATCAACGTGGAGATGTGTACACAACACGAGGTCGATCGTCTCCGGCTCGTAGCCAGTCTTGATTAAATGTTTGAGAAAACTGGTTTGCAGATTCGACCACGCTGGCATGCTACGTTCTTTGTCGTTTCCAATACACGTATCCACGACGATACGATGTTCGCCGGTGTCCACCACCAACGCATGGACGCTCATGATCAGATTTCCTGCTTCGTCCATGAAGTGCGGATGCATCCACTCAAGCGGTAAGCATTGATCTCGCGTTGCGTCGGGTAGGATGAAGCGTGAGCCGCCGGTAACCTCTAGTTCAACGACCCGTGAGACTTTGACATTGCCTACTCGCCAGACTTCATTCATAACCTAGCGTGCTAACGTGTGATTTAGTGGAATTGCGGTTGAGAGGATACTGCGATGGACGCTTCGATGTCCCAGATTGCCTTTGCGATCGCTTGCCCAATCAAATCGAGGCGTCTAACCTGGTCAACGCGATCTTCAACTTGACGTAACTGTGCTCGTGAGAAGATCGAATCCAGAATACCGGTAGCGTGCGCGAGGCAGATCAGAACAATGTCGCGCGGGTCAGGGATGGTGTCGGTAAATAACACTTCCGCAATTCGGAGTTTCACTTCCTTGTCCGCGGCGCCGTCGCTAACCGGGTAGCGGCGTGACTTAAACACCCAAAGGAACCGATGTTCCTCGCGATGCAGAATGCCTCGTTCTACCAAGCGATCAAGCGCTACGTCCCGAATGGATTCAGCATGAACAGCGGTTCTTTCAATCCAGAATCTTGTGCTCTGCGGTTCGGTCTCGCGAGTAATGAAATTGAGGAGACCATCCAGGAGGTTATCTCCGGTGGGTTCCGTGTTCACGACTGTTAACGACTCTAGATCCGTGTCGATCCGGTCGCGCAAGGCGAGATCCATCAGGACGGCGCCGCTCAACGCGTAGCGAATCGTCCAGTCGGGTACTTTAATGAAGGTGCCGTCGCTATCGTGCAGCGTCAATAGCAACACTTCCTCGGCAATGCTAAGCGTGTTTTCCATGGCGACCCCTATGGCTATTCGTTGATTTTAGACAGCGCCTCTATTCGCTTCTTGATCGTGTAGCGGCGTCTCTCGTTCAATCTTCAGTTGCGCGAACTTGCCAGCTATTTGCGTAATCCGACAGCTCCAGGACTCGAGTTGCTTCGTCATTGGCGATCTCGAGCTGCTCCCTCGAATCGATCATGACTGCGTATTCGTTTGTGTGTTGTGCCTCTTGTTTAAACATGCGTTCTAGAGCCTTCGGATGTGGACCGTGCGTTAGACCACTCGGATGGTAAGTCAGACATCCTGCGCCGATTGAGTCGCGACTAAAGAAATCGCCTGCGTGATAGAAGATCACTTCGTCAATGTCGTCGTTGCTGTGAAAGAACGGAACCTTGAGGGCCGTAGGGTCTGTTTCAAACGGTCGGGGGACGAACGTACTAACGATCGCGGCATCGCAATCGAACGTCGCGTGCGCGCTGGGTGGTAAGTGATATCGATGGCTGTTAATCGGCAGAATGTCCTTAATATCGAGTCGTACGGGAACTGCATCGCCTTTCCAACCCACGGCGTCCAGCGGGTTGTGCGGGTATTGAAGTGTTGAGGTTTGACCTCGACGGTTCACTCTGACCGACCAGCGTATATCGTCCTGCTGCTTGAATGGATCATCGAGTTGGGGATACGCTAGAACGGCCGGATCCCAAAGTGCGTGGCGACCCAATAAGCCACGGTCGGGAACCCTGAAGCGCATCCTTCGCGTCTGGAGCATGAGAACGCCTAAATCCGCACTCGTCTCAACGCGCCACATCGTTCCCCGCGGAATGACTAGATAGTTGCCCGCCGCTGCGTCTAGGTGGCCGAAATCGCAGAAGAATCGTAGTGTGCCTGCATGCACGAACAACAAGACGTCGCCGTCGGCATCACGCGCAAGTTCATCCATCGACGAGTTTGTTCGCCAATACGACAGTGATAGTGATTCGCTCTCGAATACGGTCGGTGTCGAGAACGGATGTCCGGCTTCAGCTGAGCTGTTTAGGTCGTACGCCCGTGGTTGCAGCGGACCCTCAATTGACTCCCATGCTGTGGGAGGGCGAGGGTGATAGATATGCGACGCAGGTCCGTCGAATCCGTCTCGACCTATCTCGCGTTCAAACGTACCTTCAGGTAAGTCTCGATGCGCCTGTCGGGAGTATTTACCCTGCGTCCAATATCGTTCAAACGACGTCACTGAAATGACCTCGCTCTTCTTGCTCGCGTTCAATGGATTCGAACAACGCTTGGAAATTCCCTTCGCCGAACCCAGTGTTTCCTTTTCGCTGGATTAGTTCAAAAAACACCGGTCCAATCATGTCTTGAGTGAAGATCTGCAGAAGAACGCCGTCATTTCGACTTCCGTCGATCAATATGTCAAGTCGTTCGAGGTTTTCGACGACTTCCTGATGTCCGATATTGCGCTGAGCGAGGTTTTGATAGTAAGTCTTGGGCGTGGGTTGAAACACCGTACCGCGCTTGGTACATGTCTCGACAGCACGATAAATGTCGGTTGTGTGGAGTGCAATGTGCTGTACGCCGCCGCCACGGTGAACCTCAACGAATTCTGCGATTTGTGATTTTGGATCAGTCGGTTCATTAATTGGAATCTTGATGTTGCCACATGCGCTGATGAGGGCAACACTTGCTAATCCGGAGTGCTTACCATGGATGTCGAAGGTTTGCAGCTCGCGAAATCCAAATACACTTTTGTAGAACGCGACAGCAGAATTTAATTCGCCTGCTCGTACGTTCTGGGTGACGTGATCAACATGCGTAAGGCATCCCCCAGGCTTTGTTGCGACCTGATATCGGTAAGAGAAGTCCACGTCGTAGATCGAATCTGAACCGAAGCGGTCAACCAAATAAATCAAAGAGCCCCCAACGCCTTTGATAGCGGGGATTTCTAGCTCCATAGGCCCCGCTGTGCTCTCTACGATGTCCAGATCATGCCTACGCGCACATTCGAGGGCTTCCTTTACATCCGGTACGCGAAAAGCCATTGCGTTTGACGATGCACCATGTTCATTGGCGTATTCGCTCGCAAAACTCTGTGGTTCGGCGTTGACGATGAAATTGATGTCGTGTTGCCGGTAGAGACGCACATCCTTGTGGCGATGGTCTGCAACGCATACGAAGCCTAGGGAGGTAAGGGCTTCTTCGACGTCGAACGAATTCGTTGCCGTGAATTCAATGAATTCCAGACCTTCGGTCTGAATCGTGTCCGGTTGAACGGCCGTTCGCGGATAGGTGCTCATTTACGTCAATCTTTGCAATGAATTAACTTGTGATACGAATTTTAGTAGTTGAATTATCGTTTTCAATGCTTGTAAATGAAAATATCTATTATGAAAGGGTTAAATCCTGAATATTTGTTTCAAATAGGGTGTAGCTCGTGTTACATTGCTATATCTCCATAGCTAGAACCGTCTTTGATGCAGGCGCGAGGCGTGGAGACTCGAGACGTCGGGTGATCGGGTCTGAGTCGATGGATATGCTAGCTGATTGATTCGACCGATCTCGCCTATGTCACGGGTAAAGGACTTAGAAAAACTACGCGGTACGTATCCGCCGCTGGAGCAATTGTTTGATGCGGTATCCGATACCACTTATCCTCCAATAGCCGACATGCCGCTGTTGAACGCGATGGTGCGTGTGGTCAACTCACAAATGCTCTCCACTGCGTCGGCGTCAGCCATATTCAAACGAATTGAATCTCAAGCGAGGAAGCGCCGTTTAAAGTACCTCTCAAATCTGACGGCCGACGAGTTCCGCGCGTGCGGCATGAGCAAAGGCAAGATCAGATCAATCCATGAATTTCGTGATCGCTATTTGAAAGACCGAGAACGGTACGAACGATGGCGAAAGCTCCCTTTCCCAGAACTGGAGGAAGAGGTCGATTTGATCTGGGGAATCTCGACTTGGACCGCTGAAATGCTCGCGATGTTTTATTTCGGGCACAAAGATGTCTTTCCAAGCAAGGATCTGGCCATCAATCGTGGCGTGGAACTAATTCGACGACACATTGACCCAGGATTTGACCCTGAGTTGGCGGCACCGTATCGAACACTATTGGCGCGCTGCATCTGGCGATCGTTTGACATCGAATATTGGCGAGCATTCGACGAATAACACCCGAGACGTTCCTTAGCCTCGATACCTAGCTACTGAAAATTGCTGATTTGTTAGGGGTGGAATCCCATAATCCGTAAAATTGCGCGTTCCTCGTCGCTTCCCGTGCTTTGTGATACGCCAATCAGCGCGTTTTTCTGTTCTATTCGCAGCTTGTCTGCTTCTTTACACCCCGCCGTCGTTCGGAACTAGCTCAGCCTCTGAAGATTCGTCTGACTCCAATGTTGGACTTCAGACTGTTCGCATTCAGAGCCACGATGGCGCAACTCAGCAAGCAATCGTTGTTCCACGCCAACTAAGTGATGTCGAGATTGTCGTAGACGGTGCCATCGATGACGCTGTGTGGCAGAGTCTACCGGCACATGACGAGTTCTACGTCACAGATCCGGACACACTTGAACCAGCTGCGCTGAAGAGTCGTTGGCGTTTCTTCTATACCGATCGTGGTTTCTATGTCGCGGCGGAGTGCGATCAAGATACAGACTTACTCGTTGAGCGCCTCTCAGCGAGAGATCTTGGGTTTCTAAATCGCGATTACGTAAGTTTCACGCTCGACACTTCCGGCGAAGCACGTTACGGTTACTGGTTTCAGCTCAATTTGGGTGGCAGTCGGTCCGATGGCACGATTCAACCCGAACGACAGTTCAGCGATAGTTGGGATGGCGCGTGGTATGGCGAAACCGTAAGAACTCAGACCGGTTGGTCAGCTGAATTCTTCATCCCGTGGTCCATCATGAGCATGCCTCAGGTTGAGGGCGAGAGACAGATGGGCATCGTGATGCAAAGACGGATCGCCTATTTAGATGAGCGTCTTGGCTTTCCACCGCTACCGTTTACCAAGCCGAAATTCTTATCCGGATTTCAGAAGTTGGTTTTAGGCGACGTAAATCCCAGCCAGCAACTTAGTTTCTTTCCGCAGGTGTCTTCAACCTACAACGCAATGGTGGACTCAACGACAGGACAAGCCGGTGTTGACGTGTTCTGGCGACCATCCACCAATCTACAAGTGACGGCGACTGCGAATCCGGACTTTGGCACGGTTGAAGCTGATTCGGTCATCATCAACTTGACCGCGACCGAAACGTTCTTTCCGGAGAAGAGACTGTTCTTCCTTGAAGGTCAAGAGATCTTCGATCCATCAGGAGGTGGTGGTGGATTTGGTGGCGGATCTTCTGCGCGACTTTTGCATACACGACGGATCGGACAACGCCCGATTACACCGGAGTTACCCGATGACACAGAATTTGAATATGAGCAGTTCCGCCGTCCATCTGAACTCCTAGGCGCTTTAAAGGCAACGGGTCAAGTCGGCAATCTGCGATATGGTGTGTTGACCGCCTTTGAGGACGATACAACGTTCTACGGCACACAAGATGACGAAAGCGTCGCTGTCGCGCAGGCTGGTCGTGATTTTGGAGTTGTTCGCGCGTTGTGGGAGAAGAGCAACGGCGATTACAAAGGCTTCGGATTTATGTCAACGCGCTTGGAGCATCCCATGATTCAAGCGAATACGCATTCATTCGACGGTTCGTACTTCAGTGATAGCGGCAAGATCAGGCTACAGTCTAAGTTGTTCATTTCGGACATTCAAGGTACTGAGGATGGTTATGGCGGCGCGGTCGAATTTGACTATGCACCGCGTCAAGGGGTAACACATCAGCTTGAGTTTGAGTCGTTTGACGATAGACTGAATCTGAATTACATGGGTTATCTTCCGCGCAACGATATCAATAAGTTCTCTTACGAATACCGTTTCCGCAGGACCTCAGAACGACTAAAAGAGAGTGATACAGAATTCAAAATTGATCGTGCACTGAATGGCGTCGATCAGGTTATCGATGCGGCGTTAAGCCTTGAACAGGATTTCACATTCAACAACAACACGAGGTTCCGTGTACGTACGCGCTACTATCCTGGCAGGTACGACGATCGTAATAGTTTCGGCAACGGTACCTACTTCGAAGATAGTACGTCACGCTTTGATCTGCGATATTCATCAGATTCGTCCCGCCGTTTCTACTACAACCTATTCTCCGAATATCGTACAGAGTCGTTAGGTGGCGCTAGGGTGTCAGGCGGAACGTTCTTGATATGGCGACCTTCCGATCGAATGACGATGCACGCGAGCATAGCGTACAACGATCGCGATAGTTGGCTGCTCTCTCAGGGTGATCGTCGATTTACTGCGTTCACTGCCGAAATCTGGTCACCTCGATTGGGAACCGATTTATTCATTACTGCAAAACAGCACCTACGTTTCGATCTTGAATGGCAAGCAATCAAAGCACACGAAAACACGTTCTACCGGCTACCGGAAGACGATACCAGATTGACGAAGGTCGATGACCCTGCGCCGGATAGCGTTGACGATTTTGCGATTTCGCGCCTGAATATGCAGATTCGTTATCGGTGGGAACTAGCTCCCATGTCTGATCTATTCGTGGTGTACTCTAAGAATGCGAGTTTGCCTGATGCTCTCGGGTACGGGTTTGCGGAGCAGTTTTCACGTACCTTCGACCATCCTTTTTCTGAAGGTTTAGTCGTCAAGTTGCGTCACCATTTAGGGACGTAAAGCCCTCATTACAATCATTTGCTCCGCATCGGCTAGATGGCTCTTGCGGCATTCTGAAGTGCAGTTGATAGGGTGAGGTTCACAAGTCGCTTTGATACTTTCTCCTGATACCTGGATTGGCCGCGGGTCGTGGCGCGTTACCACCGATTCAACGGGTGTTAAGTTCGAGTGCGTGGTCCAGATTGAAGACGAAGGCAACGGTACGTCAATCCATGTAAACGTGCTCACCGAAACTGATTCGCGAATCAAGTATGACGTATGGATCGTGCCTGATGAAACGGGACTCTATACGATCACGGTAAATAACTCTGGATTGGCATTGGAAGGGATTGGTAAACTCGAATCGTTACCTCATCTAGCTACTTTGCGCTCCGAAGATGGCGACACGAACCTTGTTCTGACGGTATTCGAGATGCCTGAAGTGTTTGGTACGCGAGGGTTTTACACACAAGGCAAACACACGTACACGTTTGAACTAGCCCTTCGTATGAGGGTTAAGGTCGTTCAGGAAAACAACGACAACGTGACGATCATTCCGTTTAATCCTCGGGGTGGCAGGAACTAAAACCTAGCTCTCAATCAGCACTTTCCCGATCACTTTCCGTTCAGTGATCATGCGAAGTCCTTCGGCAATTTGTGCCATCGGAAAGCGATGTGAAACGTACGGTCGGATTCGTCGAGATCCTAGCCATTCCAAGAGTTGCTGTTGATTTCGCGCTGACCATTCCGGTGCATGGCGCATCAACCCGCCGATCGTAAATCCAATGAGTTCGGCATCTTTGATGAGCAGATGGTTCGTTTTCGCTAGCGCGGCTCGACCACCGGTGAAACCAACGATCAGAATGCGGCCAAACGGTGCAATGCAGCGCATCGACTCGTCGAACACATCGCCGCCGACGGGATCGTAAATCACGTCCGCACCCTTGCCGTCAGTTAGCTCCTTAACGCGCTCCCGAAAGCCATCTGTGTAGTTGATGACCTCGTCGGCCCCCATGTCACTCACAACTTTGAGCTTTTCGTCGGTGCTTGCCGTCGCGATCACCCTTGCCCCCATCAGCTTGCCAACATCAACCGCCGCAAGACCAACGCCTCCTGCAGCACCGTGAATTAAGAGATTCTCACCTGGTTCGAGACGTCCACGCTGTAGTGCGTATAGCGCTGTCGAATAGTTGCTTCGATACGACGCTGCGGCCGCAAGATCAGCTTGACCGGGAATTCGTGTTGCTCGGTCGGCGTCTATGACCACCTGTTCGATACATCCCGAGCCTACCATGACCCTGTCGCCGACGCTAATGCCTTTAACGTCTGATCCGATCTCGATCACCTCTCCTGCGCCTTCACCGCCTACGACGAATGGCAATGGCGGTTGGACTTGATATTCGCCCTTCGACATCAAAACATCAGTGAACGAGATGCTCCGAGCTTGCACGTGCACACGAATCTGATTCGAGTTCGGCGCATCCGGTTCTGGAATTTCACGTAAGACGAGTGATTCGGGACCGTCCAATTGCTCGCAAAAAACTGCTTTCATCTAGAATTCCTGAAACGGTAGGTAGTGAATTTACGTGGTGTTCGGAGTAAACCCGACACATAGTTCGTATTGATTTTATCAGCGCCCCGATGGCACAGTTGGATAGCGCGGCTCCCTCCTAAGGAGCAGGTCGAGGGTTCGAATCCTTCTCGGGGCGCCATCTCTTAGAGGGTCCTTTCTTGGGACATCCTTTACAGTTTGTACCGGAGACATGGTTTACAGTTTTCCTGGTGTGATGATGAAAGGATTGGAGGCGGGCTCGACGCGCGCTTCGTCCTGATCGGAGAACCCAAGGGCATACTCCCGGAAGCAGACTTACCAGATGTGGTTGGCGACCTTACTGATGCCTACCACCTGGTTGGCGAAGGCACGGCTCAGGCTGATTTTCCGTTTGCCGATGCAGATCAGCCCACGGTGCGTCACGCGCACGGTCCGGTCATGGTAGGGACACGCGGATTCCACAGATGGGTGATACGCTCGTGGTGAGGGTGTATAGAGCTGCCCCGGATACGTGTCGCCAAGCGCCTGGTGCGGACGTCGATGATGCTAAACCTCGATGAAGGCATCGAACCGTTCCTGTTGGTACAGAAAGTTGAACGCGGCTTTACACACGATGCGATACCTACCGGTTCGACAATCCGTGATGTAGCGGGTCTGTTAGACATTGGCAGACTCCGTGTGAGAACTGACGTAGGGACGAGGTCGACGGAAAAGTACCATTGTGGCTAGCGGTGAGCCCTAGTTCGAATTAGATTGAGCAGTGAAATTTGACCAAGGGAAAGCCCGGACCGTTGGCATCTGTGTTGTGTTGGGGGCGATCGTTCTTGGGACTATTGGGGGTCTGTGGTACCGCAGCGAACCCGA
>LXNI01000452.1_pt1 | contig 47216 bp, 41 predicted proteins | sample 809091 | NCBI WGS metagenome assembly LXNI01 (sample SAMN04870527, study PRJNA318959) | sponge metagenome | biome: 01000161; feature: marine sponge reef; material: water | host: Sarcotragus foetidus | place: Greece: Milos, Mediterranean Sea | collected 2013-05-29 | depth 5-7 m
CGGTCGATTGCGGGACGGTTTCTGTATTCTGGTTGTTGTTTTCGTGTCTTGAGCATGGATCAGGCGGCTTTTGTGACGGGCGGCGGCGGTTTCCAGGCGTGGTTGGCGAGACGTCTTAGGTTCCTGCCGGCCTACTCCCCCGAGCTCAATTCAGGTCACAAAGCGAAGCTCGGTCAATTCGGAACGAATTGACCTTAACTGACCGACCAATCGAACAGACCTTCGCCAAGATCAAACACTGGATGCGAGACGCCCAGAAGCGTGCGATCAATGATATCTGGCGTCACCTCGGACGGCTCATCGAAACCATCGAACCCCAAGAGTGCACAAACTACATCAGAAACGCCGGATACGGTCCAACCTAAATCGGATACGCTCTAGGAAATTCCAAAAAAAATTGACCCGTGGTCTTCTGAAACCACGGGTCAAATCATTTTCAAGAAACGTTGCGGAAAAACAACCTGAACGGGACCTGGATCAGCCGGTGCCCTTGGTTGCCATGCGCTCCAGTTCTTTTTTTACCTCGGGCGGGATTTTTCGGAAGTTGGTAAAAATCTTTTGCCCCCGCTCCACACTCAGCGGCCTGAGGCTGACCCCACGCTTCTTCTGAACCGCTTGGAATTCGGGATCGTCGACCAGGCGATTGAACGCGGTGCGCAGGTCCTTCAATGCCTCTTCCGGCACACCCGGCGGTGTCAGCATCGACAGCGCGCTGGAGATAACCGTATTGACGTACCACTTGTACGCTTCGTACGTCGGCCCCGATGGGTCCTTGCCGTGAATTTCCCTATAGACGTCGGTGAAGGTCGGGACGTTTGGAACCGGATTCATCTTGACCGGCGTACCGTCTTCTTTGAAGCGCGCATCATGCCACAACGCGATGAGCTTGCCTTCGTCGATGTAGGATTTTAGCCGCCGATAGGTCGAAAAGCTTCCGGTACCGCCCTGCACTTCGTTGGAAAGCATCGCGGGAATGATTTTCGAGGAACCGCGGTATCCTGAGATGAACTTGTATTTTATGCCCAGGATATCGAGGGTCATGTTGCCAAGAATGTCCGGCGTGGCTTCCGAATAGCGCCCGCCCATGATGAACGGCTTGTTGGCTTTCACGATGTCGGCTGGTTTCTTGATGCCCGATCCGACATCCGTGCGGACGAAGACCATCGACCAGGTGCTGAAGGCGCCAACCAGCCCCATTTTTTCGGGGACATGACGGACACCGGGAGCACCGCTCAGGACCTTAAGCGGTATCCAGGAACCGAAGGAAAGGTCGGTTCCATCGCGATTGCCTTTCTCGTAAACGAAATTCAGCGTTTTGCCGCCTCGGCCCTTGTTCTGATTGCGGATGATGACCGACGGCGAGCCTGGAATATGTTTCTTCCAGACGTCGACGACGGCGCGCGCCATAATATCCAGACCGCTGCCGCCGCCTGACGGCACATAAACGTTAACGGTTTTGCCGCTAAAATAATTTTGGGCGCCGGCCGGCGTGCTCAACATGAGCGCCAGCGGCGCCATTAGGCCAAATATCGTCAATGTCAAACGAGTTGGTTTCATAATCACTCCACCTCCAATTACTCGGTGTAAATTGTACTGACAGTGAAATTATTGAAAAAATTAAACAATGTATGGTCAGCGCACATCACACCTGGTTTTGCTGCCGGTCGCGCCCGGCCCCTTGTTCGACTGGCCCTGAGATGCAAGCTGCCATTAGTCAACGGCCGCTATTTCTTTTTTTGGGCGCGGGTCAATTAGATACCGGATCGATTTTGTTGGCAAGTACGACTCGGACCGGGAGGCGGGCCGCGGCCGCCCGAGCAACGTCCATTGGCTTGATCGCCCTCCAGAACGTGCGCGGTTTCACGGCCAAATCCGGGCCTCGCGAAGCGATGCCGGCCTGGTGCGTATTGTGTGCCCTTCCGTCTGCTGATCTAATGATTACCTATGCTCGAATCCTTTCTAACCGGATTGTTGATGGTCTTCCAATGGCCGGCCATTGGATTTCTCCTTCTGGGCGTAGTCATCGGCATTTGGCTTGGCGCGGTTCCGGGCCTTGGCGGGATCATCGGCCTCGTGCTCCTGCTGCCTTTTACTTTCCAAATGGAAGCAATCCCCGCTTTTGCCCTGCTGCTCGGCATGTTCGCCGTGACGTCGACAAGCGACACCATCGCGTCGGTGATGCTGGGTATTCCCGGCACCGCGGCTTCGCAGGCGACAATCCTCGACGGCTACCCGCTGGCCAAGCAGGGCAAGGCGGCCCGCGCGTTCGGCGCCGCGTTTACCGTGTCGGCCTTTGGCGGCGTTTTCGGGGCCATGATCCTGGCCGCCTCATTGCCGATCATTCTGCCGATCATCCTCGCTTTCAATTCGCCGGAATTTTTTATGCTGGGGCTTCTCGGCCTCGCCATGGTGGGTTCCTTGAGCGGTGGATCAATGCTCAAAGGCCTGACAGTTGTCGGGCTCGGAATCCTGATGTCGACAGTGGGCTATGCCGAGACCATTGCCATTCCCCGCTTTCATTTCGGCTCCGACTATTTGCTCGATGATCTGCCGCTCATTCCAATCGTCCTGGGATTGTTCGCCCTGCCGGAACTCATGGAATTGGCGGTCCGCAACACCTCCATATCGCGCACCGCCCAGGCCCAGGCCGAGGATGGCGGGATGCTCGAAGGAATCCGCGACGCCTTTCGTCATTGGTGGCTGGCGCTCAAGTCGGCCGTCATCGGCACCTATGTGGGCATGTTGCCGGGATTGGGGGCGGCCGTCGTTGACTGGATCGCTTATGGGCATGCGGTTCAGAGCGCCAAGGACAAATCCAAGTTCGGCTCGGGCGACATCAGAGGCGTGATAGCCCCGGAAGCCGCCAACAACGCAACCCGGGGCGGCTCTCTTGTTCCCACTGTCGCGTTTGGAATTCCCGGAAGTCTGTCGACGGCCATCCTTTTGGGGGCGCTTCTCATCCAGGGATTAAAGCCCGGGACCGAGATGCTGACGACGCAATTGCATGTCACTTTTTCCATGGTCTGGGCGATCGCGATTGCAAATGTCGTTGCCGCCGTCCTGCTCATGCTGTTGAGCAAGCAGCTTTCCCGCGCGGCCTTCTTGCCGGGTCATTTGCTGGTCCCCGGCGTCATACTGTTCATCTTCATGGGCGCGTGGCTCGGCGGCTCGCATCTCGGTGATTGGATCGCCTGTATTTTCATGGGCGTCATCGGCGTGATCATGAAACGCTCCGGCTGGCCCCGGCCGCCATTGGTCCTGGCCTTGATCCTCGGTCCCCTGCTGGAGAATTCGTTGCGCCTCAGCATGCAAGCCTATGGGCTCTCATGGACGACGCGGCCGATCGTGCTGATATTGGCGGCGTTGCTCGTAATCTCTATCGTCCTTGCGGCGCGCAGTACCCTTGAAAAAAAGAGAAAAAAAGAGAATGACGGTGGCGGCGAAGGTTCCGAACGCAACCCGCTCCTGTCGCTGCCGTTGGCGATCTTACTGTTTGTTCTATTCGTGTGGGCCGGTTTCTTCTCCCTCCAATGGCCACCCGTCGTACGTCAGTTTCCCATTGTCGCGTCGGTAACGGGAGCTACCTTGGGGTTCTTTGTTCTGATCAGCGACAGCCTTGCATTCAGGGCCGCGTTGCGGTCGCACGGCGGTATCGCCCCGGCATGGGCCGACGCGTCGAAAAGCGCCCTCTTTGAAAGATCGGCAATCTATTTCGCCTATTTGATCGGAATGCTGCTGATTATGTTGGTCGTCGGCCAGAAACTGGCCATCCCGCTGTTCATGTTCTTCTACTTGGTCCGCTGGGGAAAATACAACGTCAAAACGGCCTTTGCCTACGCCCTCGCCGGGTGGATCCTTCTTGTGGTCTTTTACGACCGGATCATGCACGTGATCTGGCATCACTCCCTCCTATCGGACGTGTTGCCGCAAATCCTGCCCTCTTGGATTCCGCCGTGGCTGTTCGTCTAGTTAAAGCCGACCGGCGCTGATGGCGCTTTGCAGCGGACCGAGCAGAGTGCAAAGTGTGGGCGTGTACCGTGATCCCCTGCTCGACGATTAGGGCGCGGATCTGGTTGATCGTTGCCGTCCCCAGGCGCGAACGAACGCGATGCAGCGCCTGCAGATCGCGTTGAACTTGGCTCGATTGCCAACTCTTCAACAGTGATCGTCCGACGCCTTAAGGCAGCGGGACAATTTCTCATATATCCCAAAGACGCGGCCGGTTGGCCGAGCTCCGGCCAACACCCCTTGATTCAATTTGGTCAATGATAAATAATTCCATATATGAAATTAAAAAATCCAAATATGGAATTATGACAAGTACGGCAACCGTACGGACATTGCAGGTCCTTGAATATTTCATGTCGGCGGGGCCTGGGCCGATCAAGCAAGTGGATGTCGCACGGGCTTGCGATATTTCGGCCGGCACGCTCAACCGAATTCTGAAGACCCTCTCGGAGTGGGGATACCTATTCAGGACGAGTGAGAAATACTGTGTCCGCAATTTTCGGCTTGAGCGGAATGTTCCGCTATCGGAGACATATCTCCAGTATCTCGATACGGCCATTCAAAATTTGGCGGAGAAGACCGGGGCATCCGCTGAAATTGTGGTCGTTGCCGGGCACGAATTGCTTTGGCACTCGAGAACGCCATATCCCGACGAAGATGTAATCATTCGTGCGAATGTGGGCTTTCGGCGTTCGCTCTATGAGCTTGACGCGCTGGCTCGGCTATATGTGAGCCGGATGAGCTGGGAGGAGATCTCCAGTTACTTCTTTACCGATGGTTTCTACGCAACCGAATTCGAGGGTAAGCGCGAGCTCATTCTAATTTCGGAGTCCAGAGCGAAAGAAATGGTCGATGAATGTCGAGACAGCGTTTTCGCCTATGATTTGAACGGTAATCATGTGGGAATCCGGCGGTTTGCGACAGTAATTGAAAGCCCCGAGGGAGAATTCCTGCATTTGCTGTCTTTAGCCGAACCCGCAAACGTTGTCGAAATTGATGGGAATTGTTTAGCGCGGATGCAGGCTGAGTTGCTTGCGGTGCGCGAAGACCTGATGACACTGGTTTCAGCAGAAAAATCAATTTTCCGGAATCCGCCCAAACACTACATCCAACCCGGCCGCGGTGGGTAATCCCACAGGCCGAAATCAAACTAGCCAAATTTCTATTTTCAAGGAGGTGCACGTCATGAAATTACTACTAAGTTTGGGGTTAGTGCTCGCCACGTTGGCGGGTCCATTCACCACTCCCGCCCACGCGGCAAAAAGCGAAATAAACGTCTTGTTGTTTGGCATGCCGTATACGAGAGGCCTGCAGGCCCTCGCCGCCGATTTTCAGGCGGAAACCGGTATCAAGGCCAACATCGAGGTGATCGGGCAAAAGGTTTTCGAGAATCGCATTACCCTGGAGTTCACCGGAAACACCAATAAGATCGATGTGGTTCATACCCCGGTTATTCAGGTTCAGCGCTGGATCAAAGCAGGATGGGTGCAGCCGATAACCAACCGGGTGAACAATATCGGGGATAAAGCCGACATTCTCGCAGGCCCGCTTGACGCATACAAAGTCAATGGGGACTATTGGGCCGTTCCCTACATGGCCGCCGTCGGAATGATGACCTATCGAAAAGACATCCTGGAAGCGGCCGGGAAAAAAGCCCCCCAAACCTTTGAAGAAATGATCGATGTGGCGAAAGCTGTCCATAGTAAGGATGTCGCCGCCGTCACTTTGCGGGCTGCTCCGGGCCAAGGTTTCAACATGTTCATTTTTCCGATGATCATGAGGGCCTATGGCGGCAAATTCTTCGCTGATTATCCCGGCGGAGACCTGACTCCGGCGATAAATTCTCCGGAAACCCTCAAAGCCCTACAGGTATATATGACCCTGCTGAACAAGTATGGGCCTCCAGGAGCGGGCAACTTTAACTTTCCCGAAGTCAGAGCCGGGGTCATCAACGGCAAGGTCGCCATGACCCTCGAGGGAACCGGCATCGTCAACGCCATCACCAGCCCGGCCAAGAGCAAATTTGCCGGCAAGCAGGGCGTTGCTCTTCCGCCGGCCGGACCCGAGGGACGATCCCCGGCGATCGCCGTGCACGGTCTCGGCATCCCCAAGGGAGCATCGGATCCGGAAACATCCTTCAAATTTATCGAATGGGCTACCAGTGAAAAAACCATCTCCAAAATCGCTCTGGCGGAACCATTTGCGGATTTTGTAAGGGCTAAAGTTGCAAAGAACCCGGCTGTCGCGAAGAAATATGCTTCATTGCATCCGGATTTGATGCCCACTCGGCTGAAGGCACTTGATGTGGCGATTGGTCATTACCGTCCTCTCATCCCCGAATGGCCGGCCTTGGGTCAGGCTATCGGTGAAAACATCAATGCCGCGCTCAATGGCTTGGTCAGCCCGGAGAACGCCCTGAAAGCGGCGGAGCAGGAGATGAAGGAAATCCTCGGGAAATAAGAACAATGAAGCCCAGCGGCAACCTTGCCGCTGGGCTTGCTTCCCCACTAAGCCTTGCTCCGGGTCGAACGTCCCCGATTGTCCTTAGCTCCACCGGGACTCACGCTGGGAATTTTGTCTTTAATCCCGGCGTCGGGACGGAGTCTTCGCGACGTGAGCAAATGGGGCATCCGAGTTGGATGAGTGAATTTTTCCATCCCTTGGTCGGCGGTTTAGCTGGCTTTGCCGCAGGTCGGATTTGTTATGACCAAACGTAGTGCGCGACGAAGTCTTGAGCGGGGATTCAAGCTCATGATGATCCCGGCGGTTGTCGCCGTGTTGGCGTTCGCGATCGTTCCACTTGTCGGAATGTTCTGGATTGCGATGAGCGACTACCACATGCTCAGAGGCACCAAGGGTGAATTCGGCCTTCACAACTTCGCTAAAATGCTGACCGACTTTCGGTTCTCCGATTCGGTATACGTGATGGCGGTCCTATCCATCGCTGGCGTGATCGTTCAGGTTGTTACCGGCACCTTTGTTGCCGTTGGGCTCCATCGGATTATACCCAGGTGGAAATATGCCCGGGGTTTATTCCTTATTCCGTATGCCGTTCCCGGCGTTGCGGTGGCGTTGATTTGGCTGTCGCTATTTACGCCGACCCTCTCACCTATCAATGCGGTTTTCGATTTATTCGGCGTTACGGTTCCAGCATTTTTGACGACACGCAATGGTGCTTTGTTCGCCATCACCGTGGCCGACACTTGGACAACCTATCCGTTTGTAATGTTGATTATTCTCGCCGCCCTGCAAGGAATTTCACAAGACCTCGACGAGGCTGCGGCTCTTGACGGCGCAACGCAAGTTCAGACCTTTTTTTATATAACGCTGCCGTTGTTGGTCCCCGCGCTCATTATGGTGTCACTCTTCAGATTCATCGAATTATTAAAGCATTTTCCCCTGATCTTTATCATGACATCAGGTGGTCCGGGGCGCTCTACACAGGTGACCAACTACTATGCCTATGTTCAGACATTTCAAAACGAAAATGTCGCCTATGGCGCGTCAATCGCTGTCTTTCTGTTTCTCATTGCAGCCGTTATCAGCCTTTATGTAGCCAGGCACACTGCGAGGATCGATCATGCGTGATCGCTCCATGAGTTATACGCTCAAGCACGGTTTGGGCGTCACAAGCATCTCTTTGTTCCTGTTGTTTGCGCTGTTCCCTATCGTTTGGGCTTTAATTCTTTCCGTAAGGCCGTCGGCCGCGTTGTTCGATCCGATCTGGGAAAATCTTGGCGATTGGTCGCTTGAGAATTTCGGCTCGCTAATTCGCTCCAATTTTCCCCTGGGAATATTGAATAGTTTTATTACCGCGGGAAGCGCTACCTTGATCTCCATGCTCGTGGGTATTCCTGCCGGCTTCGCGCTGGCCAAGTCACGATTTGCGGGCAAATTCATCGCATCCTGGCTGCTTTTGCTTCTGCGCATGGCGCCGCCTGTCGGATTTGTAATTCCGCTTTTCCTGTTTTATCTGCAGGTCGGGTTTATCGACAGTTATCCCGGGCTGATTTTCGCCTATATGACTCTAACATTGCCCCTGGTTGTTTGGCTGATGTGGAACTCGTTTGCTCAACTTCCCAATGAGCTTATCGAGGCCGCGATCATGGATGGGGCGTCTCTAAGAGATACTCTTTTGCTGGTTGCCTTGCCGGCGGCAAAACCTGGTGTAATCGCGGCCTTCATCCTGGGGTTCCTGCTGGCATGGAATGACTTCTTTTTCGCGTTGGTAATCACCAGACAGGACACGGCAACGGCAACCGTTGCCGTGATGAACTTCATTTCCTACGACAGCGTGGATTGGGGGGCCATCGGTCTTGCCAGTATCGTCCTGACACTCCCGATTCTGCCGTTTATGGTCATCGCCAACAAATACATCGTCCGCTCTATATCCGGAGCCGTAAAGGGCTGAAATTTAAGGAAATATTTGTGTCTCAGCTTCCCAACATCGTATTCATCCTGACAGACCAGCAACGGCTCGATACGATTGCCGCCCTTGGTTATGACCATATGGATACGCCCCATATTGACGGTCTCGTCGAGGGCGGCACGTCATTCATGAACATGTATGTTACCGCACCGTCCTGCGCTCCTTCACGCGCGTCTCTATTTTCCGGCACCTACGCGCACACAAATGGGGTCTATCGCAACGATGAAAAGTGGCCTTGGACCTGGGTGTCATTGCTGAACGCGGCCGGTTACCGATGTGTCAATGTCGGAAAAATGCATACCAATCCGGCCGAGGCGGACTTTGGGTTCCATGAAAGGCATGTTGTAGAGAATAAGGATCGCGATACCCCGAATCTGCCCTTCTACCTTGATCAATGGGATAAGGCGCTATGGAAACGCGGAGTCGAAAAGCCCTCGCGCGTCACCTATCGGCGCCGTGAAGATTATAAGGAGCGTCTCGGCGCGTTTTTGTGGGAAGCCGATGAAGATCTTCATGCCGATGTTTTCGTCACTGATTTGGCGTGCATGTGGCTGGACCGCTATACCGGACAGGAACCGTTTTTTCTTCAGATCGGGTTGCCGGGTCCCCACCCGCCTTATGATCCGACGGAAGAATTTGCTGGAAAATATCTGAATCGCGAATTGCCCAAGGCAATCAGGAATTATGATCTGGACAGTCTTCCGTATCCCCTGCGCAAACTGCGTGAAGACCACTTGGAGAAGGATCATGACGGCATTGTCCATCTGAGAGATCCATCGGAGGAACAGCTCCACCGCCAACGGGCCCATTACTATGCCAACGTATCGATGATCGATACGCAGGTCGGCAAAATAATTGATGCGCTAACTCAACGCGGCGTGATTGACGACACGATAATTATCTATTCGACGGATCACGGCGATTGCCTCAATGATCACGGCCTTTCGCAGAAGTGGAATATGTTCGAGCAAAGCGTACATGTGCCCGCAATTGTGTGGGGGCCGGAGGTTAAACAAAACCAGCGAATAGAGGGTTTGACGGCTTTGTTCGATTTGGGCCCCACCATACTCGAGGCGGCGGGCGTCACGGCGCCTTCCTGGATGGAAGCGCGCTCTCTATGGCCGGAACTCCGTGGTGACGATACCTCCGGGCGCGAAGCGGTCTTTTCGGAACACGCAAACGACAAGATTTTGCAGCACACGGAATTCATGACCATGGTGCGGCGGGATCGCTGGAAACTTGTGCATTTTGTGGATTGTCGGGAAGGGCAATTGTTCGACCTGGAAGAAGATCCCGGCGAAATAAATAACCTCTGGGATAGTCGCGATCACGGTCAAATAAAGCACGAATTAATTCTGGAGATTCTTTCCTGGCGCATTGAAAGCGACAGAATCACGCAGGGTTTTCGAATGCACTTGAAAAATTCCACTATTTGAGGAGTGGACAATGACTGAGATAAAGCTCCAGCAAGTTGTGAAATTTTTTGATGATGTTGAGGTCATCAAAAGTTTCGACCTGGAAATACACGATGGGGAGTTTGTCGTTCTTGTTGGTCCTTCGGGCTGCGGGAAGTCCACGCTGCTGCGGATAATTGCCGGTCTGGAGGATGTGACGAGCGGCAGTATCTATTTGGATGGCGTCGATGTCACCGAAATGCCGCCCGCGGCCCGCGGCCTGGCCATGGTGTTTCAATCCTATGCACTCTACCCGCACATGACCGTGCGCGAGAATATGGCGTTCCCATTGAGGATGAAAGGTGTTGACCGTGCGGAGCAGGGGCGGCGGGTTGAGCACGCGGCCGAAATTTTGAACTTATCGGAATATTTGGAACGAAAGCCCTCTCAGCTCTCCGGCGGCCAGCGCCAGCGCGTTGCTATTGGCCGGGCAATTGTTCGCGAGCCGGTCGCATTCCTATTCGATGAACCATTATCCAATCTTGACGCCGCCTTACGGGGAAATATGAGATTGGAAATCACCGAGCTCCACCAGAAGTTAAATTCAACGATGGTGTTTGTGACTCACGACCAGGTTGAAGCCATGACAATGGCTGACAAAATTGTGGTCTTGCAGGATGGGGTGATCGAGCAGGTTGGTTCACCGCTTGAGCTTTACCGTTCACCCCGCAACATGTTCGTCGCCGGATTTATTGGTTCGCCGAAGATAAATTTGATTGCCGGCCGGGAGGCGGAAAAACAAAATGCGAATACGATTGGCGTTCGGCCGGAACATATTGAAATTTCCACGACCGAAGGCTCCTGGAAGGGGACAGTCGGCCTATCGGAACAACTTGGGTTTGAGACGTTCCTGCACGTAAAATGCCCGCACTTGGATCAAACCCTCACGGTTCGGACCGACGGTGAGCGTGAGATAGCCCCCGGTGAGGATGTGTATCTGACGCCGATCAGCGAAAAGATAAATCGCTTTGATGCCAATGGGCTGACCATCAACTAGGCCCCAAAGGACGACGGACTCGATGCCAACACCCAATATCCTTTGGATTTGCACGGACCAGCAGAGATGGGACACCTTGTCCTGTTTAGGATTTAAGGGGGCGGTGACACCTAATATAGACCGTCTGGCTTCCCGCGGCGTCATCTTCAAGAATGCCTATTGCCAAAGCCCGATATGCACGCCGAGCCGCGCATCGTTCCTGACCGGCATGTATCCGATCGCGACCCAGGTGCATCGCAACGGGAACATCGGCTTTCCGGAACATCTAACACTTGTTACGAAACTTTTCGAACTCGCCGGTTATCATAATGGTTTGATCGGCAAGCTGCATTTGTCCCGCACGGAGGGGATGAGCGAAGTGCGCCCTGATGACGGCTACCATGAGTTTTACCCAAAAGGGCCGGTTGGCGGCACAGGCAGTGACTATTGTACATGGCTGGAGGAGAGAGGCTTTGATCCAAAGAGACTTTCCGAGCCGCGCCGGGGAATTTGCGATCCAAGCGTGGATACCGAATATAGTCAGACCGCCTGGTCATGCGAACGCGCACTTGGCTTTATCGAAAACAATGCGGATAAGCCCTGGTTGTTGTCGCTGAACGTTTTCGATCCTCATCCGCCCTTTGATCCTCCAGCTGAATATATGGCCAAATTTGATCCGGCAAATATGCCGGAAGCGAAATTCAGAATCTCGGATATCGAACACCAAAAACGGTTTGCGGGTGTGGATCAGCAAGCAAGGCAAGCGGTCATTCCGGACGAATTTTCACGACTCGAAAATGTTCAACCCGGGGATGCCCGGGATGAGGATGATGGATTTACGGGAACACATGATACGCCGCCGAGCCGTTACAACGTCCAGGAAATCCGCTCCGCTTATCAAGCCATGATTCTGTTGCTCGATGACATGGTGGGCAGTCTGCTGCAAAAGCTGGAAGAAACGGAAATTCTTGAAAAAACAATCGTCGTTTTTACGAGCGATCATGGCGAAATGCTCGGAGATCACGGCCTGCTCTACAAAGGCTGCCGTTTTTATGAAGGTTTGGTGCATGTGCCGTTGATAATCTCCGTTCCGGATTCGGGGCTGCGCGGATCGGCGTCGGAGGCACTCGTCGAACTCGTCGATATCGCGCCGACGCTGCTCGACCTGGTGGGGATCGATATCCCTCGAAATATGCAGGGAAAATCCTTGGGCCCGCTGTTAAAGGGTGAAGCGCCCCTGGATATTCACAAGCCATACGTATTGTCGGAGTATTTCGATTGTTTGCGTTTTCCGGGCTCGGTCGGCTCGCGCGCCAGCATGTATTTTGACGGACGGCATAAGCTGAACATCTATCACGACGCCGGCGAAGGAGAGTTGTTCAACTTGGAAAACGACCCCGACGAGTTTTCGGACCGGTGGCATGACCCGGACTATGCCGCGATCAAATCCGATCTCCTTTTTCGGCATTTCAGCGCAATGATGAATATTTCCGGGGCCGGCCCCGAGCGCAGCCACGACTTTTGATCGATCTCATCCGGGAGCATTGAAAATTTCACCAGGTATCGGGGTGAACATTCCCGCGACCGTACTAAGAAAAAGTCGCCTATCCTTGACCACAATGTGCGAGTTGCATCCAGATTGTCACCAAACCAAATCCCTACCATTTGTCGTACTGATCGGGCGTTGAGATATCACTGAATAACCTTGCGTATGTCGAAGAAATTACCTCGCCAGACTGACCGACTTGAAGACGCCGCGCGAGCAGCGTGGCTCTACTATGTTGCCGAAAATACCCAGGATGAGATTGCCAAGAAAATGGGGATATCGCGTCAATCCGCACAGCGACTAGTCGCGCTCGCCACACGAGAAAGGATTGTGAAAGTTCGATTGGATCATCCTGTGGCGCATTGTCTTGATCTCTCCGCGGCTCTCAAAGAGCGCTACGGCTTAAGTTACTGCGAAGTCACGTTTGCAGATCCAACCTCCGATGATCCGGCACTCGGTATTGGGAAGGTAGCTGCTCAAGAAATTGAGAACCGCCTCTCAATTGAGGAGCAGGTAGTTTTGGCCTTTGGTACAGGACGAGAAATCAAAAGCGCCGTCGAGCAAATGTCGCCGATGAACTGTCCGCAACACAAGGTAGTCTCGTTGGTCGGCAATCTCGCGCCCGACGGTTCAGCTAGCTTCAATGATGTGATTATGAGGGTTGGAGATGCCACTCGGGCGCCTCACTATCCGATGGCAGTGCCGGTTGTCGCAACAACAACCGAAGAACGCGATACCTTCTGGGCGCTACGCCAGATTCAGAGCAACGTGAAGCTTGCCCAATCCGCAGATGCCACCTTTGTCGGGATTGGTGAAATTGACAGCTCTCCGCCGCTGCGCACAGATGGCTTCATAACCCAGGCAGAATTGGACTCCGTCGTGAACGCCGGTGGGGCCGGAGAAATAGTTGGATGGATTTTCGACGAGAAGGGTGAATTGTTGAGCGGCTTAACAAATGACCGCGTTGCCAGCGTGCCCATGCGACAGCGTCCAGAAAAATCCGTAATCGGGGTTGCCCGGGGGCAAAAGAAGCTGCGGGCTATTCGTTCTGCGTTGAATGGTCAGTGGTTAACCGGCCTTGTGACAGACCAAACTACTGCTGAGGCGCTCCTTAACTAGCCGGATAAAAGCGATAGTACAAACCAACTCAACCGCATATGCGGGCGAGAATATTTTGAAGCGGCTAAAATTGGCGCCAAATGTTGGCAATCTCAGACAACCCGGGGGTCCCGAAACCTCAAGCGTCGGGTGCCGCCTCGGTGACGCGAGACCTGAATTCCCTCCAGTCATGGGGAGGGTCCGGTTTCAAAATGTTGCTCCGTGCGGGCGGGGTGTTCAAGCCGCTATGGGGCATGCCCCATATGAGCTTTTCGGCGGATCATTTACTGCGGCGGATCGATGGGGTGCTTGATCTGTGTTGGCTGCGGGCGGAGCCGGCGCCGTTGTACAGCCACTCGGGGTGTCCTTAGGTCCATCCGGAGCTGTTGGTGTGGATGTTGATCGTCGGCTACTGCTACTCAATCGGACCGCATCAAGAATATTGCGCGCTGTGGAATTATGGTAATTCGCCGGACCGAAGCCGGTTAAGATCGATTCAGCGGGGCTAAGATGAGCGACATTGTTTGTCTGACGACCAATGTACGGGCCATTTGCGGAGAATCACCGGTGTGGTCAAATGCCGAAAAGGTCGTCTATTGGGTCGATATTACCGGCAGGAAGATTTACCGGACCGACCCAATTGCCAAGACAACGGACTGGTGGGAGACACCGAGCTTCGTTGGGATGATTGCGCTCAGAAAGAAGGGCGGGCTGGTTGCGGGACTGGTGGATGGAATATACGGCTTTGAACCGAATAACGGTCGGTTCGAACATCTTGTGGACCTTGAACGGGATATACCTGAGAACCGAGTGAACGACAGTAAGTGCGATGCCGCGGGGCGTTTATGGGTCGCGACCATGAACAATGAGAACTGGGAGGACCCCAGCGGCAAGCTCTATTGCATCGAACCCGACCTCAGCATCACCACCGTGCAAACGGGAATCCGAATTCCCAACGGCCTTGCCTGGAGCCCCGACAGTACCCGCATGTACCATACGGACACCCGGACCGGCGACATCCTCATTTATGACTATGATTTGACCGTCGGCGAGCGAGGTTCCGGGGAAATTTTGCTTTCATATGACAGGGAAAATAGGGGTGGCGTGGATGGTGCCGCAATGGATGTGGATGGCGGGTATTGGACGGTGCTTTACGGCGGATCCACGCTGATACGGATCACACCCGACGGGGAAATTGACCAACAAATTTCTTTGCCCGTCTCTCAGCCGACGATGCCGGCATTTGGCGGCGCGGACATGAAGACAATTTTCATCACTTCGGCAACACAACATATGGACGAAAACGCCATTGAAACCGAATCCTTCGCCGGCGAGCTTATTATGCTCGAAACAGAATTTGAGGGATCTCCGGAAGGCGCGTTCGGTGGTTAAACCCTATTGCCGGAGATGACTTACATTACTGCGCCAATATGCCACGGTACGAATTCGAGATCCCCAAACCCAAGGGCCTCGGATTTAGACGGTTGTCCGCCAGCGACGTCCAGCATGAGGTCAAATATTTCTTGGCCCACCTGCAGGACGGATTTGTCGCCATCGGCGATGACGCCGCAATTGACATCCATGTCCTCATCCATCCGAGCGAACATTTCGGTATTTGTCGCGAGCTTTATGGAAGGCGCCGGCTTGCACCCATAGACCGAACCGCGGCCTGTCGTGAACGCCACCATATTCGCGCCCGAAGCGACCTCGCCGGTAATAGCCGTCGGGTCAAATCCCGGGCTGTCCATGAATACAAAGCCTTTCCGGTCCACCGGCTCCGCGTATTTATAGACACCATTGAGATTCGTGGTTCCGCCCTTTGCGGCCGCACCCAACGATTTTTCAAGAATTGTCGTCAGGCCGCCGGCCTTATTTCCCGGAGACGGGTTGTTGTCCATCGAACCGTGATTTCGCGCGGCATAGTCCTCCCACCACTTGATCCGCTCCATTAATTTTTTCCCGATCTCTTCATCGGCGGCCCGCCGGGTCAACAGATGTTCCGCGCCATAGATTTCAGGGGTTTCCGCCAGGATGGCGGTACCGCCCTGAGCGACCAGCAAATCTACAGCGGCGCCCAGCGCCGGATTGGCCGTAATGCCGGAATACGCATCGGAGCCGCCGCACTGCAGGGCCACCGTCAGTTCACTCGCGGCCACCGTCCGTCGTTGCGCTTTGCCCGCTATCTTCAGCATCTCTTCGATCCGCTCGACACCTTCGTCGATGGTGCGCCGCGTTCCGCCCATGGCCTGGATGGTCATCGTTTGGAATGACCGTCCAATCTCCATCCCCTCGGACTTGAGGAGCCTTGGGATTTGATTGACTTCACAGCCCAGGCCGATCAGCAGGACGCCGCCAAAATTCGGGTGCCGGGCATAACCTGAGATTGTGCGTTGGAGGTTTTCATAGCCCTCGCCGGAATCGGCCATCCCGCAACCGGTACTGTGACAAAAGGCGGTTACGCCATCGATATTTGGATAGTTGTCAAGCAGTCCTGAGGCGGTGACCTGATCAGCGATACGCCGCGCGACTGTCGCGGAACAGTTGACCGAAGTCAGTATTCCCAAGTAGTTGCGGGTCCCAACTCGTCCGGTATCACGTAAGTAGCCTTCAAACGTCCGTTGTTGATCGGCTGGAACAAACTGCGTGTCGCTGCAATCATCGGAAAAGGCATGATCACGCTCAAAGCTGGCAAATTCTAGGTTTTGGGTGTGAACATGCTCTCCAGCCGCGATATCGCGACTGGCGAACCCAATAATTTGGTTGTACTTCCAAACTGGGTCGCCCTTTGAGATTCTTGCGGTGGCAATCTTGTGCCCGCGCGGAACAATCCCTGTGGGAACCACCATCTCCCCCGGCAACGGCATGCCCGGGATCAAGTCCGTCCGGGCGACGACAACATTGTCATTTGCATCAAGCCGTATGGTGGCAGCCTTTGAAATATTCACGGAGATACCAGCCCGCCGGTACGTCCGGTCTTCGCAAGAATCTCCCACCGGTCAAGTGTCGTCATTGCCACGTGCTCCAGCCTTTTTGTCTTCCTGCTGGGATGCATAGATGTTCACCATCGCTGTATCCAGATGTCCGCGGAGCGCTTTCGCCGTTGCGTCCGAATTCCGGGCCAGCAGCCCGTCGACGATATCCTGATGTTGGGCAAGAGTTCGGGCCCGCGCACGCTGCAATCGGCGAGAGGACATAAACCGGGCGCGCCAAAGCATACCGTTAATCTGGCGATGAGTGTCCTCCAGCACACTATTGTGGGCCGCAGCGACAATCGCTTGATGGAACGCCATGTCGACATCAAAAAATTCGAGCGGGTCTCCACCATCCGAGAGTTCGAGCATCTTCTCGTGCAACTCAAACACCCGGGTGAGTTCGGCGTCGGTCGCATGCTGGCAGGCCTGCTCGCCGCCCAGCGGCTCAATTGCCGCCATGACCATCATCGTTTTGCCGATGTCTTCAAAGGTTGGATTCGCAACGCGAGGCCGCCGGGTGGGTGAAATCTCTATCAGTCCCTCCATGGTGAGGAGTCTGATCGCTTCCCGAATCGGGGTGCGGCTAATCCTCAGGCGTTCCGCCAACTCCCGTTCGGGGACGGCATCACCCGGCGGCAGCGTTCCCAGCAGGATTAGACGCCGCAGCTGCGCTGCCGCTTCCTCGGCCAAACTTTGGCGCTCAATCGGTGCAAACTTGACATCGTCAACAAGCGTGGAATTTTCACTACTCCCCGGCGACATCACTTACCCCACCTGATTGCGACCGGGTCCAAATTCACCGCCATCTCTATCAATCTGGACCTTACTTCAGCGTGGAGCGGAGGGGTCGGATGGCGGCAAAAATCAGAATCAATGACGCCGCCTTCCATCAGAGCCGCTTTCGCTCCTCGAAATCCGCACAATCTGTTCTCGTGATTGACCAGCGGAAGAAGTCGTTCATAGATATCCTTCGCGCCGAGCCGGTCACCGGACAGGTGAGCCGATATGGCAGGTCTGATAAGGTCCGGAATAAGCGCGGACGTCATACTTCCTGTCGCGCCGGCGTCGAGATCAGCCAGTAAGGTAATTCCTTCTTCACCGTCGAAGGGCCCATCAATATATTTGCCCGCCAACGCGATCAAAGACCGCAGTTTCATTGACGCCTGGGCGCTCTCGATCTTAAAGCAACGAACCTGCTCAATCTCCTGCGCCATTCGGGCCAGAAAATCTACCGACAACTCGACGCCAGAAATTGGTGCATCCTGTACCATGATGGGGAGGCCAATTTCCGAAACTGCGGAAAACTGTGCAAAGGTTTGTTCCTGGGTGCCCTTTAACAGGGCGCCGTGATAGGGCGGCATGAGCATGAGCATCGAGGCCCCAAGTTCCGAGGCCCGCCTTGCCCGAGCAACGACGATATCCGTTGAGTAGTGGCTTGCTGTCACGATCACCGGCACCCGACCGGCGAGATGCTCGAGGCATAGTCGGGTGAGTAGATCTCGCTCTTCATCCGATAGCACGAATTGCTCCGAAAAGTTGGCGAGTATGCAGATCCCATCAACCCCCTGGTCGACCATGCAGTCGAGGACCCGTTTCATGCCCACGGGGTCGACGTCGCCATTGTCCTTGAAGGGCGTCGGCGCGACGGGCCAGATGCCTGAATATTTGACGCTGCTACTCACTGGTGAACGGTGAAATCAGAGAGGTGCCGATCCGCAAGCGAAAGTCCCAGGCCGGGCCGTTCATCATCAAGATTAAGATACCCGCTCTCTGCTACGGGCTCTCCATCAAAGATGTAGTAGAAAAGCTCGTTTCCAATTTCGACGTCGTACATCGGGAAATACTCGGACATCGGGCAGTTAAGATTCGACATTGTAAGATGGTAGTTATGCATTTGACCCGCATGAGGTATGACCGGCACCTGATGGGCTTCCGCCAGCGCATTAATTTTTTGCGCGGCGGTAATGCCGCCAACTCGGTTCGTGTCGTATTGAATAATACTTACCGCTTTGGATTCTAATAGTTGCCGGAATTCCATAAGCCCAAATGAATGCTCGCCACCGGAAATCTGGATCGGCCCTTGATTCAATTCCGCATAGCCCGGGATGTCGTCGGCGATAACGGGTTCCTCGAGCCATCGGGGTTGAAACTCTTGCAGTTTGGGGATCATCAACTTGGCGTAGTTGAGGTCCCACCCCATATAGCAATCAAGCATAAGGTCCCGCTCATACCCAATTACCTGTCGAACGGCTTCGACCCGTTTAAGGTTCTCCGCCATACCGTGCGGCCCATCCTTGGGACCAAATCCAAACCTCAATTTGAATGAGTGGTGCCCCGCATCAACGGCACTCTGTGCTTCGGCCTGCATCTTGGGGATATCATCGGCATAGAGCTTGGAATAATAGACGGGAATTTTCTCTTTGGTACGACCACCCAGAAGTTTGAAAACGGGCTTGCCCAGAATCTTACCCATCAAATCCCAGATCCCGATGTCGATGGCGCTTATCGCCGTCATTCCCACGCCCTTTCGGCCCCAGGCCAAGCTGCGCCGATACATCTTTTCCCAGATATAGACGTGGTCAAAGGGATCTTCGCCGATCGCGAGATCAGCGTAGTAGCTATCGATGGCGGGTTTTACGAGCCAGGGCGCAAGTGCCGCATTTCCATAGCCAATTGTTCCGTCATCAGCCTCTACTTCGCAGACCAACCACTGATGAAACCGGAAACTCCCCATGGGGTCGCCCGTTTCGAACAAGACGTCGGAGGCATTTGTACAATAGTTGGCTTGGGGAGGGACCGTTGGCCCCGTCCACTCATACAACTTTGTCCGGATGGTTTTAATCTTTGACACTTTTACCTTGCGCTTCGGTCTCCGGGTCGGCCGGCATGCTGAGCGGCCCAATAAAACTTGGCTTTCAGACCTAGGAAAACTCTCTTTGCCAAATTGCCTGGGCGTGACCAAACTCTCCAAAGCAATGGTCGATGAGGAGTGGGCCAAACTCCTCGGTGGTCTTGACCCAAAACCTGCTACGTATTTCGCACCCAAAGCGGGTGTCGCGGGCCACATGGACAAATCGGGTCATCTTGTAGTCGCTCTCCCCATACTCACCGGGTGTGCCATAGGCTAGAACAACAGTCGCGTTTGCTGCCCGCACTTCATCCATATCAAACATTGTCGCGGGGTCTTCAAAATGGATGGTCGAATATTGGGGCTGCCGGCCGCCAATTTTTTGCTTAGCCGTGTGTGCGGCTCCGATGTAGTTCCCTTTGCTCCACTTATCATTCCATGTGTGAGTAAAATGCTCGTCGGGATGCCACTCAATGAAGTCTTCTTCTGTCTCAAAGTGTCCAAACCATCGATCCAGCCACTGGTGCTTACAGCCCATCATGCGATTTTCCACGGCAACCAATAGCTCCTCAGATTCCTCCAGCATTCGATAGCCGGTTTCCAATTCGAGATATCCCGGCTGCAACAACTGAGTCATTTCCTCATATTTCATCGTATCTCTCTCAAAATTTTAGTTTCGACAACCGGCTCACAAAAAATGCAACTGCCAATGCCATCGGTTGCGTTCGTCCCTTGCCGATTGTCGGTTACCGCTTTCCTGGGGTCTCCCTGCTCGCTGTGCCAACCCAACTAGAGGCAAAACTGACCTGTCTAGAGGTTTAAGTGAATAAATTGGTATACCATATTAGTGCGGCTGGGATGCTTAATCAAGTTTCTCAAAATTTCGCGCATTAATTCAGTGTTTGAGATCAATGATATATTTGCGTCTCCCTGTTAATTCCGCCGTTGACTCCGAAAGCGGAATTCAATTAGTATATTTGGTATACCAAAATGGGGGCGGAGAAAATTATTGGGCGCCTCAATGCGGGTGTCCACGCGAGTTAGGCCGATTGGCTTGAATTCAGGGCCAGCTTCAGCGCCCGATGAGTTTGGAATCTTCTACTCGATCAACAAAATACCGGTGGAACGAATAACGAGCCGTTCCACGTCTGTGACAACAAGGAGCCGCATTATGAAACCGACTAGTTTGAGACCATTTATATTTGGAGCCGCCGCCGCCGCGAGCTTGGTGGCTCATTCAGTTACGACACCGGCCTCGGCACAAACCAAACTTCTATTTAATATTTTTGTACCGCCAAATCACACCTTCACCAACGGTGGTTTTAAGCCGTGGGCGCAGGATGTGGAACGAGTCACCGACGGCCGCGTTAAGGTGGATTTCACGACGGCGTCGCTGGCGCCGCCGCCTAAACAGTGGAACATGGTTACCTCAGGCATTGCCGACGTTGCCATGCTGGCCAACCAGTTCGAGTCACGGCGAATTACGCTTCCCTCCATCGGCGGCCTGCCATTCTTAGGCGATACTTCCGTTCAACGTGGCGTCGCGCTACAGCGGACCTATGACAAGTTTTTCGCCAAGTCCAATGAGTTCAAAGGCGTAAAGTTGGTCGCGCTATTCACCAACTCAGGCGCAGGCATAATCGCCAACAAGGAAATCGACACTATCGATGACCTAAAGGGCACCAAACTTTGGTCCATGTCCGGCCGGCCGGCCGGGTATATGAAGAGCATAGGGGCGGTGCCGGTCCCCGGTCCCGGACCCGCCATGTTCGACATGTTTTCCAAGGGTGTTGTTGATGGCGTGGCAACCAATCCGGGCGCCCTTCCAATCTGGAATCTGTACAGATACACCAAGTCCCTCAATCAAGTTCCCGGTGGCATCTATGCCGTGGACTTCTCGATTATTCTGAGCCAACGGAAATGGGATGGTATTTCCGCCAAAGACCGGGAAGCGATCGACGCCATCTCGGGCGAGAAGGTTGCCCTTGGAATCGGCAAAGCAGTTGACGATTTGGATGTCAAAGCGCTCAAAGAAACCAGGGAGAAGGGAATTAAGATCGCCCAGGCCGACAGCAAATTCATGGCGGCAATGTCGGATCGCCTAAAATCTGCTACCGATAACTGGTTGAAGAAGGCGGCTGCGCGGGGCGTCGACGGTGAAGCCGCGATCGCTTACTTTAAGTCCCAAGTCAAGTGAAGACGATAGACGATAGATGATTGAAGACGAAAATTCCGGCGCCGGGATCGTGCCCGGCGCTGGGATTTCTAAAGTTCTGATGTGGGCGCTGAAAGCAGTCATCTGCGTTTCAATATTCTCCATGGCGCTCTTAATCTTCATTGATGTCGAACTCCGGTACTTTTTCAACTCTCCCATACAGGCGGTGTTCGAGATTAACGGGATGATTTTGGGTCTCGTAACGTTTGCCGCCCTTCCTCTTGTCACAATGGATCGATCTCATATTACGGTGGATTTGTTCGACCATTTGTTCCGGGGCAGAATTCGCAAAGTTCAACAGTTCACCGTCCTTCTGTTTACCGCCGTCATGATTGGTTTCATCTCGGTACGCCTCTATGCCACGGCTATCGCGGAAGCCGAGGCAGACTATGTATCGGTTGATCTTGGACTATCCAGGACACCCCTCCTCTTAACCATGTCCGCCCTCGGAATGATAACCGTGCTGATCGTTCTGGTGATGGCTTGGCAACTCGCAGCGGGTCGTCTCGCTGTGAAACCGCCGACCGCAATGGGAGGTGTCGATGAAAACGCACCCTAAGCCCCTGAACTGTCGAGCTGACTCTTGACCGTCCTCACCATTGCCACAATAGCGCTATTCGTACTGGTATTCCTCGGATTCCCGCTGGGTTTCTCGATGCTTCTGACCGGCGCTGCCGGATTTGCAATTCTCAGGGGCACTTTTCCTGCCCTGGAGATGGTCTCGCAGCAAACCCTGGAGGTCGTCCTCAATACCAATTTCGTGGTCCTTCCCATGTTCCTGATGATGGGAACCTTCATCTATCGTGCCGCGCTTGCTGATGATTTGTTCGACGCAGCGGATGCTTGGCTCGGCCATTTCAAAGGCGGATTGGCTATGGCCAGCATCGCCGCCTGCGGAGGTTTCGCCGCCGTATCTGGTAGTTCGCTTGCTACGGTCACGACAATGACCAAGGTCGCAATCCCTTCGATGAGGAAGCACAAATATGCCGATAGTCTTGCCGCAGGGACCGTCGCCGCAGGGGGCACGATCGGCATACTCATTCCGCCAAGCGCCGCACTGATCATCTATGGCATTCTGACGGAGCAAGACATCGCGGCGCTATTTGCCGCGGGTATTGTTCCGGGTCTCTTGACCATATTTCTCTATATCGTCGTCATTAAAATCGTAACGATCATTTGGCCCAATCTTGGACCGCCCGCCGAACGATCAGGCTGGCGTGACCGATGGATTAAACTTTCACGGATTTGGGGAATTATTGTCCTTTTCGTTCTGGTTATGGGGGGTATTACCTTCGGTGTGTTTACCCCCAATGAAGCCGGTGGCATTGGCGCAATCGGCGCCCTTCTTTTTGCCCTGGGTCGTCGAAAAATGACTTGGACGATATTTGTCGAATCGTTGCTCGAAGCAGCAAAGACAACGGCAATGGTGTTCATGATCGGCATCGGTGCTCTGGTGTTCAACAATCTTGTCACGCTCTCGGGGTTATCCGGCGCGGTAGCGAGCTGGATGCAAACCCTCCCGCTGTCGCCGCTCGGAATCATGCTGATTATCCTTGGTTTCTATGTGATTCTGGGAACGGTTATCGAAGGATTGGCGATGATCTTCCTCACCGTTCCAGTCTTCGTTCCTGTGGTCGATGCCCTCGGGTTTGACCTCATCTGGTTTGGCGTCGTCCTGGTGATGGTGGTTGAAATCAGCTTGATAACGCCGCCCATTGGGCTGAATGTTTTCGTCTTGAAGGCGATGCTGCCGGAGGTGCCTCTAAATACAATATTCAAGGGGATTGCGCCGTTCTTCTGCGCTGATTTGGTACGCTTGGCGATCGTGGTGCTCTTTCCGCCCGTCGTCCTGTGGTTGCCCCGGCTGGTTTATGGCGGATAGGCGATCGGCACCCTAAAGATAGTGAACACTGCCCCATAATCCCGGAACAAACTATTGAAAGATTGTCGGGCGAACGGGACCGTGAGTAGATCCCGACAATTCACCTACCGACATCATCGCCCCGCTAGCGCGTTTCCGTGACTTGTGAGAAACCGCAAGCATTTAGGTCGTGTGCTCATATGAAAAATGTCTGCGCGCGCGAATGATGATTCAAGCTCCCGAGTTGTGGGAGCTTGGCGATGAACCGCTGCGACCTGGCCGACTTCGAATGGGGTGTGATCGAACCGTTGCTGCCGAACAAGCCACCCGGCGTCCCGCGTGTGGACGGCCAGCGTGTGTTCAACGGCATTATGCGGGTGCGCCGTTGGGTGATCGCTATTCCTCGATCCTATTTGACCGTGCTCTCGATCTTTGAGTGACCCGGTAGCAGTTGGAAAGCTCGAAGGTTCCGGCAGCATCGCGTAGTCGGTCTCGAAGCCGAGGACGCGCATGGTGGCGTTGAGGTTCGCGCCGTCGATGAACAGCGCCACGCTCTCTTCGGCATGGAAATTCATCGGACTTGCAGCAACGTCTGTTCTCCAGCGACCCGACGACGGGACACTATTCGCTGCCGGTGGAGAGCGCGAGCCGCACCAGCGGGTGCAGGCCGCTCCGTCAGGTAAATTGGGTTTAGCTGGACGTGTGCTCCCTGGCGGCGTCACCACCGCGCCTCGCACCAAGCCGTTCAGGAAGTAGGGGTGGCGGCGATCCAATAGTACATGAACCACCAAGAGCCGAGCGTCAGCCCGAAGGCCACTGTGTTGGATGTCGAGTTGGCCGAAGCCTGCCTCAAGTTCACGCCGGGATTCGCTGCCAGCCGCAAGAGGTGGTCATGCTGGTCAGGGAGACTGGAATTGGCCTTCGCATCGTCTCTCATATGGAAGTACTTCATGCAATACCAGTATACTTGGGCGGCTCCCGCGCCCACGAGGACCACGATTGCGCCTCGACCACCGGCATTCAAGTCCAGGCCGAACAGAGTCAGGTCTCCCGGATTGACCCCGGCGAACCCGGCCAAGATCAGAATGGCCGACAGGCCGATGATGTTTCGTCTGGCGATCTTTGCGCCATCCGGCTCGACGAGAGGCCACGCCCCCTTCTCCGCCATGCGAAGGACCGGCCACAACCCGAAGGTCAAGAACAGAACCTTGCGAAGGGGAGAAGATCTGTCCATTTCTGATTCTACTCCTTCACTGTCTGCCCGGAACAGGGGAATGGCATCTCTGTTCTTATGCAGGTGCTCGACGAACGGGTTTACGTGCAGCACCCTACACTTATCCCCGCCCTTCTTGTTCAGGCTCGCAGGGCCTCTCCGCCAAGACCCCGCGGGCGACGGTGAGTCCCGTCCTTCATCTTAGGGGGCAGATCATCCGGAACGAGGCGCTCGCTGGAACCAATGCTCATCCGATTTCGTCGCTAACACGGTCAAGCATGCCCTTGCGACCCCACGCAACCTCACAGATTCCATTCCGAATGCATTCCGAACCGAATTTTGGGAGAATATTCCTGAAAAACGAAATCCTATAACTCATTAAATTAATTTCGTTTTTCGTGATTTCGGAGCAGGATTCGAACCTTCAATCTTCAGATTACTCATTTGTCCTCTCCGCTAGCGCGTCCGGTGGTCGAAGTCTTATATATGACTCCCCCTTCCCCATTCATATCAGGCATCCGCCGGTTCGCAATACGATGCCAAACGCACTCCCGGGTTTGTGTTCCTGGGATCAGTGAATAGACTCCGCCCCATGTCCAAGGCCAATTTCCGCGGCTTTATCCCGGCCCCCGACAAGTCTCCGATCTCCGGTAAGGATGCCCGTTCCCATGCCGATGGCGTCGTCAACGGACGGGCGATCGTGAAGGAGTTGTTTGATCACTGGCAGGCGCTCAGGGCCGAACCGTTTCGGGGCATCACCGCGGACGGCGGGATCATCCCCGGTCTCTTCACCCTCAGGCCGGAGAAGGCACCCGCCCGAACCATGGCCGAGGCCGCGCGCGGGCTGATGGAAACCCTCACGCCGGCGCAACGGGCGTCGAGCTGTTTTCCCATGACCTCGGACCAATGGCGGAATTGGCAAAACACCGAGCTTTACGTAGAGCACCATGGGCTTCGGCTGGACGAAGTGCCGGAGACGGTGCGCGGCGCCTGCCTCAACGTCATGCGGGCGAGCCTCAGCGAGGCGGGCTACGAGCGCACCCGGAAAGCGATGAAACTCAACGGTTTCCTCGGCGAACTGGTCGGCGCGCCGCTGGTGATGGGAGAGTTCAGCTATACCTTCTGCCTGTTCGGTACGCCCTCCCGGGAGGAGCCTTGGGGCTGGCAACTGTTCGGCCATCACCTGACCCTGAACTGCATGATCATCGGCGATCAGATGACCATCACACCGACCTTCATCGGCGCGGAACCGTCATACGCGGATGCGGGACGGTTCGCCGGGGTTTCCCTGTTCGAGGACGAGGAGCGGTTGGGGCTGGCGTTGCGCCGGTCTCTGGACGAACGGCAGGCCCGGCAAGCCCACCTCCACCAGGACATGATGGGCGGAGACATGCCGCCGGAGCGCCGTCAGTTCGCCGATCAGCTCCATTACGGCGGCGCCTATCAGGATAACCGGATCATTCCCTATGAGGGGATTAAGGGAAGCGAGCTCGGGGCCGGGCAGCAACAACGGCTCCTGGACCTCACCGCGGCCTATGCCGGCACCCTGCCCGAGGGGCCCTTCGGGGCGCGGATGGAGGAAGTGGAGCGGCATTTGGCCGAGACGCACTTCTGCTGGATCGGCGCCGCCGACGAGGACCATCCGTTCTATTACCGTATCCAAAGCCCGGTGATCATGATCGAGTTCGACCATCATGCCGGGGTCTTCCTGACCAACACCGAGCCGATGAATTTTCACGTCCACACGCTGGTCAGGACCCCCAACGGCAACGATTACGGGCTCGACCTGCTGCGGCTGCATTACGAAAACGCGCCACACCACCAGCATAAGCACGGGCACGACTAGGCCCCGTTCCGGCGGCCCGCCTCAAACCGACGGCGGCGGACAGGGCGGCAGGTTGCGCTCGTACTCCCGGTAGGCCTCCCGGGCGAAGTCCTCGGCCCGGCCATGGGCCGCGCCCGGCGGCAGACCGTCGCCGGCAAGCTGTCCCGCGAGCTCCCGGATGGCCGCCTCGCACGCCTCGACCGCGGTGGTTTCTTCGATCACCAGCGCGCCCGCCGCCCGCTGCGCCTGATAGGCGATGCAGTCGACGACGGCGCTTCTTGTCTGGTCGAGGGGCTCGGCTCGAAGGTTTCCGATAACCGGCGTTTCGGCGGCGAGGCCGATCAACAGCCCCCAAATTACCCAACGTGCACGAGACGGCATATCAGCCTCCGGCCGTTACGCAGCCACCTCACTCTACCTCAACGCCGCGATCGGGTGAAATCCCGATCGAACGCGGCCGCGCGCCGCCAAAATGGATCATCAACCGATCGATTGCCGGGCGCGGGCCGATGGTCATCGATCACGAATGGTTCCCGACCAAGGAAGAGATCGGCGGCTCAGAAGAAAACCAGCGCGCGGGTTTCGACACTTTCCCGGGGACGCGCGTCGGGCGGCGACGTGGGGTCGTCGAAGGCCGTATGGGCGGTGAATTGCACGCCCGCGGATTTGTCGGTATCGAAGACCTTGAAAATGTAGGTCTCTTCCGGTGTCATTTCCTTGAGGTAGTAGAACTTGTGGCCCGGGTCATAAGCGCAGTGATAGGTGACCGCCGTCCGGTACCGGTATCGCCGCTCCAATTCCACAAAGCTCGAATTCGGAACCGTCTTGCCGTCGGCGAGGGCAAAGGGCTCGGTCATCACCGGATGGTTGATGGGCCGCCAGGTCTGGACGATGGCGAAGCGCTTCTTGAGCAGTTCCCCGGCCTCTTCATCACCCATAATGTCCTTCAATCGCTGGCGCGCCGATCTATCCGTATAGTCATTGTGGACCGCCTTCACCGGCGCGCGGGTATTGTTGGCCTCCCGGATCGCGTCGTTGTAGGTGCGGAAAGTATGATCGAACACCACCACCTTGGATGCGCCCATGGCGTTTTTGATGATGCCGGCCACCTCGGCGTTATAGACGCGCTCCACTTCATCCCGGTCGTAGAAATCCACGACCTTCGACGGAATTCGCTTCATCTCGATCCCGTTTGCCGCAAGATCGAACCCACCGGCGATCGGCCGCGCGTCGTAAATGCGGCAGGTATGCGCCTCATATTGCGGCGGGTTGGCTTTATGCTCTTCCTCCGGCCAATCGACGTACCGCGTCGGCGGCACGCCCGTATCGACGATATAGTTCAACTCGGCCTCAACGTAGTTGAGGCGGTCGGTCCATTCGGCGGCGTCGGGCATGGCGCGTTCCGGCGGCTGTTCGGTTCCCGATAAGCGTAGCACGGAAAATCTCAGACGGCACTCGCCTTCACGTCGGTGAGCGCCCGCAGGCGGTCGCCGATCATGTTCAGCGACAGGATGGTGAGGAACATCACGCCCGCCGGAACGAAGGTGACCTGCGGCGCCCGGGCGATCTCCTCGAATCCGTCGGCGATCATCTTGCCCCAACTCGGCGTCGGCGGCGGGAAGCCGACACCGAGAAACGCCAAGCCGCCCTCGATGATGATCACGATGGACATGCCGAACAGGACCAGCGACAGCATGGGCACTATGACGTTGGGCAGCAATTCGCGGACCATGATCCGCAAATGGGATGCGCCCTGGGCCCGTGCCGCCAGGACGAATTCCCGCTCGGCGAACAGGATGGTATTGGCGCGTGCGACGCGCACCTCGGCGGGGATACCGAAGAACGCCAGTGCCAGGATCATCACCGGCAGCGTCGCGCCGAGGAAAAACAGCACCACCATCACGCCGACGATATTGGGAAACGCCAGAATGGAGTCGGTGAAAATGCCCACCGCCGCATCCACCCGGCCGCGGAAATAACCCGCCGACATGCCGAGGGCCAGCCCGGCGAGGAGGCTCAGGAACGGTGCCGTAAAAGCGAGCATCATGGAGATGCGGGCGCCGTGGACGATCCGGGACAGCATGTCGCGGCCAACCCCGTCGGTGCCGAGGATGTAGCCGTCCGTGAACGGCATCAGGAACTGTCCGTCCAGGTTGGTTGTGAGCGGATCCTGGATGGGAAGCACGTCGGCGAAAATCGCGCTCAGCCCAATCAGCAGCAGCCAGCCGACGCAGAGCCAGAACAGAATGCCGGCCCGGGCCCACCATGGGCGCACCACGTCCTGCTGCTTGCCGGCATCGGCGGCCGGTGAGAGGCGGAGGAAATTTCGGACCAGCTCGACCATGCTCAGGCCTCCGCCGCCCGGCGGTTCACCCGCGGGTCCAGAATGGCGTAGATGACGTCCACGGCGAGGTTGATCCCCACATAGGCGATCGCGGCGAATGTCACCACCGCCTGCACCACCAGCACGTCCCGGGCGTCGATACTGTCGATCAACAATTTGCCGATACCGGGCAGCGCGAATATGTTTTCGGCGATCACCAGGCCGCTGATCAGCCGGCCGACTTGAAGGCCGAGGACGGTCACCAGCGTAAATGACGAAGGCCGGAAGGCGTGCCGGAACAGGATGTAGCGCGCCGACATGCCCTTGGCCTTGGCGAGCGCGATGTAGTCCTCCTGTAGGGTGGTGATCATGTCGACCCGCAGCACCCGGAGGAAGATGGGCACCTCGCTCAATCCGATGGCCAGCATGGGCAGCATGAAGTATTTCAGGTTTTCCCAGACGCCCAGGAACATGGGCGCGTGGCCCGCCGCCGGGAGGATCTTCAGGACCACCGCGAAGAACCAAATGAACAGGATCGCCGTCACGAAGGGCGGCGTCGCCACAACCCCGAAGGCGGCCGCGGATATCCATCGGTCGAGCGCGGTGTTGCTTCGAAAGGCACTGAGCACGCCCAAGGGGATGGCAATCACCAGGGCAAAGCCCAAGGACATGACCATCAGCTGGACGGTGACCGGAATGCGTTGGGCCAGAAGATGGCTGATCTTCTTGCGGGTGATATATGAGCGGCCGAGGTCGCCCTGCATGAGATTGCCGAGCCACACCACGTAGCGCACCACCAGCGGCTTATCGAGGCCGAGTTCGATCTCGATCTGACGGCGGATTTCCGGATCGTTGATCACCGCCGCGTCGTCATCGGCGAGGATGGCGTCGACCACGTCGCCCGGCAGCAGGTTCACCAGCATGAAGCTGGCGAACGTCACCAGAAAGAAGACCGGGACAAGGTGGAAAAGACGCTTTCGCAGATAGGCCACGTGAGACCTCGAATGAAGGTGCGGGTTCTCCGGCGCTATCGTGCCGGGATCGTCTCGATCGCGGGAACGGCCTCACCCGGCGGGCCGGTATTGTGGACCACCCGGCCGCCGACCACCGTCAACAGCGAGGTGATGTACCGGATGTCGTCATCGGACACCGCCTGCTCATCGAAGTAGTCATGGCTCAATACGGCCAGGTCGCCAAAACGCCCAACGGCAATGCCGCCCATGTTCTTCTCTTCCTTGCAGAACCACCCCTGCGGCGTGGTCCAGATTCGGAGAATTTCCTCGCGGGTCAGGCACTGGCCGGGGTTGATCATTTCGCCGGCGTGGTTCTTGCCGGTGACGGCGTAATAGAGCATCACCCAGGGATTCATTGCCGAGACCCTCGCCCCGTCCGAGCCGCCGCCCATGACGGCGCCGCTGTCCATGATCATCCGGAACGGCGGGTTGCCCGGTGGCGTGAGCTTGCCCTCGAGGTAGTTGGAGCTGTGGGAACTGAGGCCGACACCGAGGTCCATCGCCCGGTCGATGGTCTCCTGGTCGATCCCATAGCAGTGATCCATCGACCAATGGAGATCGGCGATCGGCGTGGATTTGTTGACCTCCTCCCAGACCCGCAGGTGCTCCTTCTGCTCGGCGAGGCTGATCAGGTGCTGCTTGTAAAGCCAGCCCCGCTCGGCAACGGCGCGCACCGAGTCGGTGTAGAAATCGGGCAGCGGTTGCTGGCGTTGCAGTTTGTTGGGGATCAGCCACTCGCCGATCCCGACGACGCGGACGACGTCGTTGCCGAACTCGTTGAACGTATTGTCGAGACGGGCCATGAGGTCGGGGAGTTCGGCGTCGGTGTCGAGCACCGGCAGGAAAATCCGCACCCGCATGGGCACCCTGTCGTCGCGCATCAATTCGAGAATCGGGTTGTAGCCGGTCGCCGGGTCGAGCCAGCCGCCGGCGGGAATGGTGCCGCCCATGTCGAATACGTTGGTCAGCCCCATGGAGAGCGCGAAGTCCATTTGGCTCGCCGTCTGGCGCAGGGTGTCGCCGTAGGAGTGCAGCGCACTCAGCGCTTCCCACGCCGCGATCGTATCCTTGCCTTTGGCGACGATGCCGTCATCGCCCACCGGGGCGCCGGCATCCCGGAGCCGGGCCTTGGCCAACGAGTTGGTCGCGCCGGGCCCCCAATTGGAGATCGATAGATAAACCGGATGGTTGGGCGCCGCCGCGTCGAGCTCCGCGAGAGTGGGATAACGGTTCTCGGCGAACTGACCCGGGTGAATGCCGCCGACGGCGCTGAGCATCTCGCCGTCGGGCACGCCCGCGGCCTGGGCCTGGATCACCTTCAGCGCGTCCTCGATGGAGAACGCGGTCTCCATCAGCCGCATATCGTAGCCGGGCAACAGCGCGGTCCGCAGGAAATGAATGTGGTTGTCGATCAGTCCCGGGATGACCGTCTTGCCTTTCAGGTCGATGACCTGGGCATCCGGTCCCCTGGGCTGAATGTCGTCACCGAGCGCCGCGAAGCGCCCGCTCTCAATGGAGACCGAGGACACCACCGTCCCCGCATCGTCCATGGTATGGATTTTCCCGTTTTTCAGGATGAGTTCGTGCAGCACGCCACTTCTCCCGCTTGAAGCCCGCGGCGGGCCGGGACCGCATCAATTGCGGCCCCGGCTATCCCCCGATCTTTATTTGTCGACCCACAGGCGGTGGGCGTCAAATGTGTAGCCAAAGGGCTTCTTCACGCCTTTGACATGGTTGCGGTAGGCAATGTGCATCCGCGGATGGTCGTAGACGATCAGCGCCGCCTCATCCGCCAGCACCTGCTGATACCCGCAGCTCGCCTTCTTCCGTTCCGCGGTACCGGTCGCCGCATTGACCTTCTCCACCGCCGCGTCGATGCGCGGATTTTTGAGGTGGAACTGCCGGCTCGACGGGTGCTTGGAGTGGAAGCGGGTCGCCACCAGGCTCGGGTCCGCATTGGAGAAGTTCTCGACGAAGGTGAAAATGTCGAACTTGCCGCTCAGCAGGGGCCGGATGAATCCGGGGCCCCGCGGACCCGCTTTCTGGGTCGCGCTGATACCGACCTTGCGCCACATGTCGATCATCGCCGTCACCGTCTTCTCGGCCTGGGCGTTCGGGAAGTGATCGACGTTGAAGGTAATCGGCTTGCCGGTTTCCTTCACATACTCATCGATCAGCGCCTTGGCCTTGGCCGGGTCGTGCTTGGGCCACGCCACCGCCGGGCAGTGCCACGGGTGTCCCTCACCGTACATGTCGTTCTCCGCCCGGTCCCGGCAAACGCCGGTATGGGCACACGTCACCTTCTGCCGGTCGAGGGCGTGGATCAGCGCCTTGCGCACCCGGATATCGCTGAACGGCGGCTTCGAATGGTTAAAGCCGATGGCCTGACCGACCGCGAGCCGGGGACCGGAAACCACCGTGATGTTGGGATCCTTCTTGAGCTCCGGGATGAAGCCCCGGCTGACGTATATGATATCCGCGTTGCCGGCCTTCAGGGCGTTGACCCGGTTGACCTCCGGCGGGATGAACAGGAAGGTCAACTCGTCGAGATACTGGGCGTCCTTGTTCCAGTAATTGGGGTTCCGGACCAGCCGGACGAATGCGCCGTCGCGCCATTCCTTGAGCATGTACGGGCCGGCGCCGACGGGCTTTTCGTTAAACTCGGGCTTGTCCTGGTTCCCGGCCAGGTACTTGGGCGCGGTCACCCACCAGGACATGTTGGGCTGGGCCGCCATATCCTTGAACCCGGGGTTGGCGACGCGGAATTTGAAATCGACCGTGTGGCTGTCGACTTTCTCCACGCCTTCGAGATACGGGCCCATCAGCCGCCGGTAGCGGCCGGCGAACCGGCCCTTCTTGCCGGTCAGCAAGCGGGTGAAGTGAGTGACGTAGGCATCCGCGTCCAGGTCTTCGCCATTCGAGAACTTGACCCCCTTGCGCAGGGTCACCCGCCAGCTTTTGAAATCGTCGCTGGGAGTCGCGTCGAGCGCATGAATGGGTTTAATTTCGCGGGTGTCGCCGTCCACCTCGAACATGCGTTCGTAGATGGCCTGCAGGATGTATTGCCGGAAGTGGGCGAAACTCAGCACCCGGAAGTTGTCAAAGCCGGCAACGTCCTGCTGAACCGCGACGGTCAGCTTGCCGCCCCGCTTCGGCGTATCCGCGGCCTGCGCGCCGGTCAACAGTGCGGCACCGGCAAATAGCGCCGCTCCCGCAAATAGGCAGTTCCTGGTCAGTCGTCTGGTCATTGGCGTGTCCTCCCTGGTTTATTCGAACCGTATGCGATTCTTGGCGTATGCGTTCCTTGGCGGTTACCGGCTGGCGGTCCCCGCGACGTTGTTGAGATTTGCCTGGATGCGTTTGAGATAGCCGATGAACTCGGCGACCTCGTTTTCGGAGAACCCGGCGACACTCTCGCCGAGATAGTCGATGACCGTCGGCGCGACGCCGCGGAACAGCGCCTCTCCCTTGCCGGTCATCCGGACGATGGTGGTCCGTCCGTCCCGGGGATCGGAAACCCGCGCGACAAGCCCCTCGCTGGTCATGCGGTCAACCACCTTGGAAAGGTTGGTGCGCTCGATGCCGCAGACGTCGGCGAGATGACCAATGCTCAGCTCTTCGTGATCCCAGAGGAATGACAGCACCCGCCACATGGGCGGAATCAGCCCGAACTGGCGCAGGGTGTTGGTCATGTTGCGGGTGTGGCGGTTGGCGACGTTGGCGATGAAAAATGTCGGCCAGTGCATGCCGTGGTATGCACCGAACTCATCCTCATCGCGGCTTTTGGCGAGTGTGTTTGCTTGGGCGGCCATCAGATTTTTGTCCTGATTTCCGGCTACCCCGACACTCTAACCGAAATTTATGTGAAAAGTCACCGATTTATCACCATTAAGGCGAAGGACCGCCGCTGCCGCTGTCCGGATCGACCGGCTATCGGGAATTCCGCCGGCGCACCGCCACCCCGCCGAGACCGCGCGCGCCTTGCGCCGGCGCACGGCTTCGGCAGAATACCCCGCAAGTCACCAAACCGGGAAGCAAGTGTACCAGAATGTCCCGGACAGTATTCACACCAGTCACGGGATGTCCCTATGAGCGATGACGCCGGTGGGAGTATTCGCGAACGCGCCGAGAGCTATCTCGGCAAGAGCCTGCCCCGGCCCAATGTTCAACGGCTGATCGAAGGCAGGGGCGTCTATACCGACGACGTCAAACTGCCGCGCATGGTTCATGTGGCCTATCTGCGCTCACCCTACGCCCACGCCGACATCGTGCGTATCGGCAAATCCGCCGCCGAGCAGGCCACCGGCGTGGCGGCGGTGGTGGACGGCAGGCAAATTGCCGGGATCTGCCGGCCCTGGACCGGCATTCTCAGCCATCTGCCGGGGATGAAGTCCGTGCCCCAGTACCCGCTCGCCGTCGGTCGGGCGCGCTGGCAGGGCGAGCCGGTGGTGGCCGTGGCCGCGGAGAGCCGGGCGCTGGCCGAAGATGCTCTCGAACTGATCGAGATCGAATTCAAGGAACTGCCCGCCCTCACCGACGAGGCGGCGGCGCTGGAACCGGGCGCCGAGCCGATCCACCCCGAACTCGGCGACAATCTCCTCTGGGAACGGCTGATCGACGAAGGAGACGTGGACAAGGCCTTCGCCGAGGCGGCGGTGGTGGTCGAAGAGAGCTACGTGTTCGGCCGCCACACCGGCGTCACCATGGAAACCCGGACCATCGTCGCCGATTTCGATCCCGGCGAGGAGGCGCTCACCGTCCATCAATCGACCCAGACCCCGCACCAGATGCAGTCCCATTTCGCCACCCATTTCGGGATCGACGAGCACAAGGTCCGGGTGATCTGCAGGGATGTGGGCGGCGCTTTCGGGATGAAGGCGCACGTCTATGGCGATGAGTTCGCGGTCGCCGGGTTGGCGATCCTGCTCAAGCGGCCGGTGAAGTTCACGCCCGACCGGCTGGAGTCGTTCACCGGAGACCTCCACGCCCGGGGTTACCGGGCCAAGGCCAGGATGGCACTCACGGCGGAGGGCAAGATCACCGCCCTGGAACTCGATGGCCTCACCGGCGCCGGTCCGTTCTCCATGTTCCCCCGCTCCAGCACCATCGAGACCAACCAGATCGTCAACCTCTCGGGCGGCTGCTACATGATCGACAACTACCGGGCCCGGGGCCGCATCGCCTTTCAGAACAAGGCGATGACCAGCGGCTACCGCGCCGTCGGCCACCCGATCGCCACCGCCATCACCGAGGGGCTGGTTGAATTGGCCGCCGCCGAACTGGGCATGGACCCGCTGGAGCTGAGACGGCGCAACATGGCGCCGGACGATTCATATCCGCGCACCTCGGTGAACGGCATGCCGTTCGAGAACCTGTCCCACCAGACGGCCCTCGCCCAGTTGGAGGAAATGATCGGCTATGCCGAGTTGCGGCAGGACCGGGAGACCGCGCGCGCGGACGGTCTCTATCGCGGCATCGGCTTCGGTGCTCTGGTCGAGGTCAGCAACCCGTCGCCGCATTTCTACGGCGCCGGCGGCGCACCCATCTCGTCGCAAGACGGCTGCACGCTCCGCCTCACCCCGGACGGGGCCGTGGTCTGCAGTACCGGCGTCACCGAGCAGGGCCAGGGCGCGGAGGCCGTGGTTTCCCAAGTGGCGGCGACCGCAATCGGCGTGACCCCGGACAAGGTCAAGGTGATCACCGGCGACACCGCGGTAACGCCCTATGGCGGCGGCACCTGGGGATCGCGGGGCACCGGCATTGCCGGCGAGGCGGTCAACCGGGCCGGCAAGGCGCTGCGGCATAACATTCTCGATCTCGCGGGGGCCATGCTGCAATCGTCGCCCGGCTCGTTGGATATCCGCCGGAATGCCGTGGTCGACAAGTCGGACGGCAAGGAACGGATTCCGCTTTCGGAGCTTGGCCGGATCGCCCACTACCGGCAGGACACGCTGCCCGACGGCTACCAGCCGGAACTGGTCGCCACCCGCCACTTCGTACCGAAGGAGTTTCCCTTCGCCTTCACCAACGGCATCCATGCGGCCCACCTGGAAGTGGATGCGGACACGGGCATGGTCAAGATCCTCGGCTACTGGGTGGTCGAGGATTGCGGCACGGTGATCAATCCCCTGCTGGTGGATGAACAGATCCGGGGCGGCGTGGTCCAGGGCCTGGGCGGAGTGCTGTTCGAGGAGTGCATCTACAATTCGCACGGCCAGATGCTCAACGGCAATATGGCCGACTATCTGGTGCCCATGGCGGCCGAAATGCCGGATATCCGGGTCGGCCACGTGGTGTCCCGCACATCGGAAACCGACCTCGGCGCCAAGGGCGCCGGCGAAGCGGGTACCGGAGGCGCCCCCGCGGCGGTCATGAACGCCATAAACGATGCGCTCCGCCCGTTGGGCGCGCGGGTCAACCGGATGCCCTTCACCCCGGAGCGGATTTTACGGGCGCTCGGCAAGGTGGCCGCCGGTCAGGGCAAGAAAACCTAGAGCGGTTTTCGGTCAAACGGTTCAATTTGGCCGGAAACCGCTCTAGGCGGCGGCGACGCACTCGACTTCGATCATATATTCCTCGTAAGCCAGCCCGGCCGCGATGATCAGCGTATGCGCCGGTTTGTGGCCGCCGAGAATTTCCTTCCTGATTTCGCGCATCGGCTCGAGGTTCTTCCGGTCCGTCAAATAGGTCGTCATCTTGACGAGATTGGTGAGGTCCATGCCCGATTCCTTGAGGATCTCCTGGATGTTCGCGTAGGTCTGGCGAACCTGATCTTCGAAGTCCGGCAGAATTTCCCGGTTGGGGCCGCGGCGGCCGACCTGTCCGGCCATGTAGAGCAGCTTGGATCCGGCTTCGACTTCCGCGCCGTGGCTATAGGGGTTCATCGGGGATGCAATGCTGTCAGGGTCAAAGAATCGTACGGGCATATCGCTACCTGTCTGCTGTGAAACGGGAAGAGGTAAATCGTATAGCGTCCGCTTTAATCCTGAAAGCGCGCCGCAGCCCGGCCGGGACGATTTCCATCCCGGCCGTTGATGGCCTGAATCAATAGTGAACGCAGCCCCCCTCCCGCGATGATGACATCGTACCTCGCGGGCCGGGCGCCAATCATGTTCGCCAGCGCAACAGATGGGATTCCGCTTTGCCGATGAGCCAGGCGATAATCAGCCCGAAGGCGGATAGAATTGCGACCCCGCCAATGAGTTGATCGGTCGCGACCAGACTGCCCGCCAGAAGGATATATGCGCCTACCCCGAATTCCGCCCCGATCATTTCAGCGGCAACCAGGAGCACGATTGCGATGGCGATGGATATACGGAAGCCCGAAAGTATGGCCGGCATGGCGCCGGGAATGATGATTTTTCGGACAATGGACGACCAGGACACACCGAAGGATTGAGCCATTCGGATGAGAGTCCGGTCGACGTTGTCCACGCCGCCATAGGTCGCGATGACGGTCGGGAAAAAAGTTCCGAAAAGGATCGTTGCGATCTTGGAACCTTCGCCGATTCCGAACCAGATGATGAACAGGGGGAGGAGTGCGATCTTTGGAATAGGGAAAATCGCCGATACCAACGGTTGGGCGCCGGCCCGGACATATGAAAACAATCCGATAGCCAAACCCACGCCGATTCCAAGAATCGTACCGGCGGTCCAGCCAACGATCAGCCGTTGCAGTGACGCACTCAGATGTTTCCAAAGGTTGCCCGACTCAACCAATTCCGACAGCGCTTGCAGCGCTTCCGAGGGTGCAGGCAGGATCAGCTTGCCGATCAGCCCCGACTGAGATCCAAGCTCCCACAGGCCGATGACGACAACGAACACGATCGGCGAAATGATGCCCAGCGGCCGGGTTCTAAATCCGCCCCCCCGAAATCGGACCGGTTTCTCTACCGGCGCGTTCAGCGCGACAGTTGCATCAGACATTGGCAAGCTCCAGATCGGCCGCGCGAGCTTCGTCGCGAAGCAGTTCCCAAAGATGTTGTTGATGTTGACCCAACTCGGGACTGTCGACCGATCGTTGATCCAACGGCGTCCCGATTTCGATGATCTCTCTAATCTTTCCGGGCCGCCGGGAAAAAACGGCGATCCGGTGTCCAAGGCGTACTGCTTCGGCCAAATTGTGGGTCACGTAGAAAGCGGTGAAATTCTCGCGGCACCACAGCTCGATCAGGTCGGCCATTAGAATTTCCCGGGTCTGGCTGTCGAGTGCGGACAATGGTTCATCCATCAACATTACAGCCGGATTCACGCTGAGGGCGCGAGCAATGGCGACACGCTGCTTCATGCCGCCCGAGAGCTGGCGGGGGAATACCTTTCGGAACTCCGTCAGGTTGGTCCGGTTGAGAACATCATCAATAATTTCGTTACGCATCTTTCGGCCGATCGGGTGGTCCTCCAGTGCGAGGCTGATGTTGCCCTCGACGGTTCTCCAAGGCAGCAGGGCGAAATCCTGAAATACATAGGTAAGCGGATTAAGCGATTTGGGCGGCGGATCACCGACCTGCAGGACGGCCCCGGCGCTGGGCAGTTCGAGCCCGCCAATGATCCGCAACAGTGTCGATTTGCCGCACCCCGACGGGCCGATGAGGCAAACAATTTCCCCCTCCCGGATCGACAGATTTATGTCGGAGAGGACCGTCAGCCCGCCGTCCCGGTAGCTATGGGAAATGCCCTTGAGTCTGATCTCCACGAATATGACCTCCGTCGCGCTGCTCGAATTTCAAGCCGGCGGATACTACTGGATAATACCCGACAGGCGCCGCCCCCCGAAGGGAGCGGCGCCCGCCGGCCGCGGAAGGTTTATCCGTCAGTAGGTCTGGACGTAGCTCTTATCGACAAGCATGTCCATGGTCACCGCCTGTGAAACCAGCTTCTCGGATTTGAACCAATCCAATTGATCCCGAACACTCTTCAGATTCAACCTGGCGCCCTGGTTGATGCGCATGGCGCCATTCCTGATCGAAGGCGCGGCCTTCTCGAATGGACGGCTGGTGTAGACATACTTGTGGATCAGCTTGACCATATTTTCGTCTGCCTGGGGGCCGTCGGACCTATCCACCAGGGCGGCATTGAAATCAGCGGCGCCTTTGGAAAACGCGGCCAGGAAGCGTTTAACCAGATCACGGTTGCCCGCGGCATTTTTGGCGGATGTGAATACGGTCGTAACCTGATAGTCGGGAATGTAATCGGCGACGTCACCGATGACGTGAATGGCCGGACTCTTGGCCAACGCCTTCGCGATGTGCGGGACGATTGACCAGGCGTCGATTTGGCCCGACTTCAGCGCGCCTATTATGACGCCGACCTTGTGCAACGGCTTGAGCTTGATTTCGGTGCCCGCGAAGCCCTCCTTTTGGGCGATTTTGTGGGCCATATAGTGGAAGGACGAGCCTGCCTGGGTGATGCCGAAGGTGCGGCCCTTGAGCTTCGAGGGGTGCGTAACGCCGGCGTCAAATGCCGCCTTTGAAACCAGAATCTTCTGACCGTCGATGCCTTTCTCTTCATGCAGCGCACCGCCGATTACCTTGACGGCCCCCTTCTCGGCCAGGTTTATCAGGCCGCCGGAGATAGCCGTCACACCGAAGTCGACGTCACCGGATGCCGTCGCAACGGCCATGGGTTGGGCCGCCTGAAAGAAGACGAACTCAACGTCCAAACCCTGCTCTTTGAAGTAGCCGCGCTCGAAAGCTACGAAACTTGCTGAATGAGAAGTGAAGCGCAGCGCGCCGACCTTGATTTTGTCCGCAGCCGCGGCCTGCTCGGCGAATCCAGTAAGGCCGGCCAACGCGATCGCCGCGGATGCAACGAAGATTTTGAATTGCCTACGACTGATAAACGGCATTGTGGTCTTCCTCCGTGTTTTCTATGTGGCTTATGCACATTGTCTCATGATGTTCGGTCTCAGGGCCTTCACGGCCTCTTTGGCATTTCCGGAAATTAAGTGCTCCATGATGTCGGCGAGCGCTTATCATGGCAAGACCCCACAAATCAACCGGTGCCTGCCAAGCCCGGACCTTCCCCCCCTTGCACTCCCCCGCCGCTTGCGCAAAATACCTTCCAACGCAAAACCATGGAATCAAGGGAGGCACCATGCCCGGCACCGAATTCAAACTGAAGACCCGCGACGGCGAGGAACTCGACGCTTATCTGTCGCGGCCAGAGGGGGACGGCCCGTTTCCGGGCATTCTGCTCGTCACAGCCATCTTCGGCACCGATCAGGAGATGATCGACATCGCCGACGGCTGGGCCGATGACGGGTTCATCGTCCTGGTCCCCGACATCTTCTGGCGGGTCCTGCCGGGACCGACGGCGGAAAGGGAAGTGGCCTTCGGCCGCTACGAAAAGTTCGATCCGGTGCAGGGCATGCTCGATATCGAGGACTACATCGGCGACCTCAAGGGCCGGGCCGCGTGCAACGGCAAGATCGGCGTCATCGGCTACTGCTTCGGCGGGCGCTATGCGCACCTGTCGGCGGCCCGCCTCGGCGTCGACGCCGCCGCGTCCTATCACGGCACCAAGATCGAGGAGCACCTGGACGAGACCGCCAACGTCAAATGTCCGGTGACCTTCCACTTCGGCGACCAGGACCAGGCGACGCCGATGGAGAACGTGGAGAAGATCATCGCCTCCTACGCCTCCCACGACAACGCCGAGATCGTCGTTCACCCGGGGGCCGAGCATAACTTCGCCATGCCCGCCAAGCCGGGCTACCAGGAGGCCGCCCACAAGGCTTCGCGGGCCGCGACGCTTAGGGTGTTCAGCGGCATGTAGGCGGCGCGGCACAAGTTCCCTCGCCCCCGTCAGGGGGAGAGGGATGCGGAGGGTTGGCGAGGCGAACGCCAAGCCTACCCGGCGCTGGGTGAGGGGGAATTTCCATATCACCCTCAGAGAGGGAGAAGGAGTAGTTGCGTTGCCGCATCGGGTCCTTTCGCTCCCTTCCCGGGGGAGAGGGCGCAAAAAGGAGAATCCCCTAATCGGGTCCGGACCCCAGTTCATCCCGTGAGGAAATAATCCGGTCATCGGGCCATGGGAGGACCTAGCTGCGTTGCAATGCTCGCCGGCAGGGGTTACTGAGCCCAAGCCGTTTAACTTCACGGAAACGACAGGGCGAGGAAAGAGGATCATGCAACCGATGTCTCACGCGGCCCACGAACTCGATTGTCCGCCGGGGCGGCTGACGCCGGCGCTCGTCTGGCTCCTCGTGGTTCTGGCCGCGGGCGGTGTGCATCCCGCGGCGGCGCAGAGCCACGGCATCGCCATGCATGGGGAACCCAAATACGCAACCGGGTTCCGCCATCTCGACTACGTGAATCCCGACGCGCCGAAGGGCGGCGAGCTTCGGCGCGCGGTGACCGGGACCTTCGACAGCCTCAACCCCTTCATCATCAAGGGCGTGCCGGCGCGCGGACGTCACCTGGTCTTCGAGAGCCTTCTGAAGCGGACGTGGGACGAGCCGTTCTCGCTCTACGGTCTGATCGCCCAGTCGATCGAGGTGCCGGATGACCGTTCGTCCGTCACGTTCGTGTTGAGGCCGGAAGCGCGCTTTCATGACGGCCGGCCGATCACCGTGGACGATGTCGTCTTCTCCTGGGAGACCCTCAAGGAACGCGGACGGCCCAATCACCGGCTGTATTACCGGCAGGTCCTGCGCATCGAGCGGCCCGACGCACGCTCGATACGGTTTGTCTTCGACACCGCGTCGCCGGATCGCGAGCTGCCGCTGATCATGGGATTGATGCCGATCCTGTCCAAGTCCTACTACGCATCGGTGGAGTTTGAGCGGACGACGCTCGTTCCACCGGTCGGCTCCGGCCCTTATCGCGTCGAGAGCGTGGACGCGGGTCGCGGCATCACCTATCGCCGTGACCCCGAGTATTGGGGGCGGCACCTGCCTATCAACCGCGGGCAGCACAACTTCGACCTCATCCGCTACGACTACTACCGCGACGGCAATGTGATGATGGAGGCCTTCAAGGCCGGCGAGTACGACCTTCGGTTGGAGCTCTCCGGCAAGCGTTGGGCGACCGCGTACGACTTTCCGGCGGCCGCGGACGGCCGCGTGAAGCTGGAACGGCTGCCGCACGGCCGGCCCTCGGGCATGTCCGCACTCGTTTTCAACACGCGGCGGGAGATTTTCGCCGACCGCCGGGTTCGGCATGGGCTCGCGCATGCGTTCGACTTCGCCTGGATCAACAAGACACTGCTGCACGGCGCCTACAAACGCACGGGCAGCATCTTCGGCAACTCGGAACTCGGTTCGCGCGGCGTTCCCCAGGCCCGTGAACGCGGCCTTCTGGAACCTTTCCGGCGGCAACTGCCCCGCGAGCTGTTCGAAGCGCCATACCGGCCGCCGGGGGCGGGCGGCGGCACCCGGGCAAACCTCAAGGCGGCAACGCGTTTGCTGGCCGAGGCGGGTTGGGAAGTGCGGGACGGATCGCTGCGGCGGGCCGAGGACGGATTGCCCATGGCGTTCGAGATCCTGCTGGTGAATCCGGCACACGAAAAGATCGCCCTCTCCTTCGCCCGCGGTCTCAAGCGCTTGGGCGTCAAGGCGCGGGTCCGCACCGTCGACACGTCGCAGTATCAATTCAGGCTGACCGCCTATGACTTCGACATGATCGTCTACCGCTGGGGCATGTCACTGTCCCCGGGAAACGAGCAGGCGTTCTATTGGGGCGCCCAGGCGGCCGCGCAGGAGGGGACGCGCAACTATCCCGGGATACGGAATCCGGCCGTCGACGGGCTGATCGACCTCATGACCAAGGCGCGCGAACGCGATGCTTTCGTCGACATCGTCCGCGCCATGGACAGGGTGCTGCTATGGGGACACTACTTCATTCCCCTCTATCATCTGGAGGACGACGGGGTTGCCTATTGGGACAAGTTCGGCCGGCCCGACGTCACGCCCCTCTACGGGATCGTGGTCGAAACTTGGTGGGAAGACCCGGACAAGGCGAGGGCCAACCGGTAACGCCCGGCATCGATCCGGTTGGCGCCGGCGTCCGGCAGAGTCCGGATCACCTCCATGCCGCGTTGCCCCGCCCGCCGTCCGGCCACATGCGCGGGGCGGTCGTCCGCTCCCCGGCGGCGGGTTTCCGCCGAATTTTCTTGCGCTTGACACCGCACGAAGTTTAGACCAGTCTGCAACTGGTCTAATTTTGACGGATTATCTTGAGAGGCATACGCCGTGTCCGAGATCGGTGCATTCGAAGCCAAGACCCATCTGCCCAAACTGCTCCAGCGCGTGGAGGCGGGGGAGCGCTTCGTCATTACCAGGCACAACCGCCCGGTCGCGGAGTTGGTGCCGTTCCGCCCGTGCGACGACGCCATGGTGCGGTCCGCTATCGACGAGCTGAAGGCGTTCCAACGGACCCATAGCCTGGGCGGGCTGTCGGTGCGCCGCATGGTCGAGGAGGCGCGCAGGCGCTGATGGCTTTCGTCCTCGATTGCTCGGTAACCATGGCATGGGTGTTTCCCGACGAAGCTTCCGAGGCGACGGATCGCTTGCGGGATTCCCTCGTCGGTGGGCGCGCGTTCGTGCCCTCCCTCTGGCCGGTCGAGGTCGGCAGCGTATTGTTGGCGGCCACCAAACGGGGCCGGCTGCGAGCGGACGAATGGCCCGGCATCTGCGCCAGTCTGGAAGCGTTGCCCATTGAGATCGACCCCGTATCGGCATCCCGCGTTTGGGGGCGCGCGCTCGCTCTCGCGGATGAGTACGGCCTGTCCGTCTACGATGCCGTCTATCTTGAACTCGCCCTGCGCCTGCGCCTGCCGCTGGCGACGCTGGACCAGGCACTCGCCGCCGCGGCGCGGTCCTCCGAGGCCGGCACAGCTTCGGCGGTTTAGCCGGAAGAGGATTTTGTCGAAGAAGGGAGAGGTTGGAATTTCGGCACTCCCGCCAACACCCGCGCGGCCGCGCGCGGAGCGCGATTCCCCTTACGGGCGGGTCCGTCATTCGAAGGCGCGAGCCCGCGCGGTCCGATGCGCCGGATGTTCAGCGGCATGCAGGGGCTGAAACCGCCCACCATTTGTGCTATAAAATGGTCTGTTGAGCGGGCGCCGCTTAAGCGCCCGTTCGGCGTTTCGAGGCCTGAGAAACGCCCGTTCCGCCAAACGCGCCGAACTTGATGCATTTGGAACGATATGGTCAACTCGGGTTTCACAGTCAGACGCCGCAATTCGGCACTGTTGAATCCACTTTCGAGCGACCGGGTTTCCGGGGGGATTGAAGACCATGGATGATGTCGTCGCACGGCCCGCGACCGAGGGCCTGAACGAGACCAAGACCACCTACTCCACCTGCTACATGTGCACCACCAACTGTCCGATCACGGTGGTGAGCCAGGGGGACGAGATTCTCGACATCTCGCATCCCGAATGCGTGCGCGCAACCGCCATGCTGGAGCAGCGGGAAAGCGACAAGCGGCTGGTCCATGCCATGATCCGGGACCGCGCCGGGGACGACTGGCGGATGGTCAACTGGACCGACGCCATCGCCGACGCCGCCGAACGGCTCGACGCCATCCGCAAAACCGGCGGCGCCGACAAGGTCGCCTTCGTGGTCGGCTACACCAAGGAATCCCGGCCCTATATGCGGCGCCTCGCCAACGCCTTCGGCTCCCCCCACTACATCACCGAGAGCAGTTGCTGCTTCGGCGCCACGTTCGTCGCCTCCGAACTCACCTTCGGCGAGGATTACAACCACTTCTTCCAGGCCGGCCGCATGCGCCACGAAGAGGCCCGGTGCCGGGTGGTGTGGTCCAACAACCCCAAGGACAGCCTGATCCCATACAGCCGGCATTACCTGCTCGCCGAATCCGGCAAGGTGCCGGTGATCGTCGTCGATCCCCGCCGCACCTCCATCGCCGAGGCGGCCGAGATTCATCTGCAGCCGCGGCCCGGCACGGACGGCGCGCTGGCCCTCGGCTGGGCGCATGTGATCCTGAACGAGGGATTGGAGGACACGGCCTTCCTCGACCGGTACGCCCACGGCTTGGACGAGTACCGGGAGTACGTAAAGGACTTCACGCCCGAGCGGGTCGAGGAAATCACCCGGGTGCCGGCGGAGAAGATCGTTGCCGCGGCCAAGCTCTACGCCGCGGCCAAGCCGGCGCAGATCACTATTTCCCAGGAGGCGCTGGTCCAGCACACCAACGGCCTGCAGACCCACCGGGCGGTGATGCTGCTGTCGGCGCTCACCGGCAACCTCGATGTCAAGGGCGGCAACCGGCCCTGGCCGGAACGCCTGAAGCAGAAAGGCGTCGCCGCCGGCAATGGCGTCGAGAACGCGCCCGGCAAGCGGATGGGCCATGAGCGGTTCCCCCTGTTCGTCGATCACTACAACGAAGGCCAGGCGATGCTGCTGGCCGAGAGTATCGAGCAGGGCAGGATCAAGGGCGTGGTCGCCATGGGCACCAACCTGATGATGTGGCCCAACTCCAACCGGCTCGAGAAGGCGCTTAAGACGTTGGACGTGTTCCTGGTCGCCGACTTCTTCGATACGCCGACGGTCAACGCGGCCTCGGTGTTCCTGCCCACGGCCACCCACCTGGAGCGCCAGGATCTGGTGACCACGCTGGGCGGCCGGGTGCAGTACCGCCCGGCGGCGGTCAGCCCGCGGGGCGCGGCCCACGGCGATACGGAAATGCTGTTCGATCTCGCCGCGGCCCTGGGTCACGGCGATCTGTTCTGGGACGGCGATATTCATGCCAGCTACGCCGAACGGATGACGCCGCTCTCCATGGGCTTCGACGACCTGCCCAAGAACGGCAAGAGCATGAACGAAGACCTGGGCGAACGCCGGGAGCGGGAATACGAGGAGGTCGGCTTCAAGACCCCGACCGGCAAGGTGGAGTTCGCCTCGACCGAGCTTGCCGGGATCGGCCAGGATGCCCTGCCCGTCTATCACGAGCCCAAGTGGTCGCCGGTGAACGCGCCCGATGTGGCGAAGGACTATCCCCTGGTGCTGACCTCCGGCGGGCGAAGCAACAACTTCACCCATTCCCAGGGCCGCAACCTGGAGACGCTGCGCAAGCGTGAGCCCCATCCGCGGATCCAGATGAACCCCGAAGATGCGGAGGCGCGGGGCATCTCGGACGGCGATGACGTGGTGATCTCTTCGCCGGTCAACTCGATCAGGATGAAGGCCTGGGTGACCGACATCATCCTGGACGGCGTGGTGCACGCGCCCCACGGCTGGCGCGAGGCCAACATCAACTCCCTCTATCCGGACGACAATCTCGATCCGGTCTCGGGCTATCCGAGCTTCAAGTCGTCCCTCTGCCAGGTGGAGAAGGCCTAGCCGTGGACGGCGCATTCAGACTCGGCGATCTGCCCATCTCGGATGCCGATGTGGCCGAATACGACGAGGCCGGCGTGGCCTGCGTGCGCGGCGCCATTTCCATGGACTGGGTGGAGAAACTGCGGCCCGGCGCCGACTGGGTGCAGCGGAACCCGGGGCCTTACGACAGCGACCTGACCACCGATGGCGGAGAATTTTTCGGCGGCCAGTACCTGTGGCAGCGCCGGGAAGAGTTCAGGGAGTTCATCTTCGAATCCCCCATTGCCGCGGTGGCGGCCCGGCTCATGGCGGTGAGCCGGGTGCAGTTGTTTTACGACTTCCTGCTGACCAAGGAGCCCGGCGGCGCCAACAAGACGCCCTGGCACCAGGACCGGCTCTATTATCCGCTCGCCGGCGACGGGGCCGACAATATCTGCTCGACGTGGATTGCGCTCGATCCCGTGACCATCAAGTCCGGCGCGGTCGAATACGTCGCCGGCTCCCACAAGTGGGGCAAGTATTACGTGCCGACGTCGTTCACCTTCGATGACCGGTTTGACGGCCACGACGAGATCGAGACCCTGCCCGACATCGACGGCCATCGCGAGGATTACGACATCCGGAGCTGGGATTTGGAACCGGGCGATCTGGTCGCCCACCACGTCATGGGCGTGCATGGCGCGCCGGAAAACACCGCCGATATCCGCCGCCGCGGGCTCGCCATCCGATGGATCGGCGGCGCCGGGGTGACATTCGACCCCCGCCCCGAGACCCAGCCGATCCTGCGCGAGGCGGTCGCCGAAGGTCCCTCGCCGCAAACCCCCGGCGCGGTGCTGTCGGGCGATGCCTATCCGGTGTTCAATTTCTGACCGGCGGCCCGTTCCGCCCCGGTCAACGGTTCGCCGTATGCCGCTTTTGCGGCCCAAGCCGGTCACGGGCAAATCGCAACCGAATCTTTACGAATCGGGCCGAAGGTCGACAACGGGAAGCAGGCTGAGGAGACCCGTTGCCCAGGAAATCCGGGCGCTTTTCGGTAACGTCAAGAGTTATGTGTCAGGGAGACGGGGGTGCTGATTCCCTGGGATTTGTTTTCGTGGATGAAGACCGCGTAGAGGATGCGGTCCATTGAAGTCTTGTCTTGGAATGTTCCCAT